>Ga0209181_10002840_pt1 | contig 27751 bp, 18 predicted proteins | sample MAT05_FD_187208 | JGI IMG/M metagenome (GOLD analysis project Ga0209181, IMG submission 187208) | Freshwater microbial communities from Lake Fryxell liftoff mats and glacier meltwater in Antarctica - MAT-05 (SPAdes) (version 2) | ecosystem: Environmental > Aquatic > Freshwater > Ice > Liftoff...
CCCACCCCCAAGGCGTGCCGGTGCTCGCGCACGGCATGCTGGTTCGTGCGCATCAGCTTGGCCACGCGGCGATCGCTGAAACCCTTGCGCTTGATGTGGCGCAGTTCAAGCTCGGTCAGGCTGTCCAGCGTGCGCGCCTGGAGTTGTTGCTCGACCTGTATCAGTTCTTCGATCTGGGCCAGGAACCAGGGGTCGATGGCGGTTTCTTCGAAGATCTCTTCCAGGCTCATGCCGATGCGGAACGCATCAGCCACGAACAGGATGCGTTCGGGCCCGGCGTTGCCGATCTCGTCGATGATCTCGTCACGGTCGCTGCTGCGTTCAGTGAGCCCGTCAATGCCCGTTTCCAGGCCGCGCAGGGCCTTCTGGAAGCTTTCCTGGAAGGTGCGGCCGATCGCCATCACTTCGCCCACGCTCTTCATCTGCGTCGTCAGATGCGGGTCGGCAGCCGGAAACTTCTCGAAGGCGAAGCGCGGAATCTTGGTCACGACGTAGTCGATGCTCGGCTCGAAGCTCGCTGGTGTGGCGCCGCCGGTGATGTCGTTGCGCAGTTCATCGAGCGTGTAGCCCACGGACAGCTTGGCCGCAACCTTGGCGATGGGAAAGCCCGTGGCCTTCGATGCCAGCGCCGACGACCGAGACACGCGCGGGTTCATCTCGATGACGATGAGCCGGCCGTTCTGCGGGTTCACCGAGAACTGCACATTGCTGCCGCCGGTTTCGACGCCGATCTCGCGCAGGATGGCGATGCTGGCGTTGCGCATCACCTGGTATTCCTTGTCCGTGAGCGTCTGCGCCGGGGCCACGGTGATGCTGTCGCCGGTGTGGATACCCATCGGGTCGAGGTTTTCGATGCTGCACACGATGATGCAGTTGTCGGCGCGGTCACGCACGACCTCCATCTCGAACTCTTTCCAGCCGATCAAGCTTTCCTCGATCAGCAGTTCCTTGGTGGGTGAGAGGTCCAGGCCGCGCCTGCAGATCTCTTCGAACTCTTCGGGGTTGTAGGCGATGCCGCCGCCCGTGCCGCCCATCGTGAAGCTGGGTCGGATGACCATCGGGAAGCCCGTGCCTCCGATCAGCGCAACGATGCTCTTCTGCACCAGCAGCGCTTCTTCCATGCTGTGCGCGACGCCGCTCTTGGCACTGTCCAGGCCGATGGACGTCATCGCGTCCTTGAACTTCATGCGGTCTTCGGCCTTCTCGATGGCGTGCTCGTTGGCACCGATCATCTCGACGCCGTGCTTGGCCAGGACGCCGTGGCGGTGCAGGTCGAGCGCGCAGTTCAGCGCCGTCTGGCCGCCCATCGTGGGCAGGATGGCCATCATGTCGCCGGGAAAAGCCAGCTTTTCCTTGGCGATGATCTTCTCGACCATCTGCCAGGTGATGGGTTCGATGTAGGTCGCATCCGCCATGCCGGGGTCGGTCATGATGGTGGCCGGGTTGCTGTTCACCAGCACCACGCGGTAGCCCTCTTCGCGCAGCGCCTTGCAGGCCTGTGCGCCGGAGTAGTCGAACTCGCAGGCCTGCCCGATGACGATGGGGCCGGCGCCGATGATGAGGATGGTCTTGAGGTCGGTGCGCTTGGGCATTCAGGACTCCCGCCGGGCCGTCCCCAGGGAGGCCTGCGCCCCCTCGGGGGGCTGCGAACGAATGTGAGCTTGGGGGTTCATTGGGATTCCGCCATCAGCGTCGTGAATCGATCGAAAAGGTAGGCGATGTCATGCGGCCCCGGGCTGGCCTCGGGGTGGCCCTGGAAGCAGAAGGCCGGTTTGTCGGTGCGTGCCAAGCCTTGCAGCGTGCCGTCGAACAGGCTGGTGTGTGTCGGGCGCAGGTTCGCAGGCAGGCTCTTTTCGTCCACCGCAAAGCCGTGGTTCTGGCTCGTGATGCTGACGCGGCCGGTGTCCAGGTCTTTCACGGGATGGTTGGCGCCGTGGTGACCGAACTTCATCTTGAACGTCTTGGCACCGCTGGCCAGCGCCAGGATCTGGTGGCCCAGGCAGATGCCGAAGGTGGGGATGCCGGTCTCGATGAGCTCCCGCGTCGCGTCGATGGCGTAACTGCAGGGCTCGGGGTCACCAGGGCCGTTGCTCAGGAAGATGCCGTCGGGCTTGAGCTTCAGCACCTCGGCCGCGCTTGTCTGCGCCGGCACCACAGTGACGCGGCAACCCCGGCTGGCCAGCATGCGCAGAATATTGAACTTGACGCCGAAGTCGTACGCCACGACGTGAAACTTGGCATCGGTAAGAGTGCCGTAGCCCCCCTCAAGTTGCCATTCGGTCTGCGTCCACTCATAGGGCGCGTTGACAGAGACGACTTTCGCAAGATCCAGCCCGGTCATTGAAGGCGCAGCCTGCGCCTTGGCTACAGCGGCCTGCACATCGGCGGCCGTGACGGTGTGGCCCAGCGGGAAGCTGACGATGGCGCCGTTCTGCGCACCCTTGCTGCGCAGCATGCGCGTGAGGCGGCGGGTGTCGATGCCGGCAATGGCCACCGTGCCCTCTTGCGCCAGGTAATCCGCCAGGCTCATCGTGGCGCGGAAGTTCGAGACGCGAAGCGACACGTCCTTGACGATCAAGCCGGCGGCATGCACCTTCGTGGCCTCAACGTCTTCGGCGTTGACGCCGACGTTGCCGATGTGCGGGTAGGTCAGCGTGACGATCTGGCGGCAGTAGCTCGGGTCGGTGAGGATTTCCTGGTAGCCGGTAAGCGCGGTGTTGAACACCACTTCACCGACGGTCAAACCAGGGGCACCGACACTTGTGCCGAAGAAGGTGGTGCCGTCTGCAAGGGCAAGCAGCGCAGGCGGCAGCAGGGGAACCAATAACGGCGACAAAGGGGAACTCCGGGGTTCGCGCGCACTCAGCGCCTTGTTCCCTCCCCTGGACACCGGGGGCGACGACAAGGGTCCGAGGGGAAACCGACGACGGAGTTTCGCTGAGGCTGCGTAGTTAGCGGGTAAACCGCCGGAGTATAGCGGGCCGGCTCAGACGACCAAGGCGGCGATGCCGGCACGCGCAATTTGCGCATCTTCCGTCGACTTGACGCCGCTCACGCCCACGGCGCCCACGCACTGGCCGTCGACCAGAATCGGAATGCCGCCTTCCAGCATGCCGTGCAGTGCAGGCGCGCTGAGAAAAGACACGCGGCCGCCGTTGATCATGTCTTCGTACACCTTGCTCTCGCGTCGGCCCAGAGCGGCCGTACGCGCCTTGGCGGGAGCAATTTCAGCCGATATCGGCGCGGCGCCGTCCAGGCGTTGCAGCCACAGCAAGTGGCCGCCGTCGTCGACGACGGCCAGGGTGACGGCCCAACTGTGGTTGTTGGCTTCGGCTTCGGCAGCGGCCGCAATGGCCCGCGCGTCGTCCACGGTGAGGGTGGGTTTGGTCTTCATGCCCACGACGATAACGCGGCAATGCCGCCCATATCGCCAGGCTGGCTAGGGGCATGCTCCCGCCTGGCCTCGCCGCCTAGAATGCAGTTCGCGCCAGAGATGGGCGCTTCACTTACTTCCCGGAGGTTGTTCCATGAACGAAAGCGTGCAGAACTATCCTGGCGTTGCCGGTGGCGGTGCGCTGGCGGCGCAACGCAACCGCGTGCTGCGCAACACATACTGGCTGCTGGCACTGTCGATGGTGCCCACGGTGCTGGGGGCATGGGTCGGTGTGCAGACCGGCATGATGCGCGGCCTGGGCATGGGCATGAGCACCGTTGTTTTCCTGGTCGGTGCGTTTGGCTTCATGTTCGTGATCGAGAAGTTCAAGAATTCATCAGCGGGCGTGCCCATCCTGCTGGCCTTCACCTTCTTCATGGGCCTCATGCTGTCTCGTCTGGTGGGCTCGGTTCTGGGTCTGGCCAACGGCAGCAGCTTGATCATGACCGCCTTTGCCGGCACCGGCGCGGTGTTCCTGGGCATGGCCAGCATGAGCACCGTGATCAAGCGTGACCTGTCGAACATGGGCAAGTTCATGTTCATCGGCGTCATCCTGCTGCTGGTGGCTGGCATCGCCAACATCTTCATCCAGAGCAGTGCACTGATGATCACGCTGGCGATGTTGGCGATCGGCATCTTCTCCTTCTTCATCCTGTACGACCTCAAGCGTGTGCGGGACGGTGAAGAGACGAACTACATCACCGCGACGCTCGGCGTCTACTTGAGCGTCTACAACATCTTCACCAGCCTGCTGATGATGTTGGGGATATTTGGTGGTGAGCGCGAATAAGGCGGCCCGGCGCCGTTTTGAACGGGGCCTTCGGGCCCCGTTTTCTTTGGGCGATCAGACCTCCAGGTCAGACCCAGGTCAGACCCTGTCGAAGACCGCCATGCTTTCGACGTGCGCGGTGTGCGGAAACATGTTCACCACGCCGGCCAGGCTGCAGCGATAGCCGCCCTGGTGCACCAGCAGACCGGTGTCCCGCGCCAGCGTCGCCGGGTTGCAGCTGACATAGACCATGCGTTGCGGCAGCGCAAAGCCACCCTCGGCATGCAGGTCGACCACGGCCTTGGCCAGCGCAAAGGCGCCTTCACGCGGCGGGTCGATGAGCCAGCGCTGGGCACCGCCCAAAGCGCGCAGATCGGCAGGCGTGATCTCGAAAAGGTTGCGCGCCTCGAAGCGAGTCTTGTGCGCCAGGCCGTTGAGCCTGGCGTTGTCGCGCGCACGCGCCACGAGAGTTTCGCTGCCTTCGATGCCCAGCACGCCCGCGGCCCTGGTTGCCAGCGGCAATGTGAAGTTGCCGAGGCCGCAGAACCAGTCGATGACCTGATCCGTAGGCTGCACGTCCAGCAGCTTCAAGGCGCGGTCGACGAGCACGCGGTTGATGTGCGGGTTCACCTGCGTGAAGTCGGTGGGCTTGAAGGGCACGGTGATGCCGAACTCGGGCAGGCGGTAACTGAGCGCAGGCCCGCCCTCGTCCAGCAAATGCACGGTGTCGGGCCCCTTGGGCTGCAGCCACCACTGAACGTCATGCACTGCGCCGAATTCGCGCAGCCGCTGCGCATCGCCAGGCGTCAGCGGCGCCAGGTTGCGCAGCACCAGCGCCGTGATCGGGCCTTCATCACCCTCGCCTGCGGCGAGCTCGATCTGCGGCATCTGCTCGCGCAGTTCCATGCTGCCGATCAGCGCACGCAGCGGCATCAACATCGCACTCACCTTGGCCGGCAGCACCGGGCAAACCTGCATGTCGGCCACGTAGCGCGACTTGCGTTCGTGGAAGCCGATCAGCACCGTGCCCTTCTTGTGCACATAACGTACCGAGAGCCGCGCGCGGTCGCGGTAGCCCCAGGCCGGCCCTTCGATGGGGCGCAGCAGGCGTTCGGCCTTCACCTTGGCCAGGTGCCACAGGTTGTCTTCCAGCACACGCTGCTTGACGGCCACCTGCGCGGCAGGGTGCAGGTGCTGCATCTTGCAGCCGCCGCAGGCGCCGGTGTGCAGACCGAAGTGCGGGCAGCCCGGGCGAACACGCTGCGAGCTTTCACGCGAAAGGGCCGACATCTGGCCCTGTTCCCAGTTGTTTTTCTTGCGTGAAATCTGCACCCGCACGCGTTCGCCAGGCAGCGCGCCTTCGATGAAGACGACCTTGCCCGCACCCGGGTCAGCGGGCTCGCCCGCTTCAACCGCGGGCTTGGGTCGATGCGCGATGCCTTGGGCATCGAGGTCGAGCGACTCGACCTCGAGCCAATCGAATCCGCTGGTCATGCCGGGAGGTTCGCGGCGGCGCCGGGCTTAGCGCGCGGGCAGCAGCCGCGCGGGGTCGACGGGCTTGCCCTGGCGGCGGATCTCGAAGTGCAGCTGCACCCGGTCCGCATCGCTGCTGCCCATCTCGGCGATCTTCTGGCCGCGGCGCACGACCTCGTCGTCCTTGACCAGCAAGGTCTGGTTGTGTGCGTAGGCCGTCAAGTAGGTGGCGTTGTGTTTGACGATGACGAGGTTGCCGTAGCCACGCAGGCCGGCGCCGGCGTACACAACGCGCCCGTCTGCTGCTGCCAGCACCGGGTCACCGGCCTTGCCGGTGATGGCCAGACCCTTGCTCTTGACCTCGTCGAACCCCGTGGCCACGGGTCCGACGGCGGGCCACATCCAGTTCGGCTCTCCCTCGGGGTCGCGCGGCACCGCGGCAACCGTCGCCGAAGCTGCCACCGCCACGGCGCCTGCTGAAGCAGCAGCAGCCGAAGCAACGCCGGGCACAGCCGCGCCGTCCAGCGGGCGATTCTCGACACGGCCGGCCGAAGCCACAGGCCGTGCGACGACGGCTGACGGATCGACCGCAGGCGTCACGACGCGCAGCACCTGGCCGACTTCGATGACGTTGGGGTTGTCCAGGCCGTTCCAGCGCGCGATGTCGCGCCAGTTCTGGCCGTTCTCCAGGCCGACGCGAATCAGCGTGTCGCCCGGTCGCACCGTGTAGTAGCCGGGCTTGCCTGCGTTTTCGATGCCAGGGGGCGGTGGCTTGAGCGCGCTGCCCTCTGCTGCGGGTACGGTGCCCGCCGCGCCGCCAGCAGCCTGAGCCGTGGTAGCAGCCGGCGGCGGTGCGGAAACACCAGCCTTGCGGTCTTCCACCGGTGCGCGGTGGCCCGGCGAGGCGCAGGCAGTCAAGCCAAGCAATAGAACACATGCGCCGAAACGAAGGCCAGTGCGCAAGACGAAGGATGGGTACATCGGTTTTTGCTTCATGCCGCGCCTGATTTTAATGGCACGAAGTGCACAGCATCGAGCCACTGCCGATGCAGGCCGTCGGGCCGTCGATCGATGACCAGAAGCCCCTGCTGACCGCCGCGCGCAGCATCGTGCATGGGCGCCACCATGCGGCCACCGACGGCCAACTGTTCCAGCCACGCAGTCGGCAGGTCTTCACCCCCAGCGGCCGCGACGATGCTGTCGTAGGGCGCGCGCGGCGCATGGCCCAGACGCCCATCGCCATAGACCAGGCGCAAGTCGCCGCCGCCCTGGCCCTGGCTCTGGCCGTAGCGCTGTTCGGCAAGGTTCTCGCGTGCCTTGTCGTGCAACGCCTTCAGGCGTTCGATGGAGACCACCTGGCGCGACAGCAAGGCCAGCAACGCGGCCTGGTAACCACAGCCGGTGCCGACCTCCAGCACCCGTCCTAGATGGCCTTGGGCCTGCGCCGTGCTGCCTTCGAAGAGCAGCTGCAACATGCGCGCCACCACCGACGGTTTGCTGATGGTCTGTGACAGGCCGATCGGCAGCGAAGTATCTTCATAAGCCTGTGTGGCCAGGGCGCTGTCGACGAAACGGTGGCGCTCCACCGTGCCCAAAGCCTGCAACACGGCTTCGCTGCGGATGCCGTCGGCCCGCAGGCGCTGCACCATGCGCTGACGCACGGCCGCCGAGTCCAGACCCAGACCACGCGGCTGGTGGCGCCCGCCGGCCAACTGCGCTGCGGCCTCTGCCGCATGCTTCAACGGCGCTTGGGGCCGCAGCAAGCCGCCCGCCGGGGCAGCACGCGCGCTGCCATGCACGCGGTCCAGGGCAAGAGGAAAACGCGGGTTTTTCGGGGGGGCCTGCGTCATGCCGCCGGCTTGGCCAGGCGCCCGGCCCAGGTGCTGCTGGACTCGTGATCGGTGAGGTCCACCTGCAAGGGTGTGATCGAGACCAGGCCCTGGGCCACCGCATGAAAGTCAGTGCCTTCACCGCACTCGCGCGCGTCGCCGGCCGGGCCTATCCAGTAGATGGGTTCACCGCGCGGGTTGATCTGGCGGATGACGGGTTCGCTCGCGTGTCGGCGGCCCAGGCGCGTGACGACGCGCGGCAACTGCAGCGCATCGGCGCGGTTGGGAATGTTCACGTTCAGCAGCCAAGGCGGGCCTTGCAGCGAGGCCTGGGCCAGCACCTGCTCGACGATGGCGCGTGCTGTGGCCGCTGCGACATCGATCTCGCCCCAGCCCTTCTCGGCCTGCGAAAAGGCGATGCCTGGCACGCCGAAGAGAAAGCCTTCCATCGCCGCAGCGACGGTGCCTGAATACAGCGTGTCGTCGCCCATGTTGGCGCCGTTGTTGATGCCTGACAAAACGAGGTCGGGCCGGTGCCCGAGCACGCCCGTCAGCGCCACGTGCACGCAGTCGGAAGGCGTGCCGTTGACGACACTGCAGGCAAAACCGCGCGCGCCGCGGGCCTGGAAGATGTTCAGCGGCCGCGAAAGCGTCAGCGCGTTGCTGGTGCCGCTGGCGTTCTGTTCGGGGGCGAAGACGGTGATCTCGCCCAAACCTTCGCAGGCCTGCACCAGGGCAGCAAGGCCGGGGGCGAGATAACCGTCGTCGTTGGCGATGAGGATGCGCATTGATTGATTGTAGGGAGCAGGGGCGAAAAAAAAGGCGGGCCGAAGCCCGCCTTCTTCGCCTGGCCCGAAGGCCGGCTGTCAGAACTTCAACGTCGCGCCAATGGTGTAGGCACGGCCCACCACGTCGTAGTACGCCGGGAAGGTGTTGCCGCTGTTCTGGCTGGTCCCACCGATGGTGCTGCCCGTCAGCGGCGGCTTCTTGTCGAACAGGTTCGACACCGAGAGCTTGAGCCTCAGGTTCTTCGTCGCGTTCCAGTCGATCGTCGCGTCAACCAGGTTGTAGGACTTGATCGTCGCGAAATCGGAGCGGAACGTCGTAGCGCCACCCGGCTCTTCGATGATCTTGCTGGTGAAACGCCAGTTGTAGCCGAGGGTCCAGTCGCCCACGCTCCAGTTGGCACGCTGCGAGAACTTGGTCTTCGGGCTGGGGCTGCAGCTGGTGCCGTAGTAACCCAGGCAGTCCAGCAGCGGTGTGCCGGGGATGGTCTGGAACTCGTACTTGCTGGTCTGCGAAGCGCTCAGCGACAGATCGACACGGCCCCATTTCGGGTCCAGACCCAGCATGCGCAACGGCAGGCGGTAACGCACTTCCACGTCGACGCCCGACACCCAGTCGGTGCCCAGGTTCGACTGTGCCAGGTTGACGCCAGGCGCTGTGCCGCCGTTGAAGGTGCCGTCGACCGGGCTGCGCTGGATCAGGCCACACAGTGCGTTGAAGCTCAGGCCCGGGTTCAGCAAGGTCTGGTAGCAGCCGTTGATGATCTGCGCGGCGGTTGCCGAGCTCACCGACTTCGTCACCTCGATGGCGTAGAAGTCCATCGACAAGCTCAGGCCAGGAACCGCAGCCGGCTCGAGGACGAAGCCCACCGATGTCGTGTCGGCCTCTTCGGGCGCCAGATTCGGGTTGCCGCCGGACAACGTGTTGATCTGGCCGGCGGAAGGCTGCGGCACGCCACCGATCAGGTTGGCGGGGACACCGGTCTGGATGCACAGGGCAGCCAGAGCGCCGGTGGGGTTGGTGCCCGCGCAGGGGTCGACGGGCAGGTTCCCCAAGCCAGTGACCTGCGGCTGGTACAGCTCGTTGACGTTCGGCGCACGGGTGGCGCGCTGCTGCATCGCACGGAAGCGCAGCCCGTTGACAGGCGACCATTCGCCACCGTACTTCCAGCTGCCGTAGTTCTGCTTGCGTTGGCCGCTGTCGAACTCGGTGGTGCGGTAGCCGAGTTCGAGGTTCAGGCTGCGCGCGCCAGGCAGGTCGGACAGGATCGGCACGATGGCTTCGACGAAAGCTTCGTTGAGCTTCAGCTTGCCGATACGGTCAGGCAGCGGCGCGCCTGTGCCCAGCACTTCGCCCTGAATCTGCGAAGGGCCGTCTGACTTGTTGCTGCCGACCACCTCACGCAATTCGGCGCCCACGGCCATCGAAATCGGCGCCTTGGCAAACGGGCTCTTGACGAACCCCAGGTCGCCCGAGAACGACAGCGCCGCCGTCTTCTGCGTCACTTCCTGCTGTTGCAGCGCGTCGACGTTGAAGAAGGCCAGCTGGGCCGGCGTGATTGTGCCCTCGGCGCCGAACACGTTCAGCGGCACACAGCCGTTGGTGGTGGTGCGGCAGGCGGTGGTGTTGATGGCATCCAGCGCCTGGCGCGACCGGGCCAGCGAACCCCAGTTGACGCGCGTGCCGACCTGGAAGGCGCGGCCGCTGGTCAGGTAGGCATCGTAGCCCCAGGTGTCCAGCACCGGCAGCGTGCCCTTGACGCCGACCGTGAACTGCGAGGTCTCGTTGTTGAAATCGTTGATGCGCGGGCCGATTTCGGTGATGCGCCGGTTGACGGCCATCTGCACCGTCTCGGTGCTGCCAACCGCGCAGTTGGTGATGGCCCGGTTCGTGCCTGCCAGCGCATTGCAGATCTGCGTGCGCATTGCAGCGGGGATGTACGGGTTGCCGATGGGCACCGTGTAGACGTTGTTGAAGGTGCCGGTTGGCGCCAGATTCAACTCGACCTTCGAGCGGGTGTAGAAGAGATCGGCGTAGACCTGCAGGTTGTCGTTGACGGCGTACTCACCCAGTGCCGTGATCTGGGTGCGGTCCAGCGGCGTGATGAAGTAGTTCGGCGGGTTGAAGTTGAAGGGCACGACGGGCGACGTCAGCAAGCCCGTGGCCGGGTTGATCTGGCGAGCGCCGCTGAGGCCGCGGGCGGCCCACTGCGCTGCCGTCAGCGGCGTGATGCCGTCCGCCAGGAAGGTCGGGGGAGGGATCGTGAATGCTGAAGGCACCGTGGTGCCCGAGCCGCCAGGGCTGCCATCGACCGAGTTGATCGAGAACGTGCTGAAGTCGCGCTGGCCCTGCGTCAAGGGTGTGGTGCGGGCGGTGCCAACGCTCAAAGCCACGTTGCCCTTGCCGTCGGCAAAGCCGGCGCCCAGGGTCAGGTCGCTGCGATAGCGCTTCGCGTCGCCTTGCTCGGAAACGCCGTACTGCGTCGATGCCTCGACGCCCTTGAAGTTCTTGCGCAGCACGAAATTGACGACACCGGCCACGGCGTCAGCGCCGTACACGGCCGAAGCGCCGCCAGTGACGATATCCACGCGCTCGAGCAGCGAGATCGGGATCGAGTTGGTGTCGACGACACCGGCCAGGTTGAACGGCACCATGCGTCGGCCGTTGACCAACACCAGGGTGCGGTTGGTGCCGAAGTTGCGCAGCTGGATCGTGGCGCCACCGCCCGAGCCGTTGTTGGTGTTGGCACCGATGGCAGGCGAAGTGGCCGGCAGGCTGCGGATCACCTCTTCCACCGCGATGGGTTGGCTGACGTTGAGTTCCTGCGCACTGATGCTGGAAATCGGGCTGTTGGACACCGCACCCAGGGTCTTGATCCGCGAACCCGTGATCTCGATGCGCTCTGCGGTCTGCGCCACGACGGGCATGGCGCCCACCATCAGCACGCCGCCCAGCGCCACGAGGACGCCGGTGGTGATTTTTGTCTTCTTGAACATGTGAATCGAACTCCTGATGTAGAGATTGCCCAGTCCATTCACTCGCCGCCGCATTTCTTCAGGCCCCTGGGGCAGACCTGTCCCTCGCGCTGGCATCGTGTGAAACGATTGTCACGTCAAGCACCTAGCCTGCATCTCGGTAACGGCCCGCAAGTGGGGGTGCGGTGGACGCGCAAGGGCGAGCGGCGCTCAGGACCGAAGCTGCAGCTGAAGCTACTTTTTCTTTGATTTCAACGACTTAGGCGCGACGAGCTCTGCGCTTTCATGGCAGCGCTCAGGGTTAGCCCCAGCAGCAGCCCGGCCCGCAAGCGTTGGCGCGATGCAACAGAAAGACACAAATGCGACACCGCAGTCGGTGCATCAGCGCACGGACAGGCGCGGCACAGCCGCGAGCAGCGTGCGCGTGTACTCGCGCGAGGGTTTGGCCAGCACTTCGTCGCAGGCGCCCTGCTCTTCGATCCGCCCGGCCTGCATCACCGCCACGAAGTCGGCGATGTACTCGACGACGCCGATGTTGTGGGTGATGAACAGGTAGCTGATGCCCATCTCTCGCTGCAACTCGCGCAGCAGGTTGAGGATCTGCGCCTGCACCGAGACATCCAGCGCCGAGGTCGGTTCGTCGCAGATGATGAGCCGGGGCTGCACCGCCAGCGCGCGGGCGATGGCGATGCGCTGGCGCTGGCCGCCGCTGAATTCATGCGGGTAGCGGTAGAGAGCCTCGCGGCGCAGGCCCACCTGGTCGGTCAGGCGTTCGATGCGCGCGCGGCGGGTGTTGGCGTCCAGGTCGGGCTGCAACGCCGCCAGGCCTTCGTCCAGGATCTCGGCCACTCGCATGCGCGGGTTCAACGAGGCGAAGGGGTCCTGGAAGATGATCTGCACCTGGGCCCGTGCAGCCTGCAGCTCGGCCCCTTGCAGTTCGAGCAGATTGCGGCCGTTCAGCAGCGCCCTGCCCTGCACCGTGGCCACACGCCGCAGCAGCTGCACGATGGCCTTGCCGGTGGTGGTCTTGCCGCAGCCGCTTTCTCCCACCAACGCCAGCGTGCGGCCCTTCGGCACCTGGAAAGACACACCGCCCACAGCGTCGAAGTGGCCGACCACGCGCTGCAGCAGGCCACCCCGCACGGGAAAGCGCACGCGCAGGTCCTGCACGTCCAGCAACGGCGCGTCCGGCCCGGCGCCGGCGGCTGCGCCGGTTGCGTCGTCAACCGCAGGCGTCGCGGGCCGCCTCGCGCGCAATGCCTGCGGCATGGCTTCGGCACCGGGTACATAACGAAGGCAGCGCACGCTGTGCGCACCCGCCACGTCGATGAGTTCGGGGGGCGTGCTCGCGCAATGCGGCATCACCACGGCGCAGCGCGGCGCGAAACGGCAGCCCGTGAAAACCTGGGTCAGCGGCGGCACGGTGCCGGCAATGGCTTCCAGCGGCTCGCCGTGCTGCGCTGTGCCTGGCAAAGCGCGCAGCAGGGCCTGCGCGTACGGGTGGCGCGGTGCCGCAAAAAACTCGGCTGCAGGCGCCACTTCGATGATCTGCCCCGCGTACATCAGCGCCACGCGGTGCGCCATGCCCGAGACGACCGCCAGGTCGTGCGTGATCAACAAGAGACCCATGCCGCGCTCACGCTGCAAGTCCTTCAGCAAGTTGAGGATCTGCGCCTGGATGGTGACGTCCAGCGCTGTCGTCGGCTCGTCGGCCACCAGAAAATCGGGTTCGGCCGCCAGCGCGACAGCGATCATCACGCGCTGCTTCTGGCCGCCGCTCATGCGGAAGGGGTAGTCGTCGAAACGTCGCTCGGGCTCGGGGATGCCGACACGCATCAACCAGTCGAGTGCCTTGGCGCGTGCCGCCGCACCGCGCAGCGGCGTGTGTGCTTCGATGGCCTCGACGACCTGCTGCCCCACGCGCATCACAGGGTTCAGGCTGGTCGCTGGTTCCTGAAAGATCATGCCGATGCGGCCGCCCCGCACGGCGCGCATCTGCGCTTCGGGCAGGGCCAGCACATCCACGGTCTTGGCACCCTCGTCCACCAGGTGAACGTCGCCGCCGGCCACAACGCCGGCCTCGGGCAACAGGCGCATCAAGGCCAGCGCCGTCATGCTCTTGCCGCAGCCACTTTCGCCCACCAGCGCGAAGGTTTCACTACGCTGGATGCTCAGGGTCAGCCCGGCAATGGCGCGCAGCACCCCGGCTTCGGTGTCGATCTCGACCCGCAGGTCTTCAATGCGGATCACGGCTTCACGCCACCCGCGTTCGGGGCGGCCACCGGGCGCCGCAGCCGGCGGCTTCGAAAGATCGCGGCGCGCGGGTCGAAGGCATCTCGCACACCGTCGGCAAAGAGGTTGGCGGCCAGCACCAAGGCCACCATGAAGCCGAAGGCCGAGGCGAAACTCCACCACACCACGGGGTCGCGGCTCATCTCGTTGCGTGCCAGGTTGATCATGCCGCCGAAGCTGTTCATCGACGGGTCGACCCCCACGCCCACATAAGACAGCACGGCTTCGTACAAGATCAAGGCGCTGAACTCGAGCACGGTGACGATGAGCATCAGGTGCGCCACGTTGGGAAAGATGTGGCGCGACATGATGCGCGCATCGCTCACGCCGAAAGCACCGGCGGCCTGCACGTAATCCAGCTCGCGCAGCTTCAGTGTTTCGGCGCGCAGCAGGCGGCACAGCCCGGCCCAGCCTGTCAGGCCCAGCACGGCGCACAGCAGGAAGAGCTTCAGGTCGGCCCGCTCGGCCCCGGTCTCGAAGAGGCCCGGGTTCTTGTCGAGAAAGACCTGCACCAGCAGCACGCAGGCAGCAATCAACAGCACGTTCGGTACCGAACTGAGCACCGTGTAGAGGTACTGGATGACTTCGTCGACCCAGCCGCGGAAGTAGCCCGCCAGGATGCCCAGCACCACGGCCAGCGGCAGCGTGGCCACCGTCGCCAGCGTGCCGATGACGAAGGCCGTGCGTATGCTCTTGAGCGACTGGTAGAGCACGTCGTTGCCTGTGAGGTCGGTGCCAAGCAGGTGATAAGGGCCTGACAACGCTGCCGCCGGGCCCGCCACCAGGCACAAGAGGCCCAGTGTCTGCAGCGCCACATGCCAGGGCACTGGCGTTTGCTTGCGCCAGATGCGGCCCCACGTGGCACCCAGCGGCTGGCGTGTGGCCCGGGCGATGGCGCCTGTGAGCAGCGTGCCGGCCACCAGCGCGGCCAGTGCGCCCCACAGCAGCCCGGTGCCACCCCGCGCGGCGATGTCGGGCAGCCATTGCGAGGCCGGGTCTTTGAGGTGCGCGCCACCGAACTGCAGGCGTGGCGCGACACGCTGCACCTCGCCGTTCACCACGACTGACTCCTTGGTGAAGCTGACGTAGGCCAGGGGCCGCGAGTAGGTGGTTTCGCGCGCGTCCAGCAGGTCACCCAGCAGCGCGTCCAGCAGCGAACTCGTGCGTGTGTCGTAGGCCACCTTCGTCTGCCCTGCGACCGCGGGCAACGGCGCGCGGTAGTGCACGCTGTCCAGCAGCGTCACCACCAGACACAGCGCCAGCACCACCGAAGATGCCAGCGCCGGCGCGTCGCGGAACACACGGCCCCAGGTGGCGGCCAGCTGCGGCTTGCGCAGCACCATCACGACATAGGCGACAAGCGCTGCCACCAGCAGCCAGATGGCGCCGTCTGTCCACAGCAGCACGAATTTCGGCCAGGTGCTCATGTCTGTACTCATGACAGCCGCACTCGCGGGTCGACCCAGGTGTAGACGACGTCGATCAGCACATAGGTGGCGATGTAGAGCAGCGAACCGACGAAGACCATGGTGCGCACGATCGCGAAATCTTGTTTGCTGATGGCCTCGATGACGTAGGCGCCCAGCCCCGGCAAACCGAAGAAGCTCTCGAAGACCAGGCTGCCGAGAAACACATACGGCAGGTAGCTGCCGGCACTGGTGACGATGGGGATGAGCGCATTGCGCAGCACGTGCTTGACCAGCACCACGCGTTCGGCCAGACCCTTGGCGCGTGCGGTGCGCACGTAGTCCTTGCCCAGTTCTTCCAGAAACATCGCCCGGTACAGCCGCGCCTCGCCGCCCAGACGGGACAACAGGCTCAGCAGCACCGGCAATATCAGAAACTTGATGGCGTCCAGCCCCGGCGCGTAGCCCGATATCGGCGCCAGCTTGAGCACCCGCGAGAAGAGGAACTGCCCGACGATGATGTAGAACAGGCTGCTGATCGACAGCAGCAGCACGCAACTGACCACGCCCCAGAAATCGAGGCGTGAATGTCGAAACATCACCAGCAGCAGCGCGAACGCCGTGCTGGCAATGACCTGCAACACGAAGAGCGGCAGCGCCAGGCTCAGGCTCACGCCCATGCGCTGCGCCACCTCGTGGCCGATGTCGCCGGCGCTTTCGCTGTCGGCGCGGCCGAATTCCAGTGCAAACAGCGAGACGGAACGCTCCCAGAAAATGGTCTCGGTGATCTGCGCCGTGCCCTTCTCTTCGCGGTTGATGTAGAGCGGCTTGTCGTAGCCGCGCTCGGCCTTCCACTTCTCGATCGACTCTTGCGTCACGCGCTTGCCGCCCAGGTTCAGGCGCGCCATGTCGTCGGGCGTGTTCAGCGTGAAGAAGAGCGCGAAGGTCAGCAGGTTCACGCCCAGCAGCACGAGCAGGGCGTAGACAAAACGGCGCAGCAGGTAATTGAGCATCGCCGTTTCCTTCAGGCCTGCTGCACTTCTTCGCCGCGCGCATTCGTGCGCTCGCGGCGGCGAAGGTGGGCGCGTGCCACCCAGACCAAAGCCAACACGGCCACCAGCAGCAGCGCCAGCGGCCACCACACCGGCTTGTTCCAGGTCGCCAGCGCCGCCTGGCGCGCGGGCACGTCCAGGCGCAGATAACGCCCGTGGTCGCGTATCAGGATGGCGGCCTTGTAGTTGTGCACCCAAGCCTGTGCAGCGGCCGAGGCCCAGGGGAAGAAGCCCATCGTCCAGGGCGCGTCTTCGCGCAGCATGGTCACCATCTGGTCGATGAGGCGCTGCTTCTCCGGGCCATCTGGCAATACCTTCATCTGGCCATAGAGCTTGTCGTAGGCCGGGTTGTCGTAGTTCGATGTGTTCTCGCCGTCGAACTTGGTCTTGCCGGTGGGGCCGTAGAGCAGGAAGAGAAAGTTCTCGGCGTCGGGGTAGTCGGCGTTCCAGCCCAGCCAGAACACCTGGTACTGGCCCTTGCGCACCTTGTCCTGGAACTGGTTGTTGTCGGTGGCGCGCACCTCGATCTGGATGTCGATCTTGTTGAACTGCCGCACCACCCAGTCGATCTCGGGTTTGCGCTCGGGCGTGGCCGGGTAGTACACGTCGTAATTCAGCACCAGCGGCTTGCCGGTCCTGGCGTCGCGGCCTTCTGGGTAGCCGGCTTCCACCATCAGCTTCCTGGCTTCTTCGATGGGCCGACGCACCGGCTGGCCGTCGACGAGCGTGTGCGTCACCGGGTTGAGGCCCTCGGGCGTGCCTTCTCGGCTGCCGGCAATGCCCGGCGGCAGCGGACTTTGCGCCGTCTGCCCGGATTTCTTCGGGAAGACCTTGCTGTACTCCTCCCAGTCGATGGCGATGCTGATGGCCTGGCGCAGCTTGCGCGTGCGCTCGCGCTGCTCGGCCGGCGCATTCGGACCTTGCGGCCCGTTGCCGACCACGGGGTCGAGCATGTTGAAGGCGATGAAGTACATGTTGACGTCGCTGCCGCGGTTCAGGCGAAAGCCCTTGGCCAGGTACTCGGCGCGCACCTCTTCGCTGTCCTGCATGCCCACGAGGTACTCCATGCCGGTGTCGGTTCGTTCCAGCACCTCCACGTCGTAGTAACCCTGGCGGAACTTGCCCTGGCGCGGCAACGCCTCGCGCTCGATGGTGAAGACCATGCGGTCGATGAAGGGCATGCGTTTGCCGCAGTCGTCCAGCAGGCCGGCTTCCTTGTCGCCGGGCGCGCCCTCGCAGGGGTAGAGGTCCTCGCGGAAGTTGGGGTTGCGCACCATCACGTGGCGGCGGTCCTTCACGTACTCGGCCATCATGTAGGGGCCGCTGCCCACGGGCCAGGTGTCTGCCGAAAGGCCCACCTCGGCCATGCCGGGCTGGGCATAGAACGCATCGGCTTCCCAGGGCACGGGCGCCGAAAATGTCATCTGCATCCAGTAATTCCACTGCGGGTACTTGCCCTTGATGCGCATGCGCAGCAGGTGCTTTTCGGGCGCGGTGGCGCCCGCCAGCGGCCAGCGGCGGAAGTCGAGGAAAGGCTTGTCCTGGCTCGCCGGGTCCAGCCCCTGGCGCAGCTTGGCGTCTTCTTCTTTGATGAGTTCACCGTACTCGCGCAGGCCCAAGACATATTCGGCAAAGACGCTGAAGATGGGCGCGGTGATGCGCGTGGTGGCCTGGCGTTTGAGCGCGTAGACGAAGTCTTCGGCCACCACCTCGCGCGTGCCGCTGTGTTCGAAGTCCAGCGGCGTGCGTCGCTTGCCGAGTTCGCCCGGCTTCATGGCGTGGTAGCGATGCCTGCCCTGTTCGTCCAGCGCAAAGGCCGGGTGCGGCTGGTAGCGCATGCCGGGGCGGATGGGCACGTCGTAGATGCTCTCGGCCACCAGTTCGGCCGGTGCATCGTCGGGCAGCGCCTGGCCGTTCTTGTCGATGTAACGCGGCTGTGCCACAGCGGCGGCTGACTTCGCCGTCAATTCGAACGGACGCTTGAGGTAGTGGTAGCCATACAGCGGCTCGTAGATCTGGAAGGTGAACGGCGTGTCGTTGTTCCAGTACGAGGCCGTGGAATCCAGATGGCGCGGTGAGCTTTCGATGACGCCCGTGAAGAGCGTGTTCGAGCCGGCCGCGTCTTCCGGCCAGGGGTTGTTGTTGCAGGCGGTGGCCAGCAGCGCAAGCGCTGCCACCAGGCCCCGTTTGAAGCACTTCACGCTACCAGCCAATGAACGCATCACGCCCCTGCACCGCCAACTGCACCCGCCGGCCCACCGGCAGGCAGACCTTGGTCGGCACGTGGCCAAAGGGCAAGCCGGTGAGCACCGGTGTTTCACTCAGGCTGCGCACGTGCGCCACCACGGTCTTCATGTTGTAGCCGCGGTCCAGCGGTGAAGGCTTCCAGTCGTTGAAAGCGCCCAGCAGTACCGCCTTCTGGCGCGCCAACACCCCTGCTTGTTGCAGCTGCAGCAGAAAGCGCTCTACTCGGTAAGGATGCTCGGCGACATCTTCCAGAAACAGGATGCCGCCGTTGACGCGCGGCCAGTGCGGGGTGCCCAGCAGCGAACACACCATCGCCAGGTTGCCGCCCCAGAGCTTGCCCGCGACATCCAGGCCATCGAAACCGGCCTCGGTGCGAAAACCCACCGCTTCGAGATCGCCGCTCATGGCCTCGAGGAAGCAATCACGCGTGACATCGTCGACGCCGCCATCGGCTTCACTGCGGCCGAAACTGTCCAGCGCCGTCGGGCCCGACCAACTCTCGTGGCCGCTGTGCGCCAGCAGGCCGAGCTGCAACACCGTGAGGTCGCTGAAGCCCACCCAGCGCGTGCCCAGCTCGACGCTGCGCGCCAGCAGCGGCCAGTCCAGGCGGTCGAGCAGGCGCGTGCAGCCATAACCGCCCCGCACCGCCATCGCGACGGAAGGTGAGGCCAGCGCCACGCGGTGCACGGCGGCCAGGCGGGTGTCGTCGTCGCCGGCGAATCTTTGATGGCGCGCCAGCGCCGCTTCGTCCATTTGCACGGCAAAACCCAGCGCCGTCAGGCGGCGTGCCGCCAGGCGCAGCGTGGCAGCACGCGGCACCACGCCGGCGGGGGAAAACAGGGTCAGTGCAGTCATGTCGGGGTGGCGGGGTGTCGGGGTGTCGGGGTGTCAGGACCGAGTCAGCGCGGACAGCACGTCGGGGGACAGCTCGGTCGCGTCGCCGGCTGGAATGGCCTCGGGCGCGAGGTCGTCACCGACGGCATCGCTTGCCAGGACTGTGTGCGTGGACTCCTGCGCGTGCTGATCTGCACGCTGCTCTGCACGCTGCTCGACACGCTGCTGTGCCCGGCGCTCGGAAAAGAAGTCGCGCAGCAGTCCGCCGCACTCGTCGGCCAACACGCCGCCCTGCACTTGCGTCTGATGGTTCAGCCGCGTGTCTGAGAAAAGGTCGAGCACCGAGCCGGCGGCGCCGGTCTTGGGGTCGGGCGCGCCGAACACCACACGCCTGAATCGCGCGTGCACCAGAGCCATGGCGCACATGGCGCAGGGCTCCAGGGTCACGTAGATCTCGCAATCGGGCAGGCGGTAGTTCTCGAGCAGCGTGGCCGCGTGGCGCAGCGCCACGATCTCGGCATGCGCCGTGGGATCGTGTGTGGTGATGGGACGGTTGTAGCCGGTGGCAATGATCTGCGGGCCCTCGGCCGTACGGCGCACGATGACCGCGCCCACCGGCACCTCGCCCACCAGCCAGGCGTTGTGCGCCTGGTCCAGGGCCAGGCGCATGGCGTGTTCGTCGGCGGGGTGGTGGGTGGGCATGGCGGGCTCCTGCGGCCTTTCGAACCCGGCAAGAAACCGGACACGAGGTCCGGATTCTGGCCCACTGGCTCAGCGACGGTGCGTCGGTGCGTCAGGGCGCCGCGCTGGCCAGCGGCGCGGGTGTGCCACCGCCGAGCACGCGGTAGAGCTGCACCGCGTTCTGCAGCCGCGCCAGCTGCAACTGCACCACCGCCTGACGCGCCGCCAGCGTGGCGCGCTCGGCGTCCAGCCGCTCCAGCGCATTGGCCACACCGCCCTGAAACAGCAGCTCGGCCAGCGCCAGGCGGCGCGCCTCGGCATCGGCCTGCGCCTGCTGCGCCGCCAGTTGTTCACCCAGCGTGGCACGGCCGGCCAGGGCATCGGCCACTTCACGGAAGGCCGTCTGCACGGTCTTTTCGTACTGCGCGATGCTGATGTCGCGAGCAGCCTGCGCGCCGGCCAGGTTGGCGCTGTTGCGGCCGGCGTCGAAGATGGGCTGCAGCAGCTGGCCGGTGAATGTCCAGGCCGTGTTGTCGAAAAGCCCGCTCAGTTGATTGCTGGCGAAACCGGCGCTGCCAGTGAGCGAGATGCGAGGGAAGAACGCCGCGCGCGCCACGCCGATGTTGGCATTGGCCGCCACCAGTTGCTGTTCAGCCTGGCGCACGTCGGGGCGCTGCAGCAGCACCTCTGAAGGCAAACCCGCAGGCAAGTCGGCCAGGCGCAAGGCCGCCAGCTCACCAGCCGGCGGCAGGTCGGCCGGCAACGGCTGGCCCAGCAGCAGCACGAGTGCATTGAGGTCCTGGCTGCGCTGGCGTTGCAGCGCGGCCAGGTTGACACGCGCTGCGGCCACCAGCGAATCAGCATTGCGCAGCTCGGGCTCTGCCGCCACGCCGCCATCGAAGCGCAGCTTGACGAGCCGCAGGCCCTCGTTGCGTGAAGCCAGGGTGCGCTGCGTCAACGCCAGCAGTTCGTCGTCGGCACGGACGGCCAGGTCCGCCGCAGCGACAGCCGCCACCAGGCCGGCGTGCACGGCGCGCCGGCCTTCGTCGCTGGCGAGATAACGCGCCAGCGCAGCTTCGCTCAGGTTCTTCACGCGGCCGAACAGGTCCAGCTCGAATGCCGTGACCTGCAGGCCCAGCGTGTAGAGATTGCCCGTGGCCTGGCGGCCGCCAACGAAACCGCCACCCAGCGTGGGCCACAAGTCGGCACGCTGCGCACCCAACTGGGCGCGCACCTGCTCGACGTTCAACGCCGCGATGCGCAGGTCGCGGTTGTTCTTCAGCGCCAGTGTCACGAGCACCTTCAAGCGCGCATCGGCCAGGAAGTCGGCCCAGGGCAGCTCGGTCGCGGGCGTGCCGCCGTCGGCACCCGGCTGCGGGAAGGCCGCGGCCACCGGCGCCGCCGGCCGTTCATGCACGGGGGCGAAAGAACAGGCCGACAGCAGCGCGGCCAGGGCCGGCAGAACGAGCGACGTGCGCAGTTGGGGGCGCGTCATCTCAGCGGTCCTCCGCGGGGGTGTTGATGTTGAGGTTCGGTGTTTCCTTGGCGTCGTGCTGCATTTGCCGCGCGCTGGGCTTGAAGAAGCGACGCACGACGACGAAGAACAAGGGCACGAAGAACACCGCCAGCACCACCGCGGTGATCATGCCGCCCACCACGCCGGTGCCGATGGCACGCTGGCTGGCCGAGCCTGCACCGCTGGCCAGGAACAGCGGCATCACGCCCAGGATGAAGGCCAGCGAGGTCATCACGATGGGGCGAAAGCGCAGGTGCGCTGCCTCGAGCGCTGCTTCCACCGCCGTCTTGCCCTGGGCCTGCAGGTCCTTGGCGAACTCGATGATCAGGATCGCGTTCTTCGCGCTCAGGCCGATGATGGTGATGAGACCGACCTGGAAGTAGACGTCGTTGGCATAACCGCGAAAGAGCGTGGCGAGCACCACGCCCAGCACACCCAGTGGCACCACCAGAATGACCGAGAACGGAATGCTCCAGCTTTCGTACAAAGCCGCCAGGCACAAGAACACCGCCAGGATGGCAAAGCCGTAGAGCACGAAGGCCTGTGCCCCGGCCAGCTTTTCTTCACGCGATTGCCCTGTCCACTCGTAGCCGAAGCCCCTGGGCAGCTGCGTGGCCAGGCGTTCCATCTCGACGATGGCGTCGCCGGTGCTGAACCCCGGCGCCGCACTGCCACCGATGCGCATGGCCGGGTAGCCGTTGTAGCGCACGGTCTGCATCGCGCCGGTGACCCAGCGCGTGCTGGCAAAGGCGCTCAACGGCACGAGTTGCCCGCGGTTGTTGCTGGCATTCAGCTTCAGCACGTCTTCGGGCTGCATGCGTGCCGGCGCATCGGCCTGCACCACCACGCGCTGCAGCCGGCCGGCGTTGGGGAAGTCGTTGACATAGCTCGAGCCCAGCGCGGTGCCGATGGTGGCGCTGATGGCATCGAAGCTCACACCCAAGGCGGCCGCCTTGTCGCGGTCGATGTCGATCTTCAGCTGCGGCGCGTCTTCCAGGCCGTCCGGCCGCACCTGGGCCAGCACCTTGCTCTGGCTGGCCATGCCCAGCAGCTGGTTGCGCGCGGCCACCAGCGCGTCGTGGCCCAGGCCGGCGCGGTCTTGCAGGCGGAAGGTGAAGCCCGAGGCCTGACCCAGTTCAGGAATGGGCGGCGGGCTCACCGGGAAGATGAAGGCATCACGCACGCCCATCAGCGCCCCGAAAGCTCGGTCGGCCACGGCCTGTGCGCTGTTTTCCGGGTTGGGGCGCTCGTCCCAGTCTTTCAGCGTCACGAACGCCAGCGCCGCGTTTTGCCCTTGGCCGCTGAAGCTGAAGCCCAGCACGCCGACCATGCTCTGCACCTCGGGCTGCTTGAGGATGAAGGCTTCGACCTGCTCCATCACGGCGCGGGTGCGTTCCTGCGTGGCACCAGGTGGCAATTGCACGTTGACGATGAGGGTGCCCTGGTCTTCGGCCGGCAGAAAGCTGGTGGGCAGGCGCAGGTAGCCCCAGGCCACGACGCCGATGATGGCGGCGTAGATCACCAGATAACGCAGCGCCTTGGCCAGCATGTGCTGGACCACGCTCTCGTAGCCGCGGGCGGTTCGTTTGAAGACGCGGTTGAAGGCGCCGAAGAAACCGCGCTTTTCCAGGTGATGCCCTGCTTCCACGGGCTTCAGCAACGTGGCGCAAAGCGCCGGCGTCAAGCTCAGCGCCATGAAAGCGGAGAAGGCGATGCTGGCCACCATCACCGCCGAGAACTGGCGGTAGATGTTGCCCACGCTGCCGGCGAAGAAGGCCAGCGGCACGAACACCGCGATCAGCACCACGGTGATGCCGACGATGGCGCCGGAGATCTGGCCCATCGCCTTGCGCGTGGCCTCGCGCGGCGACAGGCCTTCCGTGCTCATGATGCGTTCGACGTTCTCCACCACGACGATGGCGTCGTCCACCACGATGCCGATGACCAGCACCATGCCGAACATCGTCAGCACGTTGATCGAGAAACCCAGCGCCAGCAGCACGCCGAAGGTGCCCAGCAAGGCCACCGGCACGACGATGGTGGGAATGATGGTGTAGCGAAAGTTCTGCAGGAAGACGTACATCACCAGGAAGACCAGCGCCACGGCTTCCAGCAGCGTGATCACCACCTGCTCGATGGAGATTTTCACGAAACGCGAGCTGTCGTAGGGCACGGTGTAGCTCATGCCCGCGGGGAAGAAACGCTCGAGTTCCTCCATCTTCGCGCGCACGGCGGCGGCCGTGGCCAGCGCATTGCCAGTGGACGCCAGTTGCACGCCGATGCCGGTGGAGGGCTGGCCGTTCAGGCGCGCCGAAGTCGCATAAGTCTGCGCACCGAGTTCGATGCGCGCCACGTCGCGCAGGCGCACGGTGCTGCCGTCGGCATTGGCGCGCAGCACGATATTGCCGAACTGTTCCACCGTGCCGAGCTGGCCGCTCACCACCACGGTGGCCGCAATGCCCTGCCCGGCCACGTTGGGCAGCTCGCCGATGGCACCGGCCGCCACCTGGGCGTTCTGCGCGCGGATGGCCGCCACGACGTCGCTGCTGCTGAGGTTCAAGCCCAGCAGCTTGGCCGGCTCTGTCCAGATGCGCATCGCACGCTCGGTGCCGAAGAGCTGGGCCTGGCCCACACCGTCCACGCGCTGGATTTCGGGCAGCACGTTGCGCGCCGCGTAGTCACCCAGCGCGATGGGGTCGTAGGCCGGGTCGGTGCTGGAAAGGATGGCGAAGAGCAGGAAGTTCGCGCGCGCCTTGTCCACGCGCACGCCCTGCTGCGTGACTGTGGCAGGCAGACGCGGCGTGGCGCGGCCGAGGCGGTTCTGCACTTCCACCTGCGCCAGTTCGGCGTTGGTGCCGGCCTGGAAGCTCAGCGTGATGGTGCCGCTGCCGTTGGCCTGGGCCACGCTCTCGACATAGATCAGGCCGGGCGCGCCGTTCATCTCTTGCTCGATGACGGACAGCACGCTGTCCTCCAGCGTCTGCGCCGACGCGCCTGGATAGACGGCGGTGATGACGATGGCCGGCGGCGCCACCGGCGGGTACTGCGCCACCGGCAGCTGGGTGATGGAGACGCCCCCCAGCACCAGCACGAAGAGCGCGATGACCCACGCGAAGATGGGTCTGTCGATGAAGAACTGGGCCATGGCCGCGCGCCTGCTCTACTTCGAGGCCGCTGCGGCCGGGGCTGAGGCCGTAGCGGAGGCTGACGCTGCTTTCGTGCCCACGGGCGTCCACGGCACCGGCGTCACCGGGGCACCGGGCACGAACATCTTCTGGAAACCGTCGACGATGACGCGGTCACCGGCCTTCAGCCCCTCCGTCACCACCCACTGACCGTCCTGGCCCTGGCGAATCTTCACCTGGCGCGGGCCGGGCTTGTTGCCCTCGCCGACCACCAGCACGCTGTCGCCCTGCTGCGTGCGTGTGACGGCCTGCTGCGGCAGCAGCACGGCTGCCGGCAGTTCGGCCTGCGAAAGGCGGACCCTCACGTACTGGCCGGGCAGCAGCAGGCCTTCCTTGTTGGGCACCTCGGCGCGCAGCGTCACCTGGCCGGTGGTGGCATCCACGCTCAGGTCGCTGAACAGCAGGCGGCCGGGCTGGGGCAGCACGCTGCCGTCCTCCAGCACCACGCTCACGGCCACGGCGTCGCCGCCACCGCCAGCGCCATTGCCATTGCCAGTCTTGCGCACCCGGTTGTCGGCCATCGCCCTGCGCAGGGCCAGCAGTTCGCCACTGCTCTGCGTGAAGTTCACGTAGACGCTGCTCGTCTGCTGCACCAGAGCCATTTGTGTGGCCTCGGCGGCGCTCACGAGCGCGCCCTCGAGCGCGCCCTCGGTGACCAGCGCGCGGCCGATGCGGCCAGAGATGGGCGCCGTCACCCGCGTGTAGCCCAGGCTGATGCGGGCCGTCTGCACCGCAGCCTTGCCCGCGGCCAGGTCGGCCTCTGCCGCCAACTGCGCGGCTTGGGCGTTCGCATAGTCCTGTCGGCTGATGGCTTGTGCCTCGGCCAGGGGCTTGAAGCGTTCGGCGGTGGCCCGGGCCTGGCCCAGGGCGGCTTCTGCACGCGCCTGCTGCGCCAGCGCGCTGTCCAGCGCAGCCTGGTAGGGCAAGGGGTCGATCAGGAACAGGGGCGCGCCGGCGCGCACTTCGCTGCCTTCGCGGAACTGCCGCTGCAGCACCACGCCCGTCACGCGTGCCCGCACCTGCGCCGTGCGCTGCGCTTCCACGCGGCCGGGCAATTCGGTCTGCAGGGCCACGGTCTGAGGCGCCACGGTCACCACGCCGACGGGCGGCGGCGGGGGCATGCCACCCCCCGGCGTGCCAGGCGTACCCGGCGCGCCGGGCGCAGCCTTTTCGGCACCACAGGCCGCCAGCAGCAGCGCGGCGATCAGGGCGACAGTGGCAACCGTGGGGAAAGGCGCCCTGGTTCCGCTCACTGCGGCGCGGGCCGATTGATCAGGTGTCATCAGGGTCAACCTTGTTCTTAGGCACAGACGCCGCGGCTTGGGGGGCGGTCGCACGCAGCCGGAGGTAAGCCTCGCACGACTGGGCGCATCGTGGGCCGTAAGCTGCTCGAGGGATGTCGGACGGAATGCCGATCGAAGCATCGGTCTTGCAGCACGTGCCCCAAGCGCTGGCCAAGCGCTGGCCAAGCGCGGCGAACATACATAAATACGAAGCTGCGCGGAATGACCTGAATGCGAAGCACCACGGTGCAGAATGCCCGCGATGCCAGCGTGTGTCGAAGAGCGGTCTGCCCAGCCTGGGCACTGCAGACCCGCAATCAGGGTACAGACGCCTCACCTTTGGCGTGTTAGCTTTTGGGGCTGCAACAAGGAGTTCGAATGAACCTGCACCACAACCTGCCCCCGCTGGGTCGCCATTTCGCCACGGCACTGACCGCGGCGCGTTCCACAGCCCGTTCCACCGCCAGTTCCACAGCTCTCGCCACGACTCTGGCACTGGCGCTGGCACCCGCGTTCGCTGCGACCCTGGATACCCGCCTCATCGCCAGCGGCCTTTCACAGCCGCTCTATGCCACCGCACCCGTGGCAGGCGGGCCGGTCTACATCGTGGAAAAGGGCGGCACCATCCGCGCTGTTCAAGGCGGCGTGACCAGCACCTTCCTGGGCATTGCTGTCACCAGTGGCAGCGAACAAGGGCTGCTCGGTCTGGCCTTCGACCCCGGCTTCGCCGACGCCTCGTCCGTGGGCCACCGTCGCTTCTTCATCAATTACACCGACCCGACGAACCAGGACACGGTGGTGGCCAGCTACCGCGCCAGCGTCAACGGTCTGACGGCCGATGCAGCCAGCCGCGTGGAAGTGATGCGCATCGACCAGCCCAACGGCGTTGGCAACCACAAGGCCGGATGGATGGGCTTCAAGCCCGGCGATGCCAACAACCTCTACATCGCCACTGGCGACGGCGGCGGCAGCAACGACCCTTCGAACAACGCCCAGAACAACACCGTGCTGCTGGGCAAGATGTTGCGCATCAACATCAACGGCGACGACTTCGCCAGCGCCAGCATCAACTACGCCATTCCCACCGACAACCCTTACTTCGGCGTCGCGGGCGTACGCGGCGAAATTTTCGCCAACGGCCTGCGCAACCCCTGGCGCAACAGCTTCGACCGCCTGACCGGCGCGATGTGGATCGCCGACGTGGGCCAGAACGCGCGCGAAGAAGTCAACTTCATCGACGCTGCCAGCCCTGGCGGCCAGAACTTCGGCTGGCGCGTGCGTGAAGGCGAGATCGCCACACCGGGCGTCGGCGGCCCGCTGCAACCCGGCATGGTCAACCCGATACTCACCTACACGCGCAGCCTCGGCGGCAGCATCACCGGCGGCTATGTGGTTCGCGATGTCGGCTCTGAGATCTACGGCCAATACCTCTTCGGCGACTTCGTCAGCGGCCGCATCTGGTCCATTGCCGGCGACGGCAGCGCGCAGAGCATGGCTGGGGCGACAGACTGGACCGCCATGCTGGACGCTGGCGCGGGCGGGGCCTTGAGCAGCATCGCGTCCTTCGGCGAAGGTGCCAATGGCGAGATCTTCATCATCGACTTCGCCGGCAAGGTGGTGCAGGTGGTGCCTGAGCCCGCTACCGTATTGCTGATGGCTGCTGGCGTGCTGGGTCTGCTGGCACTGCGCCGGCGGGGTTGAGCGAAGGGCGCGCTGGTGCGCAATTTCTTCTGCGAACACCCGCCGTTGGCAGTGACGCGACGTCAATAACACCGAGAAACGTGCGCCTGGCCGGCGTGGCGGACCGCTAGCCCACCGCTAGGCTCACCGCTTGGACGTCACACTGCAACTCGGCTCCTTCGTGTTGCCGGGGCCGCTGCTGGTCTTGATGGCCGCCGCAGCCTTCACGTTCTGGATCGGCCGGCGGCTGGGTGGGCTGCGCGGCCGCGAGGTGCAAAGTCTCATCTGGCAAAGCCTTCTCTTCGGGCTT
>Ga0209181_10002842_pt1 | contig 27745 bp, 23 predicted proteins | sample MAT05_FD_187208 | JGI IMG/M metagenome (GOLD analysis project Ga0209181, IMG submission 187208) | Freshwater microbial communities from Lake Fryxell liftoff mats and glacier meltwater in Antarctica - MAT-05 (SPAdes) (version 2) | ecosystem: Environmental > Aquatic > Freshwater > Ice > Liftoff...
CTCGCGCCCGAACGACGCGAGGCGCGGCGCGAGGTAGCAGGCACCGAAGGTCTCCCCCGAGGTGATTCGCACGCTCCCTTCGAGCGAGTCGTGCTGCGCGTGCGCCCCCCGCTCGAGCGCGAGCACCGCCTGCTCGACCCGCTTGATGTCCGGCAAGAGCCCCTCCGCGTCCGCGGTGGGCACGTAGCCCGTCGTCGTGCGCGTGAAGAGCCGCACGCCGAGGTCGGCCTCGACCGCCTCGATGCGGCGCCCGACCGTGGTGTGATCCACCTTGAGCTCCTTCGCGGCGCGCGCGAGGGAGCCTGCTTTGGAGAGCGCGAGCACGAAGCGGAGGTCGTCCCAGTTCATCGCAAGCTGATCACGACGTTACCATGTCCGCGCCCGGACGACGGGAGTGCTGCTCTACTCGCCGGCCGCGGCCCCCGCGCCGCCTGCGCCGCTCGCCGGCGGGAGCGGCACGTTGGGCCAGAGAAACCGGAACGTCGCGCCGTGGCCCGGCTGCGACTCGACCCAGGCGCGGCCTCCCTGCCCCTCGACGATCTTCTTCACGAGCGCGAGGCCGACGCCGGTGCCCTCGATTTCGTCCTGCGACTCGAGCCGCTGGAACAAGCTCCAGATGCGCTCGTGGTACTGTGGCGCGATCCCGGGGCCGTTGTCGGCGACCCAGAACTCGAAGAAGCGTTCGTTCTCCGAGACGCCGACGTCCACGCGCGGATCCGTCCTCCGCGCGTACTTGAGCGCGTTGCCGATCAGGTTGGAGAACACCTGCTCGAGCAACTGCCGCTGTACGCGCGCGACCGGCATCCCGGGCGAGAGCTGGATGACGGCGCTGTCGGGCGGGTGGATCAGCTCCACCACGTCCCGAAGGAGAGAGCCAATCTCGACCACCTCGGGCTGCGCCCGCTTCTGGCCGACCCGCGCGAAGGCGAGGATCCCATCGACGATGGCGCCCATGCGCCGCACCCGGCTGCGGAGCTGGCCGAGGTGCTTGCGGGCGTCGTCGGTCATCACCTCGACGAGATCCTCTTCGAGCCAATCGCAGACGGTGGCAATCCCGCGCAGCGGCGCCTTGAGATCGTGCGAGGCGCCATAGGCGACCTGCTCGAGCTCACGGTTGCTGCGCATGAGCTCGGCGCTGATCGTCGCCAGCGCCAGGGCGTGCTGCTCGGCGGCCCGCTGCTCTTCCTCGAGCCGCTCGACGTGCGCCTTCTCCTGATCGCGCAGCAGCTCGGCGGCCACGCGCGCTGCCTCGGTCCGAACGGCGGCCTTCTCCTGCTCGCGCAGGCTCTCGGCTTGCTCTTTCAGCTGCTTGCCCTGAAGGTGGAGCGAGATGAAGATCGCGACCTTGGCGCGGAGGATCTTCGGCTCGAAGGGCTTACCCAGGAAGTCGACAGCGCCCTGATCGTAGGCGCGGAGGGTGTCGGCGCGATCGCTGGTGTCGGCGGTCAGGAAGATGATCGGCGTGTGGGCCGAACGCTCGCGCTGCCGGATCAGCGCCGCGGTCTCGTACCCGTCGAGGCCGGGCATGCGCGCGTCGAGCAGGATCACCGCGAAGTCGTTGAGGAGCAGCTGCTTGAGCGCGGCAGCGCCCGAGTCAGCACAGACCAGCCGGTGGCCGAGCGGCTCGAGGATCGCCTCGAGCGCGATCAGGTTCGGGGGCTGATCATCGACCAGCAGGATGCTCGCGTGAGACATCAGTACAACCAGACCCGCAAGACGGAGAGCAGCTGCTCGGCCTCGACCGGCTTGGTGATGTAGTCGGACGCGCCCGCCTCGATGCACCGCGCCCGATCGTCCTTCATCGCCTTGGCGGTGAGCGCGACGATCGGCAACGTCGCGTACTTGGCGATGCTGCGGATAGCGCGCGTCGCTTCGTAACCATCCATCTCCGGCATCATGATGTCCATCAGCACCAGCTGCACCGTAGGGTTCTGCTCCAGCACCTCGAGGCCTTTCCGGCCGTTGTCGGCGAAGAGCACCGTCATCCTATGCCGCTCGAGGACGCTGGTGACGGCGAAAATGTTGCGAACGTCGTCGTCGATCACCAGCACCGTCTTGCCAGCGAACACCGGATCCGACTCGCGCACCCTCTTCAGCATCAGCCGCTTCGGGGCAGACAGCTTGGCCTCGTTCCGGTGGAGGAAGAGCGAAGTCTGGTCGAGGAGGTGTTGCATCGAGTCCACGCTCTTGAGGACGATCGCGGTGGTGCGGCGCGCGAGACCCTCGGTCTCCTCGCGGGTCAGCTCACGCCCGGTGTAAACGATGAGCGGCAGCGCCTCGAAGCGACGATCGGCCTCGATCCGATCGATCAGCTCGAAGCCGGACATGTCGCGCAGGCCGAGGTCGAGCACCATGCAGTCGAAACGCTTGTCCTCGAGCGCGCTCAGCGCCTCTTGGCCGCTGCCGACGGCGGTGATCGCCACGTCGCCGTTGCCGATCAGCTCGACGATGGCCAAGCGCTGGACCTGGCTGTCCTCGACGAGGAGCAGGTGGCTCATCCTGCGCTCGTCCAGGCCCCTCACGTCGCCGAGCGCCTTCGTCAGCGCCTGGCTGGTGATGGGCTTGGTGAGGAAGTCGAGCGCCCCGAGCTGCATGCTGCGCCGCCGCCCCGCATCGTCGGCGGAGATCACATGAACCGGGATGTGGCGGGTATGTGCAGAGTGCTTCAAGCGGTCGAGGACGATCCAGCCATCGACGCCCGGCAGCCCGAGATCGAGGGTGATCGCGTCGGGCTTGTACTCGTGCGCGAGGGCGAGGCCGGACTCGCCGGTCACCGCGGCGAGGCACTTGAACCCCAGGGTGCGCACCAGATCGAAGAGTATGCGCGCGAAGACCGGGTCGTCCTCGATGACGAGGAGCACATGATCACCTGGGTTGATATCGGCCCGATCGTCGCCGAGGAAGTTCGGCAGCAGCAGCGAGGCATCGTGGTCTTGGTCCGCCTCGCTCCTCTCGTTCGCCTCGTTCCTCTCGTTCGCCCTGTTGGCCGCGGAGCTGTCGCCGGACATCAGCCTCGGGGCAAGCTCGATGAGCATCGCGGGCGCCGCGATCCGGCGCGTCGGCGACACCGGCACCGGCACATAGGTCTGCGGCAGGTAGAGCGTGAAGGTGCTGCCCGTGCCCGGCACCGAGGCGACGCGGATCTCCCCGCCGAGGAGCCGCGCGATCTCGCGGCTGATCGAGAGGCCGAGCCCGGTGCCGCCGTACTTGCGGCTGGTGGTGCCGTCGGCCTGCTGGAACGCCTGGAAGATGATCTGCTGCTTGTCGGGCGCGATGCCGATGCCGGTGTCGGTGACCGAGAAGGCGATCACGGTCGGGGCGCGGCTGAGCGTCGAGTGATCGAGCGACCAGCCGGACCTCACCACCGTGACGGCGAGCGAGACCTTGCCCTTCTCGGTGAACTTGAAGGCGTTGGCCAGCAGGTTCTTCAGCACCTGCTGCAGCCTTCGTGGATCGGTGGAGATCGAAGAAGGCAGGGTGGCTGCGAGCGCGACGTCGAACGAGAGCCCCTTGTGGCGCGCGAGCTGGCCGAAGTTGCGCTCCACGTACTCCGGGAGCCCCGCGAAGGCGAGCGCGTCCAGATCAACAGTCATCGTCCCCGACTCGATCTTCGAGAGGTCGAGGATATCGTTGATCAGCGAGAGCAAGTCCGCGCCTGCCCCGTGGATGGTGGTGGCAAACTCGACCTGCTTCGGCTCGAGGTTCCCATCGGGGTTGTCGGCGAGGAGCTGAGAGAGGATGAGCAGGCTGTTGAGCGGCGTGCGCAGCTCGTGCGACATGTTGGCGAGGAACTCGGATTTGTACTTCGACGAGAGCGCGAGCTGCTCGGCCTTCTCCTCGAGCGCGAGCCGCGCCAGCTCCACCTCTTTGTTCTTGTTCTCGACCGCGCGGTTCTGCCCGGCCAGCAGCGTGGCCTTCTCCTCGAGCTGCTCGTTGACCACCTGGAGCCTCTCCCGCTGATCCTTGAGCTGGTCCTCGCTGATCTTGAGCGACTGGGCCTGCGCCCCGAGCTCCTGGTTCGACTTCTTGAGCTCGTACTGCTGCTGCTGCAGCTCCTTCGATTGCTTCTGGAGCTCCTCGGCGAGCGACTGCGACTGATTGAGGGCCTCGACCGTCCGCATGTTGGCGCCGATCATGTTGAGCACGACACCGATGCTCCCCGAGAGCTGCTCGAGGAAGAGCCGGTGAATCTGGCTGAACGGCTGGAAGCTGGCGAGCTCGATCACCGCGCTGACGTCGTCCTCGAAGAGGATGGGAATGACGAGGATGTTGAGCGGCGGAGATTGCCCGAGCCCGGAGCTGATCTGCACGTAGTCGCCGGGGACGTTGGTCAGCAGGATCGCCTTCTTCTCGAGCGCGCTTTGCCCGACCAGCCCTTCCCCGAGCTTGAAGGTATTGTTGACGCTCTTGCGCGTCTGGTACGCGTAGCTGGAGCGGAGCCGCAGCTCCTGGGCGCCGTTCTCGGTCGAGGAGATGAAGAAGGCGCCGTGGTGCGCCGAGACCAGCGGCGTCAGCTCGCTCATGATCAGGCGCGAGACGGCCTCGAGGTTCTTCTGCCCCTGCATCATCCCGCTGAATTTCGCGAGGTTCGTCTTCAACCAGTCCTGCTCCTGGTTCCGGAGCGTGGTGTCGCGCAGGTTGGCGATCATCTGGTTGAGGTTCCCGCGGAGCGCCAGCACCTCCCCCTGGGCTTCGACGCTGATCGATCGGGTGAGGTCGCCCTGGGTCACCGCGATGGAGACCTCCATGATCGCGCGCACCTGGACGCTGAGGTTGTTGGCGAGCTGATTGACGTTGTCGGTGAGATCGCGCCAGGTGCCGGCGGCGACAGGCACGTTGGCTTGCCCTCCGAGCTTCCCCTCGACCCCGACCTCCTTGGCGACGCGGGTGACCTCGCTGGCGAAGGAGCTGAGTTGATCGACCATCTTGTTGACGGTGCTCTTGAGCTCGAGGAGCTCGCCCCGGGCCTCGACGTCGATCTTCTGCGAGAGATCGCCGTTGGCGACCGCGGTGGTCACGAGGGCGATGTTGCGCACCTGGGAGGTGAGATTCCAGGCGAGGCGATTGACGTTTTCGGTGAGGTCCTTCCAGGTGCCGCTCATCTTCACCTCGGCCTGGCCGCCGAGCTTACCGTCGGTGCCGACCTCCTTGGCGACGCGGGTGACCTCGCCGGCGAAGGAGCTGAGTTGATCAACCATCTTGTTGACCGTGGTCTTGAGCTCGAGCAGCTCCCCCCGGGCGTCGACGGCGATCTTCTGCGAGAGATCGCCGTTGGCGACCGCGGTGGTCACGAGGGCGATGTTGCGCACCTGCGAGGTCAGGTTGTCGGCGAGCACGTTGACGCCGTCAGTGAGGTCTTTCCAGGTGCCGCTCATCCGGAGCTGGGCCTGGCCGCCGAGCTTGCCCTCGGTGCCGACCTCCTTGGCGACGCGCATCACCTCGCTGGCGAGGGCGCTGAGCTGATCGACCATCGTGTTGATGGTGCTCTTGAGCTCGAGGATCTCGCCCCGGGCGTCGACGGCGATCTTCTGCGAGAGATCGCCGTTGGCGACCGCGGTGGTCACGAGAGCGATGTTGCGCACCTGCGCGGTCAGGTTCGCCGCGAGGAGGTTCACGCTCTCGGTGAGGTCCTTCCAGGTGCCGCTCATCTTCACCTCGGCCTGGCCGCCGAGCTTGCCCTCGGTTCCGACCTCCTTGGCGACGCGGGTAACGTCGCTCGCAAACGAGCGCAGCTGATCAACCATCGTATTGACCGAGGTGCTGATCCGGAGAAACTCGCCGCGGACGGGCTTCCCTTCGATCTCGAGCGCCATCTTCTGCGAGAGATCGCCGGCGGCCACCGCGATGATCACGCGCGCGACCTCCGTGGACGGGCGCACCAGATCGCCGATGAGCGCGTTGAACGACTCTACCTGGCTCGACCACCCGCCCTGCGCGCCCCGGACCGCGGCGCGCTCCATCATCTCGCCGTCGCGCCCGACAACCTTGCTCACGCGAACGAACTCCACCGACGTCCCGTCGAGCATCGCGGCCACGTCGTTGAACGCGGTGGCGACCTCCTTGGTGACGCGGCGCTCGCCCGGAAGGATACGAACGCTGAAGTCACCGGCCTTCAAGGCGCGCAGGGCGTCGCGGAGATCCCCGAGCTCCAGGTCGCGCTCCGCAGCCTCCTTTGGAGTGCTGCTCTTGGTGGCTGTTTTCCTGGGCTTGCGCGCGCTCGCGGACGGAGTCTGAATCGGCACGGGTGGCTCCTTGGGCAATCGCTGGGAGGGCGTTCGCTCCTCCTCGCTCGATCACGGAGCGCGGGAGGCGCTCGCACCGCAACAATTGCGCCAAGTAGGAAAGGCGCTCCTTTATGTTGGCCAGGACAGAAACGACACGCCCTAAAGCGCCACATGTGGCGACAAAGCGGCCGGCGTCCCGCCGTCAGGGCGTGGACCTGACCCTGTCTTGTGGCCGCCCCTGTCTCTGTGTAACCTCCGCGCGTCGTTGCTGCAGCACGGGGAAAGGGAATGACCATGACTCCTGTGCTCGATCCGATCCTCACGCCCCTTGGCGCGGACCTCACCCACCACCCCGAGATCGGCGCTCGGCGCGCGGCGCTGAGGGACGACCGATGAGCTATCGTGAGAGCTGCCCTCGCTGCGGGGCAACCATCGATTCCAGAGGGTCTTGCGCGGCGTGCCTGATCACCGCGGCCATGCGGCCTCCCGAGGCGCCGGATCTCGCCGGCACGCGACTCGGCCCCTACGCGATCGGACGCGTCCTTGGTCAGGGCGGGATGGGCGTGGTCTATGAAGCGGTCGATACCCGGCCCACGTCGCTCTGGTCCGGGCACACCGTGGCGCTCAAGATCCTCGCCGCGGAGCTCGCCGCGCCCGAGCAGCTCGTGCGTGAAGCGCAGATCCTGGCGCCGCTGGCGCACGAGCACATCGTGCCAGTCTACGAGGTCGGCGAGCAGGAAGGGATCGCCTACTTCACGATGAAGCGCATCGACGGCGGGCGGCTCGTGACGCCCGCGCGCGACGCGCGTCGCGCGACGGAGATCGCCCTGGCGAGCGAGCCCGTCGGGGCGGCTCGCTCCGCCCTCGATCTTGGAAGGTCCGCAAACCCGATCTGGACGAAGCTCCGCTCACTTTTTTCGTGACGTGGCGCGCTGGGCTGTTTCGAGGCCGAAAACCGCGTCCTCGGTGCCCCGGATCGCCTCCGGCGATGCGGCGAAAGCCAGCGGCATGCCTACGAGACCGAGTGGGCTGCGTACGAGACCGAGTGGGCTGCCCGCGTGACTGAGTGGCATGCCCGCCAGCGCCAGCCGGCATCGACGAGTTTCCATACGGAGGGGCGACCTGCTGGTCGCTCTTCCGTAGAATGCCACCTACCCGGGGAGGGAAAGCCGCGTCAGCCGGCGCGGGACGCGAGCACCGTGGCCGCGAACGTCTCCGCCGAGCTTGTCTCGACGAGCCGGAGCCACGCGAGCAGGGTCGCAGCTTCTTCCGTCGCCTCGACGACCGTCTTCAGCTCGGGCGACATCGTACCGAAGCGGATCTCGTAGATCACGACGAGCCCCTGGGCGAGGCCCTCGGCAGCGCCCTCGGCGCGGCCCTTGGCGAGGCCCTTGGCGAGGCCCTTGGCGATGCCTGCTGCTTCCGTCTCCAGCATCCATGCCTCGTAGATTTCCTGGGTGTCTGTCATAAATTCCTCGTCTTCGTGGGTGCGGGTGGCCGGTTCTTTCACGATGTCGATGCGGTAACGTAGCAGCACCGGGCCGGCGATGGCACGCTCGCGCGTCTCGCTGGGCAGCGCAGCAAGCTCGGCCAGGGCTCCCCGCAGGGAGGCGCCTGCGCCCATCAGGCGGAGCAGCAACATGTCCTTGGCGGCGCGATCGAAGCGGTTTCGCTGCATCGATTGGCACCATGGCATGAGCCGTGGACTGGTTTCAAATCCATTGTGAAGAAAGGAGATTAGGTGTCTATTGGGATCGCTCTCCTGGCCTTGGTTCGTTGGCGCAGAGGCCTTCCGCGCCCGAAGTCGCACTCTCTCTGAAGCCGGGAACAGTCAATCGAGCGCACCGGGCCTGGCCATGGCCTGGTGCGCTCGGCTCGCTGCGAGCCCGCCCAACGATCAGTCAATAAGTCGCGGGCGCGGAGCCCCCCTCGGCACCCGCGCCTTGCTGAACTGCTTCACGTGAGCACGTCGCTGATGCTGCTCGCTCCGAGGACGTTCTCGATCCACCGATCGAGGGTTCCCACCTCGGAGCAGGCTTGAATGCGGGCACCGTCGCTGTCGGTGAGGGTCATCTTCGCACGCGCAAGAAGGCGAAGAAGTGCTTCACGTCGCCCCTTGATTTCGCCCTCGGTAAGGCCAGACTTATGCCCCTCTTCGCGCCCCTCTTCATGGGCGACCACGAGCGCGCCCCCGCGCGTCCTGCTCGGCCATCTTCGCGCGCTCGTACAGCTCCCACTCTTCGGGCGTGAACGCCGTCTTCCGCGTCACTTCGAGCGCTTCGCGAAACGGCCCCTCCGAGAGCGCAGGCGGAACCACGGTCAGGTTGTTGGCTTCACGGAAGAAGTAGGCCCACTTGTCGATGAGCGTTTTCGGCTCGTCGCCGGCTGCATACTTGGGCAGCTCCAGGAACACATATTGAACCTGGGGTAACCCGACCTCGCCGCCGTGTTGCTCTTGCAACCGCCAGCGGCTCAGCATCGGCACCTTGAGCTGTCCGCTCTTGTCCTTCTCCGGAAAGAGCTTGAAGTTGCAGATCGTCACCCCGATGACGTCGCACAGCGTCGGATACTCTTCGGCGCTGCGGAGCTGCATGACATACGCCTTGCTGGCGTTGTAGACGATGCGCTTCTCGAGCCCCTTGACCTTGGCGAGCTGCATCTCGACGACGAACCTTCGGCCGGACGCGTCGGTGCACTTGACATCGACGATGGAGAGCTTGAGCTCCGGCACCGCGATATGCTGCTCGAGCGAGAGGTGCTGAACGTTGCGGATCCGCCGCGGGCCTTCGAGCTCGAGGAGGTGGTTTAGCAGGGCGATGAGCACCGACTTGCGCTCGACGGCGCCGAAGATCCGCTTGAAGACGAAGTCGGTCTTGGGGTCGGCGAAGGTGGGAGTCACGGCGAGGTTCTACCTCCGACGGGCGCCGGTAGCAACGACGGCGGGGAGCCCCGGCGAGCCTGCTCGTGCGCCGATCGAAATGGACGAAAAATAAGGGAATCGAAGATCAGCCGCTCGGGAGCGAGCGCCGCCAGTTGCTTCTCCAGCGTGATCCCGGCTCATAAAGGGCCATCAAAGGGATACGCGGCACCACATATCCATTTGAATCGGCGAAAGCGATAAGCGATTGCCCCTCACGCTCATCGCGCTCCTCGCGTAAGCTCCTCCGCATGAGCACCGCCCGCACGCCCTGGCACGTGTACTTTGCCGTGCTCATGAAGCAGATCGCGCCGCCCGGGATCGAGGTAACGTTCGAAGTCACGCTCACGACCGAGCCCCAGCGCGGGGATCTTCTCCTATTGCACCGCGACGACGTGCCCCGACGCGACGGCGATGCACAGGCCTTCCTGGGACTCTGGCCCTTGCTCCGCACCGACACGCTCGTGGAGTTCAAGAGCCTCGCCTGGCCGCTCCAAAAAGGCGATCTCGCGCGCCTACAGGGCTATGGCGCGCAGTACTTCACCGCGCAGATCGATCGACCGCTGGCGCTGGACGATCTCGCGCTGGTGCTGATCCTCCCGACCCGCACCCCCACTCTCGTCGAGGAGCTGGCCCGGATGAAGTGGACGGCCATCGTCCTCGGAAACGGCTATGATCGGATCGAAGGCGCGGGCTACGCGCTCTACGTGTCGATCATCGCGGAGGTCACGGAAGCCGAGAAAGACGGCTTGCTCGGCCTCTTCAGTGGGCGCAAATGGACCCGGACGCAGATCACCTGGTGGTGGCAACATCGGACCGGTTCCATGGAGGATACGAACATGCAGGACATGCCGGGAACGGACGAAATCATCCAGCAAATGCTCGATTCGCTGCCGCCGGAGCAGCGCCTCGCCGGCCTGGCTCCCGAGGAGCGCCTCGCTGGCCTCACTCCGAAGGTGCGCGTCGCGGGCCTGGCTCCGAAAGATCGTGTCGACGGTCTGGCCCCGGAGGAGCGCCTCGCTGGCCTCGCGCCAGAGCAGCAAGTCCTCGCGCTCTCCGACGTGGTGCTCCGCGCATTGTCGAAGGAGTACCTGCGCTCGCTGCCGGACGACATTCAGGAAGCCATCGGCCGCCGCATCGGAACGAAGGCTACACCGTAGCGAGGAGAGGCGCTCCGCGTCGGTTGCGCCGCCCGAGGTAGCTTTGCCGCGCCGCCAGCGGCGGGCTCAGTCGGCGCCGAGCACTTCGTCGAGCGTGGCGGCCGTCAGCACGCGGTCGATCCAGACATCGAGCTGCGCGGCATCGGCCGCGCCTTGCTGAACTGCTTCACGTGAGCACGTCGCTGATGCTGCTCGCTCCGAGGACGTTCTCGATCCACCGATCGAGGGTTCCCACCTCGGAGCAGGCTTGAATGCGGGCACCGTCGCTGTCGGTGAGGGTCATCTTCGCACGCGCAAGAAGGCGAAGAAGTGCTTCACGTCGCCCCTTGATTTCGCCCTCGGTAAGGCCAGACTTATGCCCCTCTTCGCGCCCCTCTTCATGGGCGACCACGAGCGCGCCCCCGCGCGTCCTGCTCGGCCATCTTCGCGCGCTCGTACAGCTCCCACTCTTCGGGCGTGAACGCCGTCTTCCGCGTCACTTCGAGCGCTTCGCGAAACGGCCCCTCCGAGAGCGCAGGCGGAACCACGGTCAGGTTGTTGGCTTCACGGAAGAAGTAGGCCCACTTGTCGATGAGCGTTTTCGGCTCGTCGCCGGCTGCATACTTGGGCAGCTCCAGGAACACATATTGAACCTGGGGTAACCCGACCTCGCCGCCGTGTTGCTCTTGCAACCGCCAGCGGCTCAGCATCGGCACCTTGAGCTGTCCGCTCTTGTCCTTCTCCGGAAAGAGCTTGAAGTTGCAGATCGTCACCCCGATGACGTCGCACAGCGTCGGATACTCTTCGGCGCTGCGGAGCTGCATGACATACGCCTTGCTGGCGTTGTAGACGATGCGCTTCTCGAGCCCCTTGACCTTGGCGAGCTGCATCTCGACGACGAACCTTCGGCCGGACGCGTCGGTGCACTTGACATCGACGATGGAGAGCTTGAGCTCCGGCACCGCGATATGCTGCTCGAGCGAGAGGTGCTGAACGTTGCGGATCCGCCGCGGGCCTTCGAGCTCGAGGAGGTGGTTTAGCAGGGCGATGAGCACCGACTTGCGCTCGACGGCGCCGAAGATCCGCTTGAAGACGAAGTCGGTCTTGGGGTCGGCGAAGGTGGGAGTCACGGCGAGGTTCTACCTCCGACGGGCGCCGGTAGCAACGACGGCGGGGAGCCCCGGCGAGCCTGCTCGTGCGCCGGTCGCGCCTCTCGAGAGCGCCTCTCAGCGCCGATTGCGCCGCCCGAGATAGCTTTGCGGCGCAGCCGGCGGAGCCTCCTCGGCAGGCTCCTTCGCGCGCTCAAAGCCCCGCCCACTCATCGCGCGCACCGCGGCCACGAAGCCGGCGACGATCATCCCATTCATCCACAAGATCGCATACCCAAGCGGCCCGCCCGCGACGGGCTGTATGCCGAAGTCGCTGCGCACCTGGTGAAACGTGCCCTCGACGCGGAGGCGCGGGAAGAGCGCGAGGAGGAGGCCCACCGCGAGCACGGCGGGGACGACGCCGAGGAGCATCGGCGCGCGCGAAGAGCGGCGCCCTAGCGCGCGCCGGGCGGCGAGGAGGCCGAGCGGCACCGAGCCGGCGTCGAGCAGCGCGAGCGCGAGGCCCGCCGCCGAGGGGACGGCGCGGCTGTCGATCAGGTAGCCCAGCGACCAGTCGCCCGCGAAGATCAGGAAGTAGGCGCAGGCCGGGGCGTAAACGAGGGCGCCGTAGAGCGCCGCCACCGCGGCCCGCGCGCTCCAGCCCGAGTCGTCCCGGCGCGCCGCTTCGGCCCGCGCGAGCCAGGCGAGCGCCACGCCGAGGACAAAGCCTACGAGGGGCCCGAGGAACGCCGGCACGGGCCGACCCTAGCATCGATTGCGACCGCCGCGGAGCCGCGCTACGCCCCCACGCCATGGATCCCCGTCACGTCCGCGAGCTGCTGGAGCGCGTGCGCGCGAGCGACGTGTCGGTCGACGACGCGATCGAGTCGCTGCAGAAGCTCCCGTTCCGCGATCTCGGCTTCGCCAACGTCGATCACCACCGCGCTCTCCGCCAGGGCATGCCCGAGGTGATCTTCGGCGAGCGCAAGACCGCCGAGCAGATCGCGGGGATCGCCGCGGAGATCGCGCGCATGGGGAGCAACGTCCTCGTCACGCGCGTCGACGAGGCCAAGGCCGCCGAGCTCATCGTGGGCGAGCCGCGCTTTCGCTACGCGAAGATGGCCCGCACCTTGACCCTCGAGGTCGCGCCGATCCCGCGGCGACCGCGCGGTCCCGTCGCTGTTGTCACCGCCGGGACGAGCGACATGAGCGTCGCCGAAGAGGCCGTGGAGACGCTCCTCGCCGTCGGCCTCGAGCCCGCGCGCCACTACGACATCGGCGTCGCCGGCATCCACCGCTTGCTCCACCGCCTCGACGATCTGCGCCGCGCCGAGGCGGTCATCGTCTGCGCGGGGATGGAGGGCGCGCTGCCGAGCGTGGTCGGCGGCATCGTCTCGGTCCCGGTGATCGCGGTGCCGACGTCGGTCGGTTACGGCACCGCGCTCGGCGGCTTCACCGCGCTCTTCGCCATGCTCACGAGCTGCGCCTCGGGCGTGGTCGTCGTCAACATCGACAGCGGCTTCGGCGCGGCGATGGCGGTCCATCGCATTCTCAATGATCCAAAGGCCAAGGCCGGCGAAGGGAGCCCGTGATGAGCAAGAAACACGAGCACGAGCACGGGCATGATCACGGACACGATCACGAGCACGGGCACGATCACGAGCACGGGCACGATCACGAGCACGCGCATGATCACCCGCACCCGCACCCGCATGATCACCCGCACCCTCATGAGCACGGCCACGCGCACGGGCATGATGATCACGACGGGCATGAGCACGGGCACGGGCACGATCACCCGCATCCGCACGAGAGCGAGTCGACGATCGAGCACGAGCACCCCGCGCGCACGCCGCTGCTGAGCGAGGGCGCGGGCGTGGGCAAGGTGCTCTTCCTCGATGCCTTCAGCGGCATCGCCGGGGACATGACCATCGCGGCGCTGCTCGATCTCGGGATCCCGCTGCTGGTGATCGAGCGCGCCGTCTCGGCGCTCCCGATCGAGGGGTTTCATCTCCACCGCGGGCACCGCCACCGGAGCGGGATCGTCGCCACGTCGTTCGACGTTCACGTCGAGGGCGAGCAGCCCGAGCGCACCTACGGGGAGATCGACGCGATGCTCGCCGCGGCGCCGCTCGATCCGAAGACGTCGACGCTGGCGCGCCGGATCTTCCGTCGCCTGGGCGAGGCCGAGGCGGCGGTGCATCGGATGCCGCTCCTCGACGTGCATTTTCACGAGGTCGGCGCGGTGGACGCGATCGTTGACATCGTCGGATCCGCGGCGGCGTTCACCTACCTCGGGGCCGAGGTCGTGGGCTCGCCGCTGCCGATGGGGCGCGGGTTCGTCAAGGCGCGCCACGGCATCCTCCCGCTCCCGCCGCCCGCCGCGCTCGAGTGCCTGCGCGGCGTGCCGACGTATGGAGTCGATCTCGACGTGGAGCTGGTGACGCCGACCGGCGCGGCGATCATCGCCACGGTCGCCTCGCGCTTCGAGCGCTGGCCGACGTTCGCGCCCGAGCGCATCGGCTTCGGCGCGGGGACGCGCGAGCTACCCGATCGGCCGAACCTCCTCCGCGCGGTGCTCGGCACGGTGTCCTCGGGCTCGATCGATATCATCGGCTCGGCGACCCACGTGATCCTCGAGGCCAACGTCGATGATCTCACCGGCGAGATGGCGGCGCACGCCATCGAGGCCCTCTTCGCCGCGGGCGCGCTCGACGCCTGGGCGACGCCGATCACCATGAAGAAGGGCCGCCCCGCGCTGACGATCGCCGCGCTCGCCGCCGCCGAGTCGGCGGATCGCGTCGCCGCCGCGCTGATGCAGGAGACGACGACGATCGGCGTGCGCCGCCTCCCGGTGTCGCGCACCGAGCGCCCGCGCCGCATCGTCTCGGTGATGACGCCCTACGGCTCGATCCGGGTGAAGATCAGCGAGGGCCCGTTCGGTCCGCCGCAGATCAAGCCCGAGTTCGACGAGTGCGCCGCGGCGGCGAAGGCCTACGCGGTCCCGGTGCGCGAGGTGATCGCGGCGGCGCTCGCGGCCGTGCCCAAGTGAAGACGAAGCCCGCTCCTCGCCGCGGTGCGCGCGCTCTGATCGGCGGGTGGCTGGCCGCGGCGCTGGTGTGCGGCGGTTGCGGCGCCCGGACCCAGCTGCGCGACAACGCGAGCGGCGACTCGTCCAACGGTTCCAGCTCGGGAGGCTCCGGCGGCTCGGGCGGGGGCGGGATCGGCGCTCCATGCGTCCTCGGCGGGGTCCCGTGCGCTCAGCCTCCCGCGCCGAGCTGCGAGTCGACGACGACGCTCACCATCTATGATCCGGTGGGAAGCTGCGTCGAGGGCAAGTGCGTTTACGCGGTCACCTCGGCGGCGTGCCCGGCCGGCTGCAGCGGCGGCGAGTGCGTCACGGCGCCGAGTCCGCTCCTCCTCACGGTCGGCAGCCAGCATACGTGCGTGACCGTGTCGTCCGGCGGGATCAAGTGCTGGGGCCACAACGACTCTGGCCAGCTCGGCAACGACTCCACGAAGGAGAGCGGCGTCCCCGTCGGGGTGAACGGCCTCTCGTCGGGCATGCTCGCCCTCGCCGCCAGCGCCGACACCTGCGCCGTCACCTCCGGCGGCGCGCTCCTGTGCTGGGGTGATAACGGCTTTGGCCAGCTCGGCAACGGCACCAAACAAGGCAGCTTGACCCCCGCCGGGGTGAGCGGCCTCTCGTCCGGCGTCCTCCACGTCGCCGCGGGCGGCCTCCACACCTGCGCTGTCCTATCCTCCGGCGCGGTCAAGTGCTGGGGCGACAACGCCACCGGCGATCTCGGCGACGGGACCACCGTGAGCAGCCTGACGCCTGTGGACGTCAAAGGCCTCTCCTCCGGCGCCTCCGCGGTGGCGCTGGGCTTTGGCCACACCTGCGCCCTCACCTCCCAGGGCGCGGTGCAGTGCTGGGGCCTCAACCAGTATGGCGAGCTCGGCGACGGGACCACGAGCAAGCTCCCCGTCAAGGTGCCAGTCGACGTGAAGGGCCTGTCGTCGGGCGTCGTCGCCCTCGTCGCGAACAGCCTCCATAGCTGCGTTCTCACCTCCGCGGGCGCGGTGCAGTGCTGGGGCCACAACGTCGACGGCGAGCTCGGCGACGGCTCCTTCAACGACAGCTCTGTTCCGGTCGACGTGAAGGGCCTCTCGTCCGGCGTCCTGGCGATCGGGGCCGGCACCGGCCACACCTGCGCTGTCACCGCGGGGGGAGGCGTCAAGTGCTGGGGCGGCAACGCCTTTGGCCAGCTCGGCGACAGCTCCACGAGCAAGAGCCCGATCCCCCTCGACGTCGTCGGCCTCTCCTCCGGCGTCGTCACCGTCGCGCTCGGCTTCGACCACACCTGCGCGGCCCTCGCCACTGGAGCGGTCAAGTGCTGGGGCGGTAACTTCTACAGCCAGCTCGGCAATGGCACTACCACCGAGAGCCACGTCCCCGTGGACGTGGTGGGCCTCTGACCCTCTCAGTCGGGGCGCTCGATCGGCAGCGCCTCGGCCTCCCACGCGAGGAACCCGCCTTCGAGGAAGCCCAGTGGCATCCCGCCCTCGGAGAGCTTGTCGGCCAGCTCCTTCGATTTGTCGCCGCTGCGGCAGTAGAGGATCGGCGCTCCGGTCAGCATGTGGAGCTCGGCCAGGCGGGTCTCGATCTCCTCGATCGGCAAGTTGACCGCGCCGGGGATCCGCGCGCGGCCGAAGGAGCGCGCGTCGCGGGTGTCGACGGCGACGACCTGGCCTTCCTTGATCAGCTGCGCCAGCTCGATCGCGCGGATCGCGCCCTCGGCCCGCGGGAGGAAGGGCTCGAGCATCTCGCGGAGCTGGGCGCGGCGGAGCACGCCTTGCTCGGCGGCGACCGGGCGGCCCTTGGCGAAGACCATGAACGTCGGCACCGACTGGATCCGCATCGAGGTCGCGATCCGCTTCGATTTGTCGATGTCGATCTTCACGATCTTGGCCTTGCCCTCGAGCTCGCGCGCGATGGCGTCGACCTCGGGCGCCACCGTTTTGCACGCGGCGGACCGGTCGGAGGTGAAGCTGATGAGGACGGGCAGCTCGCTCCGCATGACTTCGGCCTCGAAGTCATTCTCGGAGACAGTGGGGACTGACGAGGCAGGAGCGGTGGGCTTGGCGACCATGGGGTCTCCCTTATAGGCACTTCTTTCTCGCGTTGCCAGCCGCCATCCATGCGGACGCGGATCGTGCTGGGCGAGGCCGTGATTCCCCGCTCCAGCGCGAAGCTCGCGTGGGTCTCCGCGAAGCCCAACGCCGTCGCGGTGACGTTCGAGCCTTCCAGCGGCGTCGCGCTCGAGGATCCGCCGCTCTCCGCGGAGCTGCCGTGCGACGCGCTCGCGCTCGATCCCACGTCGGTCGACATGCGCGCGGCGGTGCCGGGGCTGAAGCCGGGCAAGCGCGGTCTTCTGGGCATGAGGCGCGTGATCCCGCCCTCGATCACGCCGGGCGGCGCGCCGGTGGCGAACCTCACCGCCCAACCCGGCGCGGACGCCGAGATCACGCTGCTGGAGCTGTCGGGTCAGCACGCCCGGATCCTCTGGGAGCGCTCGGAAGCGCTGGTGTTCGGCTGGGTCCCGACCTCGGGGCTCCAGACCGCGACCGGGCCGCGGAGCCTCCGGGGATATGGCACAGGGTCGGGCTCGGGCTTTGGCCGGAGTGTTCACCCCAGGACCACCGTCGTTTGCCCGGACGACGTCCCCCTCGTGGCCGAGGCGGAAGGAGAGCGCCTGACGGTGGGCCGGGTCCTCGCGGGCGTCACGATCAACGTGATGGACAAAGGCGAGGAAGAGCGCGTCGTCGTCGTCCCCAGCGGCATATTCTGGGTCCCGAGCGAGGTGAAGCTGCTGGTCCGGGCAGCGCGGCTGAACGGCTGCACCAAGGCACCTTGAAGCCGGGATTGGCTCTCAGGGCTCGACCAGCACGCGATACTGATGGAGCCCGCGCAAGAGCTCCTCCGGGACGTCGATCCCCGCCTCGCTCGCCAGCCGCGCGCGCACCTCGGCCACCGTGCCTCCGCCGCCGAAGGCCTGGACGACCTCGTGGAGGGCCTCGGTCAACAGGAGCGGTTCATAGCGGCTGTAGGTGGTCACCAGCACGCCTCCTTCCGTCGGGCGCGCCACGAGATCGGCGCGCGGAACGAGGCGCTCGGGCAGGGCAGGGGACTCCATCGTTCGGTGCGCTGCGGCCAGGATTCCGGCGCGTTTGTCGTACTCTGCGCCCGCGAGCAGGGCCCGGAAGCCCTCGCGATCGAGCCCGCGGACCATCTCGTAGGAGCGCTGATAGAGCTCTTCTTCGCGGCCCACCCAGTCGCCCCACAGCGCCGCATAGGCGGCCTCACGCGGCGGCCGGTCCTCAAGGTCTTCGAGCGTGAGGCCTTGATCGCTCGTCGGGACGTAGCCCGGGAGGAGCGTTTGGGTGGTGTGCAGCGAAATCAGGCGCTCCACGTAGCCCACCAGGCTGCGCACGCTCCGCCAGAACTGCTCGCCGTCGGCCGCTGAATCGTACTTGCAGAAGAACGTGGAGCACACCGCCTCGCGGTGCCGCCAGATCGTGCACAGGCCCTCTCCGCGCTCGAAGTAGGGGCAGAGCAGGACGAGCGAGCGGCCAAAGGCGTGGCGCCACGCGGCGCTGAAGAGCACCTCGCGCTTGGCCGGCGGGGAGATCCACTGCGGCGTGACGGCGACGCGCGTAGCGATCTTGGCGCGGATGCGGCGCCGCCCTTCGGCCATGTCCGGCCGCTCGTCCGCGAGGATCGCGCCGACGAGGTAGCTCGGCAGGCGCGGCTCGAAGGTGCAGCACTTGGCGTCGGGGCGAAAGTAGGTGACGTCGTCCGAAGGCGCCGGCGCGTCCTTCGGCGGACACATGGCGCAGCTCCCGCAGGTGGCCTTCGACTCGGTGGGCGCGAGCGTGTCGAAGAGCTCCGGCAAGAGCGGGTGGTAGAGAGCGGGCAAGATCGAGCGCAGGGTGTCGGCCACGGGCGCAGCCTAGCCGAGCCGGCGTCCGTCGCGGGGACCTTTGCGCACGCGCGGTGTGCGCAGGCGCTCAGCCCTGGCAGAGACCCCACTGGCCAGTGGCGTCGCAGTTGATCGTCCCGCCGCAGCAACAGAGCACGATCGGATCCGGCTCCGAGGTGTTGGGGGTCTGGAGCAGATTCTCCGAGTCGGGCGCGTGGGCGACCGGGGTTTCGAAGCAGCAAATGCTCGACTTGAGCCCGCAGCAGTACTTGGATTCACCGGGCGAGCAAACGCCGCAGCCGCCGATGCCGTTGCAGACCGTGCCTCCGTTGACCGAGCAAGCGGTGCCCGCCGGCGCCGGCGGGTAGGACGGCGCGCCGCCGGAGCAAATGTCGTTGGTACACTCGTTCTTGTCGGCGAGCACGTCGGATTTGTCGAGGATGACAGCCACGTTGCCCGAGCCGTCACAGACCTTCTTCTTGCAGTCGCCGGCCACCTGCACGGCCACGGCAGTGCCGTTCGGCGCGAAGCTGAAGCCACAGACTCCGGCGGTGCAGGTGCGCGTCTGGCACTCGGTGTCCTTCCCGGCGCAGTCGGTGACGTTGAAGCACCCAGCGCAGTTGCCCACGGCGTCACACTTCTTCGGCGCCCCGCAGTCGGTGCCCATGGCCACGGCGGTGTGGACCACGGTGCCGCTGTTGCACGCGTCGCTCGTACAGGCGTTGCCGTCCTGCTGCACATCGGCGTTGTCCGCGACCTGGGTCACGTTGCCCGCGCCGTCACACACATTCTTCTTGCAGTCCCCGGTGCTCTGCACTTGCACGGTGGTGCCCACTGGCATGTACGTATAACCGCACGTCCCACTGTTGCAGGCGCGCGTCTGGCACTCGTTGTCTTGCCCAGGGCAGGTGGCGGCGACCAGGCACGCGACGCAGGCGCCGGTGCCATTGCAGACCGGCTTCTTGTCGCTGGTACACGGCGCGCCCGCGGCGAGGTTGCTGTGGGTCGGGGAGCCGTTGGAGCACCCGTCGAGCGTGCAGTCGTTCCCGTCGTCCTGCGGATCGGCGGGGTCGAACGTCAGGCTCACGGCGCCGTGGCCGTTGCACACATTCTGCTTGCAATCGAACGCCGTTTGCATCTGCACCTTGGTACCGGAGGCGGCGTAGAGGAAGCCGCAGACGCCCGCGGTGCAGCTCCGCGTCTGGCAGTCGGTGTCGGCGCCCGGGCAATCCCCGGGGCTGGTGCAGCCGGTGCAGTTGCCCTGGTTGTCACAGGTGAGCGTGCCGCCGCAGGTGGCCCCGAACTCCACCGGCGGGTTGGACGATACCCCCTTGGCGCACACGTCCTGCGAGCAAGGGTTGCTGTCGTCGGGAACGTCGGTGTCGTCGACCTGCAGGGCGAGGGCGCCCTGCCCATCGCAGACGATCTTCTGGCAATCGCCGCCGTTCTGGGCCTTGATCCCGACGCCGGCTTCGCTGAAGGAGACCCCGCAGAAGCCCCCGTTGCAGACGCGCGTCTGGCACTCCGTCTCTTTGCCGGGGCAGTCGCTGGGCATGTCGCACGGGATCGTCGAGATCGTCCCGGTGCCGGTGCTCATCATCGCCCCGCCGGTGCTCACGCTCGAGCTCGAGCTCGCTCCGCCGGCGCCCGAGGTCGTCGACCCTGTGTCGGCTCCGAAGAGCCGAGCCGGCGAGGTGCACGCCGCCATCAGTGCGCTGGAGGCCAGGAGGATGCCGAGAGCTGCGAGCAGAGAGGGGCGTGATTTCATGATGCTGGCGCGAGAGTATCACCGTCCTCGCCGCGCCCCAAGGAGCGTTTGGGGCCAGGCCGTGAAAAGGATCGGTTGGCGCTACTCCTTGAATCGGATGTGCAGGTGATTGTGGTGGCCCTCGTAGAAGCGCACCCCGGTGATGTTGCGGTCGTTGAACAGGATCAGCTCCAAATTCGGATCCTGCTGCACGGCCTCCACCACCTTCAGGGTGCGATCGTGGCTGTAGGCCGGATCGGTGATGCTCACCGGCACGCGGGCCTGGTCGGTGCGCTGTGGCCGGATGTCGACGTCGACGCCGCGGCGGTGCGAGCCGTGCGGCGGCATTCTTCCGCCCTGCGCAAAGCTGATGTCGCCCACGCCGATCACGATCCCTGTGGCGTTGAGGGAGGCGCCGAGGGTCCGGATCGACTGGAGCGTGCTCGGCGTCCCCCAGCCGCGATCACGGTTAGAGTAGAGGTAGAAGCTGCCGTCTTCGGCGGTGAGCTGGGAGAACACCACCGGCGCGGCGTGGGGGAGATCGCCGAGCAAGAGGCGCCAGGTGCGGCCGTGGGGATCGACGCGGCCGTCGGGCGCCGAGAGGCGCATGATCGTGCGCTGGAAGGCGATGATCGCGCGCTGGGTGCCCTCATCCAGCGTCCCGTCCTCGGGCACAGTGCCAATCTCGCTGACGAGGTGAGCGTTCTTGTTGAGCTGGATCTGGACCTGCTGAACGTCGTCGTGCGCGTTGCGCCCGTCCGTGCCGACCGAACCGGTGAGACGATACATGGTGGCTCCAAACGCGCTTGGCGCGCTATCCGGCGATCTCGGGGGGCATGCCGACGAGCTTGCAGATTTCCTCGAACGCGGCGCGCCGCACCGCCAGGTCTTCGCTGCCCAGAGGGAGGTAGAGGGGCCGCAGGCTCCACGCGAGCGGGTCGGTGGTGAGGTTGGCGAAATTGAACAGCGTCGCGCCCGCGTTGCAGCGCACGTCGCGCTCGGGGTGGTGGAGGCAGGCCCAGGCCAGCGCGTCGCGGATCGGCTCCGACTTCATGTCTTCGGCGGCGACGAGGGCGGGTAGACCGCTGTCGGGCTCGCCCGATCGCAGCACCTCGGCGACGATCTCGTCCGCCCGCGGGATGGCCTCGAGAGCGGCCAGGGCCCGCGCGATGGCGATGCTCATTCGCCCGTTCGCCAGCGGCAAACGCCGCTTCATCGGCATCACCCCGCCGCGGGCGCCGGCCTCTGCGAGCGCCGGCGGAGCGCGCCAGTCGTCGAGGCGGAGGCGGTCGATCAAGAGCACCTCCGCCTCGTGGCGCTCCTCGTCCTCCAGGCGCAGCAGCGCCTCGACGTCGACGGACTCCCGCCACTGCGGGTCGGGGCCGGTGACGCTGGCGACGAAGCGCTGGTAATCCGGGGACACAGGCGCGGTCGTCATGGCTTCTTCACCGGGGGCTTGAGGACGTCTTCCATCTTCACTTCTTCGAGCACGTGCGTCCCGTCCGCGGCCATGACGTGCTTACCCTGGTCATCCACCGTCATGATCCACACCGTGATCGAGGTGACCTTGTCGTTGGCGGCGAGCATCTTGACCTCTTCGCGGAAGATCGCGGTCTCGCTCAGCGGCATGTAGGAGACGATCATGTGCACATCGCCGCTCGCCTGGTGCGCGAAGCGCTTGGAGATGGCGATCCAGGCTGGGCTCTGCACCGCCCAATCGTCCTTGCCGGCGGTGACGGCGGCGCCGAGCTTGCTCCCGCCCTCGGTCATTTCCAGGCGCGCGGCGGGGTTCCCGGCGAAGGTCTTGGCCTTGGCGTAGAGCTCGGCGGCGTTGCCCGCGAGATCCTTGCCGCCCGACCAGAACACCGTCCCGTTGTGCGGAGTCGATACGTCGAGCGTGCTCGCCATCTTGAGGAGCGCGAGCCGTCGCAACGGATCTGGGCCGCTCACGAGGATCTGCTTGCCCAGCTCCGCGGCGAGCGCGGTGACGCCGTCGTGGTGCTTGAACACCATGGGATCCCACGGGACCCCAGTCTTGGTCTTGGCCTCGACGGCGTCGACGATCTCTTTCGGGTGGGAGCCGTGCCCCGAGCCCGGAGAGCCGCTGACGTTGATGTCGACCGTACTGCCGCTGATGGTCACGCCGAGGGCGTCGATGCGGATGAACCCGGCCGCCCCCTGGATCGTCACGTCCGGCGCCTCGCCCACGGCGGCCTTGCCCGCGACGATGTGGATCTCTTGCCCCGCCTCGCGCGCAAAGCTCCCTCCGACCTTCTCGTGGCGCTCTTGATAGACGGTCATCGACTGATCGCGCCCGACCTGCTCGCGCCGGTTCTGGATCACGCGACCGTTGAGGTCCCACTCGTTGCGCTCGCGCTTCACCCCGCGGACGACGAGGTCCTGGTCCTTGCCGACGAGGAGCATGCGATTGAGCTGGTTGACCTCGATCTCGTCGACGCGGATGAGCTGGGCCTTGTTGCCTTTGATCTGGGTGCGGTGCTCGGAGCCCGTCATCTCGTGGCGCTCGTTCTGCGTCCACTGCATGCGGTTGCCGCCGACGGTCTCGGTCTCGAAGGCGATCACGTTCTTGTTGCGGTCGTTCCCGGTGGTGTAGACCTCGTCGTTCTTGACCAGCTTCCGCTGGTTCTTCTCGGCCTGGAGATAGACGAGCTCGTCGCCCTTCTCGTCCTCGAACTTGATCTCGTTGAACCCGTTCGAGCCCGGAGAAGAGTCGCTCTTCCAGGTGCTCACGGTCTTGTGCTCGGGGAGCTTGTAGGGCACCGGATGGGTGGTATTGAAGAGCCGGCCAGAGACGATGGGACGGTCCGGATCGCCCTCGAGGAACGTGACCAGCACCTCGTGGCCGACGCGAGGGAGGTTGAGCCAGCCGTAGCCGGCGCCGCCCCATCCCTCGTTGACGCGGATCCAGCAGGAGCTGTCGTCGTTGTTGTCGCCGTCGCGATCCCAGGGGAACTGGACGCGCACCCGGCCGAGCTCGTCGGTGTGGATCTCCTGCGCGCGCTTGTCGCCGGTGGTCGGGCCGACGACCATGACGGTTTGCACGCCGAGGACCTCGGGCCGAGGCGTGATCAGCGGCGGGCGGAAGGGCACGTCGGCGAAGACCGCGTGTCCGACCATCTGCCATTCACCCTCGGCGGTGCCTTCGAACAGGGTGTCGGTGACGAGGAGCTTCCGGGCGAGCTCGGGGTGGGGATGGTGGGTGACGGCGAAGATCAACCCCGGGTAGAGGTCGTGGAGGTTGCTCTCGAACATCACGCCGGCGCGGTCGGTACGGGCGGCCTCCAGCGCTCGGGTCGCGCGCTTTTGCCCGGTGGGCTGGTCGTGGCGCGCGATGCCCTTGTCGTCGGCGGCGGGGGTGCCGCCGCCCGCGCCGGCCTCGAGGAAGAAGCCGCCGGGGATGTAGTGGTATTGCTCGTAACGACTCTCGAGCGCGTCCGCCTTCGGCGCCTCGCCCAGGAGGCGGAAGCCCGGCTTGCGAAAGTCGTAGTCACGGATGGTGTAGGCCCCGGGGCGGACCTCGTGCACGAGGTGGACCTGCGAGACGAACTCTCGCTCTGCCGCCTGGGTGGGGTTCGGCTCGTAAGGTACGGGCGCGCCCGCGCGGGGCGTCCCTTTCTGGAGCGCGTCCTCGAACGTCAGGATCGGGCTCGAGCTGTCGAGATCCGGGAAGGTGTAGGCGATGCCCGCCTCTTCCAGGATCCGGCTGAGGAAGCCAAACTCGCTCTCCGCGTACTGGACCTTGTACTCGTGCTTCGGGTACTGGCCGCGATCGATCCGCCACCGGTGCGGGATGCCCCACTCGTCCAGGATTTTGTCGACGATGTCGGGGATCGCGAGGTGCTGGAAGATGCGGTTGTTGCGGCGGTGCTCGAGGAGCCAGAGGTGCGGCACGATCCGCAGGTGGTACGTGGACTGGACCTTGTTCCCGCGGCGCTCCGCGTGGGTCTGCTCCATGTAGCTGCAGATACCGCTCCAGACCCGCGCGCCTCCTCCGGACACGTTGAGGTAGCCGGAGACAGTCTCGAGACCGGCGGGCTGGCCGATGATCGCGCTGATATCGATCGTCGGGCTCTCCGAGCGGGCCCAGACCGAGACGGTGTACGGCGTCGATACCGCCTCGTGGACGGAGAATCGCCGCACCGAGAGCGAGGTCTCACCGCACTGGAAGCGAAGCTCGAGGACGCTCATCGGACACCCGGGCCGGCGACCAGCCGCTGACGACCCATGAAGTGGACCGTACGGTGCCAGCGGTGGGTGTCGATGACGGGGGCGAGGAACTCGGCCGCCGAGTCATGGATGAAGTGCAGCTTGAGCAGCTGAAAGCTCGGCTGATTCACCCGGGGATTCCAGGTGTCCCGGCCGAAGAACCAGGTCCGGATCGTGTGGATGTAGCGCTTTTCGACCGCATAGTCGGTGCCGGCGCGATAGTCGTCGTAGGCCGAGTACCAGCTCGCGAGGTCGCCGGGGATCGACCACAGCTTCGCTGGAGACAGGGACTCGAGAGGCCGGAGAGGCACCTTGGCCTTGAGGCTGCCGCTGTGCATGTCCCGGAGCGGGATGTGCGCGAGATCCGGCCGCTTGCCCGGCTGCGCGGGCGTGCCCGGGATGACCCGCGTCGTCGGCCTGCCGAAGGCCGAGGTGGAATAGGTGGTCCGCGGCGCGACCGCGGCGATCGGGTGGCGGAGCACATAGGAGGCGCCGACGTCGCAGTGGGCGCCTGGATACCAGATCTCCACCATCGAATCCTTGAACTGCGCCGGGTTCTGGTAGCCCGAGCTCCCCCGCGTCGCGCGCTCGTCCGGATCCATGAAGAGCGAGGTGAGCGGGAAATTGATCCGGACCTCGTCCTCGGCGACGAGGTGGACAGTCTTCTTCACGTAGGTGTGATCGACGAAGAAGTCATAGTGATTGGCCTCGTCGGCCCACTGCGGGCCGCCGATGCCGAAGGATCCGACGGTGTCCCAGACGCCGAGGAAGGTGGGCGTAGGCTGCGCGTGGCGCTGGTAGAGGTTGATGCGGCGGCGCCCCTGCATCCGGAAGCCGTTCGGCTGCTTGAGGTTGTCGATGCCCTGGGTCCGCACCTTGTTGACGAAGTCACGCGCGAGCGCCGCCCCGCGGCTGAAGCCGTAGGTGTCGAAGAGCTTGTGGATGACGATGTCGTTGCCGAAGTTGCTGTAGAAGTCGGAGAGCTGCATCCGGCCCCACTCGATGCGAGAGCGCCCGCCGCGGCCGGTGCCGTTCCCGAGGGTGTCGTTCTGCACCTCGGTCGTGCCCAGCGACTGGTTGGCGCGCGTCTCCGACTCGCGCTGCTCCGCGGTGGCGTTGGCGGGGTGGGGGCGCGCGGCCGCCGCCCGGGTTCGATAGGCTTGCTGAAAGCTGTCCGTGCCGACGCCGTGGCAGTAAGCGCGCTTCTGGAGCGTGCCTTGCTCGATGTAGAGCTGCCAGAGCTTGGCCACGTTGCTGCGGCCGTTCTGCCCCAGGGGATCAGCGGCGAACTGCGGCAGATCGTTGGGAGCGTCCCGGTACATGTTGTTGTTGGTACCATCGAAGAACATCCCGATGCGGACCACGCCCCCCGGGCAGCGGGCCGTGCCGTTCGGCGCGCACACCGGCATCGCCTGGCCATCGGTCATGTGGCTTATCGCCCGTGCGGCCGCGTTCCCCATGGTTCACTCCTCTCCTGTCGGCGCCGAGGCGTCGATTGGTTGCCAGTAAGCGTCGGCGTCACAGCGCTCGGCGGCCTCTTCCCAGTCATCGTCGGTGACCGCGCCGAAGATCGCGTCAATCCGCAGATCGGGCGGGAGGGACTCGTCCCCGAGGGCGCGGTGAATGGCCGGCTGCAAATGCCACTCGGGGTTGATGCCAATCATGTGCGTCACGAACACGGTGAGGCTGTACTCCCAGGTGAGGCCGTAGGCGCGGCCGACCGTGAGGCCGTGCTCGACCCGAGCGCGCAGCACCCGATCCGAGATGTGGTCGACGTCCTCGTGGCGATAGCGGATGAAGTGGAACACCACGCGATCGACGAAGGCCGGCTCGCCCACGATCCGCCGCTGATCCTGCGAGACGCGGAGCATCAGGGCGCCTTCCCGGGGTGGCGGACGACCTGGCCCAATCGACCCTCGACGAAGAAGGCGCGGATATCGCCGAAGAGCTCCTCGCGCTGCTTCACCGAGCAGGTGGGGACGAAGGCGTCGAGGACGACGGGATCGTAGAAGCGGAAATAATAGCTCTGGCGGCTGTCGGCGTCGCCGACGATGAGCAGGCGGCGGAGGTGGCGGCGTAGCTCCTTGAACGAGTGGGGAAAGTCGATGAAGGTGCCCCAGCGCTTCTCCCACCCTTCGCGGATCAGCCGAGCGAGCAGGCCAGATCCGGAGGGCAGCTCGACGAGATAAGGAGCCACGTGGGCGAGCGAGTTGCCCTCATGACCTTCGTAGAGCGAGCGACAGGGCTCGACCGACTCCTTGAGGAGGGTGCGAATCCGCGGTGAGCGCGCCGTGTCGAGGACGACGAAGCGGGGGCCATCAGCGCCGCCGAGCGCCTGGATCGCCTTCTCTTTACGGGCGGCGAGCGCCGCGGCGAGGCGCCGACGCGGCTCGCGGTTCTCCTTGAGCCACACCGCCATCAAGGGATCGACCTCGTCCTCTTCGGCGTCGTCGAGGTAGCTCTCGAAATCGATCGGCGGCGGCGTCGAGGCCTCGAAATGGACGCTGAAGTCGGTCTCGCCGGCCCGGATCCAGGCGCCGTTGCGCGCGTCGCCTTCGGTCACCCGCTCACCGCCGAGCATCGTCCCTCCAACGCTCTCCAGATCGGAGATGTGGCACCGTTGATCGTCGAGCGCGATCGCGAAATGGATGCCTGACATCTGATCGTCGGGGACGACGAAATCCGCGAGCGGCGTGCGACCGACGCTGAGGCGCTGGCTCGGCGCGAGCACGGCCTTCGTGCCGATGAGCCGGCCGGATTGCACCTCGAGGATCGCGCGCTGCAAGGTCTAGCTCCGGTTCTTCTTCCGCGCGGCCTCGCGCTCTTGCTTGAGGCGCTCGCACTCCTCGCAGAAGGGCTCGTCGGTGCGCAGCGTCTCGGCCTGGGGCGAAGAGCCGATGTTGACGGTCATGCAGCCGAGGACGATACGTCCGCCGTGCGAGGTCGGATCGCCCCGGCGGGCCGCGTCCTTGTTGCCGATCTTCACCGTCGGCTCGCCGGCCGACACCGAGTCGGGCGGCCCGATGCAGGTCAGCTTGTCACCGACGCGCGCCGCCGGCTGATAGCCAATCAGCACGGTGATGTCCCCTGAGATCACCGGCCCGCCGACGTGGGGGACGGGGCCGGGCTCGACCTTGGGGCAGAGGTGGGGGTCCAGGATTCGCGCTGCGGGGGGCATGTCGGCTCCTCTCGTCTCCTCGATGCGGTAGCTATTGACCGATGCCTTCGGCGCGGAGATCGATGGGCTTCGGCCGCGCCGGCTCGTCGATCACGGCCTCTTTTGCCACCTCGGGGACCTCGGGGCTCGCGCCCGCGCCGGAGCCCGCGCTGCCGCCGCTGTTGATCCGCACCAGCGTGCCGCGGATGGTGACGCCGCTCGAATCGATGCGGATGAAGCCGCCCGGCCCCTTGAGGGTGAGA
>Ga0209181_10002843_pt1 | contig 27744 bp, 19 predicted proteins | sample MAT05_FD_187208 | JGI IMG/M metagenome (GOLD analysis project Ga0209181, IMG submission 187208) | Freshwater microbial communities from Lake Fryxell liftoff mats and glacier meltwater in Antarctica - MAT-05 (SPAdes) (version 2) | ecosystem: Environmental > Aquatic > Freshwater > Ice > Liftoff...
CAAAATTTTGAGTGGATGCCGTGCCAAGTGTAGTAATCGAAATCTGCCCCAAAACTCCCCCACTCACCCCCATCGCCGCAACGACTGCCCAAATGGAAAGGGACATTTTGATGGAAAAAAGTCGGAAGGCAGGGTTCAAAACCGAGACAAGTACATTTTTTTTCATAACAAGGTGATGTTTTAATAAACAGTTGAAAACGAAGAGGTGGTTGATTGAAATTGGAGCCTATCAAAAACAGGACAAAACAGTATGGCACAAAAAATCCCAACTGCCGGATCGCTGTGATCGGAATGAGGCATCATCTTATAAAAAGAGAAAAGGAATACAGGATAGAAACACCCGGTGGGGGCATGACAATAAGGCACACAAGTCGGCAAAAATCAGTTGGTTAATTTTTTAGATATAAAAAATCCACAACAAATACATCATGGATTGTTTAAAAAAACCAACGCTGCTACCTCGAAAACCTTTTGACACACCCGTTACTTTTCACGCAAACGAGATGATACACGGGATTAAAAACAGGGGGAATATCAGACAAATTAAAAAATAAGGTGTAAATGTACCGTATTTCGCGCATTCCAAACGCAGTATTTCGGTATTTTTTCAATAAATTAATCTACAGCAATTCGCTAAATATTGATAATCAATTGGTTATGCCCGACATTTCCCAGTAAAAAATTTAAAACTGGCATTTAATTGATTTTGGTTCTTTTGTATTTTTAAGCAAAAATATTTTAAAAAATAAGTATTGATAATCAATTTATTGTACATTTATTTTTAGTTAATAAGAAAAGCAAGCCAAATGAAAAGTTGTGTGGGGAATGTCGGATATAAATACATTTGAGTGCTTGACACATTTGGGGAACCACAATATATTAAAAGGGAAAAGTTTCACAAAACTTGTCAACCACCCATGTTTCCCTATATTTCATGTTGCTTTCCCCCAAATATGTCAAGCACTCAAATTATATAATCGTCAATCGAACAACCCTCAAATGGGTCACGACCAAAAATTGCTTTCCCCCAAATATGTCAAGCATTCAAATACAATTTAGTTAAATCTCAAACCTGATGTATGCCCCTCAACTTTTAAACCCCTAAACCCTAAACCCCTAAACTTTTAAACCGCTCAACACTAAAATATTCACAAAAAACAGCTACCTTTGCGGTTTAAACCGAAGGGCTAATACGCTGCGTTTACAAAATATCAAAGGTTGCGTAAACGTACGTTTGGTTGCGTAAACGTCAGCTTTATTCATTAACTATTCTTTTTGTGGAATCACACACATTTTTAAAAAAACTTGGCCTTAAAACCAAAAACCAGGGCGCTTCCACGGGGCAGCATGACATCAGTGGCAGTCGCCGATACATAGACTCCTATTCACCCGTCAATGGCCAACTGATAGGTTCCGTGAGCATCACTACCCGCGAACAGTACGATCAGGTAATGGCTACCGCACAGGATGCTTTTAAAACCTGGCGCCTGCTCCCTGCTCCCAAACGCGGCGAAATTGTACGCCAATACGGTGATATACTGCGCGAATACAAAGACCCGCTGGGCCGATTGGTCTCCTACGAAATGGGTAAAAGCCTCCAGGAAGGTTTTGGAGAAGTGCAGGAAATGATTGACATCTGCGATTTCGCAGTGGGCCTTTCCCGACAGCTTTACGGCCTCACCATGCATTCCGAACGCCCGGCGCACCGGATGTACGAGCAATGGCACCCCCTGGGCATTGTCGGTATTATTTCAGCCTTCAATTTCCCGGTAGCCGTTTGGTCGTGGAATGCCTGTCTGGCGTGGGTATGCGGCAATGTATGTGTGTGGAAGCCTTCCGAAAAAACGCCCTTGTGCGCCATTGCCTGCCAAAACCTGTTTCAGAAAGTGCTGAAAGCCAATGACTTGCCGGAAGGCATCAGCTGCATCGTCAATGGTGATTACAAAGTAGGCGAGTATATCAGTACCGACACGCGTATACCCTTAGTGAGTGCCACCGGCAGCACCCGAATGGGCCGCATATTGGGCCGCACGGTAGCGGAGCGCCTCGGCCGCTCTCTGCTCGAACTCGGTGGCAACAACGCCATCATTGTTACCCCTTCTTCCGACCTGAAAGTGGTACTCACCGGTGCCGTTTTTGGTGCAGTGGGTACTGCCGGACAGCGTTGTACCTCCACGCGGCGCCTGATCATTCATGAAAGCATCTATAACGAAGTGAAAAAAGCGTTGGCGGGTGCTTACCCTCAATTGCGCATCGGGGATCCGCTCCATCCGGCCAACCACGTCGGCCCGTTGATTGACCGCGATGCCGTGGAGAAATACCAACATTCCATCGGAGAAGTAAAAAAAGCCGGGGGTAAATTCCTCGTGGAAGGCGGCGTGTTGGAAGGTGCTGGTTATGAAAGCGGTTGTTACGTGAAACCTTGCATTGCAGAAGTGGAAAACCACTGGCCTATTGTGCAACACGAAACTTTTGCTCCCATCCTGTACCTGCTCCCATACAAGACTTTAGAGGAGGCGATTGCCCTGCAAAATGCGGTACCGCAGGGGCTGTCTTCTGCCATCATGACCCTGAATGTGCGCGAAGCCGAGCAATTTCTTTCGGCAGCAGGTTCCGATTGCGGTATTGCCAACGTCAATATCGGCACTTCCGGCGCGGAAATCGGTGGTGCTTTTGGTGGTGAAAAAGAAACCGGGGGAGGGCGCGAATCCGGCTCCGATGCCTGGAAAGCGTATATGCGTCGGCAAACTAACACGATCAACTATTCGGAGACGGTGCCGTTGGCGCAGGGAATTAAATTTGATTTTTTGTAATTTTAACATATTATGTATTTGGAAACAGGGCGCAGATTTTTATGTAAAATTGGGTTAAAAGCATTTGATGATAAATGCTTCATTCTTTTAGGGTGGTTTATTTTCTCTTGTGCCGGCCCTATCTTCGCTCAGGCACCTGCTGCCCTAAAAAAGCAAGGGGATAAACTGTACGAAAAAGGGCGCTGGAAAGAAGCCGCAGCCTCTTTCAATCAGTATCAGGCCGTCAAGCCGGGCGATGCCGAGGTATTGACCCATTTGGGTGTTTGCTATTATCACCTGCACCAATCCGAACAGGCACAACGGTTGCTGGAATTTGTGAAAGCGCAAAATCCGGCTTCCCGCGACCTGGATTTGTTGTTTTTTTGGGCCCGTACCTTACACGGGCGGCAGGATTTTGAACGCGCTATCCCCGCATACAAGGCATTTTTGGCGGCTGCACCACCCGAACACCCGTCCCGAGATTTTTGTGCTGACAATATTCTTCGTTGTTCCGCCGCCCTGCAAATGATACCCAGCGAAACGGTGGCTTTGGTAGAAAACATCGGAAACGTCATCAACAGTGAAGGGGATGAATTTGCACCCCTGCCTTCTGTCAATTATCCCGGAAGATTGTATTACTCCGCTGCACGACCAGGGTGTGTGGGTGGACAACGCAATGAACGCGGCTATGAAGACGAAAACAACGGCAATTGGTGCAGTGATATGTTCATCGCCCGGCAAAGCAACAGCGGCTGGGAAGATGCCGGAAGTTTTGGGGGCCTGCTCAACACCGCCAGAAGCGAATCGGTACTTGATTTTAGCGCTGATGGCAAAGTACTGTTTTATTCGCGGGGTTTTACCCTGTTTTCCGGCGAAATGCTCTTAGATACCGCCGGATTGAAAGACGAATACAAGGAAACGCCTCCGGTATTTGAAGGGCCGGTGCAAATGGAAGAAGGCGATGCCGCGCCGTTTTTTTTTAATGACAGTACCCTCCTGTTTGCCAGCCGCCGATCAGGTGGTTTTGGCGGATTAGATTTGTACTATACCATTCGCCAAAAGGGTATTTGGGCGGCACCCCAAAACCTTGGGACTGCCATCAACAGCGCTTACGACGAGACCACGCCTTTTTTAGCCTCCGATGGCCGCACATTGTACTTTAGCGCCAATCACCAGCGTACTATGGGTGGATTTGATATTTTTAAAACGGTATTTGATACCGAAAAACGCACTTGGTCTACCCCGAAAAACCTTGGAATGCCCGTCAATTCCCCCAATGACGATGCCTTTTTTCGCTTAGCAGCCGATGGCAATACTGCCTTTTTTGCTTCCGATCGTTTAGAGAGTTATGGCCGACGGGATTTGTATATTGTCTACTTTAAAGAACAACAACCAGAACAAAGTACGGCTAATATAGCGTGGTTTTCGGCGGCTGCTCCGCCTGGCTCCGGCGCGGCTGCCGCCACCGCATCGGTTGCTGCTCCTGCACGTACCGTTTATTTGCCCGTGCTGCATTACACCACAGATCGCGACGTATTATCTGCCGAAAATTTAGCCATTTTAGACACTGCGGCCCGCGTAGCGCGTGCCTGGCCGGCGGCTACCATACAGATTTCTGCCCACACAGACGAAACGGGCGCTGCCAAATTTGACCTGTATTACGGCATCAAACGCGCCGAAGCGGTGGGTAAAGCGCTGACCGAGCGCGGCTTGCCCGCAGCGCGTATTTTGCTAAAAAGTGGAGGGCCACAGTATCCATTGGCCCGGAATGCCCGGGGAGCTGCTCCCGACCCGGAAGGCCGTCGCCTCAATCGGCGCATAGAAATCAGGATTGCCGAAGCCGCCGCCAACCTGCCGCCCGCTTTGCCCAAACGCCCGGAAGTCGCTGCTGATTTGGCCCTCAACGGCGCTGCCCGATACGATGAGCAGTTTGCGGGGCTGTCCTATAAAGTGGAATCGGTTGTGGCGCGCCAGTTGCTCAACAACGATGCTTTGGCCATGTTCGGTGATGTAGTCATTGAAAGCCAGCCCGGTTCCGGCACGTTTCGATATATGGTTGGGTTTTTACCCAGGTATGCAGATGCCGCACAGCTTTGCAAAGAACTGCAGGCGCAAGGTTTTGCTACGGCGACGGTAGTTGCTTATTTGAATGGCTTGCGCATCGGTAAAGCAGAGGCAGTGGGATTGCTAAAGAAATATCCCGATTTAGCCGGATTTATTCGGGGGTAATGCAGTCGGACAGTCCACAGTCATACAATCGGACAGTCCACAGTTGCAATTATACAGTCGGCAGTCGGCTTTATCTGTAAATGAATTGAGTGCTTGACATATTTGGGGGAAAGCAACATGAAATATAGGGAAAAATGGGTGGTTCACAAGTTTTGTGAAACTTTTCCCTTTTAATATATTGTGGTTCCCCAAATGTATCAAGCACTCAAATGAATTAGTTGATAGTACTTGTGTAAATTTTTTTTGCAAAAAAAATTTACACAAACACCCGCCAACTAATTCATTCCCGTGCCTTCGGAATCTTAATCCGGTACGTTTTTCCTGCTTTGTTTGCCATTTTACTATCGGTCAGCCAGGGATTATAAATTTTCAACATCCGGTAGTGTGTGCCGTGTTCGCGGGCAAAATCGCCCCAGTTGGGTACCGCGCCGCGCACTTCCACGGTGGTATAATTGTTTAAGGGCTGATATAAATTCGCGGGATCAATCCGATACTCGTATTGATCCGGGTTTTGCATGACTTCTTTGATGGCAACGATGCGGAAAGGGTAGCGCATGGTTTCATCGGCTGCCAGGTTCATCTCATAAAAATTATTGGCCCGTTGATTCGCTTTCTCCGTGGATATGCGACCCGAACCTGCATTGTAAGCCGCCGCTGCCAAGGTCCAGCTGCCGAGGCGCTCTTTTTCTTTACGCAGGTATTTGCAGGCTGCCCGCGTGGCTTTTTCCAAATGATAGCGCTCATCTACCTCTTCGTTTACCTCCAATCCGTAACCATCGGCGGCACTGCGCATGAACTGCCATACACCCCTCGCACCAGCGGGTGAAATGGCGTTGGACAGGGCGCTTTCCGCCACCGCTAAATATTTCAGGTCATCCGGCACCCCTTCCTCTTTTAAAATCGGCTCTATAATCGGGAAATAGGCATTGGCCCGCTGAATAGCCAAAATGGTCTGAGAATGGAAATAGATATTGCGCAACAACTCGGCATCTAAGCGCTGGCGGACATCAAAATTGTCCATCGGCAGTTTTTCTCCGCAAAAATCAAAGGGTTTGTCTAAATTCACCGACTGAACTAATTGTTCGGGTGACATACCGCCTCCGGCGCTGTCTTTTTTGCCCTTGAAAGAAGCAAAAAATACAAATGCTAAGCCACTGGCTAAGACAAGATTCAGTACTAATAAAATGCGATTATTCATAATGAGAAACATGCGGGAATGAATTAATTTACGGGTAAATATAAATAGTGATCCCTTTTTTGTGTTTGAAGTGCCCTAATGCATTAAGTTGATCGTATATAAAACGATTGCCTGCACCGGCGTAGTATCTGCACCCAAAGGAGACCTCGTTATGCAAAGGTACGATGATGCAGGGAAATAATCATAAGTATTTCCATAACAAAGGTTTTGCCCCAACCTTTTACCTTGCTCCGGCAATTGCACGTTATTTTCCAGCGCTCCCATTCCGGCGCTGTTTCAACGGGGTGGTCTGTTTGTTCATCAAAATTATACGTCAATCGTTCCTGACTAACCGGCCGGTTTTTGTGCCGGCGGGTGGTGACCCGGAGTACATGTAACGCTGCCCGATAAAAATAACTTTCCCATCCATCGGTGTTTTCAAATGTAAAAATTAGACAAATACGGTTTTTGTCTAATTTCGGTAGTCAAAATATATTAGATTTGCGGTTCAAACTTTTTTCACAACTAACTACACTTGTTTTATGAAACACTTACATTCAACGCTGCTGACTGCGTTGTTGCTTCCTTTATTTTTACTGGCCTCGTTCGGGGCACTTGCGCAGGGTGCGGTCGGAACCAACGATGACGGATTCGTGGTTATCATCACTTCACCGGCTTCCATTGCACAAACCCTGCCTCATCAGGGTGATGCTGATCCCGATGAATGCTACTGGGTGGGTTCTACCTACGGTCCAAGCCTTTTGGAAGACATCTGTGGCGAAGTCGTTTGGGCCTATGACCAAACGCCCGATTCTCTCGCCTGCGACCCGATTCCCGGCGATCTGACGGGTAAAATAGCCCTCATCCGCCGTGGTGCCTGTGGCTTTAGCCTGAAAGTGTACCGAGCGCAACAGGCAGGTGCCAAAGCGGTGATTATTGTCAACCATTTTGCCAATGCAGCGGACGGCGCTTGTATCAATTATGTACCTTCCGGTTTAATATTTGGTGGTATGTCGGGCTTAGACAGTGCTTCGGCGGTTAACATACCTTCAGTTTTTTTGCAACGGGGAACGGCTACCCAAATTGCTGATGCCCTGAAAGCCGGCCAAAAAGTGAACGCTTGTTTCAGCCTTCCCCGACTGTCTAATGCCACGGCTGCTTTACACTACGGAACCCCCCTTTCTCAGGTAGATACGATGACGGCCATTACTGTCAGTTTGGCCAATCGCAACGCGACGGCCCTCACTAATGTGGTATTAAAGGCAGACATCAAAGCACCAAACGGGACTACCCAGTCACTCACGCTTCCGATTGCCCGCATGGAGGTTGGTACTGATACGTTTGCCATTTTCCCGGCGTACGCTCCGCCAAAGGTAAAAGGCAAGTTTGAAGTAATTTTTTCCAATAGTATTTATAAAGAGAGCCGCGACACCCTGCGCCGATTTTTCGAGCATACAGACTTCACTTTTGCTACGGATAATTTTGTCGTGGATTCTTTTGGTGTAGGGTTGAGTAATGCAGATTTTGCCAATGCCGGATTTTTTATACAAAATGCCGGCCTTTATTGGACCGGCCCCACTCGCCCTGCCGGCACAAAGGCTACTTACGCTACTTTCGGGCTTTCCAACGTGGACACCATTTTTGTGCCCAACAATCCGGAAGCCAATCAAATATTAGTGACGCTGTATGATGCGGATGCGGATGATGACGGATTCGGGGATATGTCTGCCAGCTCCGCAGGAGCCAGTTTCTCCGACCTGACCGTTGTCGGTACCGCTATCTATGAGATGAAGGGTACTGAAGCCGTGGATCAGATCGTCAGTGTTCTCCTGACAGATATTACGACCGGCAATGATGGTGTATCGCTGAAGTCCAACCATCCTTACTACCTTTCCCTGACGTACGACGGCACCCTGGCCCGCACGAGCCGATGCCTGCGTTTTAGCAATACCACGCAAGAAGATTATTTGGTGGTGGGCAACTTGTTGGCTACGCCACTGTATACCAACCGCGACGGCGGAACATTGTTTAGCGGATGGGGAGGGGCCAGTGTGATCCAGCGCCTCGAATTAGAAGGTTTTTCCAGCAGTACGAAGAATTTGCCTCAGCTGGACGCTTCTAAAATCAGTGTGACCCCCAATCCGGCGGTTGATTTGGTGAATGTCAACCTCCGGTTAGACGCTGTTGGCGAGGTGGGGGTTACGTTGGTTGACTGGACAGGCCGCGCTATTCGTTCGGCCGTTCAGAAAAATTTCCAAAACGGCACCTTGCAAATAGATACCAAATCGCTTCCTGCCGGTGCCTACGTCGTGTGGGTGCGCACCCACGAAGGTTATCGCGTGGAGAAAATAATTGTTGCTAAGTAAGAAAGCCGGTAAGTAGTTATGATTTATTAATTATGAGTTCCACAACTTTTTGATTGTGTGATTTTTGCATAAAATGATAATCGTGACTATTTACACGTATCTGCTGATGCAGTGCTTTTTGTTTATGTTGGGTATTGCTGCCCGTACGACTGATGCCGCCGTTGAGGGCGGCATCAGCCATTTCAGGTACGATTTTTGCGAAAAACGGGCAAAAAAACAGTTTTTAGTCGCTGCTGCAACATTAAAATTCCCCGTATCCTGACCGATTGAACTTGAAAAAAAGTAGTTTTGGTGTTTTAAAAAAAAACGTATTACCTTTGTATGAGTGACGGAGGATGGATTTTTTGCAAGATATTGATAATCAAATATTTATACCCGAAATTTCCCAGTAAAATATTTAGAACTGGCATTTAATTGATATGAGTGCTTGACATATTTGGGGGAAAGCAATATGAAATATAGGGAAACATCAATAATATTTCATATTATTGAATTGAATTGAGGGTGGTTGACAAGTTTTGTTAAACTTTTCCCTTTTAATATATTGTGGTTCCCCAAATGTGTCAAGCACTCATAACATTTTACAAACGAATATTTAAACGAAAAATGAAAAAAGGATTATTATTCACACTGATTTTTATTTTAATGAATGGTGTCTCCGCACAAACCATGTGGAAACACGGAAAAATCAAAGTTACTGCGGATGGACATTATTTGCAGCATGAAGATGGAACACCATTTTTCTGGCTGGGTGACACCGGTTGGGAGTTGTTTCATCGGCTTACTTTACGGGAAATAAAACAATATCTTGACAACCGGGCGGCAAAAGGTTTTACCGTAATACAAGCGGTTGCGTTAGCCGAATTTGATGGCTTGCGTAAACCCAATCAATATGGTGAATTACCGCTAAAAAACCTTAACCCTGCCACGCCAAACAGTAAATATTTTACCGTCATTGACAGCACTATCCACTTGGCAAGGCAGCGAAACTTGTATGTGGGACTATTGCCCACCTGGGGTGATAAGGTTACAAAATTATGGGGCGAAGGCCCGGTTGTTTTTGATAGTATCAATGCCTACGCCTACGGTAAATGGATCGGCAACCGGTATAAAAAAGAGCCTAATGTTATTTGGATACTGGGAGGTGACCGGCCGGCAGTAAAAGACAGCAACGATTGGCGGCCCGTTTGGCGTGCCATGGCAAAGGGCATTATAGAAGCCACCAATCATCAGTGCTTTATTACCTACCATCCATGGGGCGGCGATAATTCCACCTCGCAGTGGATACACAATGAAGCGTGGTTAGACATGAATATGTTTCAATCCGGCCATGGTGGCGGACACGATGCAGCCTGTTGGGATTTGACCCAAAGAGATTTTAATTACACCCCGGCAAAACCAACCCTAGATGCAGAGCCTAACTATGAAGACCATCCGGTTAATCCATGGCCAAAGTGGGATGTGGAGAAAGGATACTACCGGGATTACGATGTCCGTAAACAATGTTATCGCTCTGTTTTTGCCGGCGCCTGTGGCGTTACTTACGGGCATCATGCCGTGTGGCAATTTATGAATGCAAAAGAAGCCGCCATTAACTACCCTGATCGGGGTTGGATAAATGCGATGGACCGGCCGGGCGCATTCCAGGTTGGTTATCTAAGAAAATTAATGGAGTCGAGACCGATGCTACAGCGTGTTCCAGACAATTCAATTGTTTTGAAAGGACAAGGCGAAAAAGGAGAACATATAGAAGCATTCCGTTCCGCTGATAAAAGTTTTGCCATGATTTATTTGCCAATAGGCAAAACCATCACAATCAATACGGCCAATTTGCCAAAGCAAATTGTTGCCTGGTGGTTTAATCCAAAGGATGGCAGCAGCCAAAAAATAATGGCGACAGAAAAAAAAGCGGCCATGGAATTTACTTCGCCAACAACTGGTGCAGAAAATGATTGGGTGCTGATACTGGATGATGCATCAAAAGGGTTTAAATCTCCCGGAAAAAAGCAAAATTAAGGACCTCGTTCCGCTGAAAATGCTATAGTTACCCCGTATTTCTACCTGATTTTAAACGAAAAATGAAAAAAATTTGGAATCATGTCTGCGATAACCGTACATTTACCTCATCATTTATACAATTTTTTTCAATGAAACTCAATTCCTTTTATCCTTTCGTTGCGGGCCTGTGTACTGCACTCTTTTTTGTTTGGGCTTGCACCCAGGTTGCTCCTACACCAAAAGCAACAGAATCTTTGTCAACAGCCTCCACCGCCACTGCTGCCTCAATTATTACGGACACTGGTAATATACACCCTAAGAAAGCGCAGGCTGCCATCAAAAAATGGCAGAATGAAAGAAACGAAATCAATAAAAAACTACTTGAAAATGAGAAGATGTACGTGGTAAAGGGCTTTAGGGTTCCGGTAAAGGATATTGCCGAATTATTTGCAGCCTTGCAAGCCAAGAAGATAGAACATATATGGGCCATGATGGCCATTATGGATAACCCCGGGGAAACAAAAGACAGTACGCACCTGATCTTTCAGGCGGAAGAACGCACCATGAGTAAAAGCGGTATTGCCACGTATCAGTATTATGATTATAGCGCTCCCTGCCCAAAAAATTGCCCGCCTGATTTGTAAAACAGTGTATTTAAGGAGCGAGTAAATAATAACTTAACCATTTTGTGGTACCCCAAAAATGATCTAAGTAGGTAAATAGAAATAATCGTAGTTTTGAATTTCATTAATTATGTTATTATCAAGGGTTTGTGAGACTGTGGGCTGCTGACTATTGACTGTGGGCTGCCGATTATTGACTGTGGACTGCCGACTATTGACTGTGGACTACTTACCTGAAATGACTAACTTATTATTTACGCGTTCCTTAGTTTACAGGGTACTTAGCAATTATTAAACCTTGTTATGTGGAATAAAATTATATACGAATTATCGCGCTTTGAAGGACTGGTGTTTTTATTTTTAATACCCTGCTGCATTGTAGGGGCAATAGGCTGGAAGCAATTTCCCCGCGCCCTTAAATTAATCGTAGTTTTTGTATGGTTCGATCTTTGTACTGAAATTATCCTCAGGGTATTAGCACACGCGTTCAAAGATAATAATCCGGGATTGCCCTTTTACGCCATTGGGCAAATGGTATTGTGGTCGCTGTTTTATCGGGAGATATTGCCCCGTCGCTCGGTATTTGTTCGGTATTTTAAGCCCATTACCGGAGTGATATTGCTGTTGATTGTGTTGAATAGCGTGTTCATCCAGCCACTGCACACCTTTTGCTCTTATTCCATTACCCTCGTACAGATAATGATTATTTTGTATGGAATAGCTTTTGCTTTTCGGTTTTTGGAGGAGGCCAACCTTGATGAAAATTTGCTCGAGCAGCAATCTTTTAGGTATATCAATTCAGCGGTGTTGCTGTATTATTGCGGTACTTTATTCGTCTTTATGTTTGGGCAGTTTTTGACAAGTGATCTGACCGCCCAACGAGATTTTTACTTTTTATGGCGGGCTAATATTCTGCTAAATATGATTTTACATATAGTAATCCTGATAATTTTATGCAAAACGATTTTCAGCCCTCGGATATTACAAAATTGATCGGCATCGGTGCCCTGATTATGGTGATGTTGGCACTCCTGGTAGTGATTTATGTGAACTATGCGCAAAGAAGGTTATTGAAACAGCGCGTGGATCGCCAAAATATGGAACTGGCACACCAACAGGCATTGGTGCAACGCAACCTGATGACCCAGGAAGAAGAGCGGCAGCGCATAGCAGCTAATTTGCACGATGATATCGGCTCCAAATTGGGCGTACTGCACCTGACTTTTCATCGCCTGCACCGACTGGCAGAACCTACGCCGGAACAGGAGTCGTTGGGGGAAGAAATCAATAACCTGATCGCCCATACACTGGAACGGGTTCGGGAAATTTCGCACGAACTGTTGCCACCCACCCTCGAAGATTTTGGGTTGCTGGAAGCACTGAAAGAATTGAAGCGGCAAATAGAAAAAACCGGGGCCGTGCAGGTACAATTGGACTGCAATATACTCCGGAGCGAAATAGGCGATACTCATGCAGAACTCCATCTGTTCCGCATTGTGCAGGAACTCACCAATAACTCCTTAAAATATGCGGCCGCCAAACAAATAACGATTGAACTGCTTCAGGAAACGGGGAAAAAACACCTGAGATACCGCGATAATGGCCGGGGATTTGACCTCGCAGCACAACAACACAAGGGCTTGGGGTTAAAAAACTTAGAAAGCAGGGCGGAAATGATAAACGCAAACATACAGTTGAACAGCGCGCCCGGCCAGGGTTTCGAGGCCAACTTGTTTTTTTAAATAAGAAAAATTATGAAAGTAAACCTTGCACTTGCCGACGATGAGGCGCTTTTCCGGCGCGGTATGCGGCTTATTCTGGAAGATTATGAGGATATATCGGTCATGTTGGAGGCAGAAAACGGAGTAGATTTGCTGGCGAAGATACAGGCGTCACCTGATTTGCCGGATGTCCTCTTGCTCGACCTTAAAATGCCGGTAATGGGCGGTGTGGAAGCGGCCAAAATCATTCGGGAGCAATTTCCTTCTATTTTAATTATTGTTCTGTCTTCTCACGTCAATCCGTCGTTTATACTCAATATGATCGAGATCGGCGCTGCCAGCTACCTCGGCAAAAACGCTCACCCCAATGAAGTGGCAGACACCATCAGGGCCGTGCGCGACAAAGGATTTTTTTACAATGCGGAAGTGATGGTGGTGATACGCGACAGTATGAACGGCAAACCGATACCCAAATCCAATATCTACAACAATTTTGAGGTAGAACTCACCAAACGAGAGGTAGAAATACTGCAACTCATCTGTGAGGAACTGACGGCTCAAGAAATTGCCGAAAAACTGTATCTCAGCATCCGCACCGTAGAAGGCCACCGCAATAATATGCTCTCTAAATTGGGTTGTCGCAATACTGCCGGGTTAGTGGTATATGCCCTGCAACAGGGATTGGTTAATATCCACCCAATTAAGTAGGAGCAATAGCGGTTTTGGTGCTTGCTACAAAAATAGGTACTATTTCATTGTTTTCAAAAAAGGAGTTCGAGTTTATTAGTGGGAAATCAATTTTTTTTGGCAATTATTTTCAGGTAAACCAGCGTTTCTCGTAGTTCTTTCGGGGAAATTTTTATTGTATGCACAAAGTCATCTCGTGACTCTGCGACTTGCGTTTCACCGTGGTTGAGCACCGGTGAAGTCCCGGAACGGACAACTTGATTGCCTACGTGCCACGGTACACACCACGGTACATCAACAATCATATATCATTTAATCGTCAATCGTTCATCAAATGCATCACGGTACACATCACGGTACATCAACAATCATATATCATTTAATCATCAATTGTAAATCAAATACATCACGGTACACATCACGGTACATCAACAATCATATATCATTTAATCATCAATCGTAAATCAAATACATCACGGTACACATCACGACGTGAAAAATGGGCTTAATATGTGTTGCGACACGACTTCCCCTGAGTAGATTATCGTGGTAAACAGAACCAATTGACCCTGCCTTCGAGCCGGTAACCGCGGAATAGACCGATTTTAAACCAAAAATCAAAAATCGTCCGTCAAAAATCAAAAATTAATGCATTCCTGTGTGATTTTACCTTACTTTTGTGCGCTGATTTCCAATACGGTAATCGGATGCGTACCTAAATTTAAATAAATGCCTCAATCCCCTCTATCAATCAATCACTGATCAATAGCGGCAGGAAATGAGTTAATTAGGTTAGCGATCTATACAATAACAATATTTCAATCATGTTTTCTTACCTGTGAATGAACTAATTGAGTGGTATACACAGAATTTTTTATAAAATAATTCTATGCACACCACCCAATTAATTCATTCCCGTGCCACGAACAATGAACTTAAAAGAAACAATAAAGGAAGAGGCCCTGCATTACCATGCCAAAGGCCGCCCCGGTAAAATTGAAGTCATTCCCTCCAAAGAAACGGCTACCCAACGAGACCTGACACTGGCCTATTCGCCAGGCGTGGCAGAACCCTGCTTAGCCATTGCAGACAACCCGGAAGATGTGTATAAATATACTGCTAAAGGGAATTTGGTTGCGGTCATTTCTAACGGAACAGCCGTATTGGGATTGGGGGATATTGGGCCGGCAGCCAGCAAACCCGTCATGGAAGGCAAAGGCTTGTTATTCAAAATTTACGCAGATATTGATGTATTTGACTTAGAATTAGACACAAAAAACGTAGATGAATTTGTGCGAACCGTCAAAATACTGGAACCCACCTTTGGCGGCATTAACCTCGAAGATATTTCTGCTCCGGAGTGCTTTGAAATTGAAGAACGATTAAAAGCCGAACTCAATATTCCGGTCATGCACGACGATCAGCACGGCACCGCCATCATCAGCGCGGCAGCTTTGCTCAATGCCCTTGAATTGGTGGGAAAAGACATTACCCAGGCAAAAATAGTGGTGAACGGTGCGGGAGCTTCCGCCATTTCCTGCTCCAAATTGTATCATAGCCTCGGTGCAAAAAAGGAACATATTTTTATGTTTGACTCCAAAGGACTGATACACCCTACTCGAACCAATTTAGACGGGAAAAAAAGCGAATTTGCCAATAGCCACAAACCGGCAGAAACAACCCTCTCGGATGCCTTGATCGGAGCCGATGTCTTTATCGGATTGTCAAAAGGCAATATTTTGACAAAAGAAATGGTGCAAGGGATGGCCCATGATTGCATCGTATTTGCCATGGCCAATCCCACGCCCGAAATTCCTTACGAAGAAGCCATTTCAGCCCGGCCGGATATTATTTTCGCCACCGGGCGAAGCGATTATCCCAATCAGGTGAACAATGTGCTGGGGTTTCCTTACATTTTTCGGGGCGCTTTGGATGTACGCTCCAAAGTCATCAACGAAGCCATGAAATTAGCCGCCGTCAGGGCTTTGGCAGAGCTGGCCAAAAAACCAGTGCCGGACATTGTGAATATGGCGTATGGCAAAGACAACATGGTGTATGGAAGAGAATATATCATTCCGAAACCGGTAGACCCGCGCCTGTTGACCGCCGTAGCACCGGCAGTAGCCAAAGCCGCTATGGAAACCGGAGTGGCCAAATTCCCCATATTGGACTGGGATGCTTATGAGACGCAACTCTCAAAACGGTTGGGCCTCGACAATACACTCACCAAGGCGATTGTCATCAAAGCCAAGCAAAATCCCCGACGCGTGGTGCTGGCCGATGCAGAAAATATTTCCGTACTCAAAGCCGCCCAACAAGTCATTAACGATAAAATTGCGCAGCCCATTTTGCTGGGCAATGTGCAAAAAATTCATCAATTGATCCAGGAAAACCTCTTAGACCTCGGGACGGTCACCATCATTGACCCCATGTCGCCGCAAACAGCAGATGAAAAAGAGCGGTTAGCCAAATATGGAGACCTGTTTTTTGAAAAAATGAAACGCAGGGGATACAATAAAAAAGAAGCACACGACATCATTCGCCGACGCAACCATTTCGGGTGCATGATGGTAGAATGTGGCGAAGCCGATGCTATGGTGGGGGGTATGAGCCGAAACTACCCGGATACCGTGCGTCCCGCACTCCAGATCATCGGCCGGCAGGAAGGGGTACAAAAAGTGTCGGGTATGTACATCCTGATGAGCCGATTTGGCCCGCTTTTTTTAGCCGATACCACCGTCAATTTCAATCCTACCGCTCAGGAGATCGTTGAAATAGCCGAATTGGCCGCCAAAGCAGTGGAAAAATTCAACATCAAGCCGCGTATCGCCCTGCTCACCTATTCCAATTTTGGCAGCGCTAATGGCGAGGATGCCATCAAAATGCGCGAAGCCTTAGCCATCCTGCGCAGCAAACACCCCACCATGATCGTGGACGGTGAAATGCAGGCGCATTTGCCTTTTGACACCGAGCTGTTAAAAGAAAATCATCCGTTTTGCAGCCTCATTGAAGGAGGAGCCAATGTGCTGATTTTCCCAAACCTGTCCGCTTCCAATATTGCCTATAATTTAGTAAAAGAAATCGCCCGAATCGAAAAAATCGGCCCCGTATTATTAGGGTTGAAAAAACCGGTTAATGTATTACAATTGGGAAGTGCTGCCCGTGAAATCGTCAATATGATCGCTATTTCGGCAGTAGATGCACAAATGTCGAAATAACGATGTACTTACTTATCAGTCTTTCACCATTCTGCCCGTCCATTTTTTCCCTTCCTGAATCGCTTCCACCCAATACATTCCGGATGCCCATTCACTGACAGCGCAATAGATCACACCGGAATCGGAAGTACCGGTGGCAACAGTTTGGCCCAGCATATTATTGATCCGCCACGCAGCGGGGAGTTGAGCCGGGAGTTGTACGTGTATCCAGGCGCGTGCAGGGTTTGGGCTGATTTGCAGCGCAGCGTCAGCTGCCGGATCAGCAATAACCGTGGTAGTACTACAATCTTTCAATTGTGTTTTGAAGAGCGCAATACCGCCGCGATAATTGCCAACGGCCATTTCCAACAGGCCATCGCTGTCCAAATCGGAAAAAACAGGATGGCTGCGGTTGCCTTCATCCACATTGCCCCAAAAAGGAGCCACCTGAGGAAATGGCTGATTGCTCAACGTGATGCCGTTATACGCTTCCAAATGCCCGCCCTCTGCGCCGACCACGAGCAGCAAGCCCTCTGGAGTTTGGATAATAGCCGGTGCACTGTAGCCTAAGGTTTCGCTCGGAAGCCGGGCATCTACAGCACCCAATTTATCAATGGTAGGTGTCGTCGCGAACTTGGGCTGCCCCACGATTCCGGTATTTTTAAAATAATTGACATTGCCGAGTTTTTCGCCAATCAGGACATCCTGAAGCCCGTCGCCGTCCATATCCCGAATAAAAGGTGTGGAGGATTGCCCTACATCCATTTGCAGCCACATCAGGTCAAAACTGCGCTCTAAGTTCATGGGTTGCCCCGCCCCGGCGGTGTTGAGGTAGCAAAAAACCGCCCCAAAATTGCTGCCTACCAGCATATCTACATCGCCGTCGCTGTCAATATCGCCAAAAGTAGGGGCAAAATCGTAGTCATTTGGCGCAAACTGCGCAAAATCGCTCCAGTTGCGATCCGCCAATTCAAAACTCGGCTTAGTGGGTGTTCCGGTATTCAGATACAGGTATAAAGAAGCATTGGTACTCCCGGAAAAATTGTAATAACCATAATTGCCAAGCACCAAATCGGTCAGCCCGTCGGCATTGACATCCGCGAAGGCGGGGTGCGCAATACTGCCCACGTCAATCATGTCGCCTGACAGGAAAGAACGGGTCTCCAATTCAAACCGATGATTGGTATTGCTGCCCTGATTGGGGTAAAACCACACACCTTTTCGGTCTTCACCGATACTTTTGGCATTCAGGGCCACTAATAAGTCTTTTTTGCCATCATTATTGGCATCAAAATAAAAAGGAGCCGGGAAATTGATGATATTCGCGGCTACGTCGTTGGAAGGGAACAACGTATCCTGTTGGGTCATCCAGGCGGTGTTGGCATTTCCGCCATTGGTCATCATATTGAGACAACCAAAAGAAATATCGCCCAATACTATCTCTTTATCGCCGTCACCGTCCTGATCGTAAGTCATGACAGTAGAACCCGGATGTAAAGCGTCGCGGTCATCCACTGCTACTCCGGTAAAACGATTGCTGCACAGGCCAATATTCGTACTCAACTCATTTTTGCAGGCGACAAAACCACTTTCGTAAAACCGCCCCCAGCAATCGTCGGCCAATCGGAACCGCAGGCTGTCGGTGCCAAAACCTGATTCAACGGAGGTGTTTTTTAAATACCAAACGTGTCCGCCAACGGAGGCCGCGAAGGTGAGAATGTCTAAATCACCGTCGCCGTCAATGTCGTCAATGTCGGGCAGGTCGGCCTTGCTAATGGGCAAGTTATTCCAAAACCCCGGTTGATCGTTGTCGGGAAAAAAAATGTGATCGGGATTGCAAACAATACAGGAAGCCGGGTATCCAAATTTAAAGGGTTTGAATTTTAGGGTTTTGTTTTCAAAATATCCCTGAAAAACCTGCATTTCCTGCGAGCCGGGTGCTAAGGAAGCGCAAAATATATCAGCAGCACCGTCCTTGTTAAAGTCCCGCAGGAGTGCAAAATCGCGGAGCGCCGGAAAATTGCAGGCAAATTCGGGTGCAAACACATAACTGCTTTGATCGGGTTTGCCTTCATTCAGAAAGGTCAGAAAGACATCACCGACCCGGTCAAATACCACCAAATCCAAAATGCCGTCCTGGTTCAGGTCTGCTGCGGAAAACTGCGGTGCATTCAAGCCGCCGACAAAAGGGAAGGCCAACACCCGGCCATCAGTTTTCACTGGTGCATTGAATCGGGGGAAAACGAGTTTTTGACTAAAAAGTGCGTGAGAAAGCAGCAAAAGCAGCAAAAAAGACAGGATACGCATACGTGTTAATGTGTGTGTTATAAGGAATAGGTTGATAAATGGTAAAATGCCCTACGGTATTTTGTTGGTTATCTAATGGTTATTTCTGCCTCAAACTGAATTCTTGCTTTATAATTTTTCATAAAATACTCCCTTTGCGCCAGGTTCGCAGACTGGAAAACAGGAAATTGATGCTTTGCATTGGCCACAATTGGGCATCCTTCATAAATCAGTTTACAAATGAACAAGTGTGAGCAAAAAGATGTATTATGTTTTTTAACAAAAATAAAAACGCATCTTATGCCCACACAAGTTATTACCCCAAAGTTTTACCGGCGAGAAGATTTGACAACGATCGTCCGTCTACGCACAACGAGTATTGCGTTGTTGTTTTCTTTACACGGTGATATCACCAAATTAGGGGCAAATATAAGGTTTCCCGCCAATTCATTTACAATTTGCGCAATAAATTTAAAAATTTTGGGGAAGAACGGTTTGGCGGAGCGGTTGTGGTTGATCCCTCGGTCGCTAAAAGGAAGCGTTTGGAGCACATCTTGATGTTGCGTATTGAAACAAAGGATTCGATAGAAGGATCAGCACAATGCTTGAATGGATGGATGTATCGCACCGTTCCGTTGGCTTTATAAGCCAAGAGTTGGAGCGCATAAGCACTCTTCAAGGCAATGTTTTGGCATTTGAAGGGCCTGTAATGCGTTTAGCCATTTGCAGCGATGAGGTTTTTGCCAAAAACCAGACGATTTTAATAACGGTTGATCCCGTCAGTTTGGCGATCCTACAGATCGAATTGTCAAAAGACCGGAAAAGCGAAAGTTGGTCGGCGCATTGGAAATGTTTAGCGGCCGAGGGGTATGAGATAGTCACGTTGTGCAATGACGAGGGGACGGGCATGGCCGGTGCGCAAGGGGAAGCACTGCCGGATACTGCTCGTCAAAGCGACACGTTCCATGCGGTGGCACACCGGATGCCTTCATTTTTTTGTACCACTGCTTATTGGAAGCCTTTGAGATTTTGTAACTATCCAGTCAGTCATTTTTTGAAGATTTTTAAGTATTTTATCAATTATTTATATATTTAATTTAAAATAATTTAAGAATTATATTCTTAAAATTAAATTAATTCAATAAAAAACAGTCATTTATTCTGATTTCTGAAAAATGAAGTCAGACCGGCTGGATAGTTACGAGATTTTTGATGCGCAGGTCGGCCTGAAAACAGTGCCAATGTCGTGACCGATTTTGTCACGGCATTGGATATGCTCAAGGCTTTGAGGCATAAAGAGATCAACAACGCGGTCAAAAGCATTAAATCTTGTCGGAACGACCTGTTCAACTTCTTGGGCGTGGCCAAGGAAGCAGTTGGGCCCCCGTGCAGAACACGGGATAAAATGTTTATGGCCTTTTTTAAAAAAAACTGTCAACTTACTTTGCAAACAATATGAAGGATGCCCAAATATTGAAAAACAATTGATTGTTGGGCCGTCGCCCCTTCCCATAAACAAACCCCCGCTTTGGTATTTCCAAAGCGGGGGCTATTTATCCCTCTCCTCTCTTATCTCTCCTCTCTTATCTCTTATCTCTTATTCACCACCAAGCCCTTCATCACCACTTGCTGCTCCGTGCGTAAACTGACCCGATAAAGCCCTTCCGGCAAATCCGACACCTCAAACGTGCCATCATTTTGCTCCGGGGCCAATTCCTGCCGCATCACCATCCGGCCCAAGCCGTCAAAGACCAGCAATTCACCCGATTTTTCGCCTAAACCCGAAACCTTAAACCGCACCTGAGTGGCGGCGGGGTTGGGCGCCAGCGAAAGGTTGAACACTGCTTCCGGTTCGGAGTCTTTCCAAATTTTAGAAGCCCGGGAGCCCTGAGCACCGGGGGAAGCCTGAGTGTTGCCATCACCGGGCTTCGCTACCCCGCAGTTCACGGTCACCGTAAAGGCGCAAGTCGTGCTCGCACCGTTATTATCCACTGCTTGCCAGACATTGGTGGTGGTACCGGGCGGGAACACAGAGCTACTGCCCAAGCCACTCAACAGATATACCGCACTCAACCCGCAGTTGTCCGTCGCCGTCGGCGTGGCATACGTCACAGGGGTGTTGCAGGCGTTGGGCGGGTTGTTTTGTACGATATTTTGTGGGCAGGTGATGGTCGGTGGCTGATTGTCCGTCACCGTCACGGAGAAGGAGCAGGTCGCCGAACGGCCCGAGCCGTCGATGGCCCGCCAAGTCACGTTAGTCGTACCCGCCGGGAAGGTCGAGCCACTGATGGGGCCGCCGATGCGCACGACCGTTGGGGCCGGTGTGCAGTTGTCCATCGCGGTCGGGGTAGCGTAGGTCACTCCCACTGAAGAGCAGGAACCAGGACTCGTGGCGATTGACTGGCTGCCGGGGCAGGTGATCGTCGGTGCCTGAGTATCGTTGACCGTGATGCGGAAGGAACAAGTTTTGGTCAGGCCCGCTTGGTCGGTGGCGAGCCACACAACGGTGGTTTGGCCCTTTGGGAAGGTGCCGCCGCTGGCTGGGCCGCTTTGCAGGGACGGGGAGCCGGCGGCGAGGGCGCAGTTGTCCGCAGCCGTCGGGGTGGCGTACGTCACTATTGCCGAGCACTGGTTGGTGGTATTGCCCACGCTCATGTTGGCCGGGCAGGCAATGGTGGGGGCTTGGGTATCAAGCACCGTCACGGTAAAGGTGCAGAAGGCCATAAGGCCCGCCCCGTCGGTGGCCTTGAAGGTCACGGTCGTCGGGCCCTTCGGGAAGATCGAGCCGCTGACGGGGCCACCCGACTGCATGACAGTGGGGTTCGGGCAGTTGTCCGTGGCCGTGGCGTTGGCAAAGGTCACGACAGCGGTGCATACTCCCGCGTCGGCATTGCGGATGATGTTAGCCGGGCAGGTGATGGCGGGGGTCTGGTTGCCCGTGGCGACCACATTAAATACGCATGTCTCTGTCCCGCATACATTCGAGGCGGTAACGGTTACGATGGTGGTACCGTTTCCAAAGGCCGAACCACTTCCGGTTCCACTGCCACTGCCGGTGGTAGCGCCGCTGAACGAATAGGTTACCGTGGCGGCAGGGGAGGTGGAAACACCCACGATGTAAGTAGCGACTGCGTTACAATCTCCGGGTACTACCGTTGCGGCAATATTGGATGGGCAGCTGTTGATGGGTTTTGGATTGACCGTGATGGTATATTGTATCCAGTCACTGGCCAATTCCCCATTGTTCACGCTGTTACTGTTGTCCGTATCTATCCACGAACGGAAACGCATCACCAAGGTACCCGACTGGGTTGGATCAAGCAATGCCGCGGTACCGGTCGTTCCGTTGAATGCGGACATTGGAGCACTGCAATTGTTGCAGAAAGGCACCGATACGTTCGTCACCGTAAAGGTTTGGTATACTTTTAACAAAGGATCAACCAACCCGCCCTGATCGGTAAACGGCCCAAACAGGATGTTGTTGGTTGCTGGGCAAACGGCAAACGCGCCGAGGTCATCGATGCCGTCATTGTTGGCGTTGACCACAACGGTATTGATGGTTGCGCTCAATTTGGGCGTTCCTCCGCTGCAACTGTTGGGGGCAGGTTGGAAGCCGATCTGCGCGAGATCGCTGTCCGTGCCGAGCGACAGAAAGGGTTGGTATATAATGTTCGCGGATGCCGGGCCCGCAATGTCCGGTTGGCCGCCCGGGAGCACTGCCGAGCCGCCAAAGACGACCGGGATTTGTCCCGCATAGCCCGGTTCGGCGCTGTTGGCGGTCGTCACGACGGGCGTCAGCGTGCCGTACCAGTTGCACTTGAAATTTTTGAGGTTGGTCGTGCCGGGCGTTGGCAGCGAGCCGCCGCTTTGGCGGTCTACCACCTGCCCATACCAGTTGCCGCTGATGCTGTTCTGCTTGAACATGCTGCTTGCGGCAGACTGGACGGGGCTGTTGGTGCCACCGCTGGCATCCAGGAAAAGTATCCCCACCGTCCAGTTGTTCGTGATCTTGTTTTCCACAACGACCGTGTTGTCTGTTTGGTTGCGGAAAATCATCCCCGTTCTGTTATTGTCGATGATGTTGTTGTGGATGTTGCATCCGTTGCTGTTGTTGATGTCAATGCCCGTTCTGTTGCCGTACAGGCTGCAGTTTCGAACTTCCGCATAATTGCCCTGCGATTGAACGGCAATGCCCGCGGAATTCAATCCCGCATTGTTCCAGTCCGTAACATTGTTGCCGTCCCTGGTTATTCCAAAGCCGTCGATCACAACGCCCCCGGCCTGCACGAACATGGTCACATTTTGCCCTCCAATGGGCCCGCTTACAACGGTGCTGGCATATCCCGCGCCGATCAAGGTCAGTTGTTTGTTGATCAGCACATCTTCGTTGTACGTGCCCGCAGCCACCGTGATCGTGTGGCCGTTGAGCGTATTGGCGTCGTCAATGGCGGACTGGATGGAGCAATAGGAGATGCCCGTGTTGGTGTTCGTGACATTGGCCAGCACCGTGGTATTCGCGGTAATGGGCACCTGTGATATGGCCAATACTTGTGCGCTGCTGCGGTAAATCTGGGTGGCCCCGGTAAAATAGGCCCCTTCGGTGGTGAAGGTATTGACGGTAGCGACCCCGGCGATCGTGCTGGGGCTGGCCCCACCGGAGAGGGCCGTCAAGGTGCCATTGAAAACGATGTGGGTAGAAGCGAGCCCCAAGCCGGCATTGTCGAACGTGTTGCAATAAATGCTAACGTTGACACCCCGCACGCGAAGGTGCGAGCCAAACCGGGCGGTGGTGCCCGAAAACGTGTTTCCACTTATGGTCACGTTGCTGGCATCTATCGTTGTCAGCGTGTTGCCCTGCCCAAAGGTCGTGCATCCGGTGAAGGTGCTTGCGCTGCCCGCCGTCCCGGTGAGCATATTGCTGGTAAAGGTGATTCCCGAACCCGTGGGGATGACCACCAACTGACGGGGTACGTTGGCCGCAGTGAACTGATTGGCGAACCCGCAGTCGCCCGCCTCGGCCCCCGTGAAGGTTTTTCCGGAAAACATGTTGGCGTTGACGACCAAATTGGTGACGATGTTGCCGAACTCCGTGACCAAAGCGCCTTCGCCATTGGCCACGATTTGGTTGCCCCGGATAGTGATGTTGTTTCGAACGCCTTGAACGTACACCGCCGCATACTCGATCCCAGGGTTTGCGCTATCATAGCCGTTGATGGTAAAGCCTTGGCCAAAACTGCCAAGGGTCACGTTGTCCGCAGCGATCAAAAAAGTGCCGAGGTCACCGCCAAGGCCACTGCCGGTGACCGTGGTGACCCCCTTGCCACCCGACGAGCGTATGGTCAGACTTTTGTTGACGGTCACGTTTTCGCTATACGTCCCCGGGGCCACCACGATCACGTCCCCCGCCGAAGCAGCGGCCACAGCCGCAGAAATGGTGGGTTGATCCGCGGGCACATTGATGGTGGCAGCGGATACGTATCCCAGCCCTCCAACCAATACCAGCGCCAGCACGGTTAGTGTTTTAGACAATTTGAAATTTTTGATTGTTTGGGTAAGTTTTTGCGACGAGCAACGTTTGGTACCCGCAAAAAGGTGCATTTGATTCATAATTTACATTTTAATTTTTAATTGTGTAAAAATTTGTAATGCTGCAAAGATGTGGACACTTGCTTTTTAAACCCTTACACAATTTTATAAATATATTACATCATTCACAGATCAGCCATATTTGCGCATCGAAAACAGATGATTGTTGCGGGCATTGATACAGGACTGCACCAAAAGTGGAAACAAAACCGTATCTTTGCCGCTGTTTTTAATATAAATAGGTAAATAGCAATAACCGTGGTTTTGAATTTCATTAATTACCTTATTATCAAATGTTTGTGAGACTGTGGACTGCCGAATATTGACGGTGGACTATTGACGGTGGACTACTTAAATGCCATTTTATCCAACTACTGATGCACACAGCAAAAAGATACTTCAACACCTCCGGGCCGAACATCCGCGCCGAGCATTACACGCTCGAGCGCAAGGCTTTGGTAGCGGTGGGCATGGACATGGTGCGCCGGAGCCGCTATTTCACGATATGGGCACCGCGCCAATCGGGAAAAAGCACCTATTTTCGCCTGTTGGCCGAGGAACTGACCCGGCAGGGCTATAAGGTGGCGCACATCAATTTCGAAAATTTTCAAAAAAACCCGGTTTCCACTTTTCTTCGGACGCTCAAAGAGGAATTACATCGTTTCACGAAGCTGGACTTTGCCAATGACCCGGATATGACCAGTGTGTTTAGAACGGTTCAAAATGACGCCGGTAATAAATATGTTTTAATTGTTGACGAGGTGGAAGGCATCAACCCGGAATATTTCGGCGAGTTCCTCCACACCGTTCGCAGCGCTTACCATTCCAGAGAGACCCATGGCCTCAAATCAGTCATCTTCGTGGGGGTGAGCAACATCACGGGCGTGGTGCAGGACAATGCCAGCCCTTTCAACATCTCGGACAGCCTCCAAATGGACTACTTCACGCGAGAGGAGCTGTTTGAGCTGTACGCACAGCACGAGACCGAGACGGGGCAGATTTTCGCCCCGGAGGTGAAGGAAAAGGTTTTCGCCATCACTGCCGGACAGCCGGGATTGGTCAACGGCTTCGGGCTGCGGCTGACGGAGCAATGCGCCGGAAAACCAGTCATCGACTATCGGGACTACCTCGCCGCAGAAGATTGGTACCTGTATGAGGCCTTGGACAAAAACGTGGCCAACGTGATCAATAAAGCCAAGGTCCACCAGAAGTTTTTGGAAGAAATCCTGTTTTTGGAGCGTAAAATCAAATTTGATATTGATAAGGAACACATCCGCTATTTCCACATCAACGGGCTGATAAAACGCGACCCAGACGGCAACATCCTGTTCTGGGTGCCGCTCTACAAAAAGCGCCTGCAAAAGTATTTTTACCCCATCATGAACGGCGAAGCCGAGTACGTGCAGGGCAACGTTTGGTTGGAAAAATACCAAACCGTGCAGGGTGGACTGGATTTGGACAAGGTCATCCGGGAATACCAGGACTACGCCCGGCGGCGGGGCTTCCGCTATTTCATCGAGCGCGACGCCGCCGGAAAGCCTAAGGGTTTGCGCGAGGCGGCCCTGATTTACAGTTTCGAGACGTACATCCAGTCGTTTTTGCAGGTTTTTAAAGGAAAAAGTTACTTGGAGCCGCACGTGGCGCTGGGCCGCAGCGACTTGGTTGTCAACCTGTTGAACAACGAATTTGTCATCGAGGCAAAAATATACAACGATGTCACACAGTTTGCGGAAGGGAAACAGCAACTTGCTTATTACGCCAACAGCCTCGGCCTGTCAAAGGGCATCTACCTCGTTTTTGTCAATTCGCAGGTCGAAAACCCCAAGGTGCTGGAAAGCGAGGAGCGCATAGAAGGGGTGGACATCACCACCTACTTGGTGCGCTACGACTTGGAAACGGATTTTTCGGAGCCGAAAACGGAGAAACGGGCAAGCCGAAAAAAAACGCAAGGATAATGACTACCGAATATCGACGGTGGACTATTTAAATGCCATTTCATCCAACTATTAATGCACACAGCAAAAAGATACTTCAACACCTCCGGGCCGAACATCCGCGCCGAGCATTACACGCTCGAGCGCAAGGCTTTGGTAGCGGTGGGCATGGACATGGTGCGCCGGAGCCGCTATTTCACGATATGGGCACCGCGCCAATCGGGAAAAAGCACCTATTTTCGCCTGTTGGCCGAGGAACTGACCCGGCAGGGCTATAAGGTGGCGCACATCAATTTCGAAAATTTTCAAAAAAACCCGGTTTCCACTTTTCTTCGGACGCTCAAAGAGGAATTACATCGTTTCACGAAGCTGGACTTTGCCAATGACCCGGATATGACCAGTGTGTTTAGAACGGTTCAAAATGACGCCGGTAATAAATATGTTTTGAGTGCTTGACATATTTGGGGGAAAGCAATATGAAATATAGGGAAACATGGGTGGTTGAGCATCCTTCATTTTGCGTGAAAAGTAGTTGACACTTTCTTTGTGCAATTATTTTAAATTACCTTAATAAGTACTTGATTATCAATGCTTTATTTTAATTTATTTTTATTTGCCGAAAATAAAAGTGTCAACTACTTATGAAGCATGCCGTGGTTGACAAGTTTTGTGAAACTTTTCCCTTTTAATATATTGTGGTTCCCCAAATGTGTCAAACACTCATATGATTTGCGATTTTTGGTCGTGACCCATTTGAGGGTTGTTCGATCGACGATTATATGATTTGCGATTGTTGATGTATTTTGATTGACGATTGATGATTACATGATATATGATTGTTGATGTTTCGTAGAGTACACCGCGACAAGCATCGCAACACACGCCGATACACGCGCTTTTGTCTGCTTTTGCTTCTTTTGTGTTTCAAAAAGACATCCATCAGCATCTCGGTATACATCACAGAACACATCACGCATTGTCCCGTCCTAAAATAGGTTGACCTCAAACGTCAACTATATACGTCAAAAAAAGACAACATTACAGAGGTCAAAAGCCCACTTAACGACAAGTACAATCGTATATTTAGTGAGTCGTACAAGCGTCAAAAAGTTCAAGATTATGAGAAAAAACTCGTAAGCATAAAAGAA
>Ga0209181_10002844_pt1 | contig 27739 bp, 24 predicted proteins | sample MAT05_FD_187208 | JGI IMG/M metagenome (GOLD analysis project Ga0209181, IMG submission 187208) | Freshwater microbial communities from Lake Fryxell liftoff mats and glacier meltwater in Antarctica - MAT-05 (SPAdes) (version 2) | ecosystem: Environmental > Aquatic > Freshwater > Ice > Liftoff...
GATGGGATGCTCCTCAGCAGAGCCCACTTCCGCTTCATCCGGTTCAGCAAATGTAAACGGAGTTCAGGATTAATATTAAAGTGTAAATTTGTATCAGGATTTTTAATCATAAAGTGTAAACTTTTTTCAGGACGAGACAATGCGCTTATCGGTGGGTGAGGACACCCACCGACATATTAAGAACATCCTTTTTAAAGAAGAAATTACGTTTCACTTATACCTTTATTTCACAGAATTTGTGTTAAAAGGAATTAGACCAAACCTTATTCTAAATTCAAATTTCAAATGGAGCAGTTACCTGTTTTATATAGATGGTGGCGATGGACTTAATCATATTGGTCAGCATTAAGTGTTTCGGTGGGTGAGGACACCCGCCGATAAAGAAAATTACAAATGGAGCAGTTACCTGTTTTATATAGATGGTGGTGATGGACTTAATCATATTGGTCAGCATTAAGTGTTTCGGTGGGTGAGGACACCCGCCGATAAAGAAAGGTTTTGAATAACCCTTGGATAACATTCTTCTCTATGAGTTGTTCCCTAAACGACCAGAATGTTTTACTATCAGAAACTTTATTAGTTTTCTTTAATCTCGGAAAACGTTTGAAGTTTGCCCTGTCATTTATTTGATATTCCAATTGATCGTCAGAGAGTTTGTATAAGCTGTGAATTAGCATAGATTTGAATAACATCAGTTTATAAGACGGGGGACGTCCACCTTTGAATTTGTTCCTAACTTCGTCTTTAGATGCTTCACTTATAGGAGATTCAAATACTTTCCAATCATTATAGTCTACAGGTTTCTGTAGTTGATATCCAAGTTTGGTCAGCTTTTCAAATAAAAAATGATTGTCGAATAGTCCGAGTGGGTTAATGTTTTTAATCATTGTTAATTTTGGAGCTAAATTGGACTAAAATTTCACCTAAAAAAATCAAAATGTACTATAATTCAATGTATTATATCAATAATTCTTTTTTTAAGATGCCCTATCTAATGTCGATACTCACCAAATGGTCTCTAGCATATTTGGGAAGATATTAATTTTGCTTTGCGTATAAAAATAATAAATTTTCGAATATCAATTCAATACTAAATTAATAAAATATTCAAAATAATCGCATTTTTCAAAATCAATAAGTCATTCTAATGGCAAAACCAGTCAGATAAGTTGACAGTAAGTTAGCTCGAAATTCAGTGTGCTTGCTTGAAAAGGATTGTGTGTGCAAGAAAACGAGGCAAAATAAAAATGTAATTGGCCATAAATCGATTTGCTGCTCAAGTTTTTGGGCGTAGCAATGAAATATAAATATTCAATAATTTTAAATAGACGCTATTTTTAGGTGGATTAGACTTTGTCCTAAATAAACTATAGTTAATTCCAATTGTGAAACTGACCATTTTTTCCTAAATCTCATTCAACTTTTTCAATCGCTTCGCGCTTCTTTTGACTTCGGTTAATTATAAAATAGGAAATAATGCCGATACCAATGATACTGATGGCTATGCGGCTCGTTTCCCATTTTAATATTAATAAATCAAGCGCAATAAAACCGGCTAGCAAAATATATAAAACAGGTAACAATGGATATAACCATGTTTTGTAAGGCCTTTCGGCATGGGGACGTTTAATTCTTAAAATAATGATTCCGCCAATGGTTACAATATAGAATAATAATGCGGCAAAAGTGGTATAATCTAGGAGTTTATTATACGTTCCACTCAAGCACAAAACACTGGCCCAAGCAGCTTGCATCAATATGGCTTTTCCTGGAACGCCTTTTTTGTTTAAAGTAGCTGCCGGTTTAAAAAATAATTTATCCTTTGCCATGGCGTAATACAAGCGAGCTCCAGCCATAATTAAACCGTTATTGCAACCAAATGTAGAAACCATAATCATAACAGCCATCATTACGACGGCCGAACTCCCAAATATCACACCGGCAGCTGCTACACCAACACGGTCTAAATCGGCCCACATAATACCTTGCGACATTGCCGTGGCACCATCCGGGTTTCCATCAATGGGTAATAACATAAAGTAGGCTACATTGGCTAAAAAATATAATAAAACCACAATACTGGTTCCTATCAATAAGCTGAGCGGAATATTTCGTTGCGGATTTTTAACTTCTCCTGCAGTATAAGTAATATTATTCCAAGCGTCACAACTAAACAATGAGCCAACCATAGCAAGCCCCATTACAACAAGTAATTGGCTGCCACCAAGGGTTTCTCGAATTATGCCGGTTTCGGTTTTGGTGGTGGTAACCGAATCCCAAAATTGAGACATATTATGTGCAAAAGCTTCGCTGTTAATGCCGACATAAATTCCGGCAATGATTAAAAATAGTAAGGAACCAATTTTGGCTACTGTAAAAAGGCCTTGAATAAATTTAGCATTTTTTACTCCAAGTAAATTATTGCCTGATAAAAGCCAAATTAAACCTAAACCTACCAACTGTTGTGAATTAAAATTTATCGTGTAGATCTCAGAATTAATTTTGAAAGAACCTAGTGAGAGTAAGATGTTATCGGGACTGACCCACTCAAAGAGCACGCCCGAAAATTTGGCAAAGGCAATAGCAACCGCCGCAATCACTCCGGTTTGAACCACAAAAAATGTAATCAAACCAAAAACGAAGCCTGTTCCTTTTCCGTAGGCTTCTGCCAGGTAAACATACTGCCCGCCGGCTTTTGGAAACATACCTGCCAACTCGCCATAACCGAGGGCCGCCATCAAGGTAATAACCCCCGTTATCAACCACACCACCAAAATCCAACCGGGTGATCCCAATTGCCGCGACATATCGGCAGTTACTATAAAAATACCCGAACCAATCATAGATCCTGCTACCAGCATACTGCTGTCGAACAAGCCTAATTCTTTTTTAAATACTGCTGTTTCTGCCATGAAATAAGTTGGTCAAACATAGTAATTTTTAACAATAAAGAAATAATAAGATTAAAAGTAAGTAATACAGTCAATCTTCCTTCGAAATCTTTTAAGGTGGTGACGATTATCTTTAGTCTTGTAATGGGTCAAAAAAATTATAATCAGTATTTGGAGGATCTAAAATACCTGCGTTTCGAGCAATAGTAACCAGTTGACCGCGATGGTAGGAGCTATGGTTTAAGCAATGATGTACAAACTCAAAAACAGGTTTTACTCCTCTTGTCCATTCTGTATTAATTTCACATTCTTTTAATAGATTATCGTTGGATAAACTTTTAATGTGATTGGCAAAACTTCCAGACTGCTCAATCCATTCATTTAAAAGTTCCTCGGATGAACTTTCGTAAGCGTTTCTAAAATAAAGAAGTTCGGATTGGGTAATAAGTGAAAGCCAAAAACGTTGTGTATCTAAAATATGCAATACCGTAGTAAACAAACTCGAATAACTGGATGGAACTTCTTTTTTCATTAATTTAGATGGTTTTTGAAGTAACCATTCGGCCATTCGTTTATTGGCCCAGAGATTATAATTCGCTTCTTTTTTTATAAAATATTCAAGATTCATGCTTTTAATTCACAGCGAAAATACAATCATTTTAAGAGAGAGGCGAGGGGCAAAGCAAAATTGCAATATCTTAATCGAATCCAAATTTTAGATTTAATGTAATTCCTTGGTGGTTGAAAATAAAAATCAAATAAGTTAATAAATGGTGCGAAATTTGCGAGAATTGTAAAATTAGATGCAAAGCTAAATGAAGAATAAAACGATTCTGAACTTTAATAACCTACAACTTACCATGAAAATCAAATCACTTGGTTTAATACTCTTTTTCTTTTGTCAAACTGGATTAATTGAAGCGCAAGATACGCTTAAGCCTAAAACCCGGCTTGTGCGGTATGAAGTTGTAGATGGCGATACGTTTCCAGTTTATTCGTTCGACGAGTTTATACTTAGAGATTTAAACGACCCACAAGCACATGCTAAATACCTGCGCTTGGTTAGAAATGTTAAGAAAACCTTGCCTTATGCAAAACTTGCAGCCTTTCGTTTGCAGATGATGGAAGACAATCTTAATCAATTAAAAACCCGCCGAGCCAAAGAAAAGTACATCAAACAAACCGAGAAAGCCATAAAGGAAGACTTTATGAACGACTTGAAAAAATTGTCGAAAACCCAAGGACTTTTATTAATGAAATTGGTTCATCGCGAAAGCGGAAAAACCACTTATCAAATTTTAAAACACTACCGAGGCAATGCCGAAACCATGTTTTGGGGTGGTATGGCTATTATTTATGGGGCCGATATCAAAGTTAGCTATGATCCGGTTGAAGACTATCAAATTGAACATATTATTCGTTCATTAGAAATTGAAGATTAAGCAACCCATGAAATTAGATATACTTGCCTTTGCCGCCCATCCGGATGATGTGGAACTATCCTGTTCAGGAACTCTGCTTCACCATATTTCAATTGGCAAAAAAGTTGGAATCATCGATTTAACGCGAGGAGAACTTGGTACACGAGGCTCGGCAGAATTGCGTGATGAGGAAGCCAAACAATCCTCAAAAATCTTAGGTTTACACGCCCGTGAAAATCTTGGCTTAGCTGATGGTTTTTTTGAAGATAACCGAGAAAGTCAGCTAAAAATAATCAAAATGGTTCGCAAATACCAACCTGATATTGTTTTGGCCAATGCGGTTTACGATCGTCATATCGATCATGGTCGTGGAGCTCAACTTGTTCATAATGCCTGCTTTTTATCCGGTTTGGCAAAAATAGAAACTGGTGAATATAAAGTTTGGAGACCGAAGCAAATCCTGCACTACATCCAGGATTATACAATACAACCTGATTTTGTTTTCGACATCACACCTTACTTCGAAACAAAAAAACAATGCATTCTGGCTTTTTCAAGTCAGTTTTTCGACCCTGAAAGCAAAGAGCCCGAAACACCAATTTCAGGAGAAACATTTTTTAAATTTCTCGAAGCCCGTTCTCGTGAAATGGGGCGTTTAATAGGTGTTGAATACGGCGAAGGATTTATTTCCAAAACTCCAATAAAATTGAAGGATTTTACCGAATTAGTTTAGCATCTCGCCTTATTCGCCTTTAATTCGAGTTGATAAAAAGGCTGCTGCCAACATAAATACACCCCCAAGTTGCACGGCCAACATGCGGTCGTTACCCAGCCAATGATTCATTATCCAGCCAAAAAACACAGAAGCAATAATTTCTGGTAAAACAATAAAGAAATTAAAGATTCCCATATAAATTCCAACCTTATTTTCGGGTAAACAATTGCTCAACATGGCATAGGGCATGGATAAGATACTTGCCCAAGCAATACCAACGCCGGTCATAGAAAGGTAGAGCAATTCTGGAGTTTCTACAAATCGAACCGAAATTAAACCTATGGCTCCGGCACTCAAACAAAATGTATGGGTATATTTTCGTCCTATTTTACTTGCAATTACTGGTATAAGAAGTGCAAACAAAAAAGTTACTAAATTGTAATACGATAAGGTTAAGCCTGCATATTCAACCCCTTTGGTGTAAAGTTCTGAAGTTTCGTTTGGAGCTTTAAAGACATGTCGAGCCACCGCCGATGAATAATAAAACCACATAAGAAATAGCCCAGGCCAAGTAAAAAATTGTACCCAAGCCAATTGACGCATTTTTGCCGGCATAGCAGTTATGGCGCCTAATATTTCGTTTATTCCTTGGCTAATGTTACCTTTCGATTCGGGAGTTTTTACTTCAACTAAAACCTTTGAAGGTGGGTATTCCTTGGTAAATAAAATGGTATATAAAACAGCACCCATAAAAGCAACTGCCCCAACATAAAAGGAGTATTTAACACTGAGTGGTATTTCGCCGGCATTGCCTGTATTTATTATTCCAAACCAATGCGTCATCATCCAAGGTAACGCCGAAGCAATTACCGAACCTAATCCAATAAACAAACTCTGCATTGCAAACCCTCGAGTGCGCTGTTCATCGGGCAATTTGTCGGTCACAAAAGCCCTAAAAGGCTCCATACTAATATTAATCGACGTGTCTAAAATCCAGAGTAAACCGGCCGCCATCCACAAAGCCGTTGAATTAGGCATGAAAATTAAGGCAATAGAACTTAAAATGGCCCCAATTAAAAAGTAAGGCCTGCGTCGTCCTAAAACAGGATGCCAAGTTCTATCACTCATATACCCGATAATGGGTTGAACAATAAATCCGGTTAAGGGTGCTGCTAAAAACAAAAACGGAATCTCACCCGCTTCGGCACCAAGATATTCATATATCGGACCCATATTGGCCATCTGTAAAGCCCAGCCAAACTGTATTCCCAGAAATCCGAAACTCATGTTCCAGATTTGCCAAAATGATAACTTCGGTTTTTGCAACATCATAATTTTCGCCGCAAGGTATAAAAAATTCTAGTATTGTGTAAAAATTACACTAACAAATTTTTATTGCAAACGCAAGGTTGCTTTCTTTTAGCAAAGTGCCAGAAGCTAGGTGATTAAAGTATCCAAAAGGTTTTGTAATTTTTATTTTGGGCGTATCCCTACGGGTCGGGCCATTCGCTTTTAGTCCTCGTTTGCTACGCCGCACTGCGGGCTAACCGCTTCTGTCCCTTACGCGGGCTAACCGCTTCTGTCCCTTACGCGGGCATCCTACTTAATCCCAAATTAATCAATTGCAGATTAAAAGAATCGAACAACTTGATTTACACCGTTCATTTATTTAATATGGTTTTTTTGCAAAAACTATTTGATTACCATGTCGGTATTTTAAAGTTGGGTTTAATCCCGATTTAGAAAAGCCTGACAAGGTTTTATATTTGCACCAATTCTTGAAAAGGCATTCGAGCAGACCTGTAAAAATGAACATAAATTGCTGGTTAAATTGTTATCAATTCGTTAAAAAATTGATTTTCAAATCGAAGATTCAATAATGCCCCTAAAAACAAACATAAATTAATTATCAAATTTTTAATCGAATCAGCAATTTCTATTACGGATTTTGGGTTAATTATTCTATTTCCGATCTTATAGAAGTGCTGCTAAATTATGAAGTAATTATTTCAGAAACTAGTTGTATGATTTTACTTACAAATATTGACGAATTAAATCTACTGAGGAAATTAAGAAAACAGATTATTGTAACTCCAGAAATTTGTAAAGAATATAGAAAGTCATTAACACACTGGATTGAGATTAAGTCACATAAGGACAAATAGTCTCAAAAAACTTTAGCAAATCGAGATTGAGGAACGAGAAGCAAGTGCGATAATTTTGTCTATTGAAATAAGAAAGTCAAAACTTATAATTGATGACTTAAAATTTAGAAAAATTGCTAAACAAATGAAATTGAATTGTTTCAACTCTTTTGGCTTAATACTAGGAGCAAAGCAGGAAGGACTCATTGATAACATTAGACCTGTAATAGAAAGAATTAGGAGAACAAACTTTAGATTTAATAAGAAACTCCTTAAATCAATATTGGATCAATCTCGAGAATAAATGCCTTTATGTGACGGTATATATAATTAATGTTGGTTTGTAGGTTTGGAAAGTTCATGCTCCCAAAAAAGTTCGTTCAGTTTCTTAGGCTGATTGGCTCCTAAAGCCGCACTAAATACATACCGAACCGCTGATATGTTTTTATTCTATAAACTTTTAAACAAGCCAAGACGCTTCTGGAATTGTAGACTACTGCGCTGATTTAAAGGAAGCCTACCATGATTTTTATACTGTTACCACTTAAGATGGGTTTACTACTTTTATTAACTTTTTTGCATTTAAAGTTATAAAATCCACCAAAAAAAAATCCTAAAGAACTATACTTCGTTTCTGTTCCTACTTTACCAAGTTGTCTCACTTAGAGCTAAAATGCCGTTGAAGCATTGGCAATGGCAAAAGAGGTAATAGAACTTTATGCTTTAGAATTGCAATTATCTGGTGAAGTTATTTCAGAGATAGTAATACTTTGAAATATTCTTTAAATCTTTAGCCCGCTTAAATTTATGACCTAAACACCTCATAAGAATATTGGAGAAAATAGTTTTAAATAATAATTGTAGCTGAGATAAGGTGAATTTTTCAGGCAAATATTCAAATCCAGCAATCGTATCTAATTTTTTTTTAAAACATCAAAAGCGTTATTTGAAAATTGATGATGTTCAACAGTCAAATTTCCCCAAGCCAATATACCCTGTAGCCTTTATCCTATTGATTTGCAAAGATATCGTCTGTATTGACATAGATTAACTTAACTTTAAATCCGGTGGCAAGTTTAGTGTTTTCTTGAACATAGCGAATTAGACGCTTACTCTGTCTACCCATAAATCTACTCCAATAAATAATTACAATAAAATCATATTCGTCCGATGAGAGCAATTTTGTCTGAGAAAGCGGTCTTAGGTATTTTAGTTGCGTATTAAGTGAAACAATGCTATCTACGGGGGCTTGTTTTTTAGGCGGAAAAGTTGTGAAACTGCCGTTTCTGTTCCATTTCAAGTTTGGAAAACCACCGGCGTAACAATTAACCTGAAATGATTTTAATTCTTCGAACTTGTCATAGTATAATGCTTGTAATGGTTGATAATGATTTTTTCTTTGCACTTCGTAACGAACACTATCAAGTGAAAAAAGAAACGAAAGGTAAGTTGTATCAAGTTCGTAACAGTTAGCTGTTGGAATATTATACTTTTTTGAATATCTCAAAATCGTCTTTTCGTCTACGGTTTTAGAATTTTTCATGCCGTAAAGTCCAAGAATAATGGTTGAGCAACTGCTTAATCCAAATAGAACTAACGAAGTTAAAATGGTCAATTTGTAAGTTTTTTTCTTCAAGGTCGTTTTGCATTATTGTTTACTTTCCACTTCTCCACATTTCCTCCATTCAATGCTAACAATTCTGCCATCCATCAAAGGGCTAAGGATTTAGGTTAATCCAAAAAATCAGAAATACCGTGATATTCCTTATTAAACATATAAAATCGAGCCGGTTTGTGATTTACCCCCTCTTGCTTTTCTTTCAAAGGTTTGATAATGCCAGTCTTTAAAATTTTTCTTCTAAAATTTCGCTTATCCAAAACTTTCTGCAAAATGGTTTCATATAATAATTGCAGCTGAGATAAGGTGAATTTTTCAGGCATTAATTCAAATCCTGCGGGAATCTTATCCAAATCTTTTTTGAGTATAGCTAAGGCTTTATTTAAAATTTGATTGTGATCAAATGCCAAAGCGCCAACATCTTTAACGCTAACCCATGCTGCATTTTTTGCAAAGCTTGAAGCAGCCGGTAAATAATTTTCCAGCTTAACCAGCGAATAATAGGCCACCGTAATGACACGAGCTTCCGGAATTTCACGCGTTGCTTGCAGCCAGCGTTTATCTTCAGGTTTACTCAAACGATTAGGGTTGCCAAATGTTCCAAATTGTTCTAAGTATAAATCCTTTAAATTGGTTAATTCGAGCAGAACTCTGCGAACAGCATCGTCCAAATCTTCATCTTCCTGTATCAAATTCCCCGGCAAAGCCATCGATTCATGCTGAGTTTGATTTTTGTCTCCTGGAAATCGTTCAATAAGCAAGACTTTTAGCTCGGTATTGTCAAATCCAAATATCACACAATCAACGGAAACATTAGGATTTAATTTAAATCCGATTGAATTTGATGGCATTTTTAATTGTTAAGTAAATTGATTTTCAAAATTAAATTATCCAAGGCAATTCAAAAAAATTTTCTTTGTGTAATTTTTACAATAAGTTTTCTATTCATTTTAAATTGGTAATTTCGAAGCTGAATATTTAACATAAACTAATTAATAAAATAAGATGCTAATAGTAGCCGACAGTGGATCAACAAAATGTGATTGGATAATAGTTAAGCCAAACGGCGAGCGTGTTGAAACTCGCACCATGGGATTTAATCCTTTTTTTCATGATGCTGCATTAATTGAGTCAGAACTTTCTAAAAATGAATTGCTTATGCAATTTACCGACGACCAAAATCATATTCGTTTCTATGGTGCGGGTGCCTCCAGCGAATTACGAAATTTAATTTTGAAGGATGGTTTGCAACGCATTTTCAAAAACACTAGCGATATAATTGTTGATCACGATTTAAAAGGAGCTGCTATTGCAACAGCTTATGATGATCCGGGTATTGCTTGTATTTTAGGAACGGGTTCTAATTCGTGTTACTACGATGGTAAAACGGTACATGAAGTAGTACCTGCGCTCGGATATGTTTTGGGTGACGAAGGCAGTGGTTCGTATTTCGGTAAAATCCTGTTAAGCAAATACCTTTATCATAAATTGCCAACAGATTTATGCAAAGCATTAGAAGAACAATACGGCGTTAGCAAGGAATCAATATTTGATGCCGTTTATAATCAGCCTAACGCTAATGTTTATTTAGCTTCCTTTATGAAATTTGCCAGAGAAAATCATGGTCATCCTTTTTTCAAAGAAATGATTTACAAAGGCATTTCTGCATTTATCAATATTCATGTTTGGTGCTACGAAAACTTTAGAGAAGTACCGGTTCATTTTGTAGGTTCTATAGCCTTTTATTTTAGAGATGTTTTAGAAGAAGTTGCTAAAAATCATCGTTTTACAATCGGTAAAATCATTCGAAAGCCGGTTGTGGAACTTGCCGATTACTATTGCCAAAAGTTAAATCTTCCAATTCAACATTCTTGATCTAAAGCATTTGAATCATTTTGCATGCATATTCGATTTGGACGGTGTGATTGTTGATACCGCTAAGTTTCATTTTATTGCTTGGAAAAGACTGGCCAACTCACTATGTTTTGATTTTACTGAACAACAAAATGAGTTATTAAAAGGTATCAGTCGCAAGGAATCCTTGGATATAATTCTTGATTGGGGAAATTTGGAACTTAATGCATCCGACAAAGAACTCTGGCTTACAACCAAAAACAATTGGTATTTAGAACTAGTTAATAGCATGACAGCTGATTCTATATTGCCCGGAGTTCGAGAATTTATTGCAGCCGTTAAAAAAGCAGGCATTAAAACCGGACTAGGTTCTGCCAGCAAAAACGCAACGCATATTTTAGAAATTGTTGGATTAATTAATGAATTTGACGCCATCGTTGATGGAAATAAAACCACCAAAAGCAAACCCAATCCGCAGGTTTTTACTCAATGTGCCGATGAACTTGGAGTAGACTACAAAGATTGCGTTGTTTTTGAAGACGCAGAAGCCGGTATTGAAGCCGCTTTGCTAGGTGGAATGTACCCAATAGGAATTGGTGAAAAGGAAATTTTGAATAAAGCAGCCTTTGTAATTCCCGATTTATCTGAAATGAGTCTTGAAAAACTCCCTTTCAGGTTGCAAACCTTTAAAATGAGTTAATTTTTGGAGTATGAAGGATTATATTTTACCCGACGAATGGTTAATTGTTGAAGAAGAATTTGATCCCAAAAACAACCGAGTTTCTGAAAGTATATTTAGTATCGGCAATGGAAAAATGGGCCAAAGAGCGAACTTTGAAGAAACTTACACTGGTGATTCATTGCAAGGAAGTTATGTAGCAGGTGTTTATTACCCCGATAAGACTCGCGTGGGTTGGTGGAAAAATGGATATCCTCAGTATTTTGCCAAAGTTGCTAATGCCACAAACTGGATTGGTTTGAACGTTCAAGTAAATGGAGTGCTGCTTGATTTAGCGCAATGTAAAATTACCCATTTTAGCCGTGAACTAAATATGAAAGAAGGGTTTTTGAAACGGGAATTCGTAGCAATATTAGCCAACGGTGAATCGATTAAGGTTAAATCAACCCGTTTTTGCAGTCTCGCAAAAACTTCAGTTGCCGCCCTTGAATATGAGATAACCCCGTTATCGGCAAATTCTAAAATCGAAATTGAATCGTATTTGGATGGCGATATAAGAAATGAAGACGCCAATTACGATGAAAAATTTTGGGATGAAGTTTCACAGTTAGCCAAAACCAATATCTGCTCTGTTGTAATACAAACTCGCAAAACCAATTTTTACGTAGCCACTGCCGCAATTGCAGAAGTAGTCGTTAACAAATCAAAACTCGATTTAGAATTTAAAGGTAAAACACAAACAAAATACGCCTCAAGTGCAACAAACTTTCAATTACAAAAAGGGGATACCCTTAGTTTTTATAAGTTTGTAAGCAATATTTCATCACTCGATTTTGCCCCGGCAATGATAGCCGAATCTGCTATGGATATTGCTGCTGATGCCGCCAAATATGGATTTAAGCGTCTAAAAATAGATCAAGCCAAGGCTTGGGCAGGTCATTGGGACGAATCGGATATATCCATTTTAGGAGATGTTAAAGCACAACAAGGCATACGTTTTAATATTTTTCAGTTAAACCAAACTTATACTGGCGAAGATGCCCGATTAAATATTGGCCCCAAAGGCTTTACTGGTGAAAAATACGGCGGTAGCACCTATTGGGATACAGAAGCTTATTGTCTTCCTTTTTACCAAGCAACCGCAAAACCAGAAGTAGCCGAGAATTTATTAAAGTACCGCTACAATCATTTGCCAAAAGCAATTGAAAATGCCACAAAACTTGGTTTCGATAAGGGCGCTGCGCTTTATCCTATGGTAACCATGAATGGTGAAGAATGTCACAATGAATGGGAAATTACATTCGAAGAAATTCATAGAAATGGAGCTATAGCTTACGCTATACGCGATTATGTCAATTACACAGGGAATGAGCAATATCTAGCAAGTCATGGACTTGAAGTTCTTATAGGTATTGCCCGATTCTGGAATCAGCGAATTACTTGGAGCGATAATTGTCAAAAATTTGTAATGCTTGGCGTTACCGGTCCTAATGAATTTGAGAATAATGTTAACAATAATTGGTACACCAATAAACTAGCCTGCTTTTGTTTAACTTATTGTCGAGAAAGTATCGAGAAAATTAGTAAAAATAATCCTTTGGCGTGGCTTCGAATTCAGCAAACAACTAATTTTGATCTTACAGAAACCAAAGCTTGGTTAAACATAGAACAAAATATGCATTTCCCGAAAAGTGAAAAACTCGATATTTTTCTTCAACAAGATGGTTTTTTGGATAAAGAACAGCTTACGGTAAGCGACCTTTTAGCTTCCGAACGGCCTATCGTTGAGCACTGGAGTTGGGACCGAATTTTGAGAAGCATATTTATTAAACAAGCTGATGTTTTGCAAGGAATTTATTTTTTTGAAGATGAATTTGATTTGGAAACCATTAAACGACACTTTGATTATTACGAACCACTCACCGTTCATGAAAGTTCATTATCGCCTTGTGTTCATGCGATTTTAGCGGCCAAAATCTGTAATTATGATAAAGCTTATGAATTTTACCTGCGCACCGCTCGACTTGATTTAGACGATTACAACAACGATACGCGTGATGGTTTACATATAACGAGTATGGCAGGAACGTGGATGAGTATAGTTAAAGGATTTGCAGGGATGCGTGTTAAAAATGAAGAACTTGAGTTTACACCCTTTTTACCTGAAAAATGGAAGCAATTTTCATTTAAAATTCGTTTTAGGGGTTCCTTATTAAACGTGACAATTACAAAAAACAATGCATCGGTTGAGCAACTTCATGGTGACAAAATAAAGATTAATATCCATTCGGCTCTGGCAGATGCTTAGGACATGTTTGATAAGTATTTACGAACTGAAATTTGCAGAAAAAAGGGGCGGCCAACCAATAATTGCCACCCCAAAACCTAATTAACCCTTATTTATGAAATGTGAACTATAAGAATGACTTCTTCAATAGCCACCAATAAATAATACATGCAAACAAAATGAGTTCAATACAATAAATAAATTCAATACCGATGAGTAAAATAAAAAAAACGCTATACGCCGTTGTAGCCTTAATTTCTTTTCTTGCCTGTAGTAAAAATGTAGACAAACTGCCGGATGAAACCATAATTATGGGCTTGGCATCTCCCATTCAAATTTCAAATTCGGATACAACTTTATTGATATTGCAGGATTATTTTATGAAACCTGAATGGATTGATTCTCTGACACCAATGCCTGGCTTTAAACTCAATCTAAACAAAACCGAAAAAACCCTTTTATTGATCCCTGAATCTTTAAACGCTTCGATATCGGGTAATCTTCGCTTTTGGGTAAAAGGAAATTCATTTGATATCCCTTTAAAACACCGTTACCGAAAAACCATTCATTTTGCGATAAAAAACAATCCGGACCTGGATTCTGTTCAACTTGCGGGTGACTTTAACTCTTGGAATCCAAGAAACACAATGCTTAAATTAGAGGGCGATTCTTTTCGTTGTGATTTGAATTTAGCTCCTGGCCAATATGGCTATCAAATTGTAAAAAACGGAATATGGGAGCTAGATGCTAACCAACCTGAAAAAATGAGTAATGGACAAGGCGGTTTTAATTCGGTAATTAATGTAAATGAATTGGAGTTTGGACAAATACCAAAAATTGGCACTGCTTCTTTTGCAAAAAATACCATTACGATTAACTTGTTCTGCAATTTAAAATCTAAGGTTAACGCTTACTTAGGCAATCATTTATTAAAAATAAGTAAACGCGACACGATGGGTGTAAATGAAAGTATCACCTTTGCTATTCCGGATTTTGAACAAAAGGTAAAACGCAGTCATGTTCGTGTTTTTTGCCAAAATCATTTGAGTTCAGGAAATGATATTTTGATTCCGTTAGACAATGGAAAACCAATAACCAATTCTAAATTATTGGGCCGCAGCGATTATGAATCCAATATTTTGTATTTCATGATGATAGATCGTTTTAGCAATGGCAACAAGGCAAACGATTATAAAATGGATACCAATTTGGTTAAGCCAAAAGCACAATATTATGGTGGCGATTTACAAGGAATTCTTAATCAATTGAAGTCAGGCTATTTCGAAAAATTAGGGGTTAATGCGATTTGGCTTTCACCAATTACTCAAAATCCAAGCGGTGCTTGGGGGCAATTTAAAGACCCTGATACCAAGTTTTCGGGATATCATGGATATTGGCCTACCACGCTTACCACTGTTGATTCACGATTTGGAGATGAAAAAATTCTTAAAGCTTTATTGGATGAAGCTCATAACCGAAATATTAATGTTTTTTTGGATTATGTTGCCCATCATTTGCATATTGAACATAACATCATCAAGAAGAATCCCAACTGGGTAACCCCTTTGTATTTACCCAACGGCAGTATGAATACAGAGCGTTGGGACGATTACCGTTTAACCACCTGGTTTGATACTTTTATGCCTACCTTAAATTTAACGGATCAAAAAATTACAGATTACATGGTTGATAGTGCTTTGCATTGGGTTAGAGATTTTTCGTTTGATGGTTTTAGGCACGATGCTACCAAACATATTCCTCTAAATTTTTGGAGAACCTTAACTAAAAAAATCAAAACGGAGGTAGAAATCCCACAAAAAAAGCATATTTATCAAATTGGTGAAACTTACGGCAACAATGAATTGATAAGCAGTTACGTTGGCACAGGCATGTTGGATGCGCAATTTGATTTTAATTTGTACGATGCAATGCTGCCTGTTTTTACCAATGACAAAGAATCCTTTATACGTTTAAACAAGGCGTTGAATCAGAGTTTTTCGTATTACGGAAGTCATCATTTAATGGGTAATATTACTGGTAATCAGGATAAGCCACGATTTATTTCTTACGCTGATGGTCAAATAACGTCCACCATGTCAACTCAAGAAACAAAGCGAATAGGATGGAAGCAGGCCATTCAAGTAATTGATACAAATGCTTACAAAAAATTGGCTGCGGCACATGCTTTTAATCTAACCATTCCTGGAATACCAATTATTTATTACGGTGATGAATTTGGAATGCCTGGCGCCAATGATCCGGATAACAGAAGAATGATGAAATTTACTGATTTGAGTAAGAACGAAAATTGGTTAATTAAAACAAATACCCAACTTACAGAAATCCGCAAAAACAGTATGGCTATGCTTTATGGTGATTTTAATTTGTTGATGGTTACCGATAAAATGTACGCCTATAGTCGCAATTATTTTGGAGAAACTATTTGGGTTATTTTTAACAAAGACTCAAAAGAATCAAAGTTTGTTCATGAGCGTAATTTTGGAAAGGAAACAGTACTGATGGGAAGGAATCCTGAAACAAATACAAAGAATTATACCTTAAAAATAGCACCTTATTCTTTTTCGATAATTCGATTTGAGAATTAAAACTACTTATTAAAAATTTTAAACCATGAAACACACACTAAAAGTATCGATTTATTTAATTGCCTTCGGTTTGTTTTTATCAAATTGCGGTCAGAAGCCGAAACAGGAACAAGAAGAAAAGGCGAAAACCATAGATGGGCAGGCTAATTTGCCTTGGGTTAATCAAGCGGTTATTTATGAGGTTAATCTTCGGCAATTCTCAAAAACGGGTACATTTAAGGGTTTTTCGGCACGTTTAGATTCTATTAAAAAATTGGGGGTAGATATTTTGTGGTTTATGCCCTTACAACCTATTGGGGTAAAAAACAGAAAAGGTACCTCTGGAAGCTACTATTCAATAAAGGATTATAAAGCCATAAATCCGGAATTTGGTAATTTAGATGAGTTCAGAAATTTAGTTGACAAATGCCACAGAATGGGTTTCAAAGTAATTTTGGATTGGGTAGGAAATCATACTTCTTGGGATAATGCACTCATAACCGAACATCCCGAATGGTATACCAAAGATAGCTTGGGCAAAATAGTTTCACCAGTTGCTGACTGGAGCGATGTGGCCGATTTAAATTACGATAATAAGGCTTTGCGAAGCTACATGATAGAAGCCATGAAGTGGTGGATAGATGAATGTGATTTGGATGGTTTTCGCTGCGATGTTGCCAACATGGTTCCAACCGACTTTTGGGAAGAGGCTACCAAGGCTCTGAATGAGCAAAAAAAAGTATTTATGCTTGCAGAAGCCGAACAACCCGATCATTTACAAAAAGCCTTTCATGCTTGCTACGGTTGGGAATTTCATAATATTTTGAAAGATATTTTTAAAGACAAAAAAAATGCAGACAGCCTTGTTGTTTATTTTGATAAAACGGCAAAAAAATACCCGGCGACAGCCATAAAAATGAATTTTGTTTCGAATCACGATGAAAATACTTGGCAAGGAACCGCGCAGAAATCATTTGGTGAATCGGAAGATGTTATGACCGTGCTTACATTCACGGTTATGGGCATGCCAATGATTTATAATGGAATGGAAGCAGGACTGGATAAACAACTTAAGTTTTTTGATAAGGATGAAATTAATTGGAACAATGCTGATGCAAAAGTTCGCTTTGAATTTTACAAAACCCTTGTGGATATTCGTCATAAAAACCCGTCACTTTGGACCAATGTTGAAGGTCAAACAAATACCCGTGTGTTTAAAGCGAGCAAAGAGGTTTATGCCTTTATTCGTCAATCGGGTGAAAACAAAGTTTTAGTTGTGGCTAACCTTTCTGGCAAAATAGTTAAAATGGATGCTTTGGAAATTCCAGGACTTGAGCAATATTCCCTTAGGATGAATAAAAACCTGATAACCGATGGGGAGCACCTGTATGAGTTAGGTCCTTGGGGCTACTCGGTAAGCACGCTCAATGAACCCAAATAGGTTCATAATTATCCTGAACTACTTTTCTAAAATAAGAAATATTTACTTAAATAAAATTTATATTAGCCTTATTTTTACAACATAAAAAATAATACCATGCGAAAAACACTTATTTATGCTTCCCTTTTTATTTTTGCGGCTTGTAGTCCTAAAGTTGTTCAAATTAGTAGCTCGGATGTTGAACGCGGCACTTCTAAATTTGAAGGTACAACTTTGGCAACTTTAACCGAAGGCAAGACTCTATATGAAGCAAATTGCGGTGCTTGCCATCCTTTAGCTTCTCCTTCAGCAAAAAACGAAACTGCTTGGAACCAAATTGTACCTAAAATGGTTAAGCAAGTTAATAAAAAAGGTGGTAAGGAAATATTAGATGCTCAAAAGGAACAACTCATACTAAAATACTTGGTTACCATGACATCTGCCCCCAAAAAGTAAATTTTGAACAAGGTTCTTATCCAAGATAAAACAATCACTGACCAATTGAGGTCTTAATATTTTAGAATTACATGAAAATAGAAATCTGGAGCGATGTAATGTGCCCGTTTTGTTATATCGGCAAACGAAAATTCGAATTGGCATTAGAACAATTTGAGCATAAGAACGAAGTTGAAATAATCTGGAAAAGCTTTCAGTTAAATCCTCATTTAACTACCGATCCCGAAAAAAGCATAAACCAATACCTGTCTGAAATAAAAGGATGGAGTATGGAACAGGCTGAAGAAATGAACCAACGTGTTACAGGAATTGCAGCTTCTGTTGGATTAGAGTATAATCTTAATCAAGCCATTGTTGCCAATTCCATGAATGCTCATCGGTTTTCGCATTTAGCCAGAAAGTATCAATTGCAAAATGAAGCGGAAGAACGCTTGTTTTACGCTTATTTTACAGAAGGCAAAAATACCGATGATTTAGAAATCTTGGTTCAATTGGGTTCTGATATAGGTTTGAATGCCGAAGAAACTCGCTCAGTATTAGCTGGAAATCAATTTAAAGAAGAAGTGAAAATTGACCAAGATGAAGCAAATGAACTTGGTGTGACGGGTGTTCCGTTTTTTGTACTCGATAGAAAATATGCCATTTCAGGAGCTCAGGAAAGTGCGGTGTTTCTGAATGCTTTAAAACAGCTTTGGCAAGAATCGACCTTATCGGCATAATCACAATCGAAATGGAAAATGCTTTGAGCACTAACCGTTCGTTTTTGTACGGTGATGGTTTTTTTGAAACCTTTAAATTAATTAAAGGAAGATGCGAGCGTTTTGCCCTCCATTTCGAACGGATAAAACATTCGTTCGAATTGCTTCAGTTGGATTGGAATCCTTTTTGGAGCCAGTCTTTTTTTGAAGAAAAATTGTTATCGGAAAGTCTCAATTTTAAAGAAGCGGTTTTAAAAGCGCGCCTTATTTTTTACCGAAATTCTACCGGAACTTATACACCCGAAAGCGATACAGCCGATTTTTTCATAAAATTAGAACCATGTGTCGTTTCTGCAAAATCTGTGTTATATGCAGGAATTTACCCTCACGCTAAAAAGGCATGTAATTTTTTATCCGGAATAAAATCTACCTCGGCATTGATGTTTGTAATGGCTGGTAAATTTATGAAACAGAAAGGCTGGGATGAAATTATTATTCTTAACGAGCATGGCCGGGTTTGCGAAGCGTTAACCTCTAATATTTTTATGGAAATTGACGGGATTTATTACACGCCTCCTTTGAGTGAAGGTTGCATTGCCGGTGTTAATCGCAAAGCTTTGTTATTGGAAACCAAACGCTTTACAATTGTTGAGAAAGCACTATCTCCGGGTGATTTAATTAAAGGTAAACTCTATTTTAGTAATGCAGTAAGAGGAATGATTGAAGGTAAATTAATAGAAACTTAAAAAAAATAGTATATGAAAGTGTTCGAAAATAAAGAAATATTAAATAAATTAGAATCTATGGATGCTTGGATTTTAAAAGACGGAGCCATAGAAAAGCAATTTGTGTTTAAAGATTTTAAAACCGCTTTAGCTTTCATAGTTAAAATTGGCTTATATGCAAATCAAGCCGATCATCATCCGGAGATTTTTAATGTTTACAATCGGGTAAAAATTCGTTTAAACACCCATTCGGCTAAAGGAATTACGGACAAGGATTTTAAATTGGCTGAAGAAATTGATAGTTGTGTTTAAAAAAACATTAGGGAAAGGAATGAATAGTTTCTTGACAGATTAAGGAACTGCGGATCTTTAAAAAAAACTTATTTCAAAGAACTGATTTTTTTATTAAAAAATTTTCTCTTAAACACAACGCCACCTATTTTTGTAAGGTGATGTCTATTATTTGTTGCTTTCGCGCTTATGGTATTTCTGTTAATTTCTGCTATAAAGCTGCATTTGCTTGGTTGCTCTCTGGTATTTTTAGTGATTGCAAAAAATACAAATGTGCCATCACATTTGTTTGCTTATTCTGTTGTAAAGAAGTCCGCCATTAGTTCTGCTTGTATTAAAACTGTTTCAATTGCTTTTGCTTGTTTGTCTGGCGGATAACCTCACTTTGTCAATGTCCGCATTACATTTACCATTAGTCTTGCTCTTGCACTTTCTCTAATTGTCCAGTCGATAGTTGCGTTGGCTCTAACTTTGTCTGTAATTTCTCTTGTTATTTCTTTGAGTTGGTCGTCACCCAAAACTATTACTGCACTGTCGTTTACTTCTAAAGCCTTGTAAAAAGCAACTTCATCTTTTGTAAGTCCAAGTCGTTCACCCTCTTTGACGGCTTGTAACTTGGATAGGTATTTACTGCTCCTTTCCTGTGATTTATCTCCTCGTTGAACTCAGCGAAGTGTTCATCTACTGGCTGCCCACTAATTTTACATGCCTCTTTTGTTTTGTCTATTACCGATGTAAAGTTTCTGAAATTGGCATATTCTAGTGCCTTTGCCAATTGCCTTGCCAACCAATATTCGTTGCCATTTTCGTCAATTTGTCTTATTTGTTCAAAAATTGATAAAACCCTTTTGCTTAATTCCTTTGCCATAGCTTTAAATTATTGGGGTTAATTTTATTTTGGCCAAATTTTCAGCAATCTTTTTATTCAAATCTGCTTCTTCTGCAATTTGTTTTTACAATTCTGTTTTTAATGAAGTGAAGCGTTCTACAAAATCAAAATCATCGTCTTCATCTGCTAAACCAACGTATCTGCAAGGAGTAAGCAAATAATTGAGTTTTGCCACTTCTTCAATAGTTGCTACTTTGCAAAAGCCAGCAACATCTTCGTAGGGCGAGGACAAGCCATCGCCCGTACTACGCCAATTGTGGTAAGTTCTGGTAATTAGGTTGATGTCTTCATCACTTAAATCTCTGTTCTTACGATTAATCAAAAAGCCCATATTTCTGGCATCAACAAACAAGATTTCATTTTCTCTACTACGCAGGGGCAGGGACGAGCCGTTGCCCTTACGGTTACGAGATAGAAACCATAAACATGCAGGTATTTGGGTATTTAAAAACAGTTTGGTAGGTAGGTTCACAATACAATCCACAAAACCTTTTTCAACTAATGCTTTTCTAATATCTCCTTCGCCTGTTGTGTTGGTTGTTAATGCTCCTTTTGATAGAACAGAGCCTGCTTGTCCTGCTAATGCTAAATGATATAAGAAATGTTGTATCCAAGCATAGTTGGCGTTTCCAGTTGGCGGTGTTAATTTTTCTCCCAATACTTTCCATCTTGCATCATCACGCAATAGTTCGCCACTCCAGTCGCTGTCGTTAAATGGTGGGTTGGCAATAATATAATCAGCTTTTAAATCTTTGTGAGCATCATTTAAAAACGAACCTTCGTTGTTCCATTTTACATTGCTGCTATCAATTCCTCGAATAGATAAATTCATTTTGACCAAACGCCAAGTAGTTTGGTTCTTTCTTGTCAATATATAGAAATACGGTCGGTGTCGGGGTAACCCTTGCGGTTACCCCGAGGCAAGCGTGAAGTTTTGCCACCGCGATGTATGTCTTGATGTGATTTGATGAATTTTTCGCTTTGCTCAAACATTCCACCGCTACCACAACAAGGGTCAAAAACTCGTCCTTCCTAAGGCTCAATCATTTCAACCAATAGTTTTACAACGCTTTGCGGTGTGTAAAACTGTCCCTCTTTTTTTTCTTCTGACAATGCAAATTCACCTAAGAAGTATTCAAATACTTGTCCTAAAATATCTTTGCTCTGTGCTTCTTTAGTTCCAATTGTTGCAGAACCAACAAGGTTTATAAGTCCGCCCAAACTGGCTTTGTCCAGTTTTTCTTATGCAAATTCTTTTGGTAAAACACCACGCAAAGAAGGGTTGTCTTTTTCAATAGCGTCCATTGCATAGTCAATGTCTTTGCCAATGGTAGGTTGTGTTGCTCTGCCTTGTATGTATGACCAACGAGCCATTACAGGAACAAAAAATATTTTGTCTGCCAAGTATACGTTTTTGTCCTCGGGGTCTGCACCTTCGCTTTTTTGAGCAACCAATTTTTGGTATTGTTCTTCAAAAGCGTCTGATAAATATATCAGGAATATCAAACCCAAAGCAACGTGTTTGTATTTGGCAGCAACCATATTTTTACGGAGCTTGTCGGTTGCTTTTCATAGTTTTTTCTCTAATGGTTCCCCGCCTGCTTCTTCTTTGCTTTTTTTGAGGCGGGCTGGTTCCTGTTCTGTCTTTGATGTTTTAGCCATTATAATTCTTTGATTTTTTTTTCACTTTTAGGTTGTGAATTTAGTTTTTTTTAACCCTCTTTTTGTCAAAAGTTGCCTTCACAGTGTCAACCGGCCAAAAATCGAGTTAACCCGAAAAATTTGCCCAAAATCTACTTTAGAAACCTTCATTCACAAAGTTATCGTGATGCCCGCGTTAGGGATTGACGTGGAAATCCTTTTTGTGAGGTAACGAACAAAAAGATTGCAACAGAAAGCCCGACCTGCAAGGGAACGCCCAAAAATAAACTACCTAAACTCTCTACTTAAAACTTGCAAATAGGCTTTACCGTAGCTTCCAATTGAATCGTTTTGGCAAAATCGAACATGGTATTTGTGTGTTACATTGTCGTAGATTAAGGTGCAATTTTGATTAACGAATCCAATGCCATCGTTGCAAAAATAGGTGGCGAAAGATGGCGAATTTGTTTGATCTATTGGCTTGGAATAGGGATAGGGAACTTGAGCAGACACGTTGCATTGACTTAAAATTAAGGTAGGAATATCGGTTTGAGAACAAATTTTATCGACAACGATAGCCTTTTTAACAGCACCGCCGGTCCAAATCATCGGTATATGAAATTTTTCAGGGTCGAACATTTCCTTGATTCCTAAACGATTTACACCATGATCGGCTACTAAAACTACCAAAGTGTTTTTCCATAAATCTGTATTGCGAAATGCTTCCAGGAAGTTTTTTAAACTTTGATCGGTGTAATAGGCCGAGCTCATGTATTCTTCGTTGCCGCTGTGTTTGCCAAAATGAAATTCACCAGGAATGTCAAACGGTTCGTGGTTACTTAGCGTGAACAAACTACTGAAGAATGGCTTTTTAACATCTTTTAAGCCAGTTAATAGTTCTTCGAACATATATTCGTCGTGAACACCCCATTTGCCTCTATCAAGTTTGCCTGAAACCGATTCTCCAGAAACTATTGTTTGAGCACCTGCAGAAATAAAATACGAGCGAAGATTGGCAAAATCCAAGTTTCCACCATAGTAAAAAGTGCTGGAATATCCTGCTTTTGAAAAATCTTTAAAAAGTGAAGGTAATTTAGAGAATTTTTCGGGAAACTGCGCAATGGATGCTTTAGGCATAGCCGGAAAACCGCTAAACATTGAAATTAATCCTTTGTCGCTTCGATCGCCACTGGCATAAAGATTAGAAAAGAAAATGCCTTCTCGGCTTAATTGGTTAAAATAAGGAGTAACTTCTTCGCCTTTATATTTAAGGTTGACGAGTTTGGCCAAATAACTTTCGAGAACTACAACAATAACATTGGGTTTTTGTTGAGAAAGCCACTTCGCCTGCACTGAATCTTTGCCGGAAAGGGCATAGAGTGAATAGAATTTTTTATCGGCAAGTCGCTCATCCATAAAGTTATAGTTATTTTGGTTGGAAGATTCAGCCCAAGAATATAAAACGTTCCAAACAGGGTTATAGGCTGCATGGTTTGGATAAATATCTTTATGGAAAAACACAAAACTCAGATTTACTGGAACAATGCCTAAACCTCCTCTAATGGGAATTATGCAAAGAGCGCTTAGTATGCTAAGTAGGGCAACATTTATGAATTGTTTAGACTTATTAAAAATCGGTTTTGAAAAGCTGCCAAAATTTAATTTTGTAGCTATAAATTTAAATAAAACGAACAATAGTACACCGGCAAGCAGTGGCAAAATCATGTGCAACCAATTGATGGATGCGGCGGCTTCGCTGGGATTTTTTAAATATTTTATAGCGTTAATATCAAGAGGAACAGACCAATAGGTGTAAATTACAGCATTACTAACAATGGCTAAACAACTTAAGGCCAATAAGAATAGATGAATGATTTTGAAAAGTTTTTCCAACCAGACATTTGTAAAGATAGAACTAAGATTTAGCAGGCAAAACAATAAGGTGAAATAGCCTGCAACCGATGCGTCGAGCCACAATCCATGAAAAAAGGATTGCAACAAAACCTTACTTTTAAAAATGGAACTTTGTTCATTATTAATAACAAAAAAAAGTAATCGACCGATTTCGAAAAAAATCAACCAATACAGAAAATAGGTCAATATGGTTTTGAGTCGGGCTAACACTTAATCTTTATAAGTTTCTTTTACTCTGCAAATATCTACTTCGCGGGGTAATTCTTTGTTAAATAATAAGTAATCGGTAAAAATTTTTGATAAAAAGGGCAGCAATGAAACTCCTTTGCTTCCCAAACCTCCCAAAATATAAAGATTTTGGTATTTAGGATGAGTGCCAAGGTAAGGTCTTCTATCATTAGACGCCGGCCTAATTCCCGCTCTATGATTTAGAACTTGATAGTTTAGTTTGCAAAGTTGTGATAATTTTAATTCAAGTTCTTCACGACCTTCAGTGGTAAGTAAAGGCGTTATTAATTTCCAGTTATAAGTGGCACCTACCAAATATTTTTGATTTTCAGTTGGCAGTATAAAAATACCTTTATTTATGATTCGGTCCTTGTAAAAGCCTTGCATTTCTATTTCAAGAAGTTCGCCATGCACCGGCTTATGAGGTAGGTAATTGAAAAAGGGATTGTTCGAAGCGGAGGCACCATCACAAAAAATGAGGTTTTTCGCCTTCCATTGGGAGGTTCGTACAATTAAATTATCAAATTCTAAATCCTCAAATTGAAACAATAAGTTTGAAAAAGCATTGCGATCTTGGAGCCATTGATGCATCGATTTAAGAAAAACGGGAATGTTTAATCGTCCGGTTTTAGAAATTTCCAATGCACCAAACGGATTGTTCACTAAATGCTTGTCGAGGTGCTGAATACCGGATTCGATAAAGGGATTGTATCCTTGAATCTCTTGTTTATTTAGCCATTCGTTTTGTTCGAATATGCTGTCAAATAACTTATAGGTAGGTAATTGTGTAAAAAAAGACGATTGGGTTTGTTGTTCTAGTTCTTGATAAAAAGGATGTAGTTCGTCAAAAATTTCAGCAGCGTTCCAACTCAGTGCGGTTCGTTTACCGGTAAGTGGATTTACAATTCCGGCTGCAACTTGCGACGAAATATTATTTGTAGAATTATCAACGACTAAAACTTTTTTATTGCATGAAATCAACCTGTAAGCAAGCGTGCATCCGGCTATACCACCCCCAATAATTACATAATCATACATTTCTGCGAAAATAAGAATTTAGGAATTGGGGTGGAGGCAATATATTTGCATATTAATTTTGAGACAAATACGAATTCTTTTTTTTATATGTTTTACCGCTGTTTCGGGTGTTTCGGCAGCGCAGTCGGATACGGGCAAAGCCAAATTGAAAGTAAGACCATTGTATATTTCGATAGAAGATATTGAAAATTTGAATTTTAAATTGCAATCCATTGATACCTCATTAAATTCATTTCACCAGTTAAATGCATACCGCAAGCAAAACCAAGGTTACCAAGATTTAGGATTGGTTGGCACGCCTATGCAAGCCCTTAGCTTAAATGCTACAAAACAGACAGGATTTGATTTAGGTTTTAATCGAATGAGTGATTGGATGTATAAAACAGATGGCTCATCAGAACGAATGGTTATTTCACCGTCGGCATATTCTGCATTGAATTATTCTCAAGGTGAAAAGGAACTGATTTTTCTTGAAGTGTTGCATACTCAAAACATAACTCGCCGTTGGAATGCAGGACTTGATTTTAGAAGGTTAAAAACAAATAATTACCTGTTTTTTAATTTAGCAGGTAATGAAACCTATACCAAAGTAAGGGTTCCGAGTAATTATAACTTGCGATTATTTTCGAGTTATCGTTCAAAAATGGATAAATATTATGTGCTAGGCTCGGTTACTTTTAATAAATATACATTACGAGAATCGGGAGGATTGCTAAGTGCAGAGGCCTTTGATACAACTTCAGGTAAACGCCGAGTGTTTGAAAATCCTTTGACACAGGCCAACAATTCGATGACGCAACCAACACTTTTTGTAAAGCAATTTTATCGTTTTGGGAAAACGAGCTATCAAACCCAAATAAAGGATAGCAATAACTTTGATACTTTGAGTTTTGATTTTGCACCCAAAGGCTATTTTTACCATACAATTCGTGTTTCAAGATCGGTGTTTAAATACATCGATTTAAGTGCGGATACACCGTATTATCCAACACCAATTTTCGATGTATTAACTAAGGATTCAATGGTGTTAAAGGAATTGAGCAATGCAATTGGATTGGTTTTTAAAACGAAGTATAAAGGATTTAGCAATATTATAAAGCTTGGAGGTGAACAGAGCAATTATGGTGTGTTTAATAATCACTTCGGACAATTGGGCTATTACAATTTATCCTTAAATGCCGGCTGGATTGCTGCCTTAAAATTAGTTTCGGGTGAAGCAGAGTTGCAGGGTAAAGGGCAGTTTTTTATTGCAGGTTATAATCAAAAGGACTTTTTGTTGCAAGCAGCTGCCAAAGTTTTGATTAAAGATAAAATAAGGTTTTGGGCACAATTTTCTAGTCAACAACATGCTGCAGATTATTTTCAATCGAAGGCCTACACCAACCAAGTCGTTTGGAATCAAAAACTGAATCCAACCTTGCGCAATGGTTTGGAGAGCAGTGCAGAATGGATGCCTTTGAAATTGAAGGTAGGTTTTGCCGTTACCAATCTCAAAAATTATTTTCTATACTATAATGGTTCTAAGCCCGGTGGCATCGATTTTAATTATTTACAGATTTATGCTTCTCATTTGATAAAACTAGGACGTTTTTACTGGCATAATCGATTGAGTAATCAACAAGTGAGCAAAATTTATCATTTACCAAGGTTAACTCTTTCTGGAGGTGTTTATTTTGAAAACCGTTTCTTTAAAAAGAATATGTTGGCTAGAATCGGAATAGATTACTATTGGTATAGCAGTTATTTTGCTGACGCTTACAATCCTTATCTTCGTCAATTTGTTTGGCAAAATACGACACAGATTGGCAACTATCCATACATAGATGTTTATGCAAGTGCACAGATACAAACTATGAATTTATTTATTCGTATGGAGCATATCAATCAAGGGCTTTCGGGTAATAGATATTATTCTACACCTTTATATCCAAGCCCACCTCGTTTTTTTAGGTTTGGGGTAAACTGGCGATTGTTTAATTGATTTTTGTAACTACTCAGCAGTATTATAAGCTAAGTTATTAAAAGCATTCAAAACATTTTGGTTTGATTTAATGGCAGTATCAATGACCGACCTTAGGATGGCAAAGCAATTTGCTCCATTGATGGTCTTAAACTGGTTGGATATTTTCATTTTAATCTTCGCATTTCTTATTGCTTGTTCGGAAGAGTTATTATCTGGAGGTACTTTGGGGTGATGTAAAAAAGTAAAAATGGCATTATGGTTTCTGTTGAGCCTTTTTATAAA
>Ga0209181_10002847_pt1 | contig 27723 bp, 20 predicted proteins | sample MAT05_FD_187208 | JGI IMG/M metagenome (GOLD analysis project Ga0209181, IMG submission 187208) | Freshwater microbial communities from Lake Fryxell liftoff mats and glacier meltwater in Antarctica - MAT-05 (SPAdes) (version 2) | ecosystem: Environmental > Aquatic > Freshwater > Ice > Liftoff...
CGTCGGTACGGAGAATCGCACGTACGACTGGAGATCCTCGTAGATCTCGTTTTTCTCGTACGTCTGATCGTGCAGCCTCAGGCTCTCCGGCACGAAGAAATACGCGTCCCACTCAAAGCTCTGCTTCTTCTGTCCGAGCGCTGCGCGCGCGCGCCCCTGGTTCTTCGCGCCGATGCGGTAGTCGACGGCGAATTCGAGGTGGGTCCGGTCGTGGACGCGCCACTCTGGCTCGCGCGGAAGATCACCCGCAGAGAGGTCGCCGACGAGGCTGGCGAAGTCGCTCGGCGCAACGGTCCCCTGGTCGATGACGCCGAGGACCAGCGGCTTCGGCGCGTTTTTAGGCAGTTTTGCGAGGTTTTTGGTGGACTTGGCCATCGAGCCGGCGCGCATCGCAGATGTGACGCGTAAGGCTCTAGAGTGTGACATCTGCGTGTCGTTGCAACATATTTTCAGGGCATCCATCGCGCCGACGACGGCAAAAGTCGGAGCGCTCGCCGACACGACTCGCCGCTCAGCTCCAGCGCTCGAGCCGCCGATAGAGCGTGCTGCGATCGAGGCCGAGCACCTGCGCGGCGAGCTTCTTGTTTCCGCCGACGACGTCGAGCACGCGCAACACGTAGCGGCGTTCGACCTCCTCGAGGGGAACGAGATCCGCTGGCTCGTCCGCCGTCAGGAGCACGTGCGAGGAGCGCTGATCGCGGATGCGCTCTGGCAGATCGTCGGGCAGCAGCTGCTTCGTGCGCGCGAGGGCGACCGCGCGCTCGATGCAGTTCTGCAGCTCGCGCACATTTCCAGGCCATGCATAGCGCAGCAGGCGCTCTGCGGTCTGCGGCGCGAGGCCATCGATGGGCTTGCCCGCGCGCGCAGCGAACTGCGCCAGAAAGTGCTGCGCGAGCAAGAGCACGTCGTGGCCACGCAGGCGCAGCGGCGGGACGTGTATCTCGATCACGTTGACGCGAAAGAACAGGTCGAGGCGGAAGCGGCCGGCCTCGACCTCGGCGTCGAGATCTTTGTGCGTCGCGCAGACGATGCGCGCCTCGAAAGGCATCTCTCGATCGCTGCCCACCGGACGCACGACACGCTCCTGGAGCGCGCGCAGCAGCTTCGGCTGCATCGCCGCGGGCAGGTCGCCGATCTCGTCGAGCAGCAGCGTGCCGCGGCCAGCACGGACGAACAGCCCCGCGCGCGCCTCTCGCGCGTCCGTGAAGGCGCCCTTCGCGTGGCCGAACAGCTCGCTCTCGAGCAGCGCCTCGGGAATCGCCGAGCAGTTCACTGCGACGAATGGCTCGCTCTGCCGCGGGCTGCGGTCGTGCAACGCGCGCGCGACGAGTTCTTTGCCGGTGCCGCTCTCACCCGTCACGAGGATCGTCGCATCGGAGGGTGCGACGCGATCGACGAGGTCGAGCACTTCACGCATCGCCCCGCTCTCGCCGAGGATCCCGCGATCGCTCGCGGCGCTGCGTGCGGCGGCGACCTCCTCGCGCAGCCTGCGCACCTCGGCGTAGAGCGCGCCGTGGCGCACGGCACGCTCGAGCGCGAGCGCGACCGCGTCGAGCTCGAACGGCTTGACGAGAAAGTCGTACGCGCCCGCGCGGATCGCGCCGATCGCGGTTTCGAGGTTGCCGAACGCGGTGATGACGATGACCGGCAGCGGTGGCCAGCGATCGACGATCGCGCGACACAGCTCGAGCCCGCCCGTGCCGCGCAGGTTGAGATCGGTGAGGACCACGTCGGGGAGAAACGTCGCCGCGTGCACCAGCGCGTCTTCGGCGGAGCTACGCGAGGCGACCTCGAAGCCGCGCCGCGCGAGACCTTCTTCGAGCAGCTCGCAGGTCGCGCGGTCGTCGTCGACCACGAGGATACGTGGCTTGGTCATGTTCGCCTCTCTCGCCGATCGGCGATCGGCAGCTCCACTGTGAAGCGCGAGCCACCCGTCGGCTCCGCGCGCGCCTCGAGCGAGCCGCCGTGCTCTTCGACGATGCCGCGCGCGAGCGACAGGCCGAGCCCCGTCCCGTCGCCTGGTGCCTTGGTGGTGAAGAACGGATCGAAGATCCGCGGCAGATGTTCGGCGGAGATTCCCGCGCCGGTGTCCTGCACGGAGACGAAAGCACGCAGCGCGTCCGGCCCGAGCGGTGCGTCGTGCGCGCCGGTCGAGGCCACCCTACCAAAGCTCACCGTGACTTGCCCGCCGCGCGGCGTCGCCTGCAGCGCGTTGACGAGCAGGTTGGTCAGTACCTGCTGTAGCTGCGACGGATCGACCTCGACCACCGGCTCGTCGCGCTGGCTCCCCGCGAGCTCGAGCGCCACGCCACCGCGCTCAGCGAGCGGCAGCACCAGCGCGATCGCGCTCTGCGCCAAGCGGCCGAGCGGGATCGACTCTTTGCGCGCCGGGCTGCGCCGCGCGTAGTCGAGCACGTCGCGCATGATGCGCGCCATGCGGTCCGCCTCGGCGACGATGATCGCGCCGAGCTCGCGTACGCGCGACGCAGGCGCTTCACCGCTCGCCACCATTTGTCCACGCGCGCGTACGACGTTGAGCGGCGTGCCGAGCTCGTGCGCGATGCCCGACGACAGCTCGCCGATCGTGCGCAGGCGCTCGCCGTGACGGAGCTGATCGAGCGCCTCGATGCGCGCTTCTGTGGCCCGCGCGGCCGACTCCCGCGCCTCGATCAGCCGATCGGTCATCGCGTTCATCTCCCGCGCGAGCGCCGCGATCTCGTCGCCTGAACGCACATCGATCCGGCGCGTGAGATCCCCGGCGCCGATGCGACGCGCCTGCGCCGCGAGGTCGCGTAGCGGGCGCCCGACCAGCCAAGTGCCGAGCGCGATCATCAGCGCGAAACACACCAACATCAGCACGCCCGTCGCGACGATCGAGCGCAGCACGGTAGTCGCCGAGAACTCGTCCTCAGGCTGCAGCGACTCCTGCACGACGACGTGTCCAAGCGGAATGCCGTGGGTGAGGATCGGCGCGGACGTGACGATGTAGCGCTCGCCCTCTGCGGTCTGCTCGACCGCGCTATAGGCTCCAGTCGCCGGATCCGGCGCGCCGCGCGCCTTGCGCTGAACCCCCTGCGGCGGCTCGCGCTCTTGGTCGCCGCGTATCCAGCGAATGTCGACGTGGTCGTACTGCGCGTTCACCGTCTCGACGAGCGCGCTTGCCTCGAGTGCGCTCTCTTCGGTCGACAACATCCCGATCGCCGCGACGAGCGCGCGCACGAGCACGCGATGGTCCCGACCGATGTCGTCCTCGTAAGCCTTGCGATCGAAGCGAACGCGCAGCCACGCGTTCACGCCGAGGACCACGCAGACGCTGAGTCCGAGCGCGAGGATGAGCTTCGAGGTGAGGCGCATGAGCAGCGAGCCTTACACGCCGCACGCCGCGCGGAGCGGCGCGTCGCCTCGCGCGCAGCGCATCGCGTCAGTCCTGGCTCACGCGGCGATCGCGGGCCCAAGCCGTCTCGGTCTCGCCCGAGGCCATCTCCTCGCCGACAGAGCGAATGCGCAGTCGGCTGCGCGCGACGCCGAGCGACGACAAATAGTCCGCAACGCTGCGCGCGCGCCGCTCACCGAGCGCCAGGTTGTACTCCTCGGTGCCGCGCGGATCGGTGGCTCCGACCAGCGAGACCTCCACGGCGCCTTGCGACTGGATGCAGCGCGCGTCCGCGGTGAGCTGATCGCGCACCGACGAACTCAACGTGTTGTCGTCGTATTCGAAGTAGATGGGGCGCACGCCTGCCGATGCGCAGGCGCCCGTGGGTGCGGGCGACTCGCCGCCGCTCGTCGCGACGCGCGCTGGCGTCTGGTCTTCGGAGCCGGTTTCGTCGTTGCCGACGACGGTGTTCGCTTGCTCTTGGGCGGTGCTTCCGCAGGCGGCGGTCGCGAGGAGTGCGAGGACTGAGAGAACGGCGCTGCGAGGCTGCATGTCGGGATTCCTGCTGTGGGCGAAGAGCGGACTAGCGCTCGAGAGAGGGCCGCGCCGGACGACGCCGCTCACGAGAGCAGTGTCTGGCTGGTCGGGGGGGACAGAGTCTGCGACGACCGGCGCGGTGCTCAGTACGCTGCAATGAGCTTGCCAGTCTGTGATCCGCGCGCGCATCGAAAATGCCCGACATCGCGCGCCGGCGCATCACGCGAAGTGGGCGTCGCGCGTCGCACTCGCCAACACGCGTTGCATAACGCGACACGACGCGCGTTGACTTCGCGTCGAGAGCGCTCGACCGGCGAGAGGCTCCATGGGAGGGTAGGGCGCGAATTCGAGTGAAGGGTGCGGCGCATTCGGTGCGCTGCAGGACGAGGATGGTCGGGCCGCCATCCCAGCCGGTTTGCCGGCAGGGAAGCGCGCGTCGATGACTGACTCAAGTTCAAAACCAGCCCTCTCGAACGATTCCTCGCCCGCGTCGCCCGCTGCCGCGTCGACTGACGCACTGCCCTCCGCGCCGCCCGAGGCGTGGGAGCCGCTGGTCCGCGTCGCCCGCTTGGCCGGTCGTCCACTCGAGCGCTTCCTGCGCATCCAGGCCGCGAGCGGCATCTTGCTGCTGCTCGCGGCGGCGGTGGCGCTTGCGTGGGCCAACTCGCCGTGGGCCGAGAGCTACGTCCACTTCTGGCACACGCCGCTCGGGTTGCGTGTCGGTGGCTTCAGCTTCGAGCGCACGCTCGAGTGGTACGTGAACGACGGACTGATGGTGATCTTCTTCTTCGTCGTGGGTCTCGAGATCCGTCGCGAGGTCCACCACGGCGAGCTGTCGGAGTTGCGTCGCGCCGCGCTCCCCGCAGCGGCGGCGCTCGGCGGGATGATCGCGCCCGCGCTGATCTATTTCGCCGTCGCTGGCGCGCCGACGACGCGCTCCGGCTGGGGTGTGCCGATGGCGACCGACATCGCGTTCGCCGTCGGCATCCTCGCGCTGCTCGGCAAGCGCGTACCGGCGGCGCTGCGGGTGCTGCTGCTCGCGGTGGCGGTGATCGACGACCTCGGCGCGATCATCGTCATCGCGATCTTCTACTCGTCGGGGATCGCCGTCTCCGGCTTTCTGGTGGCTGCGCTCGGCTTCGGCGGCATCTTCGCGATGCAGCGTCTCGGCGTCCGCACCAAGCTCGCGTACGTCGTCCCGGCACTCGTCGCGTGGGCCGGCATCTACGCCGCCGGCGTACACCCGACGCTCGCTGGCGTGATCGTCGGCGTCATCACGCCGGTGCGCGCCTGGCTCGGCCCTGACGGATTCATCCTGCGTGTTCGTGAGGAGCTCAAACACTTGGCGCAAGGCACGCCGAGCTCGCTCGGCTCCCACGAGCTCGCGGCAACACTGCAACACGTCGATGTCGCGCGGCGCGAGGCGATGTCGCCGGCCGAGAGTTTGATCGAGTCGCTCCATCCGTGGGTCGCGTTCGCGATCATGCCGATTTTCGCGCTCGCCAACGCCGGCGTCGTCGTGACGACCGGCTCGCTCGACGCCGCGTCGTGGCACGTCGTCGCGGGCATCGCGCTCGGCCTAGTCGTCGGCAAGCCGCTCGGAGTGGTCGTGGGGGCCTGGATCACGCTGCGCCTACGGCTCGGCACGCTGCCGCGCGGCATGAGCTTGCGGCACCTCGTCGTGGTCGGCGTCGTCGCGGGCGTCGGCTTCACCATGGCGCTGTTCATCGCGCAGCTCGCGTTCACTGATGCGCGCCTTCTCGCGGCGGCGAAGCTCGGCGTGCTCGTCGCCAGCGCGGCCGCGGCGGCGCTCGGGCTGGTGCTCGGCCGCATGTTGCTCCCGCCCATAGCCAGCGCGGACTACGCGGAGTCCGCGGACGAAGCAGAGAGCTCGACCGAGCTGTGAGCGCGATGACGATCACCAATCGCGGCGATGCGACGTGTGAGGCGCGAGACGGATGAGCGTGAGTCATTGGGCGCAGCTGCTCGGCGGCGGCGTGCTGCTCTATTTCGGCGCGGAGTGGTTCGTCGGTGGGGCGTCCGCGCTCGCGCTCGCGCTGCGCGTTCCGCAGCTCCTCGTCGGCCTCACCGTGGTGGCCTATGGCACGTCAGCCCCTGAGATCGTCGTCAGCACCCAAGCAGCGATCGGCGGACACGGTGAGCTGGCGCTTGGCAATGTCGTCGGCTCGAACATCACCAACATCGGATTGATCCTCGGTGTCGCCGCGCTGATTCGGCCAGCGCGCGTCGACGCCTCGCTCAGACGCCGTGAGCTGCCGATGCTGCTGTTGACCACGGCGTTGGTTCCTCTGGTCCTCGTCGACGGCGTGGTGATGCGCTGGGAGGGCGCGGCCCTGATCCTCTTGGCCGTCGGCTACACGGCTTGGATGATCCGCGCTGGGCGCGCAGCCTCCGTCGTCGCGACCGCGCGCCGGGACGCCGTTGCAGAGACGACCGCTGCCGACGCGGCCGGCGCGCCCAAGGTGATCGGCACGGCCCGAGCGGTCGCCACTGCGCTCGCTGGTCTCTGTACGCTGCTCATCGGCGGCAACGTCTTCATCGCGGGCGCGATCTCCATCGCGTCGAACATCGGCATGAGCGACAAGCTCGTAGGCCTCACCGTCGTCGCCGTAGGAACCTCGCTGCCCGAGCTCGTGACCAGCGTCGTTGCCGCACGGCGCGGTCACTCGGACCTCGCGGTCGGCAACGTCGTCGGCTCGAACATCTTCAACGTTCTCCTGTGCCTCGGCGGATCTGCGCTCGCGGGCGTCGTCGCAGCGCCGCTCTCATCGCTCGCGCTCGACCTCGGCGCCCTCGTCGTGATGACGGTGCTCGCGGCGCTGTTCATCCGCACCGAGCGCCTCATCACGCGCGTCGAAGGCGCGGTCGCAGTGACCCTCTACGTCGTCTTCATGCTGGTGGTCATCGCGCGCGGCTGACGGGCGCTGTCGCTCGAGCTCTATTCGCGAAGCTCGTCGTCGAGAAGCGCGGTGAGCGCGCGCATCACGCGACCCATCGCCGCGAGGTCTTCGTCCGACGTCGTCTCGAGCAGACGCTCGGCGGCTCCTTCCGCCGTGCCGCGGGTAGGCCGGTCGAGCGCCTGACCACGCGCCGTCAGCGCGAGCGAGACGCGGCGTCGATCGCGATCGTCCGTGCGCCGCTCGAGGAGGCCACTGGCCTCGAGGCGATTCAGCGTGGCAGACACCGTGCCCGGATCGACGTGGAGCACCGTGGCCAACTGCCCCGCCGTCATCCCCGGGTACTTTCCGATGCAGCGCAGCACGAGGCGCTGCTGCGCCGTCACACCGAGCCGCTTCTCCATCCGCGCGGAGAGCCTCTCGAGCGCATGGTTCAGCTGCCAGAGGTGCTGCAGCACGTCCAGCGCGGATCCGAGCGGATACGCGGGTGTCTCATTGGATCTCATCGTGGCGCGTGCGCCTCAGCATGCAGTACGAGAGTCCTGAGCAGCTCATCCATCTCGAGCTGATCGCGCAGGAAGTACTGCGCCGCCGAGCTCTGCGACTCCCCGACGCGCACTCCGATGACACGTCCGGGCTGATTGAGCTCGAAGACGTCCTCGTCGGTCACGTCATCGCCGACGTAGAGCACAGTGTCCGCGTGCTCGAGTGCGCGCAGGTCGAGCAGCGCATCGCCCTTGTTTGGAGCGCGCTCGGCGACGACGTTCACGACGCGCTTGCCATCGACGACGCGCATCGACGCTGGCAGCTTCGACACGGCGGCTGCGATCGCGGCCGCCGCGGCGACCGGATCATCCGCGCGACGGTAGTGCACCGCCAACGAATAGCTCTTGTCCTCGATCTCGATTCCTTCCTGCTCTGCAAGCGCTTCGCGTAGCCATTCCCTCGCGCGCGCCACGTCGGCCGCGAAACGCTCGAGTCCGCCGCTCGGCTCAGCGCCGTGATTGCCGACGACGTACTTCACCGGGGCGCCACGGAGCCGCGCAGCGACGTCCGCCTGACTGCGCCCCGAGATCACGGCGCACGGGAACAGCTCGCAGACTCGGCCGAACAAGGCGGCGGTCTCGGGCCGCATCTGCGCGTCGTCGCGCGAAGCCACGATCGGCGCGAGCGTGCCGTCGTAGTCGAACGCGAGCAGCGCGCGGGTTCGTGTCAGGCCGTACAAGACGTCCGCGCTCGGCGGCGAGAGCAGGTATTTCATGCGCCCTCGGGCGCAATCGGAGCGACCCCGCCGATTCGGCCCGACATCCGCTCTCTCCGACGAAGCTCGGCGGCGTCGACGAGCATTCGACCGGCCCATCGATAGACGTTGAACTCGGACACCATCCTACGCATCGATCGCATGCGCTCCCGCTGCTCCTCGGCTGGCATTCGCAGCGCTGCTGCCAGCGCGTCACTCGCTTGGCGCAGGTCGTACGGATTCACGATCAGCGCCTCCGTCAGATCGCGCGCTGCGCCCGTGAACTGGCTCAGCACCAGAACCCCGAGATCATCCTCGCGCGCCGCCACGAACTCCTTCGCGACGAGGTTCATGCCGTCGTGGAGGCTGCTGACGTAGCAGAGCTCCGCAGCGCGGTAGTATCGAAACACGGCCGCAGGCTCGTGATGGGTCAACAGCAGGACGATCGGCTTGTAGCTGCCGTGCGACCACTTGGCGTTGATCTCCTCGGCGAGCGCCGTCACGCGCTCGTTCAGCTCGCGATACCGCGGAATCTTGGTTCGACTGGGCGCGGCGACCTGGATGAACGTGAATCGTCGTCGGAACTCGGGATGACGCGTGAGGAGCGCGTCGACGGCGGAGAATCGCTCTTCGATTCCCTTGGTGTAGTCGAGGCGATCGACGCCGATCCCGAGGAGCGCGTCGGGCGCGAGTCCCAGCTCTTCGCGCACCGCAGTGCGCGCCTCATCTGCCGAGACGACCTGAGCGAGCCAGTGAACAGGCCACTCGATCGAGATCGGATAGGGACGCACCAGCGTCCGACGCGTGCCCTGCACGACCGCGTTCGTCTCTCGATCGATGCGGCTCTCCATGAACGCATCGACTGAGTCGATGAAGTTGTTGCAGTGCTGCTGCGTATGAAATCCGACGATGCTCGAGCCCAGCAGTCCCGCGATGAGCTCCTCGCGCCACGGGCAGATGCCGAAGCGCTCGGCGTTCGGCCACGGGATATGCCAGAACGTGATGATCGTCGCGCGCGGCAAGCGTTCGCGAATCATCTTCGGCGCGAGCGCAAAGTGGTAGTCCTGAATCAGGACGATGGGATCTTCGGAGTCGACCTCGTCGCAGACCGCATCGGCGAACTTGCGATTTACCCGGACGTAGTGGTCGTAGTCTTCCGCCCGAAAGGTCGGCCGCTCGTGCGCTACGTGGCAGAGCGGCCAGAGTCCCTCGTTGGAGAATCCGTAGTAGTAGCCGTTCTCTTCCGCATCGCTGAGCCACACGCGGCGTAGCGAATAGGACTCCTCTCCTGGCGGAACCTGCACATGGTCATTGGCGTCGACGGTTTCGCGATCGGCATTGCCCGCTCCGTGAGCGACCCACACACCGGAACATGCGCGCATCACCGGCTCGAGCGCCGTGACCAGGCCGCTCGCCGGGTGCACGACTCGAATGCCGCCGTCGAACTTCTGGTGCATGTATGGCTCGCGGTTCGCGAGGATGACGATTCGCTCGCCTTGAAGGTATTGGCGCAGCGTCGACCGCAAGCGCTTCGGGCTCCATAGACCCCCGCGTGCCTCGCGCTCGTTCTCGCTGGCGAGGCGTGCGGCGATGGCCTGCACGTCGCGCACGAGCGGGAGGAACTCGCGCGTGGCGCCGCCCGCGAGTGCGCGTCGGAGCTCTTGCGTCCAGCTGCGCCAGGCGAGGCGCGCAGCGAGCAGCGTCATCAGCGAAGCGGCGACCGACGACACGAAGAACGCGAGAAGGATCAGATTGCGTGTCGTCGCCTCGCGTCGACCGAGATAGCTGAGGTCGTGGACGAGGATGACCACGCCGAGCGCCTCGCCGCTGTCGCTGATCGCCGTCCCGCTGAGACGCACCGGACCGGCTGGTAGCTCGGCTGTCATCGACCACGCGCCGCGTTCGTTGGTGGCGTCCCGACGCATCCAGGCGAGGATCGTTCGGCACGAGAACTCCGCCGGATAGAGGCTCGTCGCCGCGAGCTGCTCGCCGCTCTGCGAGCACGCCGCCGCGCCCATGATGCGCTCGTCACGTGTGATGTCGTGCAGCGTCCCCGCCAGTCGAACGCGGTCGTCTGTCCAATTGCGGACGAAGCTCCTGCGCGCGGAGGCGATCGCCAGCGCCGACCGCGACGTAAGATCGGACTCGAACCAGCGACGCGTCGTGCGCGTCATCGCGACGTAGCCGAAGCCGGTCAAGAGCGCGAGACCAGCGACGAGTAGGATCAGAAATCTTATGGAGCGGCGCATGAGCCGCGCGCATCATACACCCGTTGATTGGATATCCAAGTAGTATGTGGTACGGACACGCGAATGACCTCCTCGCTCGCCGACCTGGGACTCATCGGAAACTGCCAGCTCTCGGCGCTCGTCCGGCGCGACGGTGCGATCGTCTGGTCCTGTATGCCGCGTTTCGACTCGCCGCCGGTCTTCGGAACGCTGCTCGACGAGGCGAGCGGTGGACGCTTCACGATCGGCCCGGCCGTTCCGGCGCTCGGCGTGCAGCGTTATCTGCCAAATACCAACGTGCTCGAGACGCGCTTCGAAACGATTGATGGCGCGTTTCGCGTGCTCGATTTCGCTCCACGCTTCATCCAATACGATCGCAGCTTCCGCCCGACCAAGATCGTTCGCATCGTCGAGCCGCTCTCCGGCACGCCGCGTATCCGCGTGTTCTGCGATCCGATTCTCGGCTGGAGCAAGGCGCGCCCGCAGCGCGACACCGGCTCACATCACATCTCGTACGGCGGCTACGACGCGGAGCTGCGCCTCACCACCGACGCGTCGCTCTCTTACCTCACCGACGAGCCGTTTGCGCTCACCGAACGGAAGCACTTCGTCCTCGCGTGGGGCGCTCCGGTCGAAGAGTCGCTGGCGCCGCTGTGCGATCGATTCCTGCGCGAGACGACGCGGTACTGGCAGAACTGGGTGAAACATCTCGATATCCCACCCATCTATCAGGAAGAGGTCATTCGGTCGGCGCTGGCTCTCAAGCTCCATTGCTTCGAGGACACTGGCGCCATCGTCGCCGCGATGACGACGTCTATCCCCGAGTCACCGGGATCGGGCCGCACCTGGGACTACCGCTATTGCTGGCTGCGCGACGCGTATTACACGCTCGGCGCGTTCCGGCTCCTCGGTCACTTCGAGGAGCGCGAGCAGTTCCTTCAGTTCCTCCTCAACGTGGCTTCGTCGGTGCCGGATCTCGGGCTCGCGCCGCTCTATCGCATCGATGGCCGCTCGGATCTGGACGAGCAGGTGCTGCCGCACTGGGCTGGCTATCGAGGGGAGGGGCCGGTTCGCGTCGGTAACGGCGCTGCGGTGCACGAGCAGCACGATGTGTTCGGCGAGATGGTGCTCGCGCTGACGCCGCTGTTCCTCGACGCACGCTTCCGTGATCAGGTGACGCCGCAGGTGCTCGATCTCGTCACGCGGCTCGCGCGTCGCGCGGTGCAGGTCGCGGGACGACCTGACGCGGGCATCTGGGAGTTCCGCGCCGAGTGGCGTCCACAGACCTTCAGTTCGCTCATGTGCTGGGCTGCAGCCGACCGGATGAGCCGGATCGCCGAGCAACACAGGCCGTCCGACGTTGCTGAGTTTGCCGACGCGGCGCGTAAGATCCGCGACGAGATCACGACGCAAGCGGTCGATCCCGCGCGCGGCTGTCTCGTCGCGGACTACGGTGGTCGCGAGGTCGACGCGGCGTTGCTGCAGGCGGTCACGCTGCGCCTGCTGGCTCACGACGACCCGCGACTACACGCGACGGTGAATGCCGTGCAGAGCGATCTCGAGCACCACGGCTGGCTACGGCGCTATCGGACCAACGACGGATTCGGGGTTCCGTCGGTCGCGTTCATGCTCTGCACGTTCTGGCAGGTCGAGGCGCTGGCACGATTGGGACGCGCCGACGAAGCGCGAGCGATGATGGATCGCGTTCGCCGAGTGAACGCGCCGCTCGGGCTGCTCGCGGAGGACCTCGAGCCGCAGACCGGGGTGATGTGGGGCAACTTCCCGCAGGCTTACTCGCACGTCGGGCTGATCCACGCAGCGTTCGCGGCTGCCCCGCGTTGGTCGGACTTCGGGACCTGAGCTCAGCGAAAGCGCAGCGACGACCACAACACGACCGCGACGGTCCACGGCGCGGCGCAGGCGACGGCGACAAGCAGCGCGCTCATGAGCGAGTCGACTCGCCCCGCGTTCCAAGCGACGGCTTGTGCGCTCGTGATGACGGCGTCGAGCGTGACGAACACTGCGAGTACGCGGTGAAGGACTGGCGCCGGGCGTCGGCGCGCGGCCTGCGCGGCGAGCCTGAACAATGCTGTTGCGACGATGACGTCGAATCCGATCCACGCGCGCCTCTGCCACTCATGTGGGAAGTAGCCACTCGCCGCCGGCAGTGCGAGGACGGCAATCCAGAGGCAGAGCAGCGCCGCCACGAGTCGCAAGAGCGCAGGGGGTGCGCGCAGCGCGGCGCCTGCCGCAAAGCGGCTGAGGCTGCCGCCAGCGAACGCGCGCAGCGCGCGCAGCGTCGCCATCGGCGCGCTCTGCCGCGGGTGCTCGACGAGGACGCGCTGCCAGTGCGTCGGCTGGAGCTTCGCCTTGAACTCGTAGAGGCCGCGGAAGTCGAACAGCCCACGGCTGACGTGGCGCACCAGCCAGAGCGCCGGCGGGACACGTCCGGCGAGCGGGCAGAGGCCAAGCGTCGCGCGCTCGGCCCCGCTCGCCGCGAGCGCTCGCATGGCGACGTCGACCAGCGCCTCCGCCGTGCCGTTCGGCGCGGCGCGCGCGCGCAAGACGTGGTCGATCAGCCACGCTCGCCGATGATCGAGCGGAAACGCGAAGCACACGCCGATCAGCGCGGCGTCGAGCTCGGCGACGAACACACGCCGAAAGCCAAGCAAGCGGAGCGGATCGACGCGGGCGACGAACGCGAGCGGCGGCATGTGTCGCGCGCGCATCCAGTCGTCGATGAGCGCTTCGACGGTGCGCCGCAGCGCGGTCCCTTCGCCGAGATCTGCCGCGTCGCACTCACGGATGCGCACGCCTTTGCGCGCTGCGCGACGGATCTGTGAGCGCAGCGATGGCGTCGAGCGAATCGTGTCGTCCCATCGCGCGAGGTTCCACCAGGGCTGCTCGCCGACGACGTAGGCTGCCTCCGGGACCGACTCGTCGTCGCGCAGCTCGCGGCCGAACCTCACGACGTTGCGCGGGCCCGGCGCGAGCGGTGGAAGGTCTTCTGTCGCTTCCGGCGGTCCGGGCATCGGGCTGCCAGCGACGACGCGCGCCCCGGTGACGTCGACGAAGCCGACGACGCCGTCCGGGCCGATGGCGGCGCGCATGCCCGGGAGTGGGATCGCAGCGGCGACCGCTTCGTTGCCGTACGCAGAGACATAGGCAGCGGCGTTCGCCGCGCTGTCCGGGGCCGCCGTGTTTCGCCGCACGCCGCCGCATACCACGCGGCGAGCGCCGCTCGAAAGACGCTCTCGCGGCGCGTACGACGTTCCCCACGCGGCCCCGTCTTCTCACGCGACCCGATTTCTCGGGCCTCCGCGTTTCCTCACGCGGCGCCCGTTTCCTCACGCGAACCGGTAGACGCCGAGACGCGGCACACAGATACTCTCCGCCGTGCAGCACTCCTTCGCTTCGATCCGCATCTCGCTGGTCTTTTCTCTGGTCGCGCCGTTCGCGCTTGCGGCGTGTGCCGCGCCGGGGATCGACGATACGCCGTCTTCTGCGGGCGAGGCGATCGTCGATGGGACGCGCGAGCTCGGCGAAGACGCGGTCGTGCTCGTCAGCATCTACGGCGGGATCGGCCGCTGCACTGGCACGCTGATCACACCGCGCGTGGTGCTGACGGCGAAGCACTGCGTACAGGGCGAGGACGCCGAGCGACCTTATACGCCCGGCGTTTTCACCATCGGCTTCGGCAATCGCGTCGGCAGCACCCGCAACGTGCGCGTCGCGCGCGTCTACACCACGCCCGGCGTCTACACGACGTCGTCGACCACCGGCCTCGGCGGTGCGATCGTCGGTGTCGACATCGGCGTCCTCGTGCTCACCACGGCGCAGACCGACGTCACGCCGATTCCGATTCGCCGCGACTCGCCGACCGATCAGCTCGGCCGGCCCTACACCGCGATCGGCTTCGGCCAGACGCCGAGCGGCGAGTCGGGCGTGAAGTACAAGACGGTCAGCCGCATCGACTCGATCCGCGGCCGCGTGATCTACTCCGCCGAGACGATCTGCTCGGGCGATTCCGGCGGACCGATGATTCAGGAGACGCCGGAACGTCGCGTGATCGGCGTCGCGTCGTTTGGCGTGGCCCGTGAATGTCCGAGCTCGCAAGACGGACACAATCGCGTCGACGTCGAGATCGACATGATCGATCGTGCGATCATCGAGGCCGGCGACTGCGTCGATCTCGGCGAGGAACTCTGCGACAGCCTCGACAACGACTGTGACGGCGAGGTCGACGAGACCTGCACGCAGCTCGGCTCGCCATGCACGGCGGACGCCGAGTGCGCGTTCGGTCAGCTGCCCGCGTTCCTCACGCCGCTCGAGAATCCGTCGCTGTGCGCGGAGACGCTGGCTGGCCGCATCTGCACGCGTGCGTGCGAGCCGGGCGGCGCCAGCTGCGCGACGATCGACCATCCCTTCGCCGATGAGAGCACCAGCTGGGCCGGCGCTGCGTGCGTGGTCGGCGACGCTTGTCAGGGGCTGTGCCAGCCGGCGGTGCGCGGCGCGCTCGGCAACGGCGCGGCATGCGCCAGCGCGACGGAATGTGCGTCGCTGCACTGCGTCGATCCTGGCGACGGGCTGCGGCGCTGCCTCGATGCGTGCGTCGGCGACACTGGCGCGTGTCCGTTCGGCGAGGTCTGCGCTGCCGGTCCGGGCGGATGTGGCGCGTGTCTCGCCGCCGATCGCGTGGGCAGCATCCGCGGCGTCGGTGAGCCGTGCGGCGCCGACGCGGAGTGCACCAGCATGCTCTGCGCGACGACCGACGCCGCGCCGTTCTGCACGCGCGCCTGCAGCGGCGACGACGCGCCGTGCGGCGGCGGATTCCACTGCGTCGGAGAACGCTGCGCACGCGGCGATCGCTCGCCCGAGGGCGGCGCTTGCCGCGTCAACGACGACTGCCCATCGGGCGGCTTCTGCGCCACGCGCGGCGCGACCAGCTGGTGCAGCTCGGTGTGCGCGGTCGACGCAGACTGCCCCGACGGCTTCGGCTGCGTCGATGCCGGCACGCGCATCTGTGCGCCCGTGGACGCGTTTTACGGCGAGAGCTGCGCGAGCGACGGCGACTGCGCGGTGGGCTCGTGTCTCGCGTCGCGCTGCACCGAGACGTGCGTCGGCGGCGCGACGTGCCCGGCGGGCTTCCTCTGCGAGCGCACGGCCGACGGGCTCAGCGCCACTTGCCGCACACCGACGGCAACGCCGCCCGCCGATGACGGCGGCTGCAGCGTCGCATCACCGCGCGCAGCATCTTCGCTCGGCTGGCTCGTCGGGTTCGCGCTGCTCGGCGTATTCGTCGCCGCACGCCGCCGCGCGCAGCGCTGAACGAACGCCGCGCAGCGCAGCTACTCGCCGACCCACACTGGCTGGCGCTTCTCGAGGAACGCGGTCAGCCCTTCGCGCGCGTCGGCCGTCGCGAGGATGGCGACGAGCTCGTCGCGCAGCTTCGGGATGGCCTCGGCCATCGGCGCTTCGGCGTAAGTGTGGAATGCGCGCAGCCCTCTGCGCATCGCGGTCGGCGACTGCGCCGCGAGCTTCTGCGCGAGCGTCGCGACGGCCGCATCGAGCTCCGTGTCGGGGACGACGTGCGACACGATACCGAGCGCGAGCGCGCGCTGCGCCGTGATCTTCTCGCCGAGCAAGATCAGCTCGAGCAGCTCGCGCCTTGGTACGACGCGCGCGAGCGGCGCGAGGATCATGAACGGGAAGAGCCCGCGCTTGATCTCCGGCGTGCCGAACACCGCGCTCTCCTTCGCGATGGCGAACGTGCAGCTCGCGACGAGGCCACAGCCGCCGCCCATCGCGACGCCGGGCACGCGCGCGATGGTGGGCTTGCCGAGCTCCATGAGGCGCACGAGCAGATCGGCGAAGTCGCCCTTCATCGCGAGCGACTCACCGCCGGCGCTCATCCCGCCGAGATCGCCGCCCGCGCTGAATGCGTCGCCGGCGCCAGTGAGCACCACGACGCGCACGCTCACATTCTCGCGCGCGTCATCGAGCGCCCAGACGAGCTCGTTCGCCATCTCCGGGCCGATGGCGTTCTTCCGCTCCGGCCGGTTCATCACGATCGTCGCGACGTGCGCGTCGAGCGAATAGAGCAGGGTGCGAAACGCGCGCGTCATCTCAGGCGTGCGCCTGCGGAGCCGCGTGCAAACGATGCGCGTCCGCCGCATTTTCTACGCCTGCGGGGAACTGATCGAGCGCGAGGATCACGCGCGCCTCTTCGACCGTCGCCGGCTCGCGACCGACGTCGCGCGTCATCCGCGCAGCGACCTCGGCCATCTCGCCATTGCTGCGCGCCATCGTCTTGTTCGGCAGATAGAGGTGATCTTCGAGGCCCGTACGGATGTTCCCGCCGAGCACCAGCGCGCTCGCGATCATTCGCCAGTGCGCGTGCGAGATGCCGATGACCTCCCACTGCGAGCCGGCAGGCATGATCTTCGTTTGCAGCTGCAGCGACTCGACCATCGGCGGGATGCCGCCGAGCACACCGACGATGAACGAAAACTGAAACGGCGGCTTGAGCACGCCCATGTCGATGAGCGGCGCGCAGCCCGCGGTGAACCCAGTGTCGAAGCACTCGAGCTCCGGCTTCACGCCGACCTCGTTCATCACCTGCAGCAGCTTCACGATCTTCGCGTACGGGTTCGGAAAGATCATGTCGAAGACGAACTCTTTGCGCTTCTCGGAGTACTTCGAGTAGTTCATCGAGCCCATGTTCAGGGCGGCGATCTCGGGGCGCGACTCGCGGATGTACGCGCTCTGCTCGCTCACGTCGTCGAGCATCGTGCCGGTCGAGAAGTTCAAGATGACCGGGCAGCGCTGGCGAATCTCGTCCTTGATCGCGGCGAAGACGGCGGGCGAATACGTCGGCGAGCCGTCGTCGTTGCGCGCGTGCAGGTGTACGACGGACGCGCCTGCGTCGTAGGCGCGCTTCGCCTCTTGCCCCATTTCCGCCGGCGTGTACGGGATGCCGACGCTCTGCTTGCGATTCGCGAGCACGCCGCTGAGCGCGCAAGTGATGACGACCTTGTCTTCGAATGCCATGACGCTGCCTCCGCTGTTGCCTTCGCCGCCGGGCCGCGATTGCTGCTTCGGTGTAGCGAGCGCGAGGGGCGCGCGTCAAGCTCGAATGAATGGCCATTCACAGGCCGCCGCGATCATCTCGCGCACGCAGGTGCCTGGGGTAGTCACGTCGAGCGCGGCGAATGCCGGCGGATGGTCGTGCAACGAACTCCCGCAGCCCGGTGTCGGCGATGGTTGCCGATGGCGGGTGGTGCGTGTAACTTGGCGCGGTCCGTTATGGATGGGCCTCTTCTAGAGGTCCCACGTCGAGGGAGGGAGCGCTTGCCCGTGCGTAGGTTCACCTGGTCTTTGGCCTTCGCGGCCGCGCTGTTCATCGCCGTTCCTGCCGCTATGCCTGAAATGGCGAGCGCGCAGACGGTTCCTGCCCCTGTCGAGGTCACCACTGGCTTCAAGGGTGTCATCGGCCTCGGGCTGTTCGGCGCGGAGCTCGGCTTCGCGATCCCGGCGCTCGCCGGGCTCGACGAGACCTGGGCCTTCATCGTCTTCCCGATCGCTGGCGCCGGTATCGGCGCGACGGTCGGCTACTTCGCGCTCGAGACGGGCACGGCCGAGCTCGCGGAGGTCAACGTCGCGGTGCTGGCGCTCGGCATGGCGCTCATCATCCCGACGATGGTGATCACGCTCTCGGCGACCGCCTACGACCCCGACGACGAAGAGGCCGTCGAGCAAGAGGGCGACGAGGCGGGCCCCGTGCAGGCAGAGGACTACGAGGTCGGCGGTGGCGCAGCCGGCGGCGCAGGAGCTGCTGGCACGACGACCGACGGCGCAGCGCAGCCCGCACCGGCAGCGCCTCCGCCCGCCGCCGCGCCGCAAAGCAGCCGTCGCCATCGCGCTCCGCACCTCGCGCAGCGCGACCCGCGCGACAACGGACTCGTGCGCATCAACGAGAACGGCCTGTTCCTCGGTATGCCGTCGATCGCGACGCTGCCGATGTATTCGCTCGAAGAGATGCAGCACCTCGGCATCCGTGAGCAGCGCTCGGAAGTCCGCGTCGCAGTGTTCTCCGCAACGTTCTGAGCGCTCACTCCTGCTGAGCAGCATCCGCTGCTCGCAGTCCGTCGAACCATCGCAGGCGGCGCCTCTCAACGGAGGACGCCGACTGTTTCGTTGAGCGGACGCCGACTGTTTCGTTGAGCGGCCGACGCCTGTTTCGTTACGCGGACGCCGCCTGTTTCGTTGAGCGGACGCCGCCTGTTTCGTCATGGCGCCGCGCCGCACGAGGTGATGAGCACCACATCCGACGCGGCCGAGCTGCTGGGCGTCGCGTTGAGCACGGCGACGAAGCCGGGCAGCGCGGCCGTCGAGATGCGCGATCGGCTGCTGGCGCGTGCGAACGCGACGTCGGGGAGCGTCGTCGACAGGTCCGCGTTGACTTGGGTCACGCGCAGATCGTAGTTGCCGCTGCGCGCGGCGAGGTAACCGTCGCCGACTCTGGCGAGCCGCGTCTCGTCGGACAGCGCGAGCCCTTCGGCGGTGTAGAGGACGGCGACAGGGGCGCCTAGCCCCGCGCTCGCGTCGACGCGCGTCAGGTAGGCCTGCATGGCCGTCGTGCTGCGCAACGTGAGCGCGACGACGAAGCCATCGCCGCTCGCCAGGCCGTGCCGTAGGGTATTGCCGCCAAGCGCGAGCGTGGTGTGGACGCCGCCGGCGGAGAGCACGCCGAGCTGCTCGTCGCCCTCGGCGAAGAACAGGGACACGCCATCGCTGGCGATCGTCGCGACTCCCACCAACGCCGCGATTTCGAAGGGCGCGTCCGTCGAGGTGATGTCTGCTTTGATGGAGAGGTTCGCGACCCCGACCGTGTCGAGCCAGAGCCACGCCATCGCGAACGAGCCGCGGTGGGCGACGACGGCGAGATCGAGCGCACCATCGGCGACCGCGATGTCGATCCCAGGGACGGCGTTGGGCGGCGTGCCGGGGCTGAGCACCGCGTACTCGAGCGCGGTGCCGCCTTCGACGATCGACGCCACGAGCGCGCGTCCGTCGGGCGCCGTTGCGGTCTCCGTCTGACTGACGGGGCCTTCGTGCGCCAACACGTCGAACGTCATGCCGAGGCGTCCGTAGCGGTCGATCGGCCGTGCATCTCCATCGACGGTGACGAACAGCGCGTCGCCAACGCGGACGAGCGCCGAGGCGGGTGTGAGCGACGCGACAGAGCGGTTGCTCACGGTGGGCGGCGCATCATCGTCGACGACTCCGTCGCAGTCGTCGTCAAAGCCGTTGCAGAGCTCTGCCGCGCCTGGAAAGACGCGTCGATCTCCGTCATCGCAGTCCGAACCACAGGGCGCGGCCGCTTCGCCATCGAGATCACGGTCGACCACGCGCGCGACCAGCGTGCAGGCGCCGGCGAGGCAGCGAACGTCGGCGCATGCGTCGTCATTCGGACAATCGTCGTCGACCGCACATACGCCCGCGTCGGGCGGCGTCGGCGGCAAGACGACATCGGGCGGCGCTCCCTCCCCACAGCCGCGGAACGTCGTCGGTGTGCTCAGCGCGAGGACAAACAGTGAAGTGAAGAGCGCGGTGCGCATGGCGCAGAGCATAGCGGGCCACGCGGGCTGCGCCTAGCTGCGGCCGCGCGCAGCGTCTCACCCGCGCCGCGGCGAGGCCGCACGGCGCTCAGCCGAGTCGCATGCGCACAGCGCAGTGCGGACGCGCCGCGGCGAGGCTCGTCGCGGTGGCGAGCGCGCTCGGCGGGTAGAACGCGCCGGTCACGAGGTAGCCAGCGCCGTCACGGTACGCGCGCAGCACGATGACGAGCCGCTCACCGGCGAAGCTCGGCTTGCGATAGAGCAGCTCGACCTCGCGCGCGAGCGTCGCCGGCGCACCGTGTTCGGCCAGGCGCCGCACTGCGGCTTCCTCGAAGAGCCGCGGATACACCAGCGAGTTGACGTGCTGATTGGAGTCGGTGTGCGCGATCCCGAAGACGTGCGGTGTCGGCTCCGCGGTCGGCTCGGCATCGAGCGCGATGGCGGCCGCCGGCGCCGCAAACAGCGCCGTTAGCGCGCGTGTCGCGTAGCGCGCAGCGGGCAGTTCGGGCAGCCCGGGTAGGGCGAGTCGCACCACTTTGCGCTCGGCTGGCGGCGCGAACGGCCGCGTGAACACGTGCTCGGCGAAGATGCGCGCGACGCGCTGCCGCTCTCCGGCGCGCGACGGCTGCGGATCGTGCGTGCGTGCGCGCGGCCCATCGAGCGCGCCCCACATGTTGAGATGAAGTCGCTCGACTGCACCGCTCGCGTCGTGTGAGGCCGCGACCTCGTAGCAGCCGCTCGCGTCGAGCGGGTGGTCGACCGAGCACGGTGCGTCGGTCCCGACGATCACGAGGCGCGCGAGGATCGGCACGATGCCGTCATCACGCATCTTCGCGCTCGCCGGGTGAACGCTCAGCAGCGCGCGCCACACCGCCTCGCCAAGCGCCTGCGGAACCGCGCCGAGCGCGAGACGCCCGTCTTGCAAGACGTCCTCGTAGCGCAGCGCGACCCGCGCCTGGCCCCGCGGTGTGTCCGGCAAACTGGGCTCGTCGGGGAGAGTCGTCGCAGGCATCCGCGCAGGTGTAGCGCCGCGTGCGCCGCTGCGCCGCGTGCGTCGCTGCGCCGTGCGCGCCATGGGTTGACGTATTCGCATGCTGGGCGCAGCGTCATCCGGTGATTGGAGCAACGTCTCGTCGCTGCGCGCAGACACTTTCGTGCGTGTCATTGGCCGTCGCCATGGCGAGCTGCGGCACGGCGCCGTTGCGCGTGCGTGCGCCACTCGTGGTCGATGAGGTGCCCGCGGGTGACGCTCCGTGGCCGTTTCCCACGAGGCTCAAGCTCTCTGGCGCTGCGACCGCGCTCCTGCCCTGGGCGGCCGCGAGTGTGCGGCTTGACGACGGGACGACGTTCTACTCCGGCATCTCCGAGGAGACGCGGCGGCGAATCGAGGCGTTCCCGCCACCGCTGGCCGACCGCTGCGCGTTCCCCCGGACAGACGACAGAGCGTTCGTCAAGTGCGACCAATATCCGGTGCCCGAACTCGTCGTGCTGCACGCGCCCGTGCGCGAGGTCGTCACCGACCATGAGATCGCAAAGCTGACGTGCTGCTACTGGTGCGCGACCTCCGACCACGCCTGCGCATTGTTAGAGAGCGGCGAGGTCGCCTGTTGGGGCGACGGTTTCGTCGGACAGCTCGGCGACGGAACGCAGCGACGCGTGCGTCGCGCTTCGCCGGAGGTCGTCGCGGGTCTTGCCGCCGTGCGTGACATCGACAGCGGGCCCGGACACGTCTGCGTCATCGACGAGCGCGACGAAGTGTATTGCTGGGGCTCCAACAGCGCGGGTCAGGTAGGCGACGGAACAACAACGGTACGGTCACGCCCCACGCGCGTACTCGGCCTGCCCGCGCAGCGGCCGCTGAGCCTCTCGCTCGGCAGCAGGCACAGCTGCGCGCTCCTCGTCGACGGCTCGGTGGCCTGCTGGGGTGAACCGATCGCGGTGGGGCGCGAGCGAGGGTCGAGACGTGCGCGCGTGTTTCGGGGGCCGCGACCGTTCGTCGAAGTATTCGCTGGCGACAGCTTCACGTGCGCGCGCGACGATCTCGGCGGCGTCTGGTGCGGCGGCTACGCCGTCCCCGAGCCGGACTAGCACCCGCTACTAGCGTCCCGTCAGCGGGTGCTGTCGCCGGCTAGTTCGTCGCGATGCGCAGGCCGACGCCCATGCTGAACTCGAACGCGCTCGGACCGCCGCTCGACGTCGCGCCGGGGCGCAAGAACGTCGTCAGCGCGTCGCCGCGCACGAGCAGCTCGACGTTGCGCGAGATCGACAGGCCAGCGGTCGCCATCACGCGGGCGAGCGGCGCGAGCGCGGCGTCACGGAGCTCGGTGAGCATCAGGCCGGCGGCAACGCCGAGGTCGAACATCACCGTGCCATCGGTGAAGCGATGCTCGACCACCACCGCGATCGCGTGGCGCGGGTGGGTGACGTCGAGCGCGCCGACGCGGATCTCACCCGTGCTCGTCGACAGCGAGAGGCCGACGCCGAATGCGCCGCGGTGCACGGTGGCTTGCACCTCGAGTCGAGCGCGCGCGTCGTCGCTGACCGTCGACGCTGCGATGATCGCCGCGAGCTCCACGCGGCGCGTGCCCCGTCGCCGTCCGCGTCGCTCGTTGCCGGCTGGCGGGGCGATGTAGACGGCGCTCGCGGGATCGGCGCGGCACCAGCGCCCCGAGCAGCGCACGCCGTAGAACGGACCGAGCCGACCGCTGCGCCATGGGTCGACGAGATCTTCTTCGGCGATGAACCAAGAGCCTGCGTCCGCGTCGCGCTCGCGCCGATGGCCGCGGCCTTCGTAGCGCGGATCATCGACGAATGGGTTCACCAGATCTGACGGAATCCGCCAGCGCTCACGCTCCTCGCGGGACTCGCGCTGCTCCGCGGACTCCGCGCCCGGTGGGCGCGCCGCGCCATCAGGCACCGGCGCAGCGGGCGGTGTCGCGAGGGCGTCGTCCGGAGTCGGCGCGACCTGCGCTCTCGGCAGAGTCGCGGGGCGCGCTGGTGCGTCCCCCGCAGCGGCGACGCCCGCGTCTTGCGCTCGCGCAGGCAGAGCGAGCGCGAGCAGGAGCGGAGCGAGGACGGAGACGTGGACGAGTGCGGCGCGCATGGGCGCCGGCACAATAGCAGCCGCGGTCATTCTCGTTAACTCCGCACCGCCTCCACGCTTTCGAGGCCGCGAGCGTGCGCTCACGCAGACATGGCAAGACGTGCGCGCAGCGCTGCCGACGCCAGCGTCAGAAGCCGATGATCGGCAGGTGTTTCCCGGTCGGCGGCCCGTTCTCCTGCTCGCCGGCGAATGGAACCGGATACTTCCCAGTGAAACACGCGTCGCAATAGCCCGAGGTGGCCGGCTCGCTGTCGCCTCGCACCGCACGGTGCAGGCCCTCGACGCTGAGGTAGCCGAGCGTGTCGCTGGTGATGTACTTCGCGATCTCTGCCGGCGTGTGGCTCGAAGCGATGAGCTCCGAGCGCGATGGAGTATCGATGCCGTAGAAACACGGCCAGCGCGTCGGCGGCGAGGAGATGCGCATATGCACTTCCTTTGCACCGGCGTCGCGCAGCATCTTCACGATCTTGCGGCTGGTGGTGCCGCGCACGATCGAGTCGTCGACGACGACGACGCGCTTGCCGGCGATGCACGCGCGCACCGGCGAGAGCTTGAGACGCACGCCGAAATGTCGGATCGACGCGCTCGGCTCGATGAAGGTGCGGCCGACATAGTGGCTGCGAATGAGACCGAGCTCGAACGGGATGCCGGAGCGCTCCGCGTAGCCGAGCGCCGCCGCGACGCCGCTGTCTGGCACCGGCATGACGACGTCGGCTGCGATCCCTTGCTCGTCGGCGAGCATCCGGCCGAGCCGCTTGCGCGCCTCGTACACCACGACTCCGCCGAACTTCGAGTCCGGACGCGCGAAGTACACGTGCTCGAAGATGCACATCTTCGAGGGCTTGCTCTCGAACGGCTTCAGCGTGCGCAGCCCAGCGCTGTCGACGACGACCATCTCGCCCGGCTCGAGATCGCGCACGTATTCGGCGGCGATGAGATCGAACGCCGGAGGCTCCGACGAGAACACGAAGCCGTCCTTGCAGGTCCCGAGGCAGAGCGGGCGAAAGCCCCACGGATCACGCACCGCGATGAGCGCATCGGGCGTGAGAAAGAGCATCGAATACGCGCCCTCGACGCGGCGCAGCGCGTCGATGATCTTGTCCTGCAGCGTGGTCTTCTGCGAGCGCGCGATCAGGTGGACGACGACCTCGGTGTCGCTCGTCGTCTGAAAGATCGAGCCGAGCTCCTCGAGCTCCGCGCGCAGCTGCTCGGCGTTCGTGAGGTTGCCGTTGTGTCCGACGGCGATCGAGCCATCGCGGTAGTCGACGGCGATCGGCTGCGCGTTTTTGAGGTGCGATCCGCCTGCCGTGGAGTAGCGCACGTGGCCAATCGCGCGCGTCCCCGGCAGCTGCGCGATGACGTCGTTGGTGAAGATGTCCTGCACCAGGCCGCTCGCCTTGTGCACGAACAGCTGTCGCCCATCCGTCGACGCGATGCCTGCCGCTTCTTGTCCGCGATGCTGCAGCGAGTGCAGCCCGAGATACGTCAGGTTCGCCGCCTCGGGATCCCCGAAGACGCCGAAGACACCGCACTGGTCGTGGAAGTGATCGTCGTCGTACTGCGACATGGCGCGGAGATGTACTCCTCGGGCCGCGCAGCGTCTACGGCAAGTGTCGCGGTGGCACGCTCAGGTGCAGACGCCGTATTGTCGCGAGCCGATGATCGCCGGCACGGTGAAGACGTCGGTGCAGAAGTAGCCGAAGCCGCAGCCGGTGCCGGTCGTGTAGTTGCACCAGCGCGTGCACTCGTTGCCAAAGCCCAGATCGAGACACGCGAAGCCGGCGGCGCAGCTCGCGTCGCTGGCGCATGGCGAGAACTCGGTGCCGAAGCCGACTGGGCCCTCGCAGTGTGTGAGGTAGCGGCCGGCTGGTCCGGTCTCGACGTAGATTCGGCACGCGCTGCCACCGGGGCAGCCGCCGCCGGTCTGCGGATTGCACGAGATCGAGCACAACGTCACGCCGGGCACCGTCCCGCCGACGCCATCGCCGAGGCCGAGGATGCACAGCGCGCCAGCGCCGCTGCAGTTGGCGTCGCTGGCGCAGAAGTGCTCGCACACGCTCGGCGTGCCGCTCGCGCTCACGCCGACGCAGAGGTCGCCCGCGACACAACCTGCGCCGCCCGCGCTGCACGCCGCGCCCGTCGCGCCTGCGCCCGCGGCTGCGCAAGTGCGCGCGCTGCCGCTCACGGTGCACGCTTGGCCGGCCGCGCAGCCGCACTGCGGCGCGACCAAGCGACATGGAGACTCCGTGCACATCGTCGTGCTGCTGCAGCCAGAGGCCGTCGGCGCGGTGCAGGTCGAGCCCAGCGGGCACGCAGCGTCGTTGCGCACGAAGGCGCAGGTTCCGGCCGGCTCGCTGCACGTGTTCGTCGTGCAGGTGATTCCGTCGTCGCAGACGATCGCCGTTCCCGGTCGACACGTCCCAGCGATGCACCCCTCGACGCCGTTGCACGCGAGGCCGTCCTGGCATGTGGCTGCGCCGGTGCAGCCTGTAGGCGGTCCGAGATCCGGCGCGCCGAGATCGGCGCCGAGATCGACGCTTCCGAGATCGCGCTCCGTGCCGCCGAGATCGGAGCCGGCGCCGAGGTCGTCGATCACACCGAGATCGGCCGTGCTCAGATCTTCGACGCTTCCGAGATCGACTGTGGCGAGATCGGACGGCGCGCCCGTGTCGCGCACGCCAGCGTCGCGCCCGCCAGCGTCGCGTGTCGGTCCTGCGTCGGAGCTCGGCCGGTGCGTCTCGCCGCCGCTCGCGCAGGCAGCGAGCCCGACGATCGTCGCGAGCGCTACGAGCGTGGAGAGAGTCGTTCGAAACATGGTCGCCCCGTAAGTCACACGGGCGAGCATAGAGCGCGCGCGTGCCTGCTGCACTCCGCGCCCCATATTCGACACGGCACGGCGCAGCGTCATGCAGTGCGCTGTGCGTCGCGCGGAGTACACTCGGCGCCCGCATGACGAGTCGGCACCTCAGGCGCATCGAGACGATCGTTCCGCGCCGCTCGGAGGGCTTCGGCGGCAAGGCGCGCGGGCTGGCGGCGCTCGCGCGCGCAGGCTTCCCGGTGCCGGCTGCGTACGCGCTCGCTGGTGACGCGGCAGAGGTGCACGCCGCAGCCGCGCTGCCGCAAGCCGATCGAATCGCGGCGCTGCTCGACGCTCCCGAGAGCGCAGTGACCGCGGCGCGCCTCGATGCGATCGCCGCACGCGTGCGCGCACATCCGCTCGATCCGCCGCTCGCTGCGGCGCTGCGCGATGCGTTCCGCGATCTGCGTCGCGGCGGTGCGCGCTCGGTGGCGGTGCGCTCGTCGTCGACGCGTGAAGACGAACAAGCGGCGAGCGGCGCTGGCCTGCACGCGACGCTGCTCGACGTCACCACTGAAGAGCTGATGCTCGACGCGGTGCGCACCTGCTGGGCGAGCGTGTATTCGCCGCGCGTCCTCGCGTATCTGCGCAGCATCGCGCGCGACGCGCTCGCGTCGGCAGGCGGCAGCGGCGCGGCCGAGGTCGAGGCGAAGGTCGGCGTCGTCGTGCAGGCGATGGTGCCGGCAGATGTCGCGGGCGTGCTGTTCACGGTGAATCCGCTCACCGCGGATGGCGGCGAGATGGTTCTCAACGCGTCGTACGGGCTCGGCTCGCTGGTCGTCGACGGGCGCGTCTCACCCGACACCTACCGCATCGACAAGGCCACCGGCTTCGTGCGCGACCGGATCGTCGGCGAGAAGCGCGTGCGCGCCGTCGTGACTGACGCGGGGCTCAGCGAAGAAGACGTGCCGCTCGCGCTCACCAAGCGCGAGGCGCTCGAGCCGCACCAGCTGGAAGAGCTCGTCGCGCTCGGCCGCCGCATCGAGGCGCACTTCGGCGATGCGCGCGACGTCGAGTGGGCCTACGCGCGCGGCACGCTCTACGTGCTGCAGGCGCGCCCGGTGACGACGGTCGCGGTGCGCGTCGGGCCGCGCCGTCCGCGTCGATCGCGTGAGCGCGCGGCGGATCGCGCGCGCATCGTCTGGTCGAACGTGAATGTCGGCGAGGCGCTGCCCGGCGTCGCTACGCCGCTCACCTGGTCGATCCTGAGCAAGTTCTCGGAGCTCGGCTTTCGTCGCGCGTTCGGCGCGCTCGGCTGCTCGGTGCCGCGCGACGCGGAGCTCGTCGGCGATTTTCGCGGGCGCATCTACCTGAACCTGAGCGAGTTCATGGCCATCCTCTCGCAGGTGCCAGGCCTGCGACCGCGCACGATGTTGGCGCTCGGCGGTGGTGGTGAGGTCGACCGGCTCGAAGCCGAGGTGCACCCGCGCGGACACGCCGCGTTCATCGCGCGGCTGCCGTTCACGGTGACGCGCTTCGTCCGCGAGAACGTCGCGATCACCGCGCGCGTCGCCGCGTTCGAGGCGTCGTTCGCGGTCGAGCGCGCGCGCGTCGGCGGCGTCGACCTGCGGATCCTCGCGCCGCAAGCGCTCGCGCACGCGCTGCGCGATGTCGAGCGGCTGCTCGACGACACCGGCGCGATCATGCTGACGTGTTACGGGAATCTGCTCGGCGCCGTCGTGCTGCTGAACAAGGTGCTCGACGTCGTCGCGAAGGAGCACTCCGCGTCGCTGCAGCGCGATCTGATCGCCGGGCTCGCCGACGTCGACAGCGCAGCGCCGGGGCTCGCGCTCTGGCACATCGCCGAGATGGCGCGCACCGATGCCGCCGCGCGCACGGCGCTCGTC
>Ga0209181_10002849_pt1 | contig 27716 bp, 22 predicted proteins | sample MAT05_FD_187208 | JGI IMG/M metagenome (GOLD analysis project Ga0209181, IMG submission 187208) | Freshwater microbial communities from Lake Fryxell liftoff mats and glacier meltwater in Antarctica - MAT-05 (SPAdes) (version 2) | ecosystem: Environmental > Aquatic > Freshwater > Ice > Liftoff...
CACTTGGTGCTCGCCTGAGCGCGCGAAGACCTTAGTCGGCAGCGGCGGGTCTTGATTGACATCGAAGGCCGGATATCGAATCTCCCAGCCATTTTGCCGCAGCACGCTTAACTGGCCCTCGCTATTGAATTCGACACTCGATTCGCTGCCAGGAGCGCGGCTGCCGAGCACCCAATAGCGCATCGCGGCGGTCGGGAGCTGCCAATTCAATTCGCGCGCCAGCAGCGATTGCGCATCCTCGGCGACGCGCACGGCACCATTGGATTCGATCAACACGGCCTGCCCTGGCTGCGACTCCAAGCGCCAATTCTGGCCAGTCACGGGCGCGGTAAAATTCAACGTGAAGCCTGCGCTTCGCTGATCCCACTCGAAGCGACCGCTACCGCTATCCTTGCCATCGCTGATCGCGATACGGCCACGGAGGCGGAAGGCATTCACCTCGCGCAATTGTGCCTCACGCTGATCCAGACGATCCTGACCGCGCGCATTTTGCGCATCGCTTAGCGGCCGCGTTGGGCGCGTTACGCATGCCGCGATATGGGCGCCGATCAGCGCCAGCGCGAGCAAACGACACGTGATACGCCATAGGATTTTGGCCTCAGTGAAGAACTCCGACCGCACTGCGCTAATCACGGCATCGCGCTCGGATCGAGCCGCTGCACACTCTCCAGGAGCACCTCGTTTTTGGGCCAGCGTTGCAGCGCGTCGCGCCACAACTGACGCGCCTCCTCGCGACGATTTGCCACCCACAGCACCTCAGCCAGATGTGCCGCGACGTCGCCTTCGGGCACCAGTTCATAGGCACGGCGTAGATGCACCAGTGCCTCGTCGAGATTGCCGAGCCTAAATTGCACCCAGCCCATACTGTCGACGAAAGCGCCATCGTCGGGTTGTAACTCCAGCGCACGTTTGATGTAGCCGAGCGCCTCATCGTGGCGATCGGTGCGGTCGGCCAGCGTGTAGCCAAGGGCATTCAATGCCTGCGGATTCTCTGGATCCATACTTAAAATACGGCGAAGATCGGATTCCAAGCCGCTGATGTCGCCATCGGCGGCTCGATACAGGGCTCTGGAGTAGAGAAGTCGCGCATCTCCGGGCAGCCCGGCAATGCCCTGGTCGTAGACCAACAAAGCCGCGGCGCGATCAATCGGCGTTAGCAGTTCGGCCTCCAACAGGTAAGCGTCCACGCGCTGCTCGACTTCAGTGGATTTTTGACGCGCCGCCACCAAGACTTTGCGCGCCGCGGCAATATTGTTTTTTTCGGTGGCGAGCAGCACCGCGCGGCGCAACTGCGCATCGTGCCAAGCAGCGCCTTCGGGTTCCTCGCCGTACCAGCGCAACGCGGCGTCGTGGTGCTTGCGCAACTCGGATACCTGACCCAACAGAAAGGCGCGAGTCTTCACATTCTCGGGCTTACTGCGCTTGAGTGCGCGCTCAATCCGCGACAACAATTTGGCATCCAACTTGGCCGCCGCATTGGCAATCCGTGCGGCAAAGCTTCGATCGTCCTGCTCGCTCGCCTGCGCCAGCAACTTATCCGCAGCCTTTGTATCGCCAGCGTCCGCGAGAATCGCTGCCAGGGCCAAGCGCAGATCGAAATCCTCAGGCGCAAGTTTGACCGCACGTTGCAAAGCATTACGCGCATCTTGTGGTTTACCAGCGGCAAGTGTGGCTTGCGCACTGCGGCGCCAAGCTTCGGCACTTTTCGGGTTGGCGGCGGTTTCGGCTTCCGCCAACTCAATAGCAAGTTCAATTAAGCCGAGATTACTGGCCACGGCAGACCAAACCGGTCCATTGTCGATTGGCACCAGATCCTGCGATTTCGCGAGCGCGCTCAATTCGGCCGGCGCGTGCGCGCGATTTTCAGCGGCGATCAAGACCTGCGCAGCCGCACGCTGTCCTTCTAGGTTCTTCAGCGCAAGCAGAGCACGCAGTTGCACCGCGGCCGGCGCGTTGTTCCCGCGCGCCAGGGCGGCCCAGGCCAAGGTGCGCCGCGCCCCCACCGAATCCGGTGCAAGCTTCAACCAGCGCATGCCGACCTGATCGGCCGCCATATAATCCTTCGCGTACAAGGCAATCGTGGCGGCGCGCTCGATCAGCTCCGGCTGCACACTCATGGCGGCCGCGGCGGCATAGCTTGTTGCTGCGCGCGGGATATCGCCGGCCTGCAAAGCAAACTCACCGGCCAACGAATGCGAGAGAATGGCGGAATCGCTGGTGTCTGCCGCGCCTACCCACGTGTTGGAGCACGCAAGCGCCAGCAATACGTAGAAAATACGCAGCAGCGGTCTCGGCCACCTCAGCGGCAGTCGACTCGTCACCCGCAACCTCAGGCTTTGCTTGATATTAAAGGTGTCTCGCAAGGACAATTCCGTCGGTAAAGAGGCATGCTAAGCATTCTATGGCCATTCTGGCGATCGGCATCAATCACGCAACCGCCCCGCTCGCTCTGCGCGAGCGAGTTGCGTTTGCGCCCGATCGTACCTCGGCCGCCCTCAAGAATTTGCGGGAACTGCCCGGTGTCGGTGCGGCCGCTATTCTAAGCACCTGCAACCGCACCGAGGTGTACGTAGAGCACGAGCCCGGTGCCGAGAACCGCGCCTTCGATTGGTTACTCGGCTTTCACGGCATCAGCAGTGCGGAGCTTGCCGAATCCACATACCGCTATCAGGACGCCGAAGCGGTGCGCCATGTGTTTCGCGTTGCCACCGGGCTCGATTCATTGATCGTGGGTGAGCCGCAGATCCTTGGCCAGCTCAAACAGGCCTATCGCTTCGCGCAAGACGCACGCACGCTCTCTGGCCCATTGGAACAACTGCTGCAGCGCAGCTTCAGTGTTGCCAAGAATGTGCGTACCGAAACACGCCTGGGCGCGAATGCCGTCTCTGTCGCCTTTGCCGCAGTGCGGTTGGCGACCCAAGTCTTCGATGAGATGCACAAGCGCAATGTCGTGCTGGTCGGCGCGGGTGAAACCATTGAACTGGTGGCGCGCCACTTACTCGGTGCTGGGGTGCGCCGGCCGATCGTGGTCAATCGCACGCTCGAGCGTGCGCGCGCATTGGCGGATAGGATTGGCGGCCAAGCTGCGCGGCTGGAAGATTTGCCGCAGCACCTTTCCGATTGCGACATCCTGGTCACTGCCACCCACGGCAATACGCCGATTATCAGCGCCAATATGTTGCGACAAGCGCGAAGCGGCGCCAAGCGGAATGTTCTATTCGCCGTGGATTTGGGCGTGCCGCGCAATATTGATCCAGCGGCCGCCAGCCTCTCCGATCTTTACCTGTACTCGATCGACGATCTCAAGGGCGTTGTCGAGGAAGGCATGCGCGGTCGCCGTGCGGCCGCAGCTCAAGCAGAATCGATGGTGGGCTTGCACGTCGACGAGTTCATGAGTTGGTGGCGCGAGCGGCTCGCAGCCGGCGCGATCGTAGCCATGCGCGAGCGCGCTGATAACGCTCGCCAGGAATCTCTCGACCGTGCGCTGAAGCGCCTGCGTCACGGCGAATCCGCAGAACAGGTGCTGGAACATCTCTCGCGCACCCTCACCAATCGGCTATTGCACCGCCCCACCGTGGGTTTGCGCAGCGCAGCAGCCTTAGGGGACGAGGAGTTCTTGGGCATGGCGGTTCGTCTGCTCGCGCTGGAGCCACTCGATCCGCCGCTGTCTTAAGCCAGCGTGGCACCGTCGAAACTCGCCCCGCGCCCGGGGCAAAGGCGCTCGCTTTCGCACACAGACTCCACGGCACCGCATCCCGCGATCCTTTATTGTCCGCGCGAACTGACCTGACCTGACAGATGAATCCACGTATCCGACAAAAGCTCGAAGTCATGATCGAGCGGCTGGCCGAAGTCCAGTTGCTGCTTTCGCAACCAGAAACGATCAATGACAGCGCCCGCTTCCGCGATCTTTCGCGCGAATACTCTCAAATGCAGCAGATCGGCGAGGATTTCGCGCTGTATCTGCGTCTGGAGAGCGATCTCGCCGCGGCGCAGACCATGGCCATGAATGAACACGGTGATTTGCGCGATATGGCTCGCGAGGAGGTCGAGGAGTTATCGACGCATCTCAAATCCTTGAGCCAAGGCCTGGCGCTAAATCTGATCCCGGCTGACGAACGTGATGAGCGCAATCTATTTTTAGAAATACGCGCGGGAACCGGCGGTGACGAAGCCGCGATTTTCGCTGGGGATCTATTCCGCATGTATCAGCGATATGCGGAACGCCGCGGTTTGCGCGTGGAGATTCTGAGCCAAAGCCTGGGCGAGCACGGCGGCTTTCGCGAGGTGATAGCGCGCGTGGAGGGTCAAGGTGCCTATTCACGCTTCAAGTTCGAATCTGGCACACATCGCGTACAACGCGTGCCAGAAACCGAAGCCCAGGGGCGAATCCACACCTCGGCATGTACCGTCGCAATCTTGCCCGAGTTGGATGCGGTCGAGGCTACCGCGATCAGCCCGGCAGATCTGAAGGTCGACACTTTTCGAGCCTCCGGCGCCGGTGGCCAGCACGTCAATAAGACCGACTCGGCCATCCGCATCACGCATCTGCCCACCGGCACCATCGTCGAATGTCAAGATGAGCGTTCGCAACACAAGAATCGCGCACGCGCCATGAGCTTGCTGCAGGCTCGTTTGCTTGACGCAGAACGCGCCAAGGTGTCCGAGGCACAGTCACTGGACCGCAAGCTGCAAGTCGGCAGCGGCGATCGATCGCAGCGCATCCGCACCTATAACTTTCCGCAGGGAAGGCTTACCGATCACCGCATCAATCTGACCCTGTATCAGTTGCTGGAAATCGTTGAAGGGGATCTCGATAGCGTCATCGAACCGCTCATGCAGGAAGACCGTGCGCAGGCGCTTGAGAATCTTCTGAACGACTCCGCGCGCAATTGATAACAAATCTGACACTTTTTTCACCCTACCGACCTATTCGTGTAACCTTGGGATGAATGCATTTTTCCGTGATTCAATTCACGGTGCGGGCTTGGGAGGCTCGATTGGTGCGTTCGCTGATTGCTCTTGGGGATCGAGGTGAAAGATGGCTAAAAAGACCAGAGGCACAGTGGCTCGGCATTTGCCGGCTATAGCGATTTTGATGGGCGCGCTGACGCTCTCGGGCTGTTCGGACGACGCGCCCGAAGCAAGCACAACAGTTGTCAGTCCGGCCGCAGTCGTGGCGCCCGTTCAAGACCCGGTAAGCGATGCCGAACCCGCGTTGACCGTGCCGCAGTTATTGGCGGCCGCAAGTACCGCGATGCGGGAACAGCGGATGGTGCAACCCGTTGGCGACAATGCGATTGAATATTATTTGCAAGTGCTCGATGCCGAGCCGGAAAATCGCCAAGCCCAATTGGCGATTCTGGAACTAATGCCGATGGCGCAAGGCGTCACCGAGCAGATGATCGACGGCAATCGTCTAGACGAGGCGCAAGTCGCCGTGGCGCTGCTCAAGCGCGCATCGCCAACCTCGGTGATCGTGACCTCGCTGGAACAGCGCATCGTCTCGCAACGACGGGCGGAAGATCAAAAGAAACAGGCCGAAGAAGAGCAGACACGGCTGGCAGAAGTGCGTACGCGTGAAGCCGCCGCCGCCGCCGCCGCGCCTGAAGTTGCTGATGTGCCACCGCCGTTAGCGGCCGCAACCACGCCAGCGCGCACGCCGAGCACGGCCACGCCGCGCAGCAGCACCCCAGCCAGCACGGCGCCGCCACCCGCAACTACCACGCCGCCAGTCACGCCACCAACGCAGGTTGCGTCGGCATCGCCAGCGACGTCCGTTGCCGCCCAGACCGCGCCACAGAATCAGGATTTCGCCCTGACCCGACGCGTGGACGCGCAGTATCCGAAGGATGCTTTGCGCAGCCGTACCGAGGGTTGGGTTGAACTGTCCTTCACGGTGTCAGCCTCAGGTGACGTTGAGAGTGTGGAAGTGATCAACGCCAATCCGCGCCGTGTGTTCGACCGTGAGGCGATACGGGCACTGGGCCAGTGGAAGTTTTCGCCGCGCATCGAGAACGGCAAACCGGTCGCTGCAAAGGCACGGCAGCGCCTGGAATTCACTTTGAACTGAGGGTTGCGTCGGATTTTTCGATCCGGCTTTCAGCCTCGTGCTTTCGGTGAAGGGCGCAATGCGATCATTGATCCAACCTACGTTCGACGTAGGTTGGATCAAGTCCGCGGAAAGTGCCTTCGAGGGTGACAGCGCTGGTACGGCAGAGCCAATACCGCGGCTTGATTCTGGCCAAAGAAATACTGGCTCTTGCGCGTTGAGCCGGCTACTAACCTCAAGTACTCGCGTCCCTGATGCAAGCGGCTGCCCTGGAAGAAATCGCCGCGAAAGTGCGCTATTGATCCGCGGCCGAAACCTCAACCATTGCTTGCACTTGAGGCTGCAGCCACGGCCACAGGTTTTCCAGAATTTGCGCCTGCGCCATCGGCGTGGGATGTAACATATCTTCCTGAAAATTCTCAATTTTCGTCATAAGCGGCGTGAGCAGATTGGGCAACAGCGGCACCGAGTTCTCGGCCGCGATCTGCGCATAGACGCGCTCAAACCGCTGCCGAAAGGCCTGCCCGTAGTTACCGGGCAGATCGACACCAATCAATCCCACCGCCGCGCCCGATTCCTTAGACAGGGCAATCATGCGATTCAAATTCGCGCGCATTGCAGCGATCTGCAGTCCGCGCAGGCCGTCATTGGCGCCAAGTTCAATCAGCACCAGATCAGGATTGTGCCTAGCCAAAGCCGCCGGCAGGCGAGTTAAGCCACCGGAGGTGGTTTCGCCGCTGATGCTGCCATTGATAACGGTCCATCCGGGCCCATAACTTTTGGCCAGCCTGCGCTCCAGCAGACTCACCCAACCTTTCTCAACAGGCATGTTGTAAGCCGCGCTCAGGCTATCGCCCATGACCAGCACGGTCTGCGCGTGAGCCCAAGGCGCCATCAGCCAGAACGAGAAAATCAGCAGGAATCGAATCATGAGTACCCTTAAGTCCATGGTTTTGCAGGCGGTTGACACTAGCAAGCGCGTGACCACCTCCGCCGGCGAGCTAATCATCCTCGAACGCATCTCGCTAAAACTTGAAGCTGGCGAAAGCTTGGCGATCGTGGGCGAATCGGGCTCGGGCAAAACCACGCTACTGAGTCTGCTGGCCGGCTTGGATACGCCCACTGACGGCCAGATCGAATTGTTTGGTAAATCGCTCGCGGGTCTGGATGAAGACGGCCGCGCCGCCTTGCGACTTGGGCGCGTCGGCTTTGTTTTTCAAGCCTTCCACTTGTTGCCAAGCTTTACCGCGCTCGAAAATGTCGCCGCGCCGCTGGAACTTGCGGGCGTTGGGGATGCGGCTTCACGTGCCCGCGAAGCACTAGAACGCGTGGGGCTCAGTCATCGGCTGGAACATCTGCCGCGCCAATTATCCGGCGGCGAGCAGCAGCGCGTGGCGCTCGCGCGCGCCTTTGCGGTCAAGCCTGCGCTGCTGTTCGCGGACGAGCCTACCGGCAATCTGGATCAGCAAACTGGCGCGCGTATCAGCGAAATTCTGTTCGAACTGAATGCAGCGAGCGCGACTAGCTTGGTGCTGGTAACGCATGATCCGCGGCTTGCCGCGCGCTGCGATCGTCAGATTCGGCTGGAATCGGGTCGCGTGATCGCATGAACTTCCTGATCACCTTGTTCCGACACGCACGCCGCGAGTGGCGCGGCGCCGAACTTCGCCCCATTCTCGCAGCGCTAGTCGTGGCCGTGGCATCGGCGACCGGCGTGCTGGTCTTCAGCGAACGCATTGAACGCGCGCTCTCGGCGCGCAGTGGCGAGCTGATTGGCGGCGACGCGGTGCTGGCTTCGCGACAGCCAATCGCCGCAGAACTGACCGCGCGAGCCCAAGCCGCAGGATTAAAAACCACCGCAGTTGTGGCATTTCCAACCGTTATTTTCTCGGGCGATACCTCGGTGCTCGTGGAAATCAAAGCTGTCCACGCCGACTACCCCTTGCGCGGAAAATTGCGTACCTCCGCGGCACTGCAGGCGCCTGATGCGCTTGCTAGCCCCCCGTTGCCGGGCGAGCTATTCATTGACCCGCGCGCGCTGTCCTCGCTTGGAATTTCCGTCGGCGACGAGGTTGAGATTGGCAACGCCAAACTGCGCGTGGGTGGCATCCTCACTGAGGACCCTGAAGGCGCAGGCAGCTTCTTGAGTCTCGCGCCGCGCGTGCTGGCGCGCGTCGAGGACATCGACTCGTTGGGGCTACTCGGACCTGCCAGTCGTGCTTTCCATCGTTTGCTGATCGCGGGCGATGCGCGCGATGTCAAAGTCTTCGCCGACGCCATCAAGGACGATCTACGCGGCACCCGACTCACGCTCGCTGCCGATGCAGAGCAGCAACTGGCCGAGGTGGGTCGACAGGCGCGTGCGTTTTTCGGACTGGCCGCGCTCGCGGTCTTGTGGATGGCGGCTCTAGCGATTGCGTTGACTGCGCGCCGCTACACGCAGGCACGCCGGGAGATCGTGGCCCAACTACGCTGTTTCGGCTTATCGCAGCGGCGTATTTTGCTGCAACTTGGCGGCACGCTTGGCATCTACGCTCTGCCCGCCATCGCGCTCGGCATTGGTCTTGGCTATGTGCTGCAAGCCGTGATCGCCTATGGCGTCGCGGCGCTATTTCAAGAACCCCTGCCATTGCCCGGCATTCAACCAGCGCTGCTGGGCGGCTTGGTCGGATTGCTCGCTTATTTCAGTTTCACCGTCCCTGCGCTCTCACGACTGGCCTCCACCGCGCCATCGAGCTTGCTGCGCCAAACCGACGATCGCCTCGGTTGGCGTGAATGGGCGGCCTACCCGGTTGCGCTCGGTGTGTTGACCATCGCCATCTGGCTACTGACCGGCGAAGGCCAACTCGGATTGATTGCCTTCGCCGGCATGAGCGTACTCGCGCTGGTGTTGGCTGGCGTGATCTGGGGATTGTTACGGCTAGTTCGCTGGCGTCCGCCGGGCCGCAGTTTTGTGGTGCGTCAGGCGCTACGCCAAGTGGTCTCGCATCCGGGCACCACCTTGCTTTCGTCGGTTTCCTTGGCCATCGCACTCGCGGCCGTACTTTTGCTCGGTGTGGTCAGCAGCGATCTGGTCAGCCAATGGCGCGTCGGCTTGAGCGCCGAAACGCCGAATCGATTTCTACTGAATATCCAGCCCGATCAAAAGGATGCGATCGCGCAGCGGCTAAAATCCATCGGCGTTAGCGAACCCGCGCTATTTCCGATTGCCGTCGGCCGCCTGATTTCCATCAATGGCCAGCGGCCGGATCCGGCTGCCTTTGAGGATCCGCGCGCCGCACGCTTTCTCGACGGCACTTTGAATTTGAGCTGGAGCAAGCAACTGCCCGAGGCCAACCGCCTGATTAGCGGCGAATGGTGGAGTAGCGGCCCGCAGGTATCGGTGGCCGACACCTGGGCCGAAATATTTGCGCTGAAAGTGGGTGACCGGCTGACGGTGTCGGTGGGCGATCGCGAGATCGAGGCGCAGATCGCCAACGTCCGTACAGTGGATTGGGACAGCTTCCGCGTCAACTTCTTCCTGTTGTTTGAGCCCAACACCGTGGGCGATCTGGAAAGCACCTGGGTGACCAGCATTCGCACCGACGCCAATCAGGCACAAGCGCTCGGCCCGATCCTGCGGGATTTCCCCAATGTGACGCTGATCGATATCGACGCCTTGTTGACGCGCATCTTGGGTGTGGTCGACTCGGTCATCAGCAGCTTGAGTGCGATCTTTTGGTGCGCACTCGCGGCCGCAATCTGCGTGCTCTTGGCGGCATTGGCCGTGACTGCCGGCGAACGCCGATTTGAAACCGCGCTCTGGCGAAGCCTCGGTGCATCTCGCAAAACACTCCAGCGCGCGCAAAGCCTGGAACTGGCGACCATCGGCCTACTTGGTGGCTTATTCGGTGGTCTCGCGGCGTTGATTACCGGCAATGTGCTGGCGCAACGCGTGTTCAATATGGATTACGCCACGCCATGGTGGATCGCACTGATGGGCGCATGCATCGGCGCGCTGGTTTCGCTGGCCGCTGGTTGGTGGGTACTGCGCGGCGTTATTTCCACACCGCCTGCGCAAACCCTGCGCGCAGGTAGTTGATGCGCCGATTAAACCGTTTGCACGATAAAGCGCGTCTCGTACAGTAGTTGGTCGATCTCGATCGGCTGACCGCTGTCGAACTGGAAGGCCAAATGCTCGTCACTTGCACGCACTAAAGTTGCGCGGATGTCGACCACCGTGTCCTGATCAAAGATGAAATACAGCCGGAACGGCGCCTTTATGTCATCGGTCCAGGCAAGCGGTTTGACCAAGCGCGCACCGCCGCCGGAAATATCCTCGGCATTGCTCAAGAACCCGCCTCGCGCCGGCGCAATCAACACCGCGACCGCACTAATCTCAGTGCGCGGATGTAGGCGTTTCTCGTAACCCTGGACCATAATTGGGCTCCATCAAGCCAAGCATCACCATAGGCTCTCCCGTCACGCCCGCACAAGCGCCAGACGCACGAGATGTGATCGCGTCGCGCCGCTGCACTTGGAGACGCTGGCAGGTCTAATTGGCTGCGCCGCAATGTCAATTCCAATCATCTTGCGGCAGTATCAACGATGCCGACGCCAAATCTCTGAGCTGGCTGTCGATGCATAAATCGCATCGAGAGCATTCACTTTGCGAATGATTCTTTGAGAACGTTGGCCCGGCCCAGCCGCGTGCTCCCTGATGAGAGACCTATATGTTCCCCATTCGAATGCTGCGCCACCAACTCGTCCTTGCCATCCAATGCGTGCTGATTGGCGGCGTGGCCAATGCTGCCGATATTGAAGCGCAACTTGCGCCAGGCGATGGTTTTGAGGTCAGCAGTCAGGCGGGCAATGTGCTGCGCCTGCGCGTGAATGACGACGGCAGTGTGCTGATTCCGTCGCTGCCGGGCAGCGCGGCCGAGGAACAATTCCTGTGCTTCGATACCGTCAGTGGTCGCCTGGGTAGTTGTCCTGCGATTCCCAGCGGCGCGACCGGTGCTACCGGGTTAGCTGGTGTGATTGGACCTACTGGTGCGACGGGCGCTGTGGGCGCGACGGGTGTCACGGGTGCGACTGGCCTGACGGGTTTGATTGGCCCAACTGGCGTGACGGGTGCAATTGGTGCGACCGGCGTCACCGGTGCAACTGGCGTTGGCGTTGGCGTGACCGGTGCAACTGGCGTCGGCGTCACCGGCGCAACCGGTCCTGTTGGGGCCACGGGTAGCGCAGGTCCAACCGGCATTACCGGCAACATTGGCCCCACTGGTAACACCGGCGATGTCGGCCCCACCGGCGCCACTGGCAGTTTCGGCGCCACTGGCAGCACCGGCGGCGTGGGCCCACCGGGAGTGGCTGGTGTCACGGGCGCGACGGGTGCCACCGGCACAACGGGTGCCACCGGAGCAGCCGGAATTTCAGGCGCCGGGGCAATCATCCCCTTCGCTTCTGGTGTGGGCAGCTACCCGGTGACGACCACCCTCGGAGGGCTGCCTGGCACGGGTTTGATGCTGGGATTCGGCGCCGGGGATTCGACAAATAGCCCTGTCGCTGGCACCATCGATTTGGCCGCTGAAGATAGCAATATGGCCTTCGTCGTTCCGCGAAATGGCGTTTTGACAGATGTTTCATTTCATATTTCAAACACCACGACACAGGTCTTGATCGGATCAACGTTGACGCTTCGGGCGCAGCTTTATCGAGCCGTCGGCGGGTCGAATAGCTTTACAGCGGTGCCGGGAACAATCACCGCGGGCTCACCGGCTTTCACGGGGATTCTCGCGATTGGCACCACATCGGCTGCCACGACGTCGGGTTTGAGTATTCCTGTAGTCCAAGGTGATCGGCTTCTGCTGGTGATCAGCGCCGAGGCTGCCGGGTTGAGTCTGATCAACTCCGTGCCATTGCGCGCGAGTGGCGGCATCGTGATCAACTAGGGCTTTTCGGCCAGATTGGGCAGACGAAGCGTGGCTTCGTCTGCTCTGATCCAATTCGCGAATGCGCTAGATCTTTGCACGGGCGCGTCGGCAAGTCATCACAAACCAACGCATATTGCTCATTGGACGGAATCCCTGCCCACGGGCATTCCAAGACCGTCCACCACTCACACCACCAGTGGAGTTTGGAACGAGGCAAGTGATTACTCTGCCTCGCGCCAATAGCCCGGCATTTACTCAGCGATCTCAACGACCGCCGTGCCCGCGCCGCTCAGTGTCTGAGCCTGCTCGATCAGACCCACCAGCTCTGCATTCATGCCAAAGGTGTCTTTGCCGACGTGCGCACGCGCGAGGCCAGCGATAGCGGGGTAGCTGAAACCATCCAGGTATTTGCCCCCGCGCAGCGCTTCGCCAAAGGCAGCCACGGCGGCGGCAAATTGCAGTTGGTCGGAGCCCGCACCGAGCGTTGCAGGCTTGGCGATGGCCTGTTCCAACAGGCGGCTGCGATCTTCATCGGGCCGCTTGTAGCGCAGCTTTAAAAATCCAACTTCCGGCCCGCCCTTTGCCACCAAGCTACTGTCACCGTAGCGCAGCGCGGGTAGACGTGTCGCGGGAGAGCCCACTGGCGTCAGTTCGTACAGTGCGGTGACGGTGTGTCCGGCACCAATCTCGCCGGCATCGACCCGATCATTGTTGAAATCTTCCGTCGCCAGCATGCGGTTCTCGTAGCCAATCAATCGGTACTCGGCCACCACCGCCGGGTTGAACTCGATCTGGATTTTCACGTCCTTGGCGATGGTCAATAGGGTGGCACTGAGCTCACGTACCAAGACTTTGCGCGCCTCGCGCTCGCTGTCGATATAGGCGTGATTGCCATTGCCAAGATCTGCGAGCCGCTCGGCCATTTGGTCATTGTAGTTGCCTTGGCCGAAACCTAAGGTGGTCAACGCAATGCCGCTATCGCGCTCGCGCGTGATCAAGTCTTCCAAGTCTTGTTGATCAACCACGCCGACGTTGAAATCGCCATCGGTGGCCAGAATCACGCGATTGACGCCTCCTTTGACCAGTTGTTCGCGGGCCACCTGATACGCGAGTTGGATGCCTTCGCCGCCGTTGGTGGAGCCGCCGGCCTGTAAACCGTCGAGCGCGGCCAAAATCGTCGCGCGATCGCTGCCCTTGGTCGATGGCAACACCAATCCGGCCGCGCCGGCATAGACCACGATGGCAATCCGGTCTTGCGGGCGCATCTGTTTGACCACCAATCCCAGTGCGGTTTTGACCAGCGGCAGCTTGTTGGCCTCCATCATCGAGCCCGAGACATCCAGCAAAAAAACCAGATTGCTGGCCGGTAACTCATCCATTGAGCGCTCGTAGCCCTTCAACCCCACTTGCAGCAACCAGCGGTCTTTATTCCACGGTGCGATTGCAAGCTCGGTATGCATGCTGAAAGGCACATCCGCCTTGGCTGGCGTTGCATAGTCGTAGTCGAAATAGTTAATGAACTCTTCAATCCGTACCGCGTCGGTTGGCGGCAGACTGCCTTGGTTGAGGAAGCGGCGCACATTGCTATAGGCTCCGGTGTCGACATCCACGGAGAAGGTTGATACCGGTTCGGCCGCAGTGGCGATCACCGGATTCGGGGCCAAATCGGCATAGCGCTCGGTGTCAGTTTCCTTGTCCAGCCCGGCGCGATTCTGTGGCCCATTCGCGGCCAAACCACCTATCAGCGACGGCGGCGCGGCTGACTTGGTCACGTGGCCTGACTTAGCATTGGGTGCTTGTGACGGCGGTGAAATCGCCATCGACGCCTCCTCACTCGTGGGCTCGGGCTCAGCGGGAACAACCGGTGCCGCTTGCGCATCACGTACCCGACCGTCTGTCGGCTGCGCCAATTTTTGCTTACTTTCGGGCGGCGCGTCGTTGCGCGAACAGGCACCTAAGGCGAGCACACTGCTCAGCGCCAGAACCAGGGGAAGCGGTCGAATCGTAGTCATGGGCGTTGCTCCTGTCGGGGATTCAAGTCCGGCCGCGTTGGCCGGCTGATCTTCCAAAACGCGGGGGCGCGCCGAATGGGGTTGAACAAAGATGCGAAATTTGCGCGAGGCTCGACTCTGAGCCGGATTTTCGTATTTGCCGCTTGACCCGGTGGACTTGGGTATGGTGCTGCATGTCTAGCCACCGGTAACCCTCCATGAAACGGCCCATCCTGCTTGCCGCCGCGCTGGTGCTCCTCGTGGGCAGCGTGTCTTGGATAGGTGTGCAGAAGTTGCGCGGGCCGGCGTTTGACGGTTACCAAGTGGCGGCGCGTCCGCTGGTGCAAACGGTAGTGGCCACCGGCCGCGTGGTGGCAGTTTCGCGCGCGCAGGTGGGTAGCCCGGTCACTGGCGTGGTGCTGGAGCGACGCGTGCAGGAAGGCGACAGCGTGCAACCCGGCGATGTGCTGGCCGTGCTGCGCGCCGACGATCTAGAGGCAACGCTGCGCGAAGCTGAGGCCGTTCTGGCGCAACTGCAACAATCGACGCGGCCGCAGGCGCAAGCCGCCCTACGCGAGGCCGAGGCGCGACTGGTGCAGGCCAGCCGCGAGGCCGCGCGCCGCCGCGATCTGTTCAAGCGCCAACTGATCCCGCGCGAAACCATGGAACAGGCGGTACAGGCCGAAACCATCGCGCGTACGACCACCGAGCAGGCGCGCCTGACGGCCAGTTCGCTCGCGAAAGGCCAGCCCACCGAGGCCGCCGCACGCGCCCGCGAGGCCACGGCGCGGGCGCTGTTGGCCAAAACCACCATCCGCGCCGAAGTGGCCGGTACTGTGCTGACGCGCAATGCCGAGCCTGGCGATCTGGTGCAGCCGGGTCGCATCCTATTCGAGATCGCGCGAGCGGGTAACACCGAAGTGCTGGTACCGCTGGACGAGAAAAACCTTGAGGTGCTGGCGCTGGGCCAGCGCGCGATGTGCATCGCCGATGCCTATCCGTCACGGCCGTTCCCGGCCAGCGTCACCTTTATTGCCCCTAGCATCGATCCGCAGCGCGGCTCGGTGGATATCCGTCTTACCGTCACGCCCGTGCCCGATTTTCTGCGCCAAGACATGACCGTTTCGGTGAACGTGGAAACCGGTCGCCGCGACAACGCCTTGGTGGTGCCCAACGATGCGCTAGGTGATGTGGACGGCGACCGCGCGCAGCTCTGGCTGGTCGCGGACGGCCGCGCGACTAGCCGCCAAGTGACACTGGGTCTGCGCGGCTTGGCCCTGACCGAAGTCACCGACGGCCTGATTGCCGGCGACTGGATCTTGGCCGACGCCGATGCTGCCATCGAAGAAGGTAGCCGGGCCCGTGTCAATGCCAGCGCGCTGCCCGCCGGCGCGCCCGACACGGCCACGCTTAAAGAGCTGCCGGCCAAGTTCGACTGATGCCGATGTGGATCGAGTGGACCATTGCCACCAAATTCCTGCGCGAAGGAAAATCGCAGAGCGCGCTTATTCTGATCGGCATCGCGGTCGGCGTGGCGGTGATCGTGTTTTTGACCGCGCTGATTACCGGTCTGCAGGGAAATATTATCGAACGCACCTTGGGTACGCAGGCGCACATCAAGGTACAGCCCACAGACGAAGCCAATCGCATCCTCACGCCCACGGATGGCAGCGTGCAATTGGTGTTGGAGAACAAGCGCGCTCAGCGACTACGCTCGATCAATAACTGGCAGCAGGTGCGCGATGTGCTGGATACGCTGCCGCAGGTTAAGGCGGTATCACCGGTGATCTCGGGCCCCGCGTTCGCGCGTCGCGGCGAGGCGCTGGAATCGGTGGCGCTGATAGGCATTGATGCGGTGCGCTACCAGCGGATTATCGCAATTCAGGACGACGTGGTTGCCGGCGTCTTCCGCATCGGCGCTGGCGACACCGTTATCGGCAAGCAACTGGCGTCTGACCTTGGAATACGCGTGGGTGACAAGCTGCGGCTCGATGGCGGTCAGGGTCGCGAGAGTGTGGTCAACGTGGCCGGCATTTTTGAGCTGGGTGTGCGCGAACTGGACGCGCGCTATGTGTACCTGGACATGAAGCAGACGCAGTCGCTACTCAACCTGCCGGGCGCCGCGACCATCATCGACGTGACCGTGGATGACATCTTCGACGCCCAAGCGGTGGCGGCGCGCATCGCCCGGCTCACGGGCTTGAAGGCCGAAAGCTGGATGGAGACCAACGCCCAACTGATGAACGCGCTGCGCTCACAGAGCCTGTCCACCCAGATGATCAGCGTGTTCGTGGCACTGAGTGTGGCGCTGGGCATCGCCAGCGTACTCTCGGTGAGCGTGGTACAGCGCACGCGTGAGATCGGCATCCTGCGCGCCATGGGCACCACGCGACAACAGATGCTGCGCGTATTCCTGGTGCAAGGGGCGTTGTTCGGGCTGGCCGGTTCATTGGTCGGCATATTCGCGGGCTATGGTCTGGTCGGCGCGTTTAACACCTTCGGGCCCAAACTTTTCTACATCCCGGTGAGCCCCTGGCTACTGGCGGCTGCGGCATTGCTGGCGACTGTCACCGGGATCGTCTCCGCCGCGATCCCGGCGCGGCGCGCCGCGGGGCTAGACCCGGTGGAGGCCATCCGTCATGTCTGAGCATGACGCGGATCAGGAAGTGCTGCGGCTGCAACATCTGAAGAAAAGCTACAACGTCGGCAAGCCGACCGAAGTCGAAGTGCTGCACGGGCTCGATCTACGCCTGCAACGTCGAGACTTCGCGGCACTGATCGGCGCCTCGGGTTCGGGCAAGAGCACGCTACTGAATCTCATCGGTCTACTTGACAAACCCACCGCTGGAGAACTGTTCCTGCTCGGCGAACCAACGCAGGACATGGACGATGCCCGTCGCACCGCGCTGCGTGGCAGCGCAATCGGCTTCGTGTTTCAGTTCCATCATCTGATCCAGGCCTTCAGCGCACTCGAGAACGTGCTGATGCCGCTAATGGTCGCCACCGGAAAACCGACCCAGGACCAGCTCAAGCGCGGACGCGGCTTGCTGGCAGAAGTGGGTTTGGCCGGTCTGGACCAGCGCAAGCCCGACCAGCTTTCCGGCGGCCAGCAGCAGCGCGTGGCCGTGGCGCGCGCGCTGATTACGCGGCCTGCCCTGCTGCTGGCTGACGAGCCCACCGGCAATCTCGACAGCAAATCCGCCGCGGAGGTTTTTGAATTGTTCCGTAAGTTCAACCGCGAGTTCGGCTGCGCCGTATTGCTGGTGACGCACGACCCGCGACTGTCGGATCAGTGCGACCGCACGGTAACGCTGGTGGACGGTAGGATCCAGAGCGACACCAAGAAGGCGGCTGCGGCGGCCTGAACCCGCGGCACAGGGGTTCTGACACGCTTCGACACCTGATTTAACTGCCGCGGCTCGTCACCGGTTAGCTTTGCCCCGTAATCCTCAATCTAGACCACATCGGCAGGCAGTAGGAAAAGTCTGCCGCCTGCGCGTGCACGCATGTCGCGATTGCCGTGCTTAGTGCGTATCTCTCCAGCGATAGACCCCGCCACGGGCGTCCCCCCACAAAATGGAGAAAAAACGATGAATATGCGTTTGCGATTGAATCCTCTGGCCCTGGGATGTGCGCTGCTGGCGCTTGCCGCGTGCGGACCGAAGACGGATACGAGTAGTACCGCGACACCCACGACTGCGGATGCAGCGCTGGCCGAGGAAGCGGTATCGAATGCTGCGGATGCGTCCGCTGTCACCCATCCCTTATGCGACGCCGCAAACTTCGCTGACGTGCAGGCGGTGATTGGCGGCGCGATCGGCAAACTGGACGTCATCGACGCAAGCACTCTGTCTTCGTTGAGTTGCGTCTACCTCGATACCAAAGATATCACCAACGCACTGGTCATCGAGTTCATCACCACTGAGCGTCTTGCCACTACTGGGGGTCAATGGGCAAACGCCGCGGCCTATTTCGCGGAATGGGGACGCGGTGGCACACCGGTTGCGGGACTGGGTGACGCTGCTGTGTGGGCGGACCTACCGAGTGGTTTGCTCGTACACAAGGGCAACTACGCCCTGCACTTCAGCTCGGATAAGTCTGACCTCACCGACGCCGCCGTCCGCGCGAAATTCGAAGGCTTGGCGCAAAAGGTGCTGGCGCGATTGCCGTAGTTGGATTTGACTGGCCAGGATCAAAATCTGCCGCGCTTGGCGCTCAATCGCTGCCGCGACAAACCCTGCCGAGTTGGCGTTCGATCGCGTCGATCGCCAACCTCAGGGTGTGGCGCAGCGTGCGGTCTTTGGTCTACCGGATCGCGCCGCGACCAGATCGCCCGCCGGTGGCGCAATTCCAGCAAACGCTGAAAGCCGAACGCATCTGGCATTAAGCGGTAAAAGCCCAAGCCGCCGCGAGAAACACCCGGATCGGCATGCACCAGCATGCTCGCCACTTGCGCCGCCAAGCGCGCGTAGTCGGCAGCCGCCGGCAAACGTGCCAGACGAACTGCCTGAAATCCTGCCAAAGTAGCAATTGCCGGATGCACACGCACTGGCACACGGGCGCACAGCGGATCTGCCACCAAAGCGTCCGCTACGATGGGCGCGTCGATGCACAAACCACCCAGATCCAAGGGCCAGCTTACCGGCGTATGTCCCGCACAAGCCCATGGCAAATTCAGCGGGCGAAAATCGTCGGCGGCTTCGATGACCGCCGTGGCGCGTTCAGCGTGCCAACGGCAGCGGCACACATACAGATTCACCGAAGCGTCAATGCCCAAACTGTAATGAAGTTCGGCCTCACTCGCCGCGTAGATATCGGCCGTTTTGACCGCGGTTGCGTCGACCGTCACCCGCCCACCGATGCACCGCACTGGCGAATTGCAGCGCGCGCAGAACAGGCGATTGCAGCCGACCGCGGGAAGGATGCTGTCACTGCCTCCATATTCGACCTGATTGGCCGGCACCCAATGCTGCGGACTGACCAACATGCCGCGGGCATAGCAGAAAGCGGCGTGTAAGTGCTGTGGCAAATCAGTTGCCCTCGCCTTTAACGACTGTTCCAACAGACGCGACTGTCCCAACGGACGCGCGAGTGTCCGTCAAGACGATGCAATCAGCAACGATGGCGAAGTCCGCATTGCCCGCTACGCCGCTGCCACTTGGCTACACGGCGCCGGAATGCGCTGCGAACTGGCCCGCAATCGTAGCGTTAGGGTGCGTGCCATATTTCGCATGATGATTCCTGCGATGTCCGCCGAATGAATGCGTAAAGACCGCTGCACATCGGCGGAGATCAATAGGAGTTCCGAATCTTCGCGCGCGATCACGCGGTTATGTCCAAGCAGATTTGCAGCAACGATTTTGCTTTGCTCCCATCTCCCACGCTTTTTTGGGAGAGGGGGTTGGGGCTGAGGGCCGCTGTGACGGTCGCGCGGCGATTCGCGCGGCTAGGACTGCATCGCGACTAATTCTATTGATCTTTTAACCACCTAGTGACAGGCGTAAGACTTCCTGCAAAATCGCAGATTCTTGCATTTTGCAGATTTTCTCCTTCGCACCAGTCCAGGAGGAAAGCCACCAATGCTTGCGCAAGTGTTTGCATCGTTATTATCGGCCGTGGCTGGCGACGGCCTGGCTGAGCTGTCCATGCCAAGAATCATGGAGTTGGTGGGCCCGGTGTTGAAAACCGAAAGCGATTCCTCGAAGACAAAAATGCCGGAGAACATGCTGCGCTCTGGTCGTCTGTCAGTGCCGATGCCCGCTTTGATGCTGTTTTTTTTTGAAACTGGTTGCCTGACCGCCATGGTGTCTCAGGAAGACTTGGCCAAAGCCGATTGGCAGTGCCTTGAGGGCGATAGCGTCCCGACCATTCAAGACTTCCTCGGCGATCGTGAAACCGCGGACAAGCACGCCATCATTCTGCTGAGCCCGCTCTATAATTTAGCGGCACTAAAGTCCGTCAAACCCAGCCGAGGCGAGTTCTGGGATCAGCAACGCACAGAATTGGATCGACTGCAAATTAGCGTGCAAAAAGATTATCCCGGCGCTGCAGTGCATTCGGTCTATGTGCCCTTTGGGATGTAGGCTGCCGTTATTGCCCTACCCGTTCGGACTCCTGCTGATCCCCGAGGAAGATGCGACTGCTCGATTCGAGATTGTCGAACCTGACCGCTTAAGTTCAACTCTTCTTCGGATTGGCAGGAGCGCCTAGCGCTGGCGTAACCGCACTGGCTAAGGGAAGTTGCGCCTCGATAAAGTGAAGCAAATTTCGAAGTCAGTAATTTGTTTGATTCTATCGATGCGCTGTAGAGGTTCTTACACCTCTGCCGGCGCTGGCGTACTGGTTTAGCGCGCTTCACTCTGAGGATTGGCATCCACGATGACCATGCCGGGGAGCAGCCGCGGCGCAATGAGCACGGCGGGATGATCGGCTGTGACGCCATAACTGGCATAACCGTAAAAGCCGAAGCGGCAGTCGGCCGCGTTGGCACGGATCACCCCGACCCAGGACCGTTCCGAGACGGCTGGGAAAAAGAATGGCTTGGCCGCGCAGTGCTCGATCGGATTTGCATCGAGCATCGCGTCGGTGGCCACGTAGACATGATCGGCGGGAGCGCCTGATCGCATCTCGATCAATTGGTCCACCAGCGCATTGTGCTCCGTAGCATAGGGACGCCCCCAGGCACTAACGCGGTGGAGTGCCTGGACGTTGGCGAGCAGAATCAGCAAGACGCCAGCGACCAATAGACGGCGCGCGCCAGGATCGCGCTTCTCGACCACGCACGTAAGCAAAGCAATCACGGCCGGGAGCGACACCATGAAAGCGACGTGGGTCACAAAGTAGGCAGCGCCCCCTGGCATCCGCAGTGTTGCCGCGACCAGAACACCGACACCGGCAGCGGCCAGCGAGTAGACCGCGATCGGGTCTTCGAAGACGCCCCGCGAGCCCTTTCGACGTGCGACTTGGACTATGACGATCCACGAAGGGAGGAAGTGCAGGAACAAGAAACTAAAGATCGCGCTAGCCGCCATCAAGCCGATTGCCGGCGACATGCCGGTACCCGCAGCCCACAGCTCAGAAGCCTCTCGCACGTGATGGCCGAGCCAGGTGTAATTGGCGATGAAGTCGAAGGCTCTGAGGTTTCCATAGCCTGAATTTGCCTGCGCTGGACCCACCACTGAGGCAGCGACGGCCAGGCCAACCAACAGAAATCCCACGAAATTGATCTGCCGTTGACCGCGACTCAAGAAGATGAAACGCGTGAGCCACAGTCCGGCATAAATCAACGCGACCGTGGCTTTCGACTGCGCGAGCATTGCGGCCACCAGTGTGGCCAGCAGCAGATCAATCAGCGCGAGATCACGTTTGAGCAGCAAAGGCAGTGCTAGGCACAGCAGGCCCACGGCCACCAGATAAGACTCGGAGTTGAAGTAGGTGTCGTACACGCCCCACGGTTGCAAAAGCCGTGGTGTGAGCGCCAGGATCAGCACCGCGATTCCCCATACCGCAGCGGCCCGGAACGGTGCTGCGCCAGACATCGAAAAACTGGCCACGCAGACCGCGAAGATCAATACCGGCGCGAACAGCACCCACGGAGCCACGCCGTAGACCTCAACCACGCCGACGCCCGAGAGCAGGCTGATTGCCGCCACCAGATGGTGCGAGAATGCGTGATACGGCGTCGCCACCAGTCCATGCAGTCCAGTCGAGACCACGCCGTAGTGTTTGACCATCGCGGCGATGCTGGCGTGGTGCAGCGTGTCTTGATGGATGAAGCCTGCGTGCATCCGCGACAGCATGTCGAACGAGGTGTACGCGCGATGCACGCCTAGCACTGTGACCGTTGCAGCAAGCGCCATCAGCACCAACGCTGGCCAGTGGCAGCGCTCGATGCGGAGCGTACGCGCCACATTGACGGCGGCAATCCCCGCGACGACGAGAAATAGCACTTGCGCCAAAGCCACCGGTATCTTCGCAAGCAGCCATAGCAGGCCGTAGGTGAGAATGAGCGCCCACAAGGGATTGCTCAACTGTCTGGCCAGCGAGACGAAGATCAGCAGCACGCCCAGACAGACCGCCAACACCTGAGTCGACGTGCGCAGGACTCCCGCGTCGAGCAGCAACATATTGCCGACGATGTGGGTAAAGGTGGCGGTGAGCAGCAGCGCGGCCGCAAGCAGGTCGAAGTTTGGGCCGGCCAGCCAGGAATCATTGCCCCAACCGCGCACGCCGCTTGCTGGTACTGCAAGGTCGTTGGGTGTCATCGGTGGAACTCCGCGGGTCGTCGGCCCGGTTTGTCGAGTCCGCCATAGCATCGCAGATGTGCATGCTGGAGGCTCGGGCTCGCCATGGCGCGGCGCCCTCAGATTGCGCTCTGCTCACCGCGGGCGACTATCAGCGGAAGAACCGCAAAGATTGCCAGTGAAATGAGGTAGGCAATCCCTGACACCGGATCACGACTGGCGATGTACGCCTGGATACTTTGACCGAGAGCCACTGTGAGACCGAGCTCTGCTGCGAGCAAAAGCCCTAGCGCAAGCGCGCCAATACCGAGCGCGCGCGCGGCAGAAAAAGGACCATAACGCCGAACAAAGAACCGGGCTGCCAGAAAACTTGCCAAGACCATCAACGGCATCTCTAGAAGCTCAGCGGAGCGCACGCCAAGACGCGGAACAATAAGCGGCACGCGAATGGCGCCCAACGCGAAGCCGACCGCGAATACCAGTAGGAAGTACCCGAAACTAGCCTTGAGGGTACGCATGATCTCTAAAAGAGGCTAAAGCCTTGAATAAAGTCGTAAAGGTGGCGATTTGAATTGCTTAGGCCACAACGAAGAACTTAAGGAGCGCATATCGCAGTTCCCATTGATTATACCCTCCGACCAGTTTAAGACACGGTTCACTGCGACCCTGAAGCGCGTTTTCATGCGCAGCCGATACTAAAGCGCGCCTGCGTCAGTAAACGCGCTGGTGCAGATGGCCACGAATTTATGCCTCGTTAGGGAGTAATGCATGCACAAGCACGGGTGCCACCTCACCGTCATCTAACCGCTCCGAGAACAGCCTCAGTGCCTGCACCTCGGATTCAAGGCACGGATCGGACGTAGACGCGCCGCACGCAGGAACTCCTGGAAACTTCAACACTTCCGCGACACGAGCAGCGCCTTGATCAAATTCAACTTGAAAGCTTGCCGCGTCCTGAACGTTCGCGGCGCGTTGCAACTGTCTTCATGATCGAGGCTACACTGCCGTCATGAGCCAACCCGTCAGCGGCGCCGCGCGCCATGATTTTGAGCCGGCCACCAGCTCGGGCTGGCGTGCGCAATGTCATCGGATCATGTTTTTCCATGAACGTCGCGACGAGCGTTTGTTCGACTTGTTGCTGATCGTGGTGATCATCTTTAGCGTAGTGGTCGCCATGCTGGATAGCGTGGAATCCATCGACGCGCGATTCGGATTCTGGCTGCACGCTATCGAGTGGGCCGCGACGCTGCTGTTTACGGTCGAATACCTGTTGCGGCTGGCGGTCGTGCGCCACCCATGGCGCTATGCGCGCAGTTTCTTTGGTGTGATCGACCTGCTGGCGGTGCTGCCCACTTATTTGAGTCTGATTTTTTTCGGTGCACAGCATCTGATCGTGGTGCGCGTGCTGCGCATCCTGCGGGTGTTCCGCATTCTCAAACTCACTGAGTACGTCGGCGAGGCCTCGGCTTTGCTGTCGGCGCTGCGTTCCAGCCGGCGCAAAATCCTGTTGTTCGTACTCAGCGTGCTCTCGCTGGCGACCATTTTTGGCGCCGTCATGTATCTGGTGGAAGGGCCCGAGAACGGATTCACCAGCATTCCGCGAGGCGTGTACTGGGCCATCGTCACCATGGCCACCGTCGGCTTCGGTGACATTACCCCGCACACGGCTTTAGGTCAGGCCATCACCACGGTGATCGTGATGATCGGCTACGGCATCATCGCCGTACCCTCCGGCATCTTCACCGCAGCCATGCTGCGCCAGCGCGATGAAGCGACAGGGATCACATGCACGCGCTGCGGACTGCCCGATCACGCTGGCGACGCCCGCTACTGTCGGCGCTGCGGCGAACGCATCGTCTGAATTCGCCACATTTGCTGCCTTTGCTGCAGTAGATGAGGCTGCGACGCATCTATTAACTAGGCGGAATCGCCAGCCTCACGCTGAAAGTCGCGGCGCGAAACGGCGCGTCCCACGCGGCGCAATTCTTAGCTACAAGCCGTAGTAGTGGTTCAGTCCCAAAGTCAATCCCACCCACATGATCAGGAACAGTGGGGTGCCGACTTTCACGAAGTCGAAAAAGCGGTAACCCCCCGCATTCATCACCAGCAGGTTGGTCTGATAGCCCATCGGCGTCAGGTAGCACAAGTTGCAGCCAAACAGCACCGCCAGTACAAAGGGCTCTGGCGGAACGCCCAAAGAACGGGCCAGTTCGATGCCCAGCGGCGTTCCGATCGCGGCGGCCGCATTGTTTGATACGAAGTTGGTGAGCAATCCCATCAAACCCATCAGCAGCGCCAGCACCCAGGCCGGTGATAAGCCACCGGAGACCACCGCCAGTTGCTGCGCCAGCCACGCCGTGGCACCCGATTGGAACAGAGCATCGCCTAATGCCAGGCTAGAAGTCACCAGCAGAATGACCTTGACCGACAGCGACTGCGTCACCTCGCCCCAGGACAAGCAACGGCCGACCACCAGCACTAACACGCCAGCGAGCGCAGCGAGTGAGATGGGCAGGATTTTAGTTGCCGCCAGAAGCACGACCACGGCCATGGTCAGCAGCGCCAGATTGGCTTTCTCCTGCCGCGGCAGCGTAAATCGCGCATCCAGCAGCAATCCGATGCGATCACGCTGCGCGTCACGGATCGCATCCGGCTCACCCTGCAGCAGCAAGATATCGCCGACCTGAATGGTCCGGTCGCTTAAATTTTCGCGCTGCCAGCCACTGGCCGCTTCGCGCGGCCGCAGGCCGACCAGCACAACATCGTAGCGCTGGGCAATGTGCTGATAGCGCACGGAACTGCCAACCAGCGGCGACTCGGCCGCTACGATCATCTGCGCCATCACAGCCGAGGCCGGGGCCGGCTCATCACGGGGTTCCTTGCTGTCTTCACCGGTCTGCTGAGCCGCCGCTGCGACCACGTCCTCGATACCCACGCGATGCAGTTTGGCCTTAAGGCTGCTTTCAAAATCCTTCAGCAACAGCGGCGTATTGCGCACCACGAGCCGGTCACCCGCTCGCAGCTTCAGCGTGGGCAGCGGCGTTACCGCGAGTCGCCCACGACGCACTTCGATCAGACCCAGCTTGTTGCCACTGGCTGCCGTTGCCTCATGCAGCAACCGGCCGTCCAGCCACGATCCGCTCTCCACATGCAGCTCGGCGTCGAACAGTTCCGAGGACAATTCTTCAGCCGGCTGCTTGACCCCAGCAAGCATGCGCGGCATCACCAGCCACAGGTACAGCAGCGCGGGCAGCGCGGCCACGGCCACCAGCGGATAGAAACTGAACATGCCGAATGGCTCTACCCCCAACTCCAGTGCAATCGCGATGACAATCAGATTGGTTGAGGTGCCGATGGTGGTGGACATGCCACCGATTAGCACCGCGTAGTTCATCGGCAGCAACATCGTTGCCGCCGACAATTTGGCGCGCCGCGCCGCCGCAATGATCAAGGGAATTAGCAGCACTACCACGGGCGTGTCGTTGACCAATCCACTGACCGATGTGGCCCCGACTAGCACCGCTAGCAATGCCAGCCGGGGCTGTGCAACCACCCAGGTCGCCAAGCGTCTGGCGGCAGGTTCCATCGCACCGGTGACTACCAGACCCTGACCGACCACCATCAGCGCGCAGATGGCAATCAATGCCGGATGACCAAATCCGGCGAAGAAGGACAGCGGGTTGAACTCGCCGCTCTGCAGCGACAGCGGAAACATGGTGAACCCGGCGGGCAGGATCACCAGGATGGCGATACTGATCGTCGCGATCGGAATGCGATCGGATATGTAGGCGGCAAAGACCAGCAGCGTAAACGCAAGCACAGCCAGCCCATGCGGACTCAATGTCGCGATCTGCAAGGCCGCTGCATCCATCAATGGCTACCTCAAGCTCAAATTATTGGACCAGCGCAAGTCCAGCGGCCGCGTGACCGGCGGCCGATGTAGGGTGGAACCCGCGTGCCGCACTTTGGATGCTGCCGGTACCTCCCGTGCGAATACCACCGTAACTTGCGCCGCGGTGGAATCCGCGCGATGCGGTTGCGCGGGCTCCACGCTACTTTTTTTTCGCACAAAGTAGCCAAATACAACCTGCGCTATAGCCATGCGCAACCTCGTTGATACCACGATGGTACGAAGGCAGGCCAACATCTCGCCGGAACCGGAACTCCAGACACTTTACGGCTGGAGTAACAGCAACGCAGAGGCGTATGACACGGCAAACGTGGCGACTGCGGGCGGCGGCCGCGAAGAGGGTCCAGGGGGCTTGCGTTGCCACGTCCAGAACCTGCTCGCCCTTGCGCCTGGTACTGCTTGGATTTTTCGTGAGCTTGGCCAGGATCACGATCTGGCCGCTGGCGGCCGTGTTGTCCAGCGCCGCGTCAGCGCAAACCCACCCGCTGAACGACACCGGCCAGACCGCTGGCTACAACGCCACCACTAGCACCGGCAGTGTCAGCGCGGGCAGCCCCGATCCAGAAACCGCCGGTTTCAACGAGCAGGACTGCAGCCAGGGCCGTGCCGCGGCCGATGCGGTGGGCGTGTTGTACAAGCTCGGCGGCAGCACTCGTCTTGGTGCGGACTACACGCGCATCGCCAATAACGGCAGCGAACTGCCAGTCAATGCCACGCTCGGCAGTGGTGCCAACGACTGGGCCTGCACCCGTGACAAGCGCAGTGGCTTGATCTGGGAGGTCAAGGTCAACGACGCCGTGCATCTGCGCCAACAGGGTCACGACTACACCTGGTACGACACCAATGCCGCGGTGAATGGGGGCACTGCCGGCACCCTGGGCAGCAACACCTCCTGCAATTTCACCCTGAGTAACTGCAATACCACGGCCTATCGCGATGCGGTCAACGCACTGCCCGGTGGTCTGTGTGGTGCCAGCGACTGGCGCCTGCCCAGCGCCGATGAATTGCAGTCGTTGCTGCATTACGGCTTGAGCAGTGGCACGCGCATCGATGCCACTTGGTTTCCGAATACGCCAGTCGCCGCGTACTGGTCCGGTCAGAACTATGCCCCCTTCGCGTCCATCGCGTGGGTCGTCAATTTCAACGACGGCAGCCTCTTCACCGACAACAAGAGTTTCAACCGGCAGGTCCGGTTGGTGCGAGGCGGACAGTGACTCGACCCTTTATGCACATCGGAGTTGGGCGCGGAGCCACGGCGTTGCTCGCGCCTGCGGGTGGCGAGGACGCTTGCTGCTGCCCAAAGCTGGCCGCTCGCCCTAGACCCCAAGGCGTCATGACGAGTGCAGCGAAGCCATCCAGCATTTTCGTCATTGCGAGTGCAGCAAAGCCATCCAGCATTTTCGTCATTGCGAGTGCAGCAAAGCCATCCAGCATTTTCGTCATTGCGAGCGCAGCGAAGCCATCCAGCATCTTCGTCATTGCGAGTGCAGCGAAGCCATCCAGCATCTTCGTCATTGCGAGCGCAGCGAAGCCATCCAGCATTTTCGTCATTGCGAGTGCAGCGAAGCCATCCAGCATCTTCGTCATTGCGAGTGCAGCGAAGCC
>Ga0209181_10002850_pt1 | contig 27713 bp, 16 predicted proteins | sample MAT05_FD_187208 | JGI IMG/M metagenome (GOLD analysis project Ga0209181, IMG submission 187208) | Freshwater microbial communities from Lake Fryxell liftoff mats and glacier meltwater in Antarctica - MAT-05 (SPAdes) (version 2) | ecosystem: Environmental > Aquatic > Freshwater > Ice > Liftoff...
CAAGCGGATGGTCGAGTCGCACGAGGGGATGGCGCGCATCTGCGACCAGCAGGCCAACGACGTGTTCGAGAAGAAGTTCGGCTTCCACCCGGACGAGCCGCCGGCCGGGCTCCGCGACCTCGTCACCGATTTCGATAAGGACTGGTCCGACCTGCACTCACGGGACCCCGACGCCGTCCCGCCGCGGGCGGATCAGCAACACCAGGACCACGGACAGAACGGCCGTTCCGGCGAACGCCCCGAAGATCAGGTTGAGCGGCGTCTGGGCGTCGCGGAGTGCGCCGAAGCCCCAGTCGGCGAAGCCGCCGCAGCTGATGCTGACGAGGTTCATGACGCCGTACCCGGTCGCCCGCAGCTCGGGGCGCACGACCTGGGCCAGGATCGGCATGTTGTTGCCGTCGAAGATGCCCCAGCCGAGGCCGAACAGCATCAGGAACGCGACCGCGGCGGCGAGCGTGGGGGCGTTGCCGATGCCGAACAGGGCGGGGACGAGGAGGGCGATTCCGACGGCGCTGACGGCGGTTCGCCCGCGCGGCGTCCGCCGCGCGGCCCGGTCGGCGGCCCACCCGCCGAGGAACGCCCCGCCGAACGCCGCGACGTTGACGTAGAGGGTGGCGCTGACGCCGGCGGCCCCCTGGCCGAGGGTGAAGCGGTCCTTGAGGATGGCCGGCATCCAGTCGCGCACGACCCAGCCGGCGATGGCGGGGAGCGTGAAGACGAGCACGAGCAGCAGGAACGACGGGTTCACGAGCAGTTCGGCGAATGCCGTGAGCGGGCCAGGTTTGGCGACGGGTTCGGGGCTCGTTCGCGGGGCATCCTTGAGGAGCAGCAGGAGGGGCAGGGCGTAGGCGATGCCGACGAGTCCGAGGGCCGCGAAGGTGGAGCGCCAGCCGAGGTCGGGTGCGTCCGCGGCGTGGCCGCCGAAGCCGCCGAGGATGAGGCCGCAATAGATGGCGGTCTGGTGGACGCCGACGGCGCGGGAGCGGGTGCGTCCGGTGTGGTAGTCGGCGATGAGGGCGAGCGCGGCCGGGATGTAGAACGCCTCGCTGATTCCCATCAGGGTGCGGGTCCAGAGCAGGTCGTGGTAGGTGTGGACGTGTCCGGTCCACCAAGTGACCGCGGACCAGGCGAAGAGGCTACTGGCGATGACGATTCGGCGGCTGAAGCGGTCGGCGAGGTAGCCGCCGAGGGGGCTGAGGACGGCGTAGACCCACTTGAACTGGCCGAGCATGTAGCCCCAGTTGGCGTCATTCTCGACGTCCGGGATGTCGCCCATGACGGAGAACTTCATCGCGGCGAGGAGCTGTCGGTCGAGGTAGTTGAGGAGGGCGACGGGCCAGAGGAGTGCGACGGCGATCCAGGCGGTGCGGAGGGGCATGTGGCCAGTATGGCCCCTCCGCCGGTTGGTGAACAGCGGTCAGGGCCGGGGAAATTCGGGCGGCAGGAGGAGGGGAACAGGCCGGTCCGGGTTCGCCCGAGGTGTTGCGAGCGGCTCACGCTCGGGGGCGGTACCGCGGGCGGCGCGGACCGGCGGCTCCAGCAGCGGCACGACCGGCGGCGCCGAGCTGCGGACGGCGACGGGGTCGGGCTGGCGAGCGGTCGGGGTTCCGGGCGCCCGGTCGCCGCGGGCCGCGACGCGGGACGGCGGGTTCTTCAGGGCGTTGAGCCACTGTTCTTCGAGGGCGTCGAGGCCGTTCACGCCGTAGACCTGCCGGGCCGCGTTGTTCCAGCTCTCGACGGTGCCGTGGTTGCGGGTGTCGCCGCCCTGCATACCGATGGCGAGGAACTGAAGCAGCCGCTGCCGCCCGGCCACGCCGCTGCCGCCGCGGTCGACCAGGTAGGCGCTGACGGAGTAACCCTGGGCGTAGAGGACGATCATGTCGCGGGGGTACTCGGCCATGCGGAACAGGACCGAGAGTCGGATGCCACGGCCGGCGTTGAGCAACTCGCGGCAGCGGACATCGTGGTTGTACCGCTCCTCGTCGTTCTCGCTGAGCACGCTGCCGCCCTCGTCGGCCCAGCGGGGCACGGGTCGGCCGAAGTGGTGGGCCAGGACCGTGTGCGTGATCTCGTGCGGGAGGACGCTGTCGAGCAACTGCCGGGCGGGGCCGTGGATCTCCATGTGCTGCGAGGTCACGACGCCGCGACCGCCGTCGCCGCCGAACGTGAACGTCGTCGCACCACCGGCGCCGCCGGCCGTGATCTTCACCTCGAGGGGGCAGCGCCGGTTCCAGTTGGGCATTTCCTGACCGAGCCACTGCAGCGCCTTCTCCTTGCGGTAGTGCTCGGACATGTCGCCGAACTGCCGGGCGAGGGCATCCGACGGGGCCGACACAATGAAGTTGGCAGTCGTGTACGTGGCCGAAGTCGCGGGGCCGGAGGTGCCCAGGGCGACGACGATCGCGTACAACGGGAGCCGACGAAGCGTCATTCCCTTGACCTCCGTTGGGGAGTGGGACGCCATTAGGGCCGTGAGGCCGGGCGCGTACCTGCGCGGCGTCCGAAGCGTACATGGCAATGCGGGTGCCGCGAATCGGAAGCGGTCCTCCCGCGGCGAAAAGTGCGTCCACAAAGTCCGTCGTGGGCGGCGGTTCGGGGTTCGACCGGCCCTACGGATTGGGCAACCGACCGCGCCCGCCGGTGTAACTTCTACAGTCCGCAACCTCGGTTCGGGTCGTGTAACTCTTACAGGGACGACTTTGGGACCGTGGGACGGTGGGAATCTGAGACTGGGGATCGACCAGTTAGCTCTCATGTTCCCAGGTGCCAACGTCCCCCGGTCCCACCGTCCCGAATGATTGCCCGTTTCCGGCGCGAATCGTGTGGCGTTTTCGGGCACGCGGTGATACACTTCCTCAGTCAGCGCTCGGAATGGCACGAATCTCTGGCTTCCTCTCCCGGAAGCAATCGGTCGATGCCCAAAAACGAGCATGCCGAGCCGCCGATGCCCGATATCGTGGGCACCGCGACCGCCATGCAGGACGTCTACCGTCTGGTGCGGCTCACTGCGCCTCGGACTACGACCGTCCTGCTCGTCGGTGAAACCGGCACCGGCAAGGAAGTCATCGCCAAGGCTGTCCACAAACTCAGCCGTCGCGCCGACGGCCCGTTCATCCGCGTCAACTGCGGCGCCCTCCACGAGAACCTCCTGGAGAGCGAACTGTTCGGGCACGTCAAAGGTGCCTTCACCGGGGCGGTGGCCGACAAGGTGGGCCGCTTCGAAGCGGCCCACGGCGGCACCATCTTCCTCGACGAGATCAACAGCACTTCGCCCAGACTCCAGGTCAAGCTCCTCCGCGTCCTCCAGGAGCGCGAGTTCGAGCGCGTCGGCGAGAGCAAGACCATCCGCGTCGACGTCCGCGTCCTCGCCGCCACCAACGCCTCGCTCGAAGAACTGGTCGAGGCCGGCGACTTCCGCGAAGACCTGTACTACCGTCTCAACGTCATCCCCGTCGTGCTGCCGCCGCTCCGCGAGCGGCGCGACGACATCGCCCCGCTCGCCCAGTTCTTCCTCCGCCGCTACGCCGACACCCACAAGGTGCCGGTCCCCGAACTCACCCCGCCGGTGATCGACGCACTCCGGATTCACGACTGGCCGGGGAACGTCCGCGAGTTGGAGAATACGCTCGAACGTCTGATCGTGCTGGCCGACGGCGGGCCGATCACGCCGGAACACGTCCGCTTCGGCCGGCCGCGCTACGCCCTCCGCACCGCCCGCGGCCCGGCCGCGACGCCCGCCGGGCTCGACGTGCGCACCCAGATTCGACACCTCGTCCGCGCCGGCGTGCAGACGCCGCTCCCGTCCGGCCTGAAAGGGCTCCACCCATTCCTCGTGGACGGCCTCGAACGCGAACTGATCGAGGAAGTGATGCGGCAGTGCGGCGACGTGCAGATCAAGGCCGCGGACCGGCTCGGCATCAACCGCAACACCCTCCACAAGAAGCTGGAGCAGTACCGCGCCGACGACGCCCGCGCGGCCGCCGCCCTCACCCCCGCCGAGCCGCACGCCAACGGCAGCCCCGAACCCGCCACGGAATCCGCGTAGCCCACCCGCCGCGTCCGGCGTAGCCTGTCCCGGGTTCACTTCGCCCCCGGGAGCCACGCCATGATCCGCCGCCTTCTCGCGTGTTCCGTCGCCCTCGGGCTCGCCGGTTCGCTCGCCCTCCGGGCCGACGACTGGCCGCAGTGGCGCGGCCCGGCCCGCACCGGCGTCTCGCGGGAAACCGGCCTCCTGAAGGAGTGGCCGAAGGACGGCCCGCCGCTCCGCTGGAAGCGCACCGACATCGGCCCCGGCTACTCGGCCCCGGCCGTGGTCGGCGGCAAGGTCTTTCTCCAGACCACGGCCGGCGACCAGGAGTTCGCCCTGGCCCTCGACGAGAAGACCGGCAAGGACATCTGGAAGACGCCGATCGGCACCGTCGGCGAGAACTACGGGGTGAAGGAGTACCTCGGCACCCGGGCCACGCCGACCGTCGACGGCGACCGCCTCTACTGCCTGTCGTCGGCCGGTCAACTCGTCTGCCTGGGGACGGACGGGAAGGTCCGGTGGGAGAAAGACTTGATGAAGGACTTCGGCGGCAAGGTCGGCCGGCCGCCGAACCAGGGCTGGGCGTACAGCGAGTCCGTGCTGGTCGACGGCGACCGCGTCGTCTGCACCCCGGGCGGGGCGACGGCGACGATCCTGGCGCTGAACAAGCTCACCGGCGCCCCCGTGTGGCAGACGCCCGTCCCCGGCGGCGACGCGGCCGAGTACGCCTCGATCGTGCCCGTCGAGGTCGAGGGGAGCAAGCAGTACGTCCAGTTCCTCGAGAAGGGCGTGGTCGGCGTCGACGCGGCGAGCGGCAAGTTCCTGTGGCGGTACGAGAAGACCATCGACCCGGGGGCGAACATCATCACCCCGGTGGTGCAGGGGAACAAGGTGTTCAGCGCCGGCAGCCGCACCGGCGGCGGGCTCGTCGAGCTGTCCGCGACCAGTGCCGGCGTCACCGCCAAGCAGCTCTACTTCGACAAGCAGATTTCCCCGAGTATCGGCGGGGCGGTGCTGGTGGACGGCCACCTCTACGGCACCGGCGGGCAGGCGCTGTTCTGCGCCGAGTTCGCCACCGGCAAGGTGAAGTGGACGGAGCGCGGCGTCGGGGCCGCGAGCGTGTGCGCGGCCGACGGGCGGCTCTACGTCCGCGGTCACACGGGTGACGTGGCGCTGGTCGAGCCGAGCCCGACCGACTACCGGGAGCGTGGCCGGTTCAAGCAGCCCGACCACGGCAAGACGCTGGCGTGGCCGCACCCGGTCGTGTCCAACGGCGGGTTCTACCTCCGCGACATGGGCGTGCTGCTGTGCTACGACGTGCGGGCGAAGTGACGCCACCGGTGCGAGCCCGAGCCAGCGCAGGCTGGCCCGGGCTTCGTGCGCGGCTTCAGAATCCGGGCCGACAGCCACCCGGCGCAGCGTGGCGACCGCCTCCATGAAAAGCTCATCGGAGACATCGTCGCACGTCGGTGCGCGATCGGGACGGTCGATGGCCGCCATGTCTGCACCGGGGGTAATGGGAAGTGACGGACGCCCGGGACGCGGGCAGGTAATGTGTACGGCTGTACCGTAATCTCCCGTTGGGCGTTGTCAAGGAAATCGGCGCGAAACCCGGCTCGTTCCATCACCGGTGTGGCGGACACGTCACGCGCCTTCGTCTGGCTGGGGGAAGAATCAAGTGCCGTGGCTCATGCGGTTCAGGCGGCACGTCGTGGCGATGATGAGTCCGCGTTCTTCCCGGGAGTTGGCAGCCATCGCTCGTCCCCGTGTTCACTAATAGTATATACCACTAGTTGATTGACGGGTCAAGATTGGCGGTATATACTTGTACGGAATTCCGCAGTATTCACGGGGGCGGAAGATGGCAGCCGGTGTTCAAGTAGCGGGCAAACTTATCGGTGTGGTGCAACTCAGCGGTTGCCGCTGCAGATGCGGTCACGAGTGGCTTCCGCGGGAGGCAGACAGGCCGCGTGTCTGTCCCAAGTGCAAGAGCCCGAACTGGGACAGGGCGAAGCTATTCGAGCGCAAGCGAAAAGAACCGTCCGGCGTCTGACAAGGGTAGTCCGCTCCCGAGGGCTGTACCGTGCTACCGGCCGAAGAAGGACAGGACGGGGGAACCACCGCTGAGGTTCAGAGGCAACCCGAAGGGGCAACGCCCCTGTGCATCGCCTTCTTCCTCTGCGACCGTGCGATAATCGACGCGACGGACAAGACGCTGACCGCCGTTCGGATCGTCGATACGGCAATCATGCCGCCAAACGCGGCCCCCGAAGCAGGCGAGGTATTAGTTCTGGGCGAAACGAAGGTCGTTCTCCTGGTAAAGCCCGTGGGTGGCGGCGGAAGGTACGAGCTTCAACTTCACTCCGAAGGACCGAATGGTGGTGGCGGGCCAGTCGGGATCGTCCCGGAAGTTGACATTACCGGGGCGCCCGAAGCTGGCGCTCGACTTGTGGGGCCGCTGGTCTTCCACTGGGACGGGTTGGGTTTGTACTGGCTTAGGGCTTTACTGAACGGGGCCGAAATCGCTAGAACACCCTTCCGAATTACAAAGGCCGAAGATACTTCGGTTGGAGCCGCGGATGCGGGCTCCGAAATCAGCCAACTCGACCCGGACCCTACCGACAACTAGGGCAAAATGACGGCATTCTCCCGTGGCATCACGACTACCCGCCCCCCAACCGCCGAAGCAAAGAGTGGCGCCCGTACTTCGGGCGGTGGCAAGACTGTTTCCGTGAAACGGTTCCCGGCTGTTGCTAAGAAGTGGGTGGTCGTGGCGTCCCACTCTGCGACAAAAGAGATGAACCTCATGCGGGGTTCGCCAACCGAGATTAGTGGGCTGAGATTCATGCCGCCCGCGAGGTTTGTGATCTGCTTCGCCGACGGATATTCCGTACCGCGTGACGTAGCTGTCTTCGAGATGCCCGTGGACCGACTCCGGTGGGAGACACTGAAGCTTGTCCCCGGTGGCAAAGCGATCACGGTAAACGACACTGACGGCGAACCGGTCGAGCTAGACGCCGAGACGGTGCGGTACTACGTGGACCCCGCTTACGCCAAGCGGTTGGAAGCCGAGCACGCCAGTCAGCAATTCACACGGAGCGAGTTGGAGCAACTGGTAGCAGCGAGTGCCCCCCATCCGCCCGGCGAACCTGAGGGCGATTTCATCCGCGCGGCATGGAGATAACATGCCGCCCAGCGCGGAAGATGAAGACAAACTGGGCTACGGAAGCATTGTCTACGCGGACTTTTACAACTCGGCACAGGAGAATGCGGCAGGGCCGCACTACGCTGTCGTTTTGGACACTACCGATGAAGTGAAAGCTCAACTAGCCTTGCCGAACCCGCAGTTGTACGTGGTAGTCATCTCAACCAAGTTGTACATCCACCCGGATACTACGCAACGCCCCGTCTTCCCCCGTTGGGGTCTGAAGGGTGCCATTCAAGGCTGGTGGCGAGAATACCTTTCCTGGGCCGGAGTACATAGCGTTTGGCCGACGAAGGCTGCTATCCCCGAGATGGCGAAGATCACGGCATTTATTCGCTCACTTCCCCCGCCGCCTAAGTGACCTGCCGTTGCAACCGCTACCCTGGCGTTGCAGAGCGACCCGCCCTTGCAAAGCCCCGCTGTTGCAAAGCCTTCGACAGGAACAAGCAGCATGTGTGCTGCGGCTGAACCTGCCGCCGTGGTGATCCGCCCGGCGAGCCGAGCCCCGTCAGGGGCCGGGTGAAGTACCTACGCCGAGCGCGGTTCACCCGACCCCTAACGGGGCTCGGCTCGCCCGAATCGGAACCACGCGGCCCCTGACGGGGCTCGGCTCACCGTGGCAGCGCTAGCCGATCAGCCACCCGCGGATACAACGCCTCGCGAACCGAGCCCCGTCCGCCGCCGGGGAGGACGTACCTCGTGGACCGGTACTGGCTCATCACCTGGACGTGTTACGGCCGGCGACTCCCCGGCGACCGCCGCGGGTTCGTCGGCAACGTCCGCGAACCGGACGGCACGCACGTCTGCCACAACACGCCCGGCACGCCGCCGGACGCCGACCTGCCGGGCCTCGAAGCGTGGGTGCGGGAACACATGCGCGGCGAGCCGGTGTCACTCGGCCGGGCCGAGGCCGACGCGGTACTCGCCCAGTATCAGGAAACCGCCCGCGTCCGCGGGTGGAGGCTCGAAGCGGCAAGCGTGATGAATGACCACACGCACCTCGTGGTGGGCGCCTGCGGCGACCCGGACCCGGACCACCTTCGCCGGACGTTTCAGAGTTGGGCGACACGAGCCGTGAAGACGCTCCGCCCGCTCCCGCCGAACGGGACGTTTTGGACGGCGAAAGGGTCGGAGCGAAAGCTGGAGGATGAGTCGGCACTGGCGGCGGCGGTGGTGTACGTGACGCGGAAGCAGCCCGACCCGCTTGCGACGTGGTGGGCGGCAGGGTGGCAGGACGCACTCGACGGCCACGACCGCAGTGAGGCGAGCCGAGCCCCCGAACACCCGGCGAGCCGAGCCCCGTCAGGGGCCGGGTGAACCGCGCTCGGCGAAGGTACTTCACCCGGCCCCTGACGGGGCTCGGCTCGCCGGGCGGATCAGCCGGCACGCCGTTCGCAACGCGGGCCGTCACGTCATTCCCTGCGCGAGCCGCCCGCCATGCCCGATTCTGACCCGCTCTGGTACAAGGACGCGGTCATCTATCAGGTCCACGTCCGGGCCTTTCACGACAGCGACGGCGACGGGTTCGGCGACTTCCGCGGCCTCGCCCGCAAGCTCGACTACATCGAAGACCTCGGCGTCACCGCCATCTGGGTCATGCCCTTCTACCCCTCGCCCCTCCGCGACGACGGCTACGACATCGCCGACTACACCAACGTCCACCCCCAGTACGGCACCCTCGCCGACTTCCAGGAGTTCGTCGGCGAGGCCAAGAAGCGCAACATCCGCGTCGTCACCGAGCTGGTCATCAACCACACGTCCGACCAGCACCCGTGGTTCCAGCGAGCTCGGCGTGCTCCCAAAGGAAGCACCGAGCGCGACTTCTACGTCTGGGGCGACGACCCCACCCGCTACGCCGACGCCCGCATCATCTTCAAGGACTTCGAGCCGTCCAACTGGACCCTCGACCCGGTCGCCGGGCAGTACTATTGGCACCGCTTCTACCACCACCAGCCGGACCTGAACTTCGACAACCCCGCCGTGTGGGACGCCCTGTTCCCGCTCATGGACTTCTGGCTCGACATGGGCGTCGATGGCATGCGCCTCGACGCCATCCCGTACCTCTACGAGCGCGAAGGCACCAACTGCGAGAACCTTCCCGAAGGCCACGTCTTCCTCAAGGCGCTGCGGCGCCGCATGGACGAGAAGTACCCCGGGCGGATGTTCCTGGCCGAAGCGAACCAGTGGCCGGAGGACGTGCTGCCGTACTTCGGCGACGGCGACGAGTGCCACATGGCGTTCCACTTCCCCGTCATGCCGCGGCTGTACATGGCGCTCCACCAGGAGGATCGGTTCCCCGTCATCGACATCCTCGAACAGACGCCGCCGATCCCGGACAACTGCCAGTGGTGTACGTTCCTCCGCAACCACGACGAACTCACGCTCGAGATGGTGACCGACGAGGAGCGCGACTACATGTACCGCGCCTACGCCGAGGACCGCACCGCGCGCATCAACCTCGGCATCCGCCGCCGCCTCGCCCCGCTCCTGAAGAACGACCGCCGCCGCATCGAACTGATGAACGCCCTCCTGTTCAGCCTGCCGGGCACGCCGGTCGTGTACTACGGCGACGAGATCGGCATGGGCGACAACATTTACCTCGGCGACCGGAACGGCGTGCGGACGCCGATGCAGTGGAGCGGCGACCGCAACGCCGGGTTCAGCCGGGCCAACCCGCAGAAGCTGTTCCTGCCGGTCGTCATCGACCCCGAGTACCACTACGAGGCGGTGAACGTCGAGACGCAGCAGAACAACGCCAGTTCGCTGTTGTGGTGGACGAAGCGGCTGATCGCGCTGCGGAAGCGCTTCCAGGCGTTCGGCCGCGGCACCCTGCGCTTCCTGCGGCCGGCCAACTCGAAGGTGCTGGCGTTCGTGCGCGAGTTCCGCGACGAGCGGCTGCTGGTCGTCGCCAACCTGTCACGGTTCGTGCAGTTCGCCGAACTCGACATGCGCGAGTTCGCCGGCGTGGTGCCGGAGGAAGTCTTCGGCCGCACGCAGTTCCCGCAGGTCGGCGAGTTGCCGTACCTGCTGACGCTGGCGCCGCACGGGTTCTTCTGGTTCTCGCTGCCGGCGGTGGCCCCGCACGTCGTCACCGAGGCGCGGCCGGACGCGGTCCTGGAACTGCCGGCGCTGCCGGGCGAGGTGCCGCTGACGGAGCGGTTCGACCCCAGCGGGTTGGACGACCTCGAAGCCGTACTCCCCGACTACCTCACGCGCCGCGGGTTCGCCGGGCAGTCGGCCGTGACCGGCGTCCGCGTCCGGGCCGCCGTGCCCGTCGGCCGCGACGTGCCGGCGTGGTTCCTCCTCCTCACGGCCGAGTACCGCGCGGGCGTGCCGGAGTTGTTGGAGCTGTCGCTGGCGTTCGTACCCGAGACGCGGCTGGACGAACTCTCCGCCCCGCTCGCGGAGGTGGGGCTGGCGCGCGTCCGCGGCCCGGAGCCCGGCGTGCTGGTGGACGCGCTGGCCGTCCCGGAGTGCGCCCGCGGGCTGCTCCGCGCCATCCTCGGCCGGCGGGCGCGGCCGCTCCCCGAGGGCGAGGTGGTGTTCGAGCCGACCGAGCCGCCGCTGAGCGCCGCCGACCTGGACGCGGCCGACGCCCTCCCCGTCACCGTCCGCCGCACCGGCCGGCAAACCCTGACCGCGGTGTTCGGCGACCAGTACGTCTTCAAGTCGTACCGCCGCATCGACGACGGCACGGCCCCCGCGGTCGAAGTCGGGAAGGTGCTGGCCGGGCGGCCGGGGTTCACGTCGTTCGCCCCCGTCGCCGGGTCGGTCGAGTACCGCCGCCGCGGCAGCCAGCCGGCAACACTCGGTGTGCTGTACCGGCACGTGCCGCACCAGGGGACGGCGTGGCAGTACGCCCTCGACGAACTCAGCCGCTACTTCGAGCGCGTGGCGGCGCTGTCGAAGGAAGCCCCGCCGCAGCCGCCGCCGCACGAGCCGCTGATCGGCCCGACGCCCGAGCCGGATTCGCGCGACACGACCGGCTGGGAGGAACTCGCCCGCGGGTTCGTGGACACCGCCCGCCTCGTCGGCCGCCGCACCGGCGAGATGCACCTGGCGCTGGCCGACCCGGCAGGCGGCCCGGCGTTCGCCCCGGAGCCGTTCGGCAAGCTGTACCAGCGCTCCGTCTACCAGACGATGCGGAACACGGCCGGCAAGGTGCTCCGCACCCTCCGCGGCGTCGCCGACCGCGTCCCCGGCGCGGCCGAGCTGCTGGACCGCGAGAACGAGTTGAGCCACCGATTCCGCATCGTGCTGACCTCCGACCTGGGCGGCTCCCGCATCCGCGTCCACGGCGACTACCACCTCGGCCGGCTGCTCCACACCGGCCGCGACTTCGTCGTCACTGACTTCGACGGCGAGGTGGCGCGCACGGTGGAGGAGCGGCGGGTGAAGCGGTCGCCGCTGCGCGACGTGGCGAGCATGATCCGCTCCTTCGACTTCGCGTGCCGGTCGGTTCTGCTCGGGCTCGACGGCCGCCGCGGGCGGGCGCAGGGCGTGATCCGCCCCGAGGACGTGGCGGCACTCACGCCGTGGGCGGACGCCTGGCACCGGCGCGTGTCGCGGGAGTTCGTGGCGGCGTACCTGGAGGTGGTCGGCCCGTCGGGGCTGCTGCCGCGGGACGACGCCGGCCGGCGGGCGCTGCTGGAGGCGCTGGTGTTGGAGAAGGCGCTACTCGAGCTGGACGCGGAGCTGGCGACGAGCCCCGAGCGCGCCGAGGTGCCGCTGACGGGGCTGCTGCGGATGCTGGGGACGGGGGGGTAACAAACGCGAAAGCCCGGGGACGGCCGTCCCCGGGCTTTGCCGTCAGACACACAGCATCACCCGACGAACACCCCGCCGAGGAAGCCGGGGAAGGCGTCGAACGAGGCCTGCGCGGGCGGGGTTCCGGCCCCGATGGTCTTGCCCAGGTAGCCGGTGACGCGGCTGCCGGCCCCGACCCCGTCGCCGACCACCACGTCCATCATCGCGTCGCCGTCCAGGTTCTTCGCCGTCACCCGCACGCCGCCGCGGTTGTCCGGGTTGCCGGCGAAGAAGTTCGCCAGCGTCGCCCCCGACATATCGCCCTGCATCAGCTTCACCGCGTCGAGGGCCAGCACCCGCGGGCCGCCGCCGGGGCCGCCGCCGAACACCAGGTCGGCCTTGCCGTCGCCGCTCAGGTCGCCGACCGCCACGTACGCCCCGTTCCGCAGCGCCTGCTCGAAGGCGAAGAAGTCGTTCATCAGCTTCGTCGGGGTGCCGCCGAGACTCTTGCCGTCGTATACGGCGATGCGCGGGCCGCCGCCGAACCCGGCGCTGATCACCAGGTCCGGGGTGCCGTCGCCGTTCACGTCCCCGGCCGCCGCCCGGGCGCCGCCGCGGAAGTTGGGGTCGTCGATGGCGAAGAAGTTCGCCAGGACGGCGCCGTCCTTGCCGCTGGTGATGCTGACCCGCGGCCCGCCGCCCTCGTCCGGCGTGACGACGATGTCGGCGAACCCGTCGTTGTTGAAGTCGGCCGCGGCGACGAACACGCCGCCCTGGAAGTCGGCGAACGGCAGGGTCGTGCTGAGCCGCTGGCCGGTCGACCCGTCGAACACGCGCACCTCGGCGACGGTGCCCGGCCCGGTGCCGACGATCAGGTCGGCCACGCCGTCGCCGTTCACGTCCGCGGTGGCCGTCCGCACGCCGCCGCTGACGTTCCCCTCGAACGCCGGCACCTCGACCTTCAGGCTGCCGTCCGGGTTGAAGACGCGGACCACGTTGCCTCCGGCCTGCCCGGCCCCGACCGCGTACGGCTGCGGCGGGTCGCTCGGCGGCGGCACCACCGGCACCACGGGCACGCTCAGCACGGTGAGGACCACGTCGTTCCCGTCGCCGCCCTGGTAGTCGATGCCGAAGGTCACCCCGTTCACGACGGTGGTGCCGCCGTCGGGGAGGTTGGCGAAGGTGTCCTCGACCGCGTCGGCCTGGTTGTTGTCGATGATCGTGAACGTCTGCCCGACGGCCGGGGCGTACCCGAGCGACAGGTTCAGGACGGCGCCGGTCAGGTCCACCGTGCCGTTGACCTTCAGCTGGTCGGACTCCCCGGCCGCGGGGCCGTTCAGCTCGACCTGGTAGACGCCGCTGGTCGTGAGGTCGTTGGTGGTCAGGGTGCCCGGCGACGTGCCCGGGGCGATGGTGGCGATCCCGCCGGTCACCTTCCCGACCGTGCCGGTCCCGCCGAGTACGCCGCCGAACGGGACAACGTCGCTCCCCGGCTGGCTACCGTTCACCAGCAGCGTGCCGGCGACGACCGTCGTATCACCGGCGTAGGTGTTCGCACCGGTGAGGAGGAGGACGCCGCCGCCGTTCTTGGTGAGGCTCCCGTTCGAGATCACGGCGTCGATCCGCACCTCGGTCGCGGCCGGGGAACTGCCCACGGTAAACGTCCGCTCGGCCCCGCCGAGGTCGAGGTTCCCGGTGACGACGGCCGTGCCGAACCCGTTGCTGGAGAACTGCACGTCGTCGTTCAGGATCAACTTCCCGACCCCGGTGTTGACCGTCGCGCCGCTGTCCAGACTCAGCTTGCCGATCGACTCATCGTTCCCGTTCAGGTCGAACGTCGCGCCGGCGCTCAGGATCAGCTGGATGTCGTTCGGCATCTGGCCGTCGGCCGCCAGGCGGACGACCCCGGACCCCGGGGCCGAGCCGAAGACGATGAGCTTCTTCGACACCGCCGCGTTCGTGACCCCCGGCTTGGCGAGTTCGAGGGTGCCGCCGAACACGACCGTGTCGCCGGTGTAGGTGTTCGCCCCCGCCCCCTGGATGCGCAGCGTACCCGACCCGTTCAAGGCGATCCCGCCGGCCCCCGAGATCACGCCATCGATCACCAGGTCGGCGGCCGCGAGGTAGTTGGCGAGGGTGATCGTGTGCGTGCCCGCGGTGAGCCCCAGGTTCCCGGTGATGGTGGCCGGGAGGATCGCCGTCGGGAGCAGGTCGATGTTCCCGGTCAGGGTGAGCTTGCCCGTCGTCGTGACGACGGCGGCCCCGCCGAGCAGGGTGAGGTTGGCGACCGTCTCGTCGTGGGTGCTCAGGTCGAGCTTGCCGTCGTTCATGATCGTGACGGTGGCGGTGTTCGGGATCTCGTTCCCGAGTTCGAGCTGCACCAGCGCCGACCCGGCAACCCCGTTCCCGTCGCCGATCTGCAGGGCGCCCTTGAACGCGCTGTCGGAGGCCGTGTCCTTGAGTACGAGGGTGCCGTCCTTCACCCAGGTGAGGCCGGTGTAGCTGTTGGCGCCGACGCTGCCGGTCGCGTTCGGGTTCTCGTACCGGGTGGTGCCGCCGCCGGTGTAGGTGAAGCCGCCCGCGCCGGCGAGCTTGCCCGTGACGGTGAGCGTCGCCGCCGGGTCCACCGCCACCGTCGTCCCCGCGGGCGGCGCGAACACCCCCCCGGCGTCCGAGCCCGACACGGCGCTGGTGATCGTCGAGTTCGACTTCACCGTGATCAGCGGCGTCTGGACGAACCCGAGCCCGGCCGCCAGCTCGCCGCCGTCGAGGACGATCTCGCCGACCACCTCGTTCCCGGCCCCGGTGACGTTCAGCCGGCCGCTGGTGTCGAGCTCGACGACCGCGTCGTTGGCGATCTGGCCGGCGGCGTCGAGCCGGATCTCGGCGGCCACGCCGAACCCGCCGACCGTCGTCTTCGTTCCGGCCGGGATGGCGTTGCCGGCGCCGCCGTTCAGCCCGAGCGCACCGGCCTGCACGACCGAGTCGCCGGTGAACGTGTTCGACCCGCGGAGAACCAGCGCCCCGGCCCCCTGCTTGGTGATCCCGCGCGACCCGGTCATGTCGGCGAAGACGCTCAGGCTCGACCCGTTCGGCACCTCGAAGAACGGGTTGCTGTTCACGCCGCCGAGGACCAGGTCGGCCGTGCCGGTGATCGAGTACGCCCCGACGCCGGTCACGAGCACCTGGTCGCCGGGGGCGTCGCCGTCGAGCGTCAGGTTCTCGGTCAGCTGGATGGTGCCGGAGTTGCCGTTGAACGTGATCCGGTCCACGGACAGGTTCAGGTCCACGTTCTGGATGCTGTTGACGGCGCCGTTGAAGACGACGGCGACGCTGCCGTCGAAGGCGTTGGGGAAGCCGAGGGCGTTCACGGTGGACCAGTTGTTCGTGTCGTTCCACAGCCCGCCGCTGGCCGGGCCGACCCAGGTGTACAGCGCCGGCACCTCGCGGGCTTCCAGGGTCTGGAGCGCGAGGGCCGTGCGCGGCGTGGCGCGGCGGGCGGCGGGGCGGAGGCACTTCGGCAGCCACTTCGTCAGCCTGGAGGCGGTCACGGCGGGGTCTCCACGGTTGGTGCCGCCCCGGGCGCGCCGCGGCCGCCGGGCGTGGCCGGGGCGCGGGGTCGGGGAGTCGGCACGGGTTCGGTTCGACCGCCCCCGCCGTGCGGCGGGGACTCGCGGCCGTCCACCCTCACATGCCGCGGCCGCGGCGAAGTGTTACCACAACTTTTCCGCCGAGTGACAATCGACTGTCACGCCCCGCGAACGCGAACGGCCCGCCGCGGGGGCGGCGGGCCGTCCAACGATGAAAGCCCGGGGACGGCCGTCCCCGGGCTTCGCGCGACAAGTTCATCCAACCCACTTCACGACGACGCACGCCAGTCGGCCGTCGGCCGACAGCACGACTTCCCATGCCAGCAGGCCCGCGGCGTACTCCAGCGTACACCCGTCTGCCAGGTTCCGCACCACGGCCGGCACGCCGAACCGGTCGATCACGTCTTCCTCGCACGCGATCGGCCGCGGGTCGAAGGCCGACCCGCGGAACCGGATCACGCCGGCGAACGGCTGCAACCCCGCGGCCACGTCGGCGGGGCGCGGGCGGACGTGATCGCAGTACCCGACCACCCGTCCGCCGCCGACGGCGAGCGTCAGGCCGTGGGCGGGGTACTCCAACCCACCGGCCGCGTCGTAGGCGCAGCCGGGGCCGAGGAAGCGGAGCCGCGACACGGGGTCGCCGCAGCCGACGCCGGCGAGGCGGAACGTGTCAAGGTCCAGCACCAACTCCGGGGCCGCTTCCTGCCCCGCGACGGCCGCCGGCCGTCGATTCGTCTTCACCGTCGCCGCCCCTCCGGTTCACGCCCAGTCCAGGAACCACACGCCGCCCACCCGGCGGAACACGACCCGCGCCCCGCCGGCCTCGAACACCGCCGTCGTGCCGCGGTCGGCGAAGGCGGGGTCGCACCCGCGCACCTGCCGGAGCCGGGCCAGCTGTGCGGCGGGGTCGGTCGGCGCCGGCGGCGGGAAGCGCTCCACGAACCCGGCGTGGTCTTTCGCTTCGAGCAGGCCGACGGCCAGCGCCAGCGCCGTCCGCACCTCGGCGGCGGACGGCTCCGGGGCCGGCGGCGGGGCGCGGCACCCGGCCGCGACCAGCCCCAGCCCCGCGATCAAAACGGCTCGCCGCCCGCGCATCGCCCGCCCTCCCGTTCACCTACCAACGGGTGCCGCGGCGGCGGCGGATCGTTACGCCCGAAAATTGGCGCGGAATTGTGGTAACAGTTGTGCGGCGCCGCGGCATCTGGCGGTAGTGCACCGCCGCTAGCGGCGAAGCAAACCTACAGCCAGTCGGTCACGACGCCCGCGGCGGTCAGCCGCTGGCGCAGCCGCGTCAGTCGCACGCGCAGCGCGACACGACTCACGCCGATCTGGTCGGCGATCTCGGCGGGGGTGAAGCCCTCCAGGCGGAGGTCGATCACGCGCCGCTCGGCCTCGTCGAGGTGCGAACAGAGGTGCGCCAGCTGGTCGCGGAACTGGGCCTCCAAGGCGGGGTCGGTGCCGCCGCCGCTCAGCGCCGCCAGCGTGCCGGACAGGTCGTCCTTCGCCCGCGAGCCGTCGCCGCTGAGCCGCCGCTGCCGCTGGAGGTGACGCCACTGCTTCGCCGCCTTCCGCCGCAGGATCGTCACCGCCAGCCCGATCAGGTCGTCCGGGCTCGCGACCCGGAACTTGTTGTCGCGGAGGCCCGCCACGATGCTCAAATGCACCGACTGCGCCAGGTCGGCCGAGTCCAGGTACGGTCGCAGTGCCGGACCCAATAACACCCGTGCCACGATGCGCACCTTCGGCTCGTATTCGGCCACCAGCTTCTGCAGCGCGGCCGGGTCGCCGGCGGCGGCCTGGCGCAGCGTCTCGGCGAAGTCGGGTGCGTCGGACATGGCGGAACCCGCGACAGGGAGAGGACTTGTCGGCTAAGATACCCGCGAACCCCGCGGAATGCTCGGACCGGGATTTATTCTTCCGCCGCGCCCCCCACCGGGTCGCGGAAACAAGTGGTCCAGTCGAAGTGACGATCGCTCGGAGTCGAACCGCGTTCGGGAGCCATCATGTCGTCCGTCCTTCCGGGCACCGCCGAAGGGGAACTCCGCCGCGCCCGCGCCGAACTCGAAAGCAGCCTCCGCGGCGGCGGCGACGCGCGCGCCGAAGCCCTCCTCAGCGCCTACCCTGCCGTCGCCACCGACCCCGAGGCGGCGCTCGAACTCGTCTACACCGAGTTCGTCGTCCGCCAGGAACTCGGCCAGAACCCCACCCCCGCCGACTGGATCGAGCGCTTCCCGCAGTACAAGGCCGACCTCGAACAGATGTTCGAAGTTCACGACGAACTCTGCCGCTCCGACGCCATCACCCGCCACGACGGCGCCGGCGCCGTCCCCGCGTCGCGGGCGGTCATGATCCCCGGCTACCAGATACTCGGCGAGGTCGGCCGCGGCGGCATGGGCGTCGTGTACCAGGCCCGCGACGTGCGCCTCAACCGCGTCGTGGCGGTGAAGGTGATCCTCTCGGGCGAGCTGGCGGGGGCGAAGGAGCGCGGCCGGTTCCGTCGTGAGGCGGAGGCCGCGGCCCGGCTCGACCACCCGAACATCGCCCGCGTCTACGAGGTCGGCGACGCCGCCGGCCGGCCGTACTGCGCGACGGAGTTCGTCGGCGGCGGGCCGCTCGCGGCGAAGATGACCGGCGCCCCGTGGCCGGTGGCCGCGGCGGCGAAGCTCGTCGCCGAGCTGGCCCGCGCCGCCGAGCACGCCCACGGCCGCGGGGTGGTGCATCGGGACATCAAGCCGGCGAACGTGCTTCTGGGAATTGACGATTGCCGATCGATGATTGATGAATGCCGAACCACCAAAACCCAGGCCGTGACCCCGACTCCGGGTCAATCTGCAATCCTCGATCACCAATCATCAATATTCCCGAAGCTGGTCGATTTCGGCCTCGCCAAGTGCCTCCTCGACTCCGACCAGGGGCTGACGCGCACCGGCGACGTGGTCGGCACGCCGATGTACATGGCGCCCGAACAGGCCGCCGGCGCCAACGACGTCGGGCCGGCCGCGGACGTGTGGGCGCTCGGCGTCATCCTCTACGAACTGCTCACGGGGCGGCCGCCGTTCCGCGGGGAAACCGCCGCCGAGACGCGGCACCTGGTCCTCACCGCCGAGCCCGTGCCGCCGCGGCACCTGCGCGCGAAGCTGCCGCGCGACCTGGACACCGTCTGCCTCCGGGCGCTCCAGAAGGAGACGCACCGCCGCTACGCTTCCGCCGCGGCGCTGGCCGACGACCTGGAGCGCTGGGCGGCGCGGAAGCCGATCGCGGCACGGCCGGTGCGGTGGCCGGAGAAGGCCGCCAAGTGGGCGCGGCGCGAGCCGGTCGTGGGCGGGCTGGCGGTCGCCGTCGGGCTGGTGGCGCTGGTCGGGCTCGGCGGCGTGCTGTGGCAGTGGGACCGGGCCGACAACGGGTGGCGCGAGGCGGTGGAGGCGAGCCAGCAGGCGTCCCGCGCCCGCGACGACGAGGCCCGGCTGCGCGTACTGGAGGCCGACGCCCGGGAGAGTGCCGAGGCCCGGTTCCACGCCAGCCAGATCGCCCGCGCCGCCCTCGACGTGTCCGCCGCGCGCACCGCCACCGCCGAGCGGACGCTCGACGAGCTGAAGGCCCGCGAGCCGGCCCGCTGCCGGTGGGAGTGGGACTACCTGAAGCGCCGCTGCAACGCCCACCTCGTCGAGATGGTCGGGCACACGCAGATCGTTTCCGGCGTGATCTACTCGCCCGACGGGTCGCGGCTGTACACGTCGAGCGGCCCGTGGAACGGCCCCGACCCCGGCGAGGTGAAGGTGTGGGACGCCGCCACCGGCGCCCTCCTCCACGACCTCCCCGGCGCGCCGACCGCGGTCTACCGGCTGGCGCTGAGCCCCGACGGCCGGGAGCTGGTCGCCGGGTGTGCGAAGTCGGTGGTGGTGCGCTGGGACGTGTCCGGCCCGGAGCCGCGGCCGCTGCCGCCGCTCGACACCGGCACCGTCGCCTACGCCGTCGCCTTCCACCCCACCGAGCCGATCCTGGCGGTCGGCGGCGGCGACGGCTGGGTGCAGATGTGGAACACGCGGCTCGGCGTCCGGCTCCTCCGCCAGCCGTGGCACGCGGGGAACATTTACGACGTGGCGTTCAGCCCGGACGGGAAGCTGTTCGCGTCCACGAACCGCGACGGGGCGGTCGCCGTGCGGCGCACGTCCGACTTCATGCTGGTGAAGGAACTGCGGCTCGCCACCGACGCGCGGCGGGTGGCGTTCGCCGCCGACTCGCGGATCATGGCGACGCTGTCGCACGACGGCGAAATCGCCCTGTGGGACGCGGCCGAGGACTTCCGCCGGGCCGCCGCGTGGAACGTCGGGCCGGCCAACTACCGCGCGCTCGGCACGAGCCCGGGCGGCCGGCAGGTGGTGTGCGCGGTGCGGAACGCCGACCCGCGCGCGTGGCTCGTGCGCGGGCAGGCCGAGGCGCGGCTGTCGGCCGGTGGCGCGACCACGGCGTTCGGGTTCCGCCCGGACGGCGCCCGCTTCGCCGCCGCGCGGGAGGACCACGTCATCCAGGTGTGGGACCAAACGGCCCCGCCCGACCCGCGGTTGCACGAGTGGAAAACGGCGTGGGTGTCCGGTCTGGCAGCGAGCCCGGACGGGAAGACGGTGGCGCTTGCCGGCGGGCTCCGCTGGTCGCACAACGTCGGCGGCAAGCTGGTCGGCCTCCTCGACCTGGAGCGCGGCGGCGTTACCGACCTGCGCGGCCACGACGGGCAGGTGAACGGCGTGGCGTACCGACCCGACGGGAAGGAGCTGGCGTCGTGCGACGACGGCGGCGCCGTGATCCTGTGGGACGCCGCGAAGCGGAAGGAGACCGGCCGCCTGAAGCACCCCGCGGGGGCCGTGACCGGCGTGAGTTACGCTCGGGCCGGCGACCGGCTGGTAACCGCGGGGGCGGACAAGAACGCTCGCGTGTGGCACCTCGCCGACCGGACCGAGCGCGGCCGGTTCGAGCACCCGGCGGAGGTGCGGGCGGTCGCCTTCAGCCCGGACGGCGCGCTCGTCGCCACCGGCTGCGACGACCGCCTGGTGCGGGTGTGGGACGCGGCGACGGGTCAGTTGCGGCACGCGCTCGCCGGTCACCGCGCGGGCGTGGCGGCGGTGGCGTTCCGGCCCGGGACGGCCGAGCTGGCGACGGCCGACGACGGCGGCGAGGTGCGCTTCTGGGACGCGGCGGGCGGGAAGGACCGCACGGTTCACGACACGCGGCCGACGACCGGGTTGACGGACGAGGCACGGCCGACGGCGAAGGCCGGGGCGTCGCTCGCCTTCACCCCGGACGGCACCCGGCTGGCGCTCGGCAGCGCGGCGCTGTCGGTGCAGGTGTGGGACGCGGACACGCGGCGGCCGCTCCTCGACCTGGACGCCGTCGCCGGCGGGGCGCGGCAGAGCGTGGTCTTCACCCCCGACGGGACGCGCCTGATCGCCGGCGAGCGCGTGTCGGTGCGGGTGTGGGATTCCCGGCTGACGCCGGTGGTCGATCGCCGCACCGCGGCCGAGGCGCGGGTGCCGGCGTGGCACGCCGACCGGTTCGCGTCGTGCAGCAAGACCGGCGAGTGGGCGGCGGCCGAGTTCCACGCGGGGAAGCTGATGGAGCGGAACCCCGGCGACCCGCGCTGGGCGGCGGCCCGCGGCCGGGTGCGGGCGGCGCAGGGGCCGGAACGGGACGCCGCGGCGCTGGCGGACCACGAACGGGCGCTGGCGTTGAACATCGGGCGGGCGGGGCTCCGTCCGCCGGCGGTGCCGGGGAGCGCGTACATCTGGGAGCAGTACGCGGAGGGGCTGGCGTACCGCGGCCGGTGGGACGAGGCCATCCGGGCGAACCGGCTGTCGCTGGTTCACAACCCGGCGGGCTGGTCGGGGTGGGCGAACACGACGGTCGCGGAGCTGGCCCGCGGCGACCGGGCCGCCTACGACGCCGGCTGTGCCGACATGGCGAAGCGGTTCGGCGGCGGCACGTCGGAGCAGGCGTACCGCACGTTCCAGACGGTGATGGCGAGTCCGACGGCGCTGGAGGCGGCGGGGTGGCTGAAGCTCGGCGAGCGGGCGAAAGCGTTCGGCGGCTGGCGGGTGGAGGCGGCGGTGCTGGTGCGCGCCGGTCGGCCGGCCGATGCGCTGCGGTTGTGGGATAGTAGGCTGGCCGAACCGCGGGCGTGGGAGATGCTGTTCCGGGCGCTGGCGCTGCGCCGCCTGGGCCGACACGAGCAAGCCGAGGCCTGGGTGACGCGGGCGAAGGTGTGGGTGGCGGAGGCCGACCGTGTGGCGTCCGACCCCGCGGCATGGGCGTTGGACACGACCCGTTGGGACGACTGGACCGAGCGCGTGGTCGTGGCGGCGCTGCTGCGCGAGGCGGCGCCGGGGAAGTAGGGGCTCGGGGCTTGCCGCTCGCGGCGATGCAGGGTACACCCTGCATCGCCGCAAGCGGTTGCGTAACAACCTGACGACTCCCACTCGACGCGGCGCGCGCGATGGGGCACCATACTCAGGTCGCCCGAGGAGCCCGCCCGATGCGTCATCCCCTCGCGTTCGCGGCCGCTGTCGTCGCCGCGTTCGCCATCAACGCCCGCGCGCAGCCCGACGACGGCGACCTCGAAGACGGCGTCTACCAGCTCCGCTTCGACGGCCCCGGCCGCAAAGTCACGCTCCCCGACGGCGAGCCCGCGGTCCTCGGCAAGCGCCTGTCGCCGTCGATCGGCACGGCCACCGAGTTGAAGTCGTGGACGAACGACAACCGTCGCTTCCACCTGACCGTGACCGGCCTCGGGCCGCTGCCGCCGGAGGTGACGAAGGAGCAGACGGCGCTGGTCGTGGGCGGCGTGGTGCTGCACCTGGGCCGGCCCGAGAAGCTGCCGGAGGGCGGCTTGATCGCGACCTGGGCGAACGTCGAGACCCCGGACGCGGCCCGCACCCTGGCGGAGAAGTACCGCGTCCCACGCACGCTCCGCAAGCACCCGGGCCACCGCTTCGAGGCCCGCTGGACGGCGGACGCGCCCGCGTTCCGCGCCGGCGAGGCGGTCACCTTGAAGCTGGCGCTGAAGAATACCGGCACGGAGCCGATTCGCTTCACGTTCGGCGGCAAGCAGCGCGGGCCGCGGGACAACCAGTTCCGGTTCATCGCCCAGGAGGGGCAGGACGGCAAAGGTCTCCCCGACACCGGCAACGCCCACAACTTCGGCGGCATCATGTCGGTCAAGACGCTCCGCCCGAACGAGGTGTTTCGCGCCGAGGTGGACGTGACGAAGTGGTTCACCTTCACCCGGCCCGGGACGTACCGCGTTACCGGTATCCTGGACCTGCCGATCCTCGACTCCGTCGGCGACGGCTTCGGGCCGACGGTGTGGGACGACCTGGCGGTCGGCGAGTGCGACGTGCGAATACAGTGAGGAGTGGCGAACGGCCGGCGTCAGCCGGCTGGTGGCGACCGCAGGTGCCTGTGGTCGCCACCAGCCGGCTGACGCCGGCCATTCGCCGAGAAATCCGGTGGGTCTGCCGGCCGGCGTGTAAGCCGGGTTCTGTCCCGCCGCGGCCTTGCGACCGCGGCGGCGACGGCCATTTATCTAGCCCCACGGTTGCCCGTGGGGTCGAGCAGCCTACCCGGAGATCGTAACGGACCGGGCCGGTCCTGTCCCCTGTTTGGCCTTGCTCCCGGTGGGGTTTGCCGAGCCGGCCGGTCACCCGGCCGCTGGTGCGCTCTTACATTAAGGGCTTGCGCCCCGCACCATTTCACCCTTACCCTCGGGGAGGGATGAGGGGTGAGGGATGAGGGATGAAGCAGAACCATGCGGAGTCTGCCTTCATCCCTCATCCCTCATCCTTCATCCTTCCACGAGGGCGGTATCTTTCTGTTGCACTGTCCCGCCCGCTGGCGGCCCGGGCCGGTACCCGGAGCCGTTACCGGGGGTGGGCGTTACCCACCACCGCGCCCTGTGGAGCCCGGACTTTCCTCCCCTTGCGGGGCGGCCGTCCCGCCGGCCGTCAGACCCGTTTCTCAACCTACCTGCCGCGACGGTCGCGGGTAGGGTGCTGGCCGGGTTCCCCCCGCCGCCCACAATAAGCCCGATGACCACCGCCACGCTCGACCGGACAGCCGCCGCCCCGCCGGGGTTCGCGGGCGGGGCGGTCACCGTCGGCAACTTCGATGGCGTTCACCTCGGCCACCGCGCCCTCGTCGCCGCAGCCGCCAGCCGGGCGCACCACCTCGGCGGCCCGGCCGTCGCCGTCACCTTCGACCCGCCGCCGTATCAGGTGCTCGTGCCGGACGCGCCGCCGCGGCCGCCGCTCACCACGGTCGCCGACCGGGCCGACCTCTTGCGCGCCGCCGGCGCCGACCGCGTGATCGTGTACCGCCCCGACGGCGTCCTGCTGGCGCTGCCGCCGGCGGCGTTCGTCCGCGACGTGCTCCTCGGCCAGCTCGGGGCGACGGCCGTCGTCGAGGGCTACGACTTCCGCTTCGGCCGCGGCCGCGTCGGCGACACGGCGCTGCTGCGCGAGTTGTGTGCGGCCGCGGGCGTCGGCTTCGAGGAGGTGCCGCCGCTGACCGACGCCGACGGGCCGGTGTCGAGCAGCCGGGTGCGGGCGGCGCTGTTGGGCGGGAACGTCGAAGCCGCGGCGGCGTTGCTCGGCCGGGCGTTCCGCGTCGCGGGAACGGTCGTGGCCGGCGCCCGCCGAGGCCGCACCCTCGGCTTCCCGACCGCGAACCTCGGCGACGTGCCGACCGTGCTGCCGGGCACCGGCGTCTACGCGGTCCGCGCCGTCGTCGGCGGGGCGACGTGGCCGGCGGCGGCGAACGTCGGCCCGAACCCGACGTTCGGCGAGGACGCGCGGAAGGTGGAGGTTCACCTCATCGACTTCGCCGGCAACCTGTACGGGGCGGTGTTGAGCGTGGAGTTCGTGGCGAAGCTGCGCGACACGCGGCCGTTCGGCGGCGCCGCGGAGCTGGCGGCGCAGCTCGGCCGCGACGTTGTCGCGGCGCGGGCGCGGCTCACGGCGTGACCTCCGCCTCGCGGCGGAGGCGGTCGAACTCGCCCTGGTCGAGGAACACGCCCGGGGAGAAGCTCGGGCCGGCGCGGGAAAACGCGTCGCGGGCCACCTCGTTCCGCCCCGTCACGCTGGCGACGACGGCCAGTACCTGCGTGTAGTACGTCTCCCCCGGCCGGCCCGCCTCCAGCGCCCGGCACGCCGTCCACACCAGGGCGAACACGTCGTCGGACTGGTAGTGGCGGGCCGCCGCCCCGCGGTCGGCCTCGCCTCGCGGGCCGGCGATCGCGTGGTTGGCGAACAGGTTCGACAGCATTCCCGCCTGCACCCACCCCTCGCCGGGGTACAGCGCCATCGCCCAGCAGGCGCGGAGGTAGTCGGCCCCGTCGCGGCTGCCGTGCCACTTCGGGTGAAGGTATTCGAGCCTCAGGTCGCACGCCGTGCGGTTGTCCGGGTTGGCGTGCAGCGCCCGCCGGAACGCGTCCTCCATCTCGGCCCGGTCGCCGCCGAGGCCGAGGCACACCGCCAACATCCGCGTCGGCGCGGTGTACCCGTCGGGGTCGGCGTCGGCGGCGTCCTGCAGCACCCCGCGGGCCTCGCGGAGGTGTTCCCGAAACGTCTCGAAGGCGGCCGCCGGCACGGTGTCGGCGAAGCCGCCGCCGCGGGCGTCCCACGCGAGGTTCACCAGCCCCTCGCCGCGGACGGCGCGGCGGAGGTAGTCGCGGCCGTCGGCCCGGCGGATGTGGCGGTCGAGGTCGGCGAGCACGTCGGTTCGTGCCGCGCCGCCGGCCATGCGGTATTCCTGCCACTGCCGCGCGGCACCGATGAGGATTTCGTCCGTGACCAGGGTGCGCACACGGGCGGCGGCGTCGAACAGCTGCCAGAAGCGCCCCTCCCACTCGGCCGCGTCCGCCCGGAGCGGGTGGCTCGGGCGGAGCCGCCGCGCCGCACGCAGCCACTCGATTACGGCGGGGAGGCGATGCGTCGGCGGGTACGCGCTGTCGAAGAATCGCTCGACCGCGGCGCGGAACTCGGCCGGGTCGGCAGCCCCGCCCTGAGTGACGTTGAGGGAGTGCCAGTAGCGGACGAACGGGTCGTCGCAGCCGGCGCGGATCGCCGCAACGACGGCGACCCCGGCTTCCCGCACCAGCGGCTCGGACGTCTGCCTGGCCAGCAGGAATTCCGCCCCCATCCGGACCTGGACGTCCAGCACGGCGCGGGCGGCGTCGGCCCACGGAGCGTCCTTCCCCGGCGTCGCCTCGAACGCCCCGACGGTGTCGGCCCGGAGCGCCTTCCGGTGCGCCTCCCACACGGCGGCGCGCCGGCCCGGATCGACCTTCAGCAACTCGCCCCGCTCGTCGAGCCGGCGGGTCCACTCCGCCGCGAGGGCGGCCCGGCGCGCCTCGGCGTCCGCGAAGCTGCCGGGTGCGCCGGTCGGTCCGCCGGGGACGGCGTCCGGGATCGGGACGAGTCGCGGCGGTTCGGCGGGAACGGCGGCCGCGACCGGCTTCCGCCGCGGCGGGTCCGGGACGACGACGACGACGCACAGGAGCACGGCCGCGGCACCGAGCACCGACTCGACGGCGTAGGACGGACCGGGGAGGCGCATGGAACCCACCGGGGGCACGGGACGGGTACATCGATTGTCGCGCCTGGGGAAGAGCTGTCAACGGGAAACCGGAGCTCAGGCGCACGCCGCTCGGGGCGTCAAAGCCCGATTTCTATTCCACGAGCGTAATCGATCTGTGAGGGACAGCGGTGAGGTGTCCGGTTCTCCGACGTGGGTAAGTGGTGGAAGATAAGAAAACTGGGGAATTGGCTTGAAGTCAGGCCGATACGCTGTGTAACTTCTCGGAACACGTTCACGGCATAATGCGATTTTGTGACCGAGGGTGCTGCCCAACCCGCGGACCGGTCTGCGCTTGGGAACCCCTCGGGAGACGTAACTACCGCACCTGTGACTCGCTACCTGAGGGACTTATGACCGGCGACTTCCGTAACTGGGTGGCCCGCCTGTTCCAGACGAAGACCGCGGCCCGCGCCGCGAACCGCCGCACCCCGCGGCGGGCGCCGGTGTTCCGCATCGAGTCGCTCGAAGACCGCGTCGTCCCGGCCATCACCATCACCGACCTCGCCACCGGCGGCTCGCTCGACGCCGACCTCCTCGCCGACGGCATGGTCACCGGCGACGGCACCATCTCCCGCGGGGCGCTCACGAGTGTCCCGGCCGCGACGAACATCAGCGTCACCGCTGCGACCGGCAGCATCACCTTCAACGGGTTCGCGGCGACCGTCACGCTCCTGACCGGCGGCGGGTCGTCGGCCACGTTCACCGCCCCCGGCGTCATCAGCTTCGCCGACCTGACCGACAACTTCAACACGAGCGGCGGCGGGCTGGTGTTCGTCGCCGGCGGGTCGGCGTCGCTCCCGGCGCTCAGCGGCGGCAGCCTCGATGTCACCGCCGGCGGCGCCACCACCGTCGGCTCGGCGACCACGACCGGCGGCATCGACATCACCAGCACCGGCGGGGCCGTCAACTCCCTGGGCACGCTCCAGACGCCCGGCCAGCTCACCCTCGCGGCGGCCTTCGGCATCACCGTCCAGACCTCGGCCGCGACCCTTCAGGCGATCAACAGCACCGCCGGCGCCATCACCGTCACCCAGACGGCCGCCCCGTCGCAGCTGCTGACGATCACGAACACGGCCGGCGGCGTGGTGAACAACGCCCCGGGTGAGGCGATCACCATCACCAACCTCGGCAGCGGCATCCAGCTCGGCACGTCGGCCCCGGTGCAGACGGCCGGCGGCGGCGACATCACCCTGTCCGCCCAGGACATCATCATCGACGCGTCGGCCACGATCGCCGCCGGAACCGGCGTCACGACGCTGGCGAACTCGGACGCCGGCCGGCAGATCAACCTCGGCGGCAACGGCGTCACGGTCGGGAAGCTGACCCTCACCCAGGCCGAGCTCGACCGCGTGACCGGAACCGGCGCCCTCCGCATCGGCAGCACCACGTCCGGGGCGTTCGAGGTGAACGCCCCGATCACCCGCACCACGAGCGTACTGTCGCTCCTCAGCGGCGCCGCGATGATCGAGACCGGTACCGGCGCGATCACCGCGACCAACCTGCGGCTCAGCGGCCCCGGCCC
>Ga0209181_10002851_pt1 | contig 27713 bp, 19 predicted proteins | sample MAT05_FD_187208 | JGI IMG/M metagenome (GOLD analysis project Ga0209181, IMG submission 187208) | Freshwater microbial communities from Lake Fryxell liftoff mats and glacier meltwater in Antarctica - MAT-05 (SPAdes) (version 2) | ecosystem: Environmental > Aquatic > Freshwater > Ice > Liftoff...
GTCTGAAGTCTTGTGTCTGAAGTCTGAAGTCTTGTGTCTGAAGTCTGAAGTCTTGTGTCTGAAGTCTGAAGTCTTGTGTCTGAAGTCTGAAGTCTTGTGTCTGAAGTCTGAAGTCTGAAGTCTTGTGTCTAAAGTCTGCTGTCTTCCGATACCGTTAACAAGTCACCCGCAAAGGTCAGGGTAAAATAGCAAATCAGGATAGTGGAATGTCATTTTTATTTATCCATTTTCTGTTTTCCATTGAAATAATTGACTTATTTTTTAACAAATGCGCTATTTTTGCCTTTTCATTTTTTAGTTTTAAAAAACGGAAAAATTATTTTCTAAAAAAATTGTTGTAATTTATTGATTTTCAATTACTTACAATGTATCTATTCATTAAATAGTCCTTCATCATTATCATGATAATAATAGCAGACTGTGGTTCTACCAAATGTGACTGGTTGATGTTGCATGGTGGGCGCGATCAGGAACTCGAAAACACGACCGGCTTTAGCCCTTTTTTTCACACCACTGAAGAAATAAAGGACATCATTACCACTCAGTTGTTGCCCAAGATACAGGGCGCAATACCCGAAGCCATCTATTTTTACGGCACCGGGATCCACGATGAGCATCGCGCCGAGATCATCGCAACAGCACTCCGGGCAGTGTTCCCGAAGGCTTTAGTAGAAGTCAAGCACGATTTGCTGGGCGCTTGCCGGGCAACTGCCGGACGCGAAGCGGGTATTATTTGTATATTGGGTACCGGCTCCAACAGTTGCTATTACGATGGCGTTAATATTTTGGATAATGTACCTTCTTTGGGCTGGTTGCTGGGCGATGAAGGTAGCGGTACACACCTCGGCAAAGCATTGGTTAGGGCTAAATTCTACCGCGAACTGCCCACTGATTTGGATGCAGCCTTCAATGTTGCTTACCCGGAAGGCACGATGGTCATCAAAGATAAGGTGTATGAAAAAGGTGCTAATGCTTATTTGGCCAGCTTTACTACCTTCCTAGGAGATCATATCCAACATCCTTTTATTCATACCTTAGTAAAAGATTGCCTCGGCGAATTTCTTGACCGGCAACCCTGCAAGTATAGTGGATACCAAAGCGTACCTTTTCACTTTGTAGGCTCTATCGCCCATCATTTTAAAGATATTCTGGTGGATTGCCTGGAAGCCCGCAAGATTAAATCCGGCGTTATTGTCCGCAAGCCCATTTATTCCCTCGCGGATTTTCATGCCCCTGAATAAGTCGGACAGTCCACAGTCAAACAGTCCACAATCAAACAATCGGAAGTCAAACAGTCCACAGTCAAACAGTCGGAAGTCAATTTCCTCAATTTCCTCAATTCTTCCATTTCCTCAAACCTACTGCACGCAGAAAATTATTTACATGAAAGATATAAAAAGAATAGCGGTTTTTACTTCCGGGGGCGATGCCCCCGGCATGAATGCTGCCGTGCGGGCAGTTGTTCGCAATGCATTTCACAATGACCTGCACATTTACGGGATTATGCGCGGTTATGAAGGTATGATTGACGGCACCATCAAGCAATTGGAGACAACCGCTGCCAGCAATATTATTCATCGGGGGGGTACGATACTGAAAACGGCCCGAAGTAAACGTTTCATGACTCCGGAAGGCCGGAAGGCTGCTTATGAAAACCTCATAGCCCACGATATTGATGCTTTAGTTGCCATTGGAGGCAATGGTACTTTTACCGGAGCCACCATATTTATGGAGGAATACCCGGATATACCCATTGTCGGATTGCCGGGTACGATTGACAATGATTTGTATGGCACAGACTTTACTATTGGATTTGACACCGCCGTCAATACTGCAGTGCAAGCGGTGGACAAAATCCGCGATACCGCAGATTCGCATAACCGCCTGTTTTTTGTGGAGGTCATGGGCCGTCATTCAGGCTTTTTGGCCTTGCACACGGCCATCGCCGGCGGAGCGGGTGGGGTACTCATACCCGAGGAAGATTCCAGCGTGGATGATGTCGTAAAGTTGCTGAAAAGAGGGGCTAAACGGGCTAAATTATTCAGTATCGTCATTGTAGCCGAGGGCAATCAAATGGGTACGGTGTATGATATTGCTAAAGCGGTGGAGGGGAAAATTGACATTTATGATGATATAAAAGTAACGGTTATCGGACACCTGCAACGCGGCGGCTCCCCCTCTTCTTTTGATCGGGTATTGGCCAGTGTGCTGGGTTTTACGGCCGTTGAAGCACTGATGGAAGGTAAAAGTGGCGTGATGTTGGGCATTAAAAATAACAACATTCATTTTACCCCTTTTGAGGAAGCCGTTTCCAAAAACAAACCGTTTAATAAAGATTTACTTAGAATGGCGCATATTTTAGCGCAGTAATGTCGTTTCATTTCAAGACCATCGTCCACGTCGGCAGTTCGAAATTCAAACTTGCCAAATCTCATTAATCTAATCGTTGCTAATGCCCAAAGTAAATATACACAATATAGACCGATACGTTTCCTCTGCCATATACCAAAAAGGGGTAGATTATTTTCGCAAAAAGAAGGTAAAAGGGTTAGACGAAATTTCGCCTGGTGAGTGGATGGCCTCGGTAGCCGGATCCAATAATACCTATTCGGTGGATGTCCACATAGACGACGACAATATTACTCACTGGAGCTGCGATTGCCCTTTTGATACGGGGGACATGTGTAAGCACGTGGTAGCCACCATATTAAGAATTAAAGAAAAAAAAGGTGTAAATTCTCCCGCGCCGGTGTCTTCTCAGGCCGACCGCCTCCAGGCTGCGTTGGATTCCATGCGAAAATTTAAGAAAACAATCATCCCCCCGGAAGCGCCTGCTGTACGCCCGACAACGGTACAAAAAATTGCTCCTGAACAAATGATGGAAGGATACCAAACCCGATTAGGTGAAATAGAGCGAAAAATGCTAAAAATAGCAGCCGTGATTTGGGAGCCGTTTTCTCAAACAAAATTTATTGAAATCTATAACGAGGCAGGGTTTAGGTATAATGGTATCAACCTGTACGCTAAAGACGCCAAAATACTATTAGACGGCCTCATCAACAGCGGATTTTTGGTCCGATCGGAGGCCGCACAAATGCGTTGCCACGAAGGATTTGCCACAGAATTGTGCGATACCTGGTTTAAAAAAGACCCTGAATTTGCCAAAATATGTGTCCCGGTTCAATCCCGGGCCTATTATTCGTATTGGAATCAGGATACTAATGGAGAGCGCAATTTTCGCGATATGCGTATTGCCCGCTACAAAGAAGACGCCGCAGATTTTAAAACCCACTACTTTGCTACGCTTCAATCCAGCGGCATCCATACCCGGCGTTCCGTTGTCAGATACTGGTTGGGGCCGGTTTTTGACCTAAAAAAATTAACGGTATTTCCCGTGGTTATTCGCGCATTTATATTGAGCGAAATAATGACCGAAACAGCCTTCAATCTGGATAAAACCAATGCGTATTTTTTGTATGCACAAGACCAATTAGCGACGCTTGAATCGGACGACCGCGATACCTTAGCCCGATTGATCAGCCAAATTCAACTTTATCGGGGAGAATGGAAAGCGGTAGACAGAAATTATGCTTATTTTTCCAACCTTAATTTGGGTATTTTTACGGCAATGCAGCATTTTATTTCCGGAAATAATACGTCAGCACTCGAAGCATTTAATCTTTCCACGAAAGAAATGCGCCGCGTCAGCCGCAACCCCAAATCCTACCTTAGTAACTTAGCCGGCATCTTTCAGATTTTGGTACAACTAAAAACACAGGATATCGGCTTGTACGCAAAAATCGCTGATGCCTTTACAAAAGTCAGTAAAAATCCGACTTCTTATCAGCCGGTTTATGGTTATTTAAGCGCTATACTGGCTTTTTTACAAAACAACAAACCACTTGCTATAACTTTATTGGCCAAACCCCCTGCCATAACGTTTTTCAAATTTTTCCACTTCATTTGTCAATATTGGGTGGATGAAAAAATGGTGGATCGCCGCGACCTGAACCATTATTATGAAATGTTGCAGCAGAATGGCTATGAATGGTTAGCCGCAGAAACGCTGGAATTATTGGATAAAGTGGAAACCCCATCAGTGATGCGTACCCAAACGTTGGAGGAGCTGCGCGCCCGCCTCCGATACGCGCCGTTGGTGGATATGTTGCCCCGAATTGAAGACTGGGAAAACGCCCTGAATGCCCTCATGAGTATGTCTGCCGGCGCAAAAACCGGTAGCAATGTTAAGGAAAATGATTCCCGCCTGATATGGCTCGTCCATTTTGAACATAAGACCCTGCAACCCAAAGAACAAACTTACGGGAAAAAAGGCTGGACCTCCGGCAGGAATGTCTCGCTGCAGCGCCTCCGCGAGGGCGAACTGTCTTGCATAACCGAACAGGATCGCCGCATAGCCCGCCACATACACGGCTGGGGCACTTATTTAGAAATGAACGGGGCAGCCGCTATGCCCGACCTCGTGGGGCACCCCCTGCTCTTTTTATGGAAATCGCCCGATGTAGCCGTCCAGTTTTTGGAAGAAAAACCGGTCATGCTGGTCAAACAATCAGAGAAAGGGTTTACCCTGCAATTCTCCCATAATATTGACGGAGAAGGTTCCAACGTCATAAAAGAATCGCCGACCCGCTACAAATTGGTCAATGTCACGGCAGAAATGGCCCGCATTGCCAAAACATTAATCGGCGGAAAATCGCTATTTGTGCCGGAACAGGGCGCAGAACGCCTCAAACAGGTGGTGCAGGGATTATCGGGCATCGTCACCGTTCAGTCGGCATTGGAAGCCGACAATCAGGATGTCCCTTTGGTCGAACCCGATAGCCGTATCTGTGTCCACCTGCTGCCCGTAGGTGATGGTTTTCACGTGGAATTATACACAAAACCGTTCACGACGGCAGCCCCTTATTTCAAACCCGGAGAAGGGGAACCCTCGGTCATGTCGTTGGTAGATGGCGAACGAAAACGCACCAACAGAAACTTAAAAAAAGAAAAAAGCAGCGCCAAAGAACTGCGGGAAAGCATCGAAATGCTGCGCGACAGCAGCCCCCGGCACGGCACCTGGGAAGTAGAAGACGCAGAAGTATGCTTAGAACTCCTGCTTCAACTCGACCCCTTGGTGCAGGCACAAAAAATCATTTTGGAATGGCCAAAAGGAGAAAAATTCCGCATCACAACCGTGGCAGGGATGGGCCAGTTTCGCGTAAATATTCGGGAAAAAGGCAATTGGTTTGAGGTAAACGGCGAACTCCGGGTGGATGAGAACAAGGTCTATAATATGCAGGAATTATTGGCGCTGAGTGAGCGCGCCAAAGGGCAGTTTATAGAACTCAGCCCCGGTAAATTCCTGGCACTCACCGCCGAATTTCGCCGCAGATTGAAAGAAATAAACGGCTTGTTGACCCCCCAAAAAAATGGCAGCCTCCAATTGCACCCCCTCGCAGCCCCTGCCATCCAATCCTTTACCGATGCCCTTCAGCACCTTGCCGTAGATAAAAAATTTAAGGAAAATACCGACCGACTGCGCAAAGCTTTTAGCAAACGCTTCAAATTGCCGGAAAACTTCAATGCCGAATTGCGTACTTACCAAATGGAAGGATATGAATGGCTCAATCGCTGCGCCGAAGGCGGCGTAGGGGCCTGCCTCGCCGATGACATGGGCCTTGGAAAAACCATTCAGGCGCTGGGATTACTCACTTACAGGGCGCATCTTGGCCCTGCCTTGGTGGCCGCACCCGCCAGCGTGTGCCGCAACTGGCTCAAAGAAACCGAAAAATTTGCCCCGGGACTCCAACCCCTGCTTTTTGGGGAAGGCGACCGCACCGCTTTGGTAGAAAATGCCGACAAAGGCGATTTGGTCATTGTTACCTACGACCTGATGACCCGGGAAAGCGACCTTTTTACTAAGAAAAAATTTGCCACTATCATCTTAGACGAAGCGCAATCTATCAAAAACCGCGCAACCAAACGCTCCGAAACAGCCATGCAACTCCAGGGCGATTTTCGGATGATCATGACCGGTACGCCTTTGGAAAACCACCTCGGAGAGCTGTGGAACCTGTTCCAATTCAGCAATCCCGGCCTTTTGGGTTCTATTGACAACTTCAACGAACGGTTTGCCGTACCCATTGAGCGTTTTCGCGACGAAGGCCGCCGCGACCAGCTGCGCCGATTGGTGCAACCCTTCATCCTGCGCCGCCGCAAAAGCGAGGTATTAAAAGAACTGCCGGAAAAAACAGAAATTACGCTCACCGTAGAACTCACCGCTGAAGAACGCGCTTTCTACGAGGCACTCCGCCGCTCGGCCATGGATAAACTCCTGAACAACGACAGCAAAGGCGGTGAAAAACACCTGATGATCCTGGCGGAGATTATGCGCCTGCGCCGGGCCGCCTGCCACCCCCGATTGGTGGATAGCAACGCCGACTTTGTGGAAAGTTCAAAACTCCGACTCTTTGGAGAAATTGTGGATGAACTGTTGGATAATGGCCATAAAGCCTTGGTATTCAGCCAATTTGTGGCCCATTTGGGCATTCTGGAAGCATACCTGAAAAAGAAAGGCGTGAAATACCAGTACCTCGACGGCCAAACCCCGCTCAATACCCGCCAAAAACGCATAGAAGCTTTTCAGGGCGGGGAAGGTGACCTGTTTCTCATCAGCCTCAAAGCCGGTGGCGTGGGCCTCAACCTGACCGCCGCCGATTACGTGGTACACATGGACCCGTGGTGGAATCCGGCAGTGGAAGACCAGGCAACCGACCGGGCGCACCGCATTGGTCAGGAAAAACCCGTAACGGTTTATCGCTTGGTGGCAGAAGCAACCATTGAAGAAAAAATCATCAAGCTACACGAACAAAAACGCGACCTGGCAGACTCCCTGTTGTCCGGTTCCGATATGAGCGCCAGACTCTCCGCCGATGACCTGCTGGCATTAATTGCGGAGAAATAGCTGGTGGCACGGGAATGAATTAATTGAATGGTAGTAACATAAATTTTTTTGCAAAAAAATTTATGTTACTACCATTCAATTAATTCATTTATAAATAAAAATGCGTAACAATTTTTTATTATGATACAGATTTTGTAACTATCCAGCCGCCCCTAAATACTTGTGATTTACGACCTCGGAGAGGTCGGGGAAACATTGAAATGCTATATTTTTACAAACGTGCGAACTATGCGAGGTCGTACGGCAAAAAGTATTTCAAAGTGACTGGATAGTTACCAGATTTTTTGATGTTCTGGACAGTCCACAGTTGGCAGTCCGCAGTCGGCAGTCCACCGTTGGCAGTCCGCAGTCCACAGTCAGACAGTCGGCAGTCCACAGTCCGTCGGCAGTCCAGAGTCAACAGAATTTAAAACCACGATTGTTTCAACATACCTAATGTAAGTGCATGAGTGAAAATAAACGTGTTTATTATTTTACTTAAAATGCACATAATAAAATAGTTGCGGGGCTAATAACTCATAATTCATAATTCATAATTCATAACTACGTATCTTCCATGACAACAGAAAAAATTAACACGCTCAAACAGGAGATGGTTACCAACAAATCTTTTGAAAAAGTTTTTGCCTATTTCCTCGACCATTTCGGAGATAAAAAAGAATTTCACGAAATAGGGGAAGATTTCAGCCCGGATAAGGCTACCCAAAATATGCTGGCCCAGGCGCTTCGATCGGTACTCGAAATAAAAAAAGATTGGGTCCAGTTGGAAGGTTTCTTTTACAAAATTGATCGTTTTGATATGATCCACGGAAGTTTTAAATGCGGCGGTGTCGTTGGCTCTTTTTTCTTTTTCCACGATACCGGCATCGGGCTGCTGTCGGCTTTTTCTCCCTCCGGCGGTTTTAAAGGGGTCAAATTTGCGCGTTTTACCCGCACCAATATCCCCCTTAGAGGGAAAGATGGTTTTGCGGAGTCGTTTGAAATTAATCTGAACTGAAAAATTGAAAAATTGACGAATTGAGTATTTGACGAATTGAGTATTGGAGTATTTGACGAATTGAGTATTTGACGGCTGTTGATTTGTTCAAAATTTTTCCGAAAATTACCTACTTTTGTGCGCGAAAACCCAACAACCAATTGTAAATTTTATGTTTTTTTCTCCACCATGTCCAAATCCAAAGGATCAGCATTAGACGACTCCGACGCCGTTGGTTTTCGGCAGGGTGAGCGGCATTTTTTGGCTATCGCGATTGATGAATACGCGGAGCCTTCCCTTGCGTTGCGCAATTGCGTACTCGACGCCGAGGCTGTGGCATCGGTGCTGCAAACGCAATACGACTTCAAACATATCCGCTTCCTGCGCAATGCCGAAGCCGATGCCGAGGCCATCTACGAGGCACTCGAAGACTACGCCAAAACGCTGGGCGAACACGACACCCTCGTCATCTATTATTCGGGGCATGGAACGCTGCACCTGGAGGAGAGCCGCTGGCTGCCAGCCGATTACAACCCGAAAAAACACCGCTCCACGTCTATCCCAAACAGCGAAATACTAAAACGCATACCCGGAGCAACCCCACGCCATGTACTGCTGCTGGTAGATGCCTGTTTTGCCGGCACGCTTTGGAAGGATGCGCCCCCTCCATTAGCCGCCGATCCGCGCCAGTTGGAGCGCTTCCGCTCGCGGTGGGCAATTACCGCCGGTCGCCTCGAACCCGTGAAAGACGGCCAACCCGGCCAACACAGCCCCTTTGCCCAAAAACTACTGCGGTTTCTGCGGGAATACAGCCGTGATCATTGGTTTTCTGCCGCGCAATTAGGGCAATTTTTGGTGACGTCGCCGTCGGAAGGGACTAACCCTGTGTCCGGCGCTTTGCCGGGCCTGGGCCACGACCAGGGTAACCTCGTTTTTTACCCGAAACCCGCCGAAAGCCCCGACACTATCGCCTTCCGGCGCGCTCGCGAGGCTGCCGACCCGCACCTGCTGCAACTGTTCATCGCCGAACACGAGGACAGCCCCCACAAGGCGGAAGCCAAACGACTGCTGAAAACCCGGCTGGAGCAAATAGCTTGGCAAAAAGCCGAAAAAGCCAATTCTATTGATGCCTATGACGATTACTTGGACGATTACCGCGATGGCCCGCACGCAGCGGAAGCCCGACAGCGGAAAAAAGACTTAGCCGCTGACTTGCGACTGACCCGCGAGCAGGAAGCAACGGAGCAACGGGAAGCAGCGGCCCGGGCAGCAATCCGCGAAAAACGGGAACAGGAAGCAGCGGAGCAACGGGACGCAGCGGCCCGGGCAGCGATCCGCGAAAAACAGGAACAGGAAGCAGCGGAACAACGGGACGCAGCGGCCCGGGCAGCAATCCGCGAAAAACGGGAACAGGAAGCAGCGGAGCAACGGGACGCAGCGGCCCGGGCAGCGATCCGCGAAAAACAGGAACAGGAAGCAGCCGAAAAAACCCGCCTTGAAGCGGAAGCAACCCGCCGCAAAAACGGCAGCGTGCACCGCGACGGTCCCAACCTGCCCGCCATGGTCTTTGTGCGGGGTGGCCCTTTTACGATGGGCCACCGCGATATTGAAGCAGCAACACCCCTTCACGATGTGACAATTTCCGATTTTTTTATCGGGCAATACCCCGTCACTTTTGAAGAATACGACGCTTTTTGCGCCGCAACCCGGCAGCAACCACCCGATGATAGCGGCTGGGGGCGCGGCAAACGCCCGGCCATCAACGTAAACTGGAACGATGCTGCGGCTTATTGTGCGTGGCTGAAAACGCTGACGGGCAAGCCCTATCGCCTGCCCTCCGAAGCGGAATGGGAGTACGCCGCGAGGGGGGGAGGCATTTCCAAAGGATATGAATATGCCGGCAGCAATGATTTGGACGCGGTGGGGTGGTATCGCGGTAATTCCGCGGGCAAAACCCACCCTGTTGGGGAAAAAGACCGCAATGAGTTGGGCTTGTACGACATGAGCGGCAATGTATGGGAATGGTGCCAGGATCTTTGGCACAATGATTATCAGGGCGCGCCAAAAGACGGGAAAGCGTGGCTGGAGAACGGGGAAACTGATCGTCGCGTGTTGCGTGGTGGTGCGTGGAGCGGCAACGTTATCATTTGCCGTGCAGCGGTTCGCGGCGGGAACAACGTTACCTATAGGGGCTACAATAACGGGTTCCGTTTGGCCCAGGATTGCACCCTTTGAACTTTTACTCTTTTACCCTTTTTCTTTTGAAAGGCCGTTCAGCGCGGCCTTCTTTTTCTTTTTTTTGGCGAAGCCAAAAATTTTTTTTTGAGGTGGATGCCGGGTAGCATTTTACCGGGCTGTTTACTCGTTCCTAATATTCCTCCGTGGAAGCGATTAATTGTTGGCAATCTGTGGAGGCATAAAGTTGATTGGTTTTGTCCTCGTTGACGTGTATAATTTTTAATTCCAATCAAACAAACAAATAAGAAACATTAAAAGCCTTGAAGCGCTATCTTTGCCCCGGCAAAAACAAATGCGTTTTTATCCGTAAATGTATTCCAGTACCACGTTACTATGACCTACGACTCGCCGACCGCCCTGCTTTACCACACCTACAACAGCCTCTTTTTGAGCCTGCCTTTTAATGATATTGCCGATACCGGTACGCATTTGGCGTTGTTTTCCCGCCATTGTGACGCTGGTTTTAAAAAAGGCAAAAGTCCGACGGACATCATTGAGTCCTTTTGGAACGAATATTACGAAACAACACCGCACGAAGAGCGCCTCAATTTGTTGTTTTATTTTATTCAATACGTGGAACGACAGGTGGTACTGTTCGATTCGGTAGAAGATGCATTGTTTGAGCAAATCCACGAGATGAACGGCCCCGGATCGCTCAAACACCTGCTTAACCGCTTAGATTCGGAGGTGTTACGGGAAAAATTATTGGAAAAAATAAAAAAATACAGCGTTCGATTGGTTTTGACGGCCCATCCCACGCAATTTTACCCCGGCAAGGTATTGGGTATCATCAATGACCTTGGCAAAGAGATCAAAGCGCGAGATTTGGAGCAGGTGCGGTTATTGCTCATGCAATTGGGCAAAACCGCTTTTTATAACCGGCAAAAACCCACGCCCTTGGATGAGGCAGCCAGCCTCGGCTGGTATTTGGAAAACGTTTTTTACGATACCATGCCCGATATCCTGTTCCGACTATTGCGCGCTACCGGGCAGGATGTCACGACTTTTGAAAATCCCCGCCTGCTCGAACTCGGCTTTTGGCCCGGCGGCGACCGCGACGGCAACCCAAATGTGACCGCAGAAGTGACGTGCGAAACGGCCCGCAGGCTGCGCGAGTCCATCCTGCGTTGTTACCACCGCGAGATCCGGCAATTGCGCCGGCGACTCACTTTCCGGGGTACGGAAGATTTTATCCTGAAAGCAGAACGTACCATCAATAACACGCTGTATTATACCCAAAAAGAAATTTATGGCAGTTGTCGTGAACTGATTGCCGACTTAAAAGCGGCCCGCGATATTTTGGTGGCAGAACACGACAGCCTTTTTCTGGATGACCTCGACCATTTTATCCTGAAAGTTCGGGTGTTCGGTTTCTTTTTTGCCGCGTTAGACATCCGGCAAGACAGCCGTCGCCATGCTTATGTGTGGGATGCTATTTTTCAAAATTGGAGTGAAAAATTTCCCTGGTTCAATTTAGATGAATTTCATAAAACAGACGAAACGACCCAGATCAATCGGTTGCTGACCACCAATTACCGCTTGGATGAGAACGATTTTAGCGATGCATTTGTAAAAGAAACGATTCGTTCGTTTAGCGCCATTGCCGATATTCAACGCCAAAACGGGGAATTCGGCTGCAATCGGTACATCATTTCCAACTGTGGCAGCGCTTTGGATGTGGCAAAAGTGCTGGCATTGGCCAAGTTGACGCTGCAAGGCCCCAACCCAACTGCCGCCATCCCGGTAGATGTCATTCCGCTTTTTGAAACCATTGACGATCTGGCGGAATGTGGGTCGGTCATGCGCACACTTTACACCAATGAACACTACGCCAAGCATTTGGCCGCCCGAAACAACGTACAAACTATTATGCTCGGTTTTTCGGATGGCACCAAAGACGGTGGTTACCTGCGCGCAAACTGGAGTATTTATCGGGCTAAAACCGAACTGACGCACATCGCCCGACAACACGGCGTTTCGGTCATTTTCTTCGACGGTCGCGGTGGCCCTCCCGGTCGCGGTGGCGGCAACAATGCCAGTTATTACGCCGCACACGGGGCCAATATAGAGGATTTAGCGATTCAGGTCACTATTCAGGGGCAAACGGTGAGCAGCACGTATGGCACCCGCCTTTCTGCACAATTTAATATTGAGCGATTGTTGACGGCCGGTTTGGAAAACCCCTTGTTTCAGACCCATGCCCGCGAGCTGCCGCAGGCGGATATGCAAGTGCTGGATGAATTGGCCAGTGCCGCGTATGAATCCTATTTACAACTAAAAAACCACCCTGATTTTGTGCCGTATTTGGAGAAAAGAACCCCATTACCCTGGTACGGCGACACCAATATCGCCAGCCGGCCCACCAAACGCAACAGCGGGGAGGGCCTGAAATTTGAAGACCTGCGGGCCATTCCTTTTGTGGGCGCCTGGGCGCAAATGAAACAAAATATCCCCGGATTTTATGGTTTTGGCGGCGCGTTGGCGGCTTTTAAAGGGCGCAGATTGACGGGGTTATCGCGTTTGTACCAAGAGTCTTTGTTCTTCCGCACGCTGGTAGAAAATTCGATGCAAGCCCTCAGCAAGACCAATTTTGAAGCGACGCAATATTTATCTCAAGACCCGCAGTTTGGCCCATTCTGGGAAATGCTCCACAAAGAATACGAACTGACCTTTCAAAAACTGCTGGAACTTTCCGGGCAAAAAGACCTCTTGCAGGATAATCCCCGTTCGCGATACAGCATTGCCCTCCGGGAAGATATTGTGCTGCCGATTATTGCCATTCAGCAATACGCGTTGCAACAACTGACTTACCCGGATGTTTCGGCTGCTGATCGGGAAATTTATCGCCGCCTCGTACTCCGGGCAATGTTTGGTATTATTAATGCGGCGCGCAATGCAGCGTAAAAACCAATAACCAGTAACACCTTATATGCAACAACGCATCACCACCGCCATCTTTTTTGCCGCTGCCATGCTGGGCGGTGTTTATGGCGGTGCCATCCCTTTTTATGTACTTTTCATCGTAGTGGCGGTGGGGTGCCTATGGGAATTGACGGGTATATTATTTACTGTCGGGACTGAATACCGCTTGTTTCGACGAGCAATGGGTATTGTTGCCGGTATATTGCCCGTCATTTTATACGGGGCTAAAATTATTTTCCGGCAGGAAGAAAGTATTGTGCCCTTGTTTCCGGCAGACAATCATTTAGTTACCACCATTGTACTCATTGAAGTATTTTTGTTTTTTACGCTGTTTATTGTTGAACTGTTTCTTTCATCCGCGCAACCTTTCCATCAGATCGGCCACTACCTGACCGGTGTTATGTACGTGGGCGTACCGTATGCCATGTTGATCCAAATTGCTTTTTTGACGGGCGATTACGGGCCGCATCGGGTTTTTGGCATCTTATGGTTGGTTTGGACCAATGATTCAGTAGCGTATTTCACCGGGTCAAAAATCGGGAAAAACAAGTTATTGGAACGAATTTCCCCAAAAAAGACGTGGGAAGGCACGCTGGGAGGTGTTGTGGGTACTTTACTGATGGCCTGGCTACTATCGCAATATATTTTCGAATATACGCCGGTACAATGGCTGGCAGTAGGGATGGTAGCCGCTGTTTTTGGCTCGTTTGGCGATCTGGTAGAAAGTATGCTCAAACGCAGTGCGGGCATCAAAGATTCCGGCACGCTATTTCCCGGCCACGGCGGTTTTTTGGACCGCTTCGATGCTTTTCAGTTTGCAGTGCCCTTTGCGTGGGCCGGGCTAATGGTGGCTAAGTGGTTTATTTGAACCACAAAAGTACAAAAACAATGAACAGCATCAACATTACCCTGCTTGCCATATTCCTTTTTCCCCTGTCTGTCTGCGCCGGTAAAAAAAGTGACGACTCGCTTTCTTCCGGCAACAACACACCGCCAGCCGCCGGCCAGTGGAAAATAATTTACTTTTTTGACAAAAAAGACGAAACCAATAATTATAGCGTTTATGCAGTTGAGTTTGGCAGCGGCGGCGATCTGAAAGCAGCAAATGACACCGTTCCTTACCTGACTTGGAAGAGGATTGGCTCATCATTCAAAAAAACGACACTTTTATGCACTTTGAGCCTGCCAGCGGTGGCAACGGGGATACGGATATTCTGAAATTTGAAAAAAAATAGCCTGTCAGGTATCCTGATAAATAGGTAAATAGAAATAATCGTAGTTTTGAATTTCATTAATTACTATGAAGGGTTTGTGAGACTGCGGACTGCCGACTATTGACTGTGGACTACTTATCAACATTCCCGGTACTTAGTGCAGTGTCTAACCTGCTCGAATAATCTTTGTTTTTTTTATGAATAAACTACTTATCGCCCTTTTGTTCACCGGGTTAGCGGTTGCTTGTACCACGGTGATGGAGCCAACCGCAGATATCCCCACCGTCAGTTACAAAAATGATATAGCCCCCATTATTGCATCGAATTGTGCCCAATCGGGTTGCCATGGTGCAGAACGAACAGAACAATTCAACCTGCTTTCCTACGCAGAACTTGCCAAATTGACCGTGCCGGACAAACCCCGTCAAAGCAGTTTATACGAGGTGATTCGATTGTATAGCGGCGAAAAAGCCATGCCACCGAAACCCGCCGAGCCACTTTCAGACGCTCAAATCGGGCAAATTTACATTTGGATTCTACAAGGTGCCACCAATAACTAATGGCACGTAAAAACACATAATAAATTTTTTAATTAATTTTTAGCAACATTATTGCATTTGCACAGCGCTAATCCTCCAATCCACAATAATTAATCACCCATTCATTTCTATGTTTAAAAAAGCAATTTGGCTATTTCCTTCGATATTCATACTCGGACTGCTCTTTTCCGGCGGCTGTTATTACGACAACCTGGAGGAATTACACCCCGAACTACTGCTGGAAGGCAGTTGCGACAGTACGGGTACTATCAGCTATCAAACACAAATAAAACCCATTTTGACCAATTCCTGCGGGGCGAATAACTCTTGCCACAACACGCAAGGGGCGGGCGGCGGTGTGATATTGGAAAATCACGCCGGGGTAAAAGCTGCTGCCAACGGAAAACTCCTGAGTTCCATCACCTGGGACGGTAACGCTCAGCAAATGCCAAAAGGAAGCCCATCCAAACTCAATAGTTGTTCCATTGCAAAAATCCAAAAATGGGTAACCGCCGGAGCGCTAAATAATTAATAACCTCACACTAAAATGAGCATAAACAAATACCTGCTTTTTTTGATATTTCTATTCCCCCGTTGGCTTTCCGCTCAGGAAGAAGACCTCCTTTCAAGTCTGGAAGTAAAAGATAAGACACCGGTATTAGCCACCTTCAAAGGCACGAGGCTGATCAATCTTCACACCATAGAAGTGCCGGGCCGCCGCACCTTAGATTTTCGCATTGCACACCGCTTCGGCGCGTTCAACGGCGGCTGGTACGATTTCTACGGCTTAGATGGCGGTGCCAGCATCCGAATGGGCCTTGAATACAGCTACGATGGCCGACTTGAAGTTGGTATTGGCCGTACTTCTGTTGAAAAAATGGCCGATGGCTTTCTCAAATACCGCCTCATTCGGCAACGTCTGAACGGTTGGCAAAAGGTGAGCGTTACGCTGTTTTCTTCCGCTTATTATACCATGCTGAAAGACCCGGATGCCGCCACCAATGGCTTCGATAAATACGAGCATAAAAGCAGCCGATTGTCGTACGCGCATCAGATTATTATCGGTCGAAAATTCACAGACCGATTTTCCCTGCAAATAGCGCCGACGTTGATACATGTCAACCAGGTGGAACGCATCTCCGATCTGAATGACGCGCTGGTGCTGACGGGGGCTACCCGATTTAAAATTACTAAGCGCAGCGCCATTACGGTAGAATATGGATGGCGCGCCAACCAGTATTCGCGCAGCCAATACTACAATACATTGGGCATCGGCTGGGACATAGAAACCGGCGGCCACGTTTTCCAAATGTTTGTCACCAATTCGTTGGGGCTGACCGAACCCCAGTTCCTGACCCGAACAAACACCAAATGGACGAACGGCGGTATTCGTTTAGGATTTAATATTTCACGCGTATTCACCATTTAAAGAAGGTATGGCCCATCGCTAACAATTTTACCGGACGAACACGATCAGCCATCGGCAAGTTTAATAAATGTTCAATTAATGCAAAAAATATTTTTTTTAATTTCATGTGTGGCCCTTTTATTGGGTACCATTCTACAGCCTGCTTGCAGGCATGAATTGGCACCCCTGCCGTTTGGCCCCGTGGACCCTTTGGACACCGTTGTTGTTATTCCGGAAGTAATAGATTTAACCGGCAGACCATGCAGTGCTGATACCGTTTATTTTGGAAACCAGATACTCCCCATGCTCGTATCCAACTGCGGTATGTCGGGCTGCCACAGTGTCCAATCACACAAAGAGGGTGTAATTACCACTGATTATGCCAATATTATGAAGCAAATCAGGGCATTTAACCTGTCACAGAGCAAAATATATACTTCGGTGATCACGACAAATCTTGGAGATCGAATGCCGCCGCCACCCGCTGCTGCCCTTACCACCGAGCAGAAAAATTTGCTTAAAAAATGGATAGAGCAAGGTGCCTTAAACAACACTTGCAACGAAAATTATGGCAAATGCGATACCATCAACCTGTCCTACACCACTCATATTCAACCCTTAGTGTCGGGCAAATGTCAGGGCTGTCACAGTACCGGCAATCCCGGCGGCGGCATCAAACTGACCACCTATGCCGAGGTAAAAGCCAGCGCTCAAACGGGCAAATTTTATGGTTCAATCGCTTATTTACCCGGTATATCAAAGATGCCCCAAAATGGCACGAGACTTTCCGCCTGTCAAACGTCTAAAGTAAAAGCCTGGATCAATGCAGGCATGAAACAATGAATATTGAGGAAATGAATAATTGAGGAAATGAGGAATTGAGGAAATGAATAATTGAGGAAATGAATAATTGAGCCCCTCCGAAAAGTCGGGAATTCATTTTTTATTAGCATTTTCATTAGAAAACAGGGCAAATCGCGCTAAAAGGATCGAAAATTTGAAAAAATTTCGATATTTCGCAGCCAGAAGTACTGCATTTGACTTTTCGGAGGAGACTCATTACTCAATTATTCAATCAATTATTCATTTCCTCAATCAATCAATTATTCAATTATTCAATTATTCAATTAAGCTATGAACATCATTCAAAAAATTGCCGCAGCGCTGCTGCTTTTCGCATCCCTTTCCACGTCCGTTTCCGCCCAAAAGTGGTTCACCCGTGAAGCAAACGTGCAATTTGACGCAACCGCTAAAAGCTCGCCGGAAGAAATAAAAGCCGGCAGCAGCAGCGGAACGCTGGTAATAGAGCAGACCAGTGGTCGCTTAGAATCCGCAGTCCTGATAAAAGGTTTTCAGTTTAAAAAATCTTTGATGCAGGAACACTTCAACGAAAATTATTTGGAGTCCGGCAAATTTCCAAAAGCTACCTTCAAAGGAAAAATTGACGACCTCTCTAAAGTCAATTTTGGCAAAGATGGTACCTATACAGCCAATGTTTCCGGCGATCTTACCCTGCATGGCGTAACAAAACCAGTTAGTACACCTGCTACTTTCTTGGTAAAAAAAGATAAAATTACGGTTTCAACGAATTTTAGTACGATTTTGACGGATTACGGTATCTCCATTCCCGGTTTAGTAGCCGACAAATTGGCCAAAGAAGCGAAGGTCAGTATTAGTGGAGTATTAGAAATAATGAAGTAAATCAGTATCTTTGCGTTTTAATTCGGAATTGACTCGCATACTGCAACATATTTTTCTTTGTGTAGCCACCGCTATTATTTTGCTGCACAGTTTCATCCCGCACCTCCACCACGGGCAGATGAATGCTGTACAGCGTGAACGCGAGTGCACTTCAGAGAATATTGTTGATTTTCTTCGTTCCGTTTTTCACAACGATTTTGGTGACGATCACCATTTTGAAAATATGGAGGTTAGCGATGCCGATTTTGGCATTGTTAACCTCTTTTTTGACGCCACCGGCCCCGATCCTGTATGTTTCGACCATTTCGACCATCACTCCGATAGTCAGGCGATATACACCCCTGCCTTTTTTCCCGAGGCAGCCGCCCACCGTTACGTCCCGCCTCGAGGGCCTTACCCTGAAGCCCGGCGCATCCTGTCCCTTTGCGCCTTTTCCAACATTGGTCTGCGCGGACCACCTGTAGTTTAAAAGATTGCCCGTTCCTTAGGATGCGGGATTTCAAACGGTCGCCTGTTCAATGCCGACCCTTTGACTATTTATTTAAATTACAAGGTTACGTATATATGTTAGAAAAAATCATTCATTTATCCATCAAACATAAATGGTGGGTAGTCGTGGCGGTGGCTTTTGTTGCCGCAGCGGGTATTTGGTCAGCCCTGCGGTTGCCGTTGGATGCCGTACCCGATATTACCAATAATCAGGTTCAAATCATCACCTCCTGCCCTTCCTTAGCGGCACAGGAGGTAGAACAATACGTCACTTATCCCATAGAACAAAGCCTCGCCACGTTGCCCCATCTGACCGAATTACGCAGTATTTCGCGGTTTGGACTTTCGGTGGTCACGGTTGTTTTTACGGATGATACCGATATTTACTTTGCCCGGCAGGTCATTGCCGAAAACCTAAAATCAGCCGAACGGGAAATACCGGAAGGTGCCGGAACGCCTGCACTGGCACCGGTTACCACGGGTTTGGGAGAGATTTTCCAGTACGTATTACGCCCAAAGCAGGGCAGCGAAAGCAAATACTCCGCCATGGATTTGCGCACTTTGCAGGATTGGGTAGTGGCAAGGCAGCTCTACGGCACCAAAGGCGTGGCAGAAGTCAACAGTTTTGGCGGGTTGCTCAAACAATATGAAGTAGCCGTTGACCCCGACCGCCTTAAAGCATTTAATGTGTCCATTCCCGATATTTTTACTGCTTTACAGGAAAATAACCAAAACACGGGCGGTGCTTATATTGACAAAAAACCCAATGCGTGGTTTATTCGGGGTATCGGCACCTTGGCTTCCATGGAAGACATCGGGAAAGTGGTGGTTCGCGCTAATTCCAATGGTACTCCTTTGTTAATCAATGATATAGCCACCGTACAATTGGGCAGTGCAGTGCGATACGGTGCGTTGACCTACAACGGCGAAAAAGAAGCCGTTGGCGGCATGGTGCTCATGCTCAAAGGCGAAAACAGCTTTGAAGTAGTGGGCCGTGTAAAAGAAAAAATAAAAACCATTCAAAAATCGCTTCCCCCGGACGTGATGATTGAGCCGTATTTAGACCGAACGGACCTGATAAAACGGGCCATTGCCACCGTTGAAAAAAACCTGGTGGAAGGAGCCTTGATCGTTATCTTTGTCTTAGTGCTGTTTCTCGGAAACCTGCGGGCGGGGCTGATTGTTGCCTCCGCCATTCCCCTGTCTATGCTTTTTGCCCTGTGGATGATGTACCTGTTTGGTGTTTCGGCCAACCTCATGTCTTTGGGGGCCATTGATTTCGGTTTGATTGTTGATGGTGCCGTCATTATTGTGGAAGCAGCCATATATTACATTTTTTCGCAAAAAAATACTGCCGCCTTTACCCCGCATGAAATGGATAAAATAGTGGAGAAAAGTGCCGGCAAAATGATGGGCAGCGCCGTCTTTGGGCAGGTCATCATCCTGATAGTCTACCTGCCCATCCTGACTTTACAGGGCATTGAGGGCAAAATGTTTCGGCCCATGGCGCAAACTGTGGGTTTTGCCATTATTGGTGCCTTGCTTCTGTCGCTGACCTATATACCCGTGATGTGTGCGTGGTTTTTGCCCAATATCCCCCAACACCACACCACGTTTGCCGACCGCCTGATGGCTTTTTTTCAACGGAAATATGCACCAATATTAGAAAAAGCCATCCAATATAAAAAAATCGTATTAAGTTCCGCAGTGGCATTGCTCCTGCTTTCCTTTGGGGTTTTTAGCCGTTTGGGCGGTGAATTTATTCCAACTTTGCAGGAAGGCGATTTCAATTTTGATTTTATTTTGCCACAGGGCGCATCCCTGTCGCAGACCGTGGAAACCAGTAAGCAGGCCGCCCGAATGCTGCGTACCTTCCCGGAAGTAAAAATGGTGATTGGCAAAACCGGCACCTCCGAGATACCGATGGATGTAATGCCGACCGAAGGTACAGATATGATCGTGGTGCTGAAAGACACGAAAGACTGGACCACTACACACGAATATTACGAATTGGGTGCGCTGATGACCCAAAAACTGCAAAACATCCCTGGCGTTTTTGTGGAGCAAAGCCAACCCATACAAATGCGTTTCAACGACCTGATGACTGGCGTAACCCAGGATGTGGCCGTCAAAATTTTTGGCGAAAACTTGGATACCCTTGCCGCATTTGCGGATCAGGTAGCCGCTGTCATTCAAACCATTAAAGGCACCAGTGAACCAAAAGTGCAGCGCATTACGGGGCTGCCGCAAATCACCATACAATATGATCGCACCCGAATGGCACAATACGGGGTTAGCGCCAAAACCATCAATCAGGTAATTAGTACCGCTTTTGCCGGCGAAAAAGCGGGTGTTATTTTTGAAAATGAGCGCCGTTTTGATCTGGTAGTGCGCCTTGACAGCACTCGTCGGCGCAATATCAGTCACGTAGAAAATCTCTATGTTCCCCTGCCCGGCGGCAACCAGATACCGCTTTCGCAGTTAGCCACTATCGGGTTCAAAGAAGGTCCTGCCGAAATTGGAAGAGAAGACGGCAAACGCCGGATCGTGATCGGTTTCAACCTCAGGGGCCGCGACGTGCAAAGCGTCGTCAATGAACTGCAAGCCCGATTGGAGCAAAAAATAAAATTGCCGACCGGGTATTATTTCACCTTTGGCGGCGCTTTTGAAAACCTGCAAAAAGCCGTCAACCGCCTGCTGATCGCGCTTCCAATTGCCCTGCTGCTCATTTTTGTACTCTTGTATTTTGCTTTTCACTCCATTAAACAGGCAGCCCTTATTTTTACGGCAATCCCCATGTCGGCCATCGGCGGCATATTTGCCCTTTTGCTGCGCGATATGCCGTTTAGTATTTCCGCAGGGGTAGGATTTATCGCGCTCTTTGGTGTGGCGGTGCTAAACGGCATTGTACTCATCAGCACGTTTAATGAATTGGAAAAACAGGGTATGAAAGACTTGGTGCAACGCATAAAAGAAGGCACTAAAATGCGGCTGCGCCCCGTGTTGATGACCGCAACGGTAGCCTCATTGGGTTTTTTGCCCATGGCTTTATCCGGCGGAGCCGGTGCGGAAGTGCAAAAACCTTTGGCTACCGTAGTGATCGGCGGATTGTTGACGGCCACCTTACTGACGCTGATTGTACTGCCTTTGTTGTACCTGATTTTCACGCAAAAAAACAATCGCCCATTCAAAAAGATGCCTGCTTTGAGCCTTTTATTGGCAGGATGCCTGCTGTTGAACAGCGAAGCAGTTACAGCGCAACAACAACTGACCATTGACGAAGCGCTTGTGCTGGGCCGGCAACAGGCATTTTCCCTACAACAACAAACGCTGATACAGTTGCTCAATACCCCTGAAAAAGGGCTGGCGATACCAGCTGTTTTGCAAAAAATTGCACTCCCCGCTGACAATGATTCCCCAAATCCTTCCGAACTGACACCAGCCAGAATCAACGTTGAACGAACCAATGCCGCCCTCCAACACTATGAAACGACAGGATTGCAACAAGCGGCAGACATGACGGCTGCCGCCACACTTGCCTATCGCAGTGGCGAAGTCAGTTACGCCGAAATGTCGCAATACCCTACACCGGCCATTGATATTCAAAAAAATTATTTGGATCAATTAAACGAATACAATCAGGCCGCCATCCAACTTTTGTTTTTCATCCATCAATAAAATAAACAATGATATATAATTGCATTATGCTGGCAGCCGCCCTCGCTTTAGGAACCGCCTGCGGCAAAAACCAACCTTCCAAAACCGACAATACCGCCACGGAAGCAAGCCGTAATGCTTCGGCATCCAATATGGTGACACTCACCGCCGAGCAGATAAAAACCATTGGCATCACCCTCGATAAGGTAGGAATGCGCGAACTGTCATCAGTAGTAAAAGCCAACGGTGTCATTAGCGTTTTAAACCAACACAAAGCCCTCATCACTTCACCATTTGGTGGAACGGTAAAATCCATTCAGGTACATTCCGGCGCTTCTGTGAAAGCAGGTGACGTGATCGCCACCATTAGCAACCCCATTTACCTCACCGTGCAGGAAGAATATCTGACCATAAAAGCACAGAGCAATGCCGGCAACACCGATGCCATAGCCGCCATCGGCAACCCGCAATACGCCAACCTATCCGAGCAATACCGCACCCTCCAGCCACAAATAGAAATGGCAGAACTGGAGCTCAAGCGCCAACGGGAGCTCAATGCCGGTAATGCCGGCAGCGCTAAAAACTTGCAACAGGCTGAAGCAAATTGCGCAACACTCACGGCAAAACGCAATACATTACAAAGTCAAATAGCCATTTTTGGTAAAAACGCCGAAGAAGTACTCAAAACAAAACGCGCTGCCTTAGAAAATAAACTCCGCCTCATGGGCATCTCCCCCCAAAACCTCACCCCGGAAACCATGCAAAGTACCTTAGCCGTGCGCAGCCCCATAACCGGCAAGGTGGGAGAAATTTCTGCCAAAATAGGCGCTTATCTCACTGAAAACAACGCCATTGCCGAGGTAGTTGACCTCAACAGCCTGCACCTTGATTTAAATATTTATGAACCCGATTTGCCCAAATTTCGCATTGGGCAGATCATCCAATTCACACTGATCAATAACCCCGCTCAGACCTATTCTGCCAAAATACACACCATAGGGGCCATGTTGGACCCGGTAACCAAAACCATAGAAATACACGCACATATAGAAGGCAACAAAACCGGGTTGATAGAAGGCATGAATGCCACCGCTACGGCCCATGCAGGAAATGCCAAGGTAATGGCCGTTCCCAATGCCGCTATTGTCAATGAAGGCGGTCAGGATTATATTTTTGTCAAGCAGACCGGCACTGACATCGAAACCGTATTTGAAAAAACACCCGTGCGAACAGGCGCCAGCGAAGCGGGTTTTACAGAAATTGCGTTATTGACATTCATACCAGAAAATGCGCTAATTGCTACCTCGCAGGCTTTTTTTATTCTGGGAAAAATGACGAATAACGGGGAGGAGTAAAAATTTGAAGATTTGAGCATACCAGCGGTGAACGGTCTAACTGCCCACCGCTGGACTTGTTCATGCAACTTTTTAGGCCATTTTAATGTTTGAATTTCCTGTTATTGAACTGCACGTGTTAGAGTGGAGGAAAAAAAATATACTCCAAATTTAATCAAACGTTTACTAAACTTTAAAAGTTTAATAAACGTCACCAAATTTTATTCGCGCTTTTGATTATCTGACTACCCGAAAGGATTGTAACGGAAATTTTGGCTGCGCAGGTTTTTGCTGGGGCGGCGCGATGGCCAATAACTTAGCCGTGCATGTACCCTCGCTCAAAGCAGCAGTAGCTTTTTATGGCCGACAACCCGAAGCCGCCAGCGTACCAAGGATAAAAGCTGCGGTACAACTTCATTACGCAGCATTGGACGAACGGATAAATGCTGGTATGCCAGATTACGAAACAGCCCTGAAATGTGCCGGAGTGCACTATGAACAATATCTGTACGAAGGTGTTAACCATGCTTTTCACAACGATACTTCTACGGCGCGCTATAACGAAGCTGCCGCAAAATTAGCCTAGACAAGAACACTCGCTTTTTTTGATAAATATTTGAAGATTTGAAGACACAAAACACTAAAACACTAAAACACTAAAACGCTAGAATCATGGAACACAGAAAATTAGGAAGAACCGACCTCTCCGTCAGTAAAATTTGCTTGGGCACTATGACCTTCGGACAACAAAATACCGAGGCGGAAGCGCATGAGCAAATGGATTATGCCATAGACCAGGGCATCAATATATTTGATACGGCAGAGTTGTATGCCGTACCCGCCCGCCCGGAAAACAATGGTTTAACCGAACAATACATGGGTACGTGGTTCAAAAAATCCGGGAAAAGAAAAGATATCGTTTTGGCCACCAAAATAACCGGGCCAAGCGCCGGCCTGCCCTTTATCCGTAACCACCAACTCAATTTTTCAGGAACACAACTCCGCGCTGCGCTGGAAGGCAGCCTCACCCGACTGCAAACGGATTACGTAGATATTTACCAACTGCACTGGCCCGAACGCCCAACCAATACTTTTGGTAAATTGGGCTACACTGTCACCCCCAACGATACCTGGGAAGATAATTTTCTGGAAGTTTTACAGACCATCCATGAACTGATAAAAGCGGGGAAAATACGGTATTTTGGCCTCTCCAATGAAACGCCTTGGGGATTGATGCACGTAATCCGGCTCGCGGAAAAACACCATTTGCCCGTACCGGTCAGTATTCAAAATCCGTACAATCTGCTGAACCGCACTTTTGAAATTGGGTTAGCAGAATGCGCTATTCGGGAAAAATGCGGCTTATTGGCTTATTCGCCGATGGGTTTTGGGCTGCTCTCCGGCAAATTTCACAAAAAACAGGACACACCCGACAATAGAATCAACCAATTTAAGAATTTGCCGCGTTATAACAGCCCGCTTTCCTGGGCTGCAACTGAAAAATACATAGCACTGGCCGAAAAGCACGGCCTGAGTACGGCGCAAATGGCATTGGCTTTCGTGACGCAACAAGATTTCGTCACTGCTACCATCATTGGTGCAACCTCTATGACGCAATTAAAAGAAAACGTAGGGAGCCATGCCTTGCAATTATCAACCGATATTTTACAGGAAATAAATAAAATTCATGCAGAAATCCCGAATCCGGCACCGTAATAGGTACTTATGAGTTATTAATTATGAGTTCCACAACTGTTTGATTGTGCGAATTTTCCATAAATTTATAACTGCGTTTATTTCAACACACTTGCTCAAGTAGTTATGAGTTATTATTTACTCGTTCTTTATTGCTTGAGTGCTATTTCCCGCTTTACCGAAACAGCATTGATTTTGTGCCCGGACAGTAGCCCGATGCGCAAACCCTCTTCACAATCCATGCGAAAATGAACCCCCAGTGCCAACCGGGAAAGCGCATTTTCCTGTGCCATATCTTCAAAAGACTTAAAAGTGCGGGGCATACCCTGAAATTCAGTTCTGCCTTCGTGCGTGCGATCCGTTATAGAAAAAGTTGACCCTAACAGATCACTTAACACGGCTGCGGCGGCGGCACCACAGGCGGCATGACCCGAAGGATAGGCCGGAAAATTGGGGGTTGGGTGTAGCGGTTGCCAGGTTGGGCTAATGTTTCGCTGAATATAAGTATCGGGGCGTTCCAGCAGGTAATGGTATTTTTCTTTCCAACAAATCACGCCGGCATCGTGTAGTGCGATACCAGTTTTCAAGTAAATTTCGATGATTTTGGAAAAATCAGGTTTTGCTTTTTCTATGGCCTGCCACGCAATGGAAATCCAGCGCCCGGAAGGAGATACCGTAAATTCCGGCAGGTCGTCGCTCCAAAACTCGGCTATCCAATGATTTTCTTTCGATAAGTGCTGAGAGTTGGTAAAAACTTCCATGGCCTCGGCGTAAAATGCCGAACCGGGTTTTTCATCAAAAGCAATGGGCGGCTTTACCGGAATCTCTTCCGACGACAAGATAAACGTGCGAACATTACCCCAATGTGGCAGCAACGGCGGTGCCGGATGGCTCTGTGGGGGCTGCCAGCAGCCCGTGCAGGTTTTCGGTACAAAATTTCGGTCATAATTAAACATACACGCATCGTGTCCGAAGGTGTCCGTTTTTGACCACTGCCAAACGGCATCCGCTGCGGCAATGCCATACGCTGCGGACGGCCCATAATTCACCTCCGGAAACTGGTTTTGGATCAAATCGTTGATTTCCATGGCTGTTTTTGCAATTTGATCCGGCAACGGGTTTGGGGCAGTCATGAAGGTATATTGCAAAATTTTTGCATACGCTGCATTGAGGGCCGTCGGTAAATGAAAAGCAGCAGTAGGGGTCGCCATCACCGGGCTGCCTTTCAAAAAAGTGTGGGCAGGCACCAATTCCGGCAAGGCTGGCAAGGCCGCATTATAGGCTGTCAACCCTATATAAGCAAAAGTACGAGCGCTGACCGGAGGCCGGTAGCCGGGTGTGTGTTGTTCCAAATCCAGCATCAGGCGATACCACTTTTGTGTAATGAGGGTAGCCATTTGCCGGTCTGATGACTGCTTGGGGGCATCGCCGGAGCAAGCCAACCCTAACAGGCTCAAACACATCATGGCTATAACAAAACAGTGTTTATATTTTTTGCTTCTTGTAACCATAAGTTTTAGTGTTTTGGTGTTTTAGCATCCGCGTGAATACATCAACAATCATATATAATGTAATCATCAATCAAAAGGTCAGTAATTCGTTAAATATTAATAATGAATGATTTATGCTTAAAATAGTACTTTAAAACCATCATTAAATTTTATATTTTTATAATGTAATTAAAAACTTCAAAATTTCGTCGGGCGTGTACGACCCGACGTACGTCACTTTTTTCAAAAAAAATCTGCTCAACGAACTTTTGCGTACTTTTGTCACTTTTGTGTTTCAAAAAAACGCTCTAAGGGCTTCCATGCTGTATTCCGCGATATCGTCGGGCGTGAACCACCCGACCTACGTCACTTTTTTCAAAAAAAATCTGCTCAACGAACTTTTGCGTACTTTTGTCACTTTTGTGTTTCAAAAAAACCCTCTACGAGGCTCCGTGCTGTGTTCCGCAATATCTACGTACGTCACTTTTTTCAAAAAAAATCTGCTCTACGAACTTTTGCGTACTTTTGTCACTTTTGTGTTTCAAAAAAACGCTCTAAGGGCTTCCATGCTGTATTCCGCGATATCGTCGGGCGTGTACGACCCTACGTACGTCACTTTTTTCAAAAAAAATCTGCTCTACGAACTTTTGCGTACTTTTGTCACTTTTGTGTTTCAAAAAAACGCTCTACGAGGCTCCGTGCTGTGTTCCGCGATATCTACGTACGTCACTTTTTTCAAAAAAAATCTGCTCAACGAACTTTTGCGTACTTTTGTCACTTTTGTGTTTCAAAAAAACCCTCTACGAGGCTCCGTGCTGTGTTCCGCAATATCGTCGGGCGTGTACGACCCTACGTACGTCACTTTTTTCAAAAAAAAATCTGCTCAACGAACTTTTGCGTACTTTTGTCACTTTTGTGTTTCAAAAAAACGCTCTACGAGGCTCCGTGCTGTGTTCCGCGATATCGTCGGGCGTGAACGACCGGAGGCACGTAAAACCGCTCTACGAACTTTTGTGTACTTTTGTCACTTTTGTGTTTCAAAAAAACCCTCTACGGGCTTCCATGCTGTGTTCCGCAATATCGTCG
>Ga0209181_10002853_pt1 | contig 27682 bp, 16 predicted proteins | sample MAT05_FD_187208 | JGI IMG/M metagenome (GOLD analysis project Ga0209181, IMG submission 187208) | Freshwater microbial communities from Lake Fryxell liftoff mats and glacier meltwater in Antarctica - MAT-05 (SPAdes) (version 2) | ecosystem: Environmental > Aquatic > Freshwater > Ice > Liftoff...
ATTAACAGCACTTGGACTCCTTCCACAACCAATTTCTTGCAATCCTTCCCATTTCCAGCAACCACAGCCACTGCCACTCAGCATATTTTAGTTAAAGGGTATAATGCTTTAGCTACCCGCGGCATAATTTTTGGCGGTAATCTTGGAGTTTCTCAACACACTTTTGATTATGAGAACTATCGCGGCAAATGGAGTTTTAAGGGAGCGTGGACAAAACCCACAACTTTACCAAGTCCTGGTTGGGGTTCTATCTTAGGCATACAATACATAATAGATTATCATCGCTGGGACGATTATTCTGCCCATTTTGGACTTAGAGAAAGAAATACGTATGAATTGGTGCCAGAAACCCCCACATATAGTGATGTAAGGGATGCTGTAATATCATGGGGTTATGAGGCAGGAAGTGGAATAATACCCAACAGGCTAATATTTCAATCCATAGTAGGCACTGATCCAAGTATTAGTGCAAATCACATTGCCACTGAATGGGCAACCATTTTAAGTAATGGAAATATTGGCAGTGGAATTTCTAACCCTACAGCACAATTTCAACTAAAGCCATTGAGTTCTGGTTCATCTGGAATTCCTTTGATGGAAATGGTAGATGCGAGTGGTAGTTCAAAATTTGCTTTTAGTAAGACAGGCGATTTAAGCCTTTCTGGCACGGTAAACCTTTCTGGTCTATTAAATTTTACTACTTTAGGCAATGGTACCAATCATCAGCAAATATTTATTGATGAAAATGGAGGAACCTATTCTGGAATTACTTCCTCAACAAATCCTGAGCAAGTATGGTTAGTTGGTGGAAGCAGTTTTACAGCAACAGGTTCTAAAAAAATAGGAACCTTAAGTAATACTGATCTTCAATTTTATGGAGGAAATATACATTCCTTTTTTATAGATGGAACTTCAACCGACAACAAAGGATTTGCAACCTTCACAAAAAATATGGTCATTGGTGGAGGCAATTCTAACACAGGTTATCCAAGCGGATCTTTTCTTACGCAAGATGCAAACTATTCCTTAGGAATTGCCAGTTCAATTAAAGGAAATATAAGTCATGCCGATTGGGATGAAAAAGGTTTGATACACTGTGTTGCTTATGATTATAACAATTATCAATTTGATGTTTTAACTTTAGGCGCTGAAGAATTGAGTTTATTCGGAGGCTATCATAAAATAACAAAAACGAATTCCTATTTTGATGGTGAAACCAGATTTACTTATATTGCCCCCATGATTCCTGCCACTGCTTTGGTGACAGGAAATAATATAGGAAATAGTGGAGACATGTTTGAAGAAATTTGGGTGAAAGGTGCCTTACTCAATGGCTCTGATAGACGACTAAAGGAAAATATCACACCATTAGAACATGGGTTAAAAACAATCCTAAATTTAAAGACTTATTCTTACAATTTAAAAAATATACAGGGTGTAAAACATTATGGCTATATTGCTCAAGAATTACAAAAAATATTTCCAAATTCTATCGTAGGTGGTAAGGAAACAGATACATCTTATCTTGGCGTTGCTTATAACGAATTTGTTCCAATATTAACCCTTGCCATTCAACAACAGCAACAAATTATTGATTCTTTAAAACAAAGGCTTGATTTAATTTTTTCTTCAAACCCTGTTAAAAAAGATATGAGTATTGCAACTCAAAAGGAAACTCTAAACCAATCACCTCTATTATTCCAAAATCACCCTAACCCATTTAATGGTGTAACTTTTATTGATTACTTTCTGCCTGCAAATTCTACAAACGCATTTTTAAAAGTAAAAGATAATAATGGAAAACTCATAAATTCATTTCAACTCAATCATGCAGGATTTGGTCAGGTGGAATTGGATTGTAGGCATTTTGCGGCTGGTACTTATTATTACAGCCTAATTGTAAACAGCAAACTTATCGATACCAAAATAATGGTTATTGCGGCGTCAAGGGAATAATTTAATGCTGTACCTAATGTCAAGATTTTGCATAGCCCTTATTACATTTTTTTTGGGTGTAACTAACATTAGTTATGCCCAAAATATTTTGTGGAATACTCAAATAGGTGCCAAGAAAAGTTGGGAACAAAATTCGATTTGCTATTTACAACAAAATGAAGAATCAATTGTAGGATGGAATTATTGGATGGATTCTACTAGCATTGGTAATTTTAAGATAAAAAATAAACTGTTGGGTGCTTGTATTGCAAAACTGGATAAGCAAGGTAACCCTAAATGGGTTTGGGCTCCTGACTCCATTCGAAGCAAGCAATTTCTTGATTTTAGATCAATAAAAGTATTTGAAAAAAGTAAAAATATTTATTTATGTGGTTCCTTTAACGGTAAATTATACATCGCGAATAAAAGGTATGAAACCAATGGAGAATATAATAATGCCTTTGTTATTAAATTGGATTCAAATGGTAACTTTATTAAATTTCTGCAATTTGGTGATAGTTCAGTTTCCAAGTTTTCATCTTTAGAAATAGATGAACACGAAAACTTATTTATTGTACTTTATTATGGTAAACAAATTAATAAAAAAAACAAACAATTTTATTCTGATTCACTATATATACCATCACTAAATAAAACTTTAAAGGCGGATGATAATTTATCCATTTTAAAATTATCGCCTGACTTGGTAATTATCCATGTTTCTCAATCAATAAAAGGGGGATCCCAAGAAGCATTTATCAAAATAAATAAAAATAAAAAGCTATATGTGTGCGGATTATTTGTTAATAACTTCACAATAAATTCTGTCTTATATTCCAATAACAGGGCATTAAATTGTTCAATTTATGCATTTTTATTAGATTCCAACTTAATATTTGAAACCATAAAAATGATCATGTATTCAAATATTGGTTTCATTACAGGAATGGCAATGGATAATAAAAATAATATGGTCATTGCCGGAAACTATTATGAAGATACCCTTTTTTTAAGCAATGGCACTATTGTAAAACCTCCATTACGAAGGCAGTATCCACTTTTAATTTGCATTGACAGTCAATTGAATATAAAATGGAACAAAGTTCCTTCATTTGATCCAGGAATAGGCTCGGGGGCTAGAATCTTAGATATTTCTGAGAACGATAATTTTTTCTTTGGAGCAGGTGATATTAATGGCGATTGCTTAATAGATGATTTTACCCTTCATGATACCTCGGGAAGGATTTGGTTATTTAAGATAGATAACCGAGGGAATTTTATTTGGATAAAACGACTCAACAACACTGAAAGGATTAATTTTCGCGCCTCAATAAGCGGTGTAAATGGCAAGGGTATAATAATTGGGTTTAATTTTTATGACACTATAAATATTGAAAACAAACAATACATATCAAGTGGCTCATTCTCCGATATTTTATTAATGCGAATCCACGACATCGAAATCCTTCGCGGCTACGTAAAACCCGGCCCCTATTGCGCCGGAGATACCCTAAAAATCCCTTACACCAAAAATGGTACTTTTAATAAAGGCAACCAATTTATAGCCCAGCTAAGCGATGAAAACGGAAACTTTGATGGCAATGAACGCGAACTTGGAAGGCTAACAAGCGACACCAATGGCGTAATTAAAGGTTTGCTGCCCTTGTTTGATGTAGAAAGCAGCCCCAATTACAGAATTCGCATTATCAGCACCAACCCCGTGGTTCAAAGCTATTATAAATACGATACCCTCCGGCTTTTGATATATAGTAAAGACACTGCTAATGCTGGCAAAGACACCACAATTTGTACTGGCCAAAACGTAAAACTAACTACCACAGGCGGCAGCCGCTGGCATTGGAGTCCGGGTAATCTAGTAACCGATAGCACAGCTAAATCCCCTACTGCTTTTCCAATCAAAACCACCACCTTTAGAGTTATTATTAGCGATAGCAGCGGCTGCGGCAAAATAGATACCGCTTTTAAAACCATTACCGTAAGGCCTCCTCTAAAAATTAATGCATTGCCTAAAGATACGACCGTTTGCAAAGATAACCGCCCCATTTTTAAACTCATCCCATCAGGCGGTTTGCCATCGGGCTACGCCTACCAATGGCTTTCAGCAATTAATAAACCCATAGGAAATCAAGATACAATATCCATCAAGGTTTCAAACCCCTTAAGCATCAAAGCTATATTAAGCGATGGGTGCAGTGTTAAAAATGATACGCAGATTATTAATTTTGGGTTTCCAACTGTTAATTTCACGCAACGCTTGCACGACACCTTAGTTTGCAAAAACACAGAACCCATTCTAAAACTTTTGCCTTCCATTGGAACAAGTTCTGATTACCGCTATCAATGGTTCTCTGATTTTATTCCTCTAGCCTATAGCGATACACTTCGCTATAAAATAACAAAAACCGAAACCCTCAAAGCTATTTTAACCCATCTTTGCTCCGGCATACTGGATACTTCGTTTATTAAACTAATGCTTCCCGCCGCAATTTCTTCCAAAATTGAAAAACCCGATTGTTTTGATAGCAGTGTAACACTTAAAATTACGGCTTCGGGAGGGTATAAAAATTCATTAAACCATGTGTGGTACTCCAATAATAAAGCCATAGACATAGGTAAATCCATTACCCTAAACGAAATAACTAAAAAGCAGTGGATTGAAGCATACACCACCGATTTTTGCAAAACAACGATCAAAGACAGCCTGCAATTATTCCCAAAGCCCAAAGCGAGTTTCATCGCTTTCTTGGATTCTGTTTGTCAGTTTATGCCTGTTACCATCCGCAATCAAAGCCAGTCCTTTTCTCCCCTTTATACTACTCTAAGCTGGCTTACCCATCAAAAAAATTGGTTGCAAAAGGATACCACCATAACATTTTCTCAATCAGGAACACAAACTGTTATAATTCGTATTACCGATAGTTTGGGTTGCACCGATAATACTTCAAAGAACATTACCGTTATAGAAAAACCAAATGCCGATTTTGCAGTGATTCCCGAAAACCCAACCGTTGATAATGGCACCATAGAACTTACGCCTCTTGCAACCAACTATAAAAAATACATCTGGCATATTGATACGGATTTAAAACTTTATCACAGCTTTTGGCAATCGGTAAGGCTACCCATTTTTGACACCACTACTTTTAAAGCCATCCTAACGGTTTCCAATTCGTTTGGTTGCATAGATACCGTAACCAAAACCATTCGAATAGGAATATCGGATGCCTTTTATATTCCCAATGCCGTAAGCAATAACGAGGATGGGCTCAACGACGAGTTTGCACCCTACGGTTGGAAAGTTCAAAGTTACCATATGCTCATCGTTGCCCGTACCAACCAGGTTGTTTTTAAAGGCAGTACCCCTTGGAAACCCGATACCGAAGACGGTGTTTACAGCTATGTTATCAAAGTGAAATTTAAAAACGGAACAGAAAATACCTTTAAAGGGCATGTGCATGTAATTCATTAATAGGGACGATTAAAAATTCGTCACCCAATAATCTACTTTTTTCTCAATCTTCTTATTATAAAAGAACTAATTTACCTGAATAAATAACCTCACCAACGTTTAATACAACCCGATAAACACCTGATGAAAGCGAAGGTTTTAACTCAAAATCAATGCATTTGTTTCCGTCATCTTGCACATTAAGGTCTATACGTTTTACTTCCTTTCCTGAATTATCTAAAATACGAAGGATTCTAAGAGAATTTATTGGCACATCAAAACATAATTGAATTCTATTTTGAGTTGGATTTGGATGAAGTGCAAACATCCGAGGTTCAAATTTGCTGGACAGAGAATTGGTATTTAAACCTATTCGAACGGTTTGATTCGACGACGATTCACAACCATTTTGAGTACTAACCTTGAGTTTAATTTTAAATTCACCGTTATCAAAATACGTTTTTGTGAGCTTAAATCCGCTGCCGGGCATTTCACCATTGCCAAAATCCCAAGAATATGTAGGCAAGCTTGTGTCCTTAGCCTGTAAAAAAAGTGTGTTGAGATTTTGAGTAATCGTAAACATGGCATCCGGGAGTGGAAAAATATCTAAATTGAGTTGCATCGAATCTCTGCAACCTTGCTTTGATTCCGTTTTTAGCAAAATATTATACTGCCCGGAACTTGAATAAATATGAACCGGATTTGTGTCATTCGTGACATAAGTATCTCCAAAATCCCAATTATACCAAACCGAATTTGTACTTGTATTTTGAACGGTTACCGCATGTTTTTCACATACATCTCTTGCTGCAAATTGTGCTTTAGATGAAGGAAAAATACTTACCACTTTGAATTGCGAATTTTTACACCCCTTCTTAGAAATCGCTCGAAGTTTCACTGTATAATCCCCTGCTTTCGAGAAATGATATTTGGGTTGAAAAGCATTGAACACGCCATTATCCCCAAAATCCCAAAGATAATTAAGGCCTGTATCACTTAAATTTAGCAGGCTTGGGTCTTCGTTCACACAAGCATTTTTGATCTCAAAATTAATCACGGGAAGTTTATAAACATCCAAAAACCGAGTCATGGTATCAAAACAAGCCGAGGACCAACCTGAAATAAGTTGTACCAAATATCTTCCACTTGACTTAAAAACCATGAGAGGCTCTTTAAACGAGGATGAATCGCCTTGCCCAAATTTCCAATTAAAATTATTGCTATTCGATGAATTATTTTTAAAGCCAACACTGTCTCCCGCACAAGGATTGTTATAACTAAAATCTGCTTTTGGAAGCAATAAAACTTGAACAATTTTTGTAATGGAATCGAGATATCCAAATTTTCCTACAACAAACAGCGTTACTAAAAAAGAGCCTGTGCTTTTATACACATAATCCGGATTTGAAAGATTGGAAACAGAGCCATCGCCAAAATCCCATCTTAATACTTGACCTTGTGTAATGAGGTTTTTAAAATTGGTTGCTAAACCAAGACATTTTGTTGTAAAGCTAAAATTGGCAATGGGCTTTTGAATTTCATGAGCACCCGGTGTGTATTGCCTTTTGAAGTTGATGGTATCTCCATAAAAATCAGTTTTTATCGTTTTGATGTTCAGTAAACTATCCACAAAAAGTCCCTTTCCAATTATTTTAGAGTTCATTTTTAAACGATAGGCACTTAGGTAATACAGGGAATCAATATTATTAATGGAACCGCCATACCAAGGATTGATTAAATTTGGGTTTAGCATAAAGCCAAAATAATTTCCATTTAACATTTCTTGGCCAGTTGCCGATTGCCAAGCAAAGAGTTTCGAATAAATGGTTCCGTTGTCTTTGAAGCGATAATTATTTTTTTTATCGAAATACACATTATTACACAATTTCAAATTGCTTATTCGTTGTATATCTACTGTGTTTATGCCATTGTCGGTCATAAAAATATTGTTACAAACCCGAACATCTTTCATGGCACCAAAATTTGCAAAAACAGCAAAGGCAGCATTGGCATAACTATTATTAATCGAATCGACCGCAATGGTGTTGTTGTAAAAATCAATTCGTTCGGCTGTGATTTTTCCAGCCGGATCACCACTCCAAATTAAAGAGCCTAAACCTCGTCCGTCGCGTTCGCTAATATTATAACGAACAGTTAGGTTTTTCATGTTTCGGGCTCCAGCAAACTGGGCTACTAAAAAACCGGGACCATCGTTATCGTGCGAATAATTATATTGCATGATTGAGTTTTGAACACCACCATCCAAATCAAACCCGTCGCCATCATTGGTTTGAGTACGATTATGGTGCGAATAACAATATTGGATAATGACGTGTTTTGAATCCCAAGCCCAAATGCCTGCAGGCCCACCTTTAGTGTTGTTGTTATTTTTTCCGTTTTCAAAAGCTTCGCATTTTTCTATGATGCAAGAATCAACTTGGCCAATGATAATTCCGTTACCGCTGTGGGTGTTCCAGCCCAAAATACCGTCGTTGAAAGATACTTTGCATCGTATAACATTTAATTTTTGATGGGAAAACAGCGTGTCGGTAAGTTTGTAATAACCCGACACGCTAATGCCACTTAAGCCATTATGGTGTGCATGACTATTGCTGATGGTTATGTTAGTATAACCGCTCCTGCTTTCATCCGTTGGCCATGCCGATAATTGAATACCGGCGGATTTAAAGCCATACGCTTCTACACTATCAATCACCACAAAATCGAGCTTTTTATTGCCGGTAATATCCATGTAAAAATAAACGCCAGCGCTCGTATTATTTGAATAGCCCGTACCCTTAAAAATTAAATTTTTTATTACAATTCCTGCGTTGTTGTAAGCCAATAAACCATAGCTGTTTCCGGCTTCAATAATTGCCTTTCCTATACCGAAAGAGCCAAAAACCAAAGGCTTGCTTCGCGTTCCAAAGGAAGATGGCGAAATATAAATATTGCCGGCAAAACTTGAACCGGCTTCAAACAGCACCGAATCACCTGCGTTAAAAGTACTTGCGTTTACTTTCGAAACAGATTTCCAAGCTGAAGTAATAGATAAGCCACCCAGAGCATCGTTGCCTTTGGCTTTAATAAAATAAGTTTTGCTTTGGGCAAAAAATGATATTTGCAAGATACCTGAAAAGAAAACCCATTTTAAACAGCTTCTTGGCGATTTATAATTCTCCATGAACGATTTCAATACAACTAATAGTTTTATGGATTTAACTTTAAGATTTGAGATATCCATTTTTTCAAAAATAATCAATAATGAATTTAAAAACACTCTACTTGATTTACTTGGATACATTTAAAAAAAAGCAAAAGCATTACACCTCATTAAATAATTGGCGCGTGTTTTTGCAGAATATGTTTTAGAAATTTATTTTGAAAACTAAAATGACTGTGAATGATTTACCCGCGTTACGGATTGCAGTGGAAATCCTTTTTGTGAGGTCACGAACAAAAAGATTGGAACGGAAAGCCGGACCCGTAGGGAAACGCCCAAACCCAAAGAATTATTCAATTGCCAAAGGTTGCTGCAAAATTGATGAAGGTGTATTGAGCCTATTATTCAATGAGATATGGGGTTTTTCCATCCGTAATAATTATTTTACTATTGGGGGATTTTGATAGTTCGATAAAGGCTTCGATGCTTCGTATTTTGATAATATTATCTGTTAAGCCTTCAGATAGAATTTTTTGCGCATCTTTGGTACCGGTAGCTTCAATAATCTTTCTTTCGGCTTCTAATTTTTCTTGTTGAAGAATAAATACCATGCGCATGGCGTCTTGCTCTGCTTGCAATTTTTGTTCAATCGAATTCGCTAGTCCTGCAGGCAATTGAATACTTTTCATAAGTACCGCGTTAACCAAAATACCTTGTTCAAGGAGGGTTTCGCCCATTTTTATTTTAATTGCGCTTTCAATTTCAGCCCGCATGCCTGAGTGCATATCCTTAGCGAAATATTTAGAACATACATCGGCTGATGCCGACCGAAATACATTTGATATAATAGTTTCGTAGCCTGAACCTATGCTGCGGATTACTTTTGGAACACTTTTTTGATCTATTCTGTAAAGTATAGAAATTTGTGCAACAACACTTAAGCCTTCTTTACTAGGCAAACTAAGCGATAATTCAATATCATTAATCTGAACGTTAGTTTTAACCACTTTGGTTGTAAACGGATTGAACCAAACTGCGCCCTGCATATGCGTTTTATCGGAAAGTTTTCCAAGTCGTTGTTTAACCCCAACCTCTCCGGGTCTAATGATAGCGCATCCGGACATCAATAACGCAATGCCTGCCAAAGAAATAATTTTTTTTGTTCTCATAGGATTTGTTGCTTTAAAATTTAGTTAGACAAATTTAAGAATTCGGTTTCGATTGATACAAACCAATTTGTTTTGTAACAAAAAAATGATACTGGCAAACAAAATCTGGAATATTAATTGAAACTACAGCTTTTGAGGTTGGCGAGTAAAATACCTCGTGTTTTTTAAAATCAACCCTTTTGAAATCTTATGCATTTCCAGTTCCTAATTATATTCCACCTTGCAAGAAAATACATTTTACTCGGTTATCATTTCTAAAAAATCATCCTCATTAATAATCTGTATTCCTAAGCTTTGTGCTTTTTCTAGCTTGGCCGGGCCCATGTTTTCACCGGCTAGAACAAAGTTGGTTTTGGCCGAAATACTGCCGCTGTTTTTACCTCCAAATTTCTCGATGGTTTCTTTTAGTTCATCGCGACTAAATTTTGTAAATACACCGCTTACCACAAACACTTTGCCTTGCAGTTTATCGACCACTTGTGGCAATAAACTTTCGTCAATTTCAAGCTTTAATCCGGCTGTTTTCAGTTTTTCAATAATGTTGATATGCGTTTCAATCGAAAACCAGCTTATAATGCTTTCGGCAATGCGGTCGCCAATTTCATCAACTGCAATTAAAGATTCGAAACTTGCTTGCGCTATAGCATCTATATTTTTAAAGTATCGGGCTAATTTTTTGGCCACCGTTTCGCCCACAAACCGAATACCAATAGCAAACAAAACCCTTTCAAAAGCAACCTCCTTCGATTGTTCAATACCGGCAATAAGGTTTTCGGCAGATTTTTCGCGCATGCTCACAGTTCGTTCCTCTCCTGTAACTTCATTTACACTTGTTTTGGTTAATCCGAGTACCGATTCGAATTGCAAATCATAAATATCCGATACGTTTTTCAACAGACCGTTTTCCCAGAGTAAATCAATCGTTTCTTCACCCATAGAGTTAATATCCATGGCTTTTCGAGCTACAAAATGAACCATTTTTCCTTTTATTTGGGGTGCGCAACCGTCTTCGTTGGGGCAATAATTGGCAGCTTCGCCTTCGGTGCGCACTAACTCGGTACCACATTCGGGGCATTGGGTAATAAATTTTAAAGGTTGCGCATCGCTTGGACGCAAATCAAGGTTTACACCCACAATTTTTGGAATAATTTCACCGCCCTTTTCAACAAATACGGTATCGCCAATGCGCACATCCAATTCGTTAATAATGTCTTCGTTATGCAATGAGGCCCGTTTTATCGTGGTACCCAAAAGCTGCACCGGTTCTAGATTTGCGACAGGAGTTATGGCACCGGTTCTTCCAACCTGAAAACTAACCGAAAGGAGTTTGGTGCTTGCTCGTTCAGTTTCAAATTTATAAGCAATAGCCCAACGCGGAACTTTGGCCGTGAACCCAAGTTCGTGTTGCAATTGAAAGCTGTTTACTTTAATTACCACTCCGTCAATATCAAAACTCAAATGGCGACGCTGCTTGTTCCAATGGCTAATAAACGCCCAAACTTCCTCAAAATTCTTACATTTTCTCACAGCGTCGTTTACTTGCAAACCCCAAGTTACAGCTTCCTGCAAACTTTCGTAATGATTGGTAAAACGCCGTTCATCGCCCAAAAAATGATATAAAAAACAATCCAAAGGTCGTTTGGCAACTTCGGTACTTTCTTGCATTTTGATGGTTCCGGCAGCACTGTTTCGCGGATTGGCAAAAGCAGCTTCTCCTTGTTTTAAACGGTCGGCATTAAGGCGGTTGAAGGCCTTGCGGTGCATAAATATTTCGCCGCGTATTTCAAAATCTTCGGGATAATGGCCATGCAACTGATGCGGAATGGTACGAATGGTTTTAACATTATCGGTTACATCATCCCCTTGAACTCCATCGCCGCGCGTAAGGGCTTGTATTAGTTTACCGTTCTTATAGGTAAGCCCGATAGCAAATCCATCAAATTTTAATTCACAAACATACTCAAAATCCATGCCTGCCAATTTTTTAGCCCGCTGATCAAACTCGCGCAATTCGGCCTCATTGTAGGTATTAGCTAATGAAAGCATGGGCCGACTATGCTTAATCGTTTTAAAGTTTTTAGTGATGGCACCACCTACTACTTTTGTAGGCGAATCGGGATGAGCCAAGTTTGGAAATTGTTTTTCAAGGCTTTCTAAAAGTTTAAGTTTTTGGTCAAAGTCAAAATCGCTAACGCTTGGTTCGGCCAAAACATAGTAACGGTAGTTATGATCTTTAAGTTCGGCAGTTAACGCATCAATTTGGGTTTTTGCTTCTTGGCTCATGTTAGGGTGCAAAGTAAAGAATAGGGAAGTTAATTTCAAGGGGAGGTTTTGGTGAATTTAGTTAAAGTTTAAAATCAACTCCATATTCAGAATCTTCTATAACCCTTGCAATATTTAATTATGTTTGCCTCATGATAAACGTGCAACCATTCTATGGGAAATTTTTTCTTTTAGCGGTCTTCGGATTTTGGCATGGTTTGCTTTTGGCACAACAAACGTATTTACCTATTAATACCTTTACCAATTATCATATTAATCGTTTGGATATTGCTGGTAACACTGATGGTTTTAATACTTCAATAAAACCAATTTCACGAGAATTCCTGAGTCGAACAATTCCAACTTTTACTAAAAACAACTTGCGTTATTTTAAAACGGAACTTTACGAATATCCTTTCATAGACTCATTTGAAATTAATGAAAGTCAAGCCATTAAGCTTTCGAAGCCTGATAAAATATTTTACAAAACGCCTATGGCCTTTTACTCACAAAGGTTGAAAGATTTTACCCTCATCCTAAATCCAGTATTGGGTTTTGTTGTAGGCCATGATTTTAGTGAAGGTAGTACAACGCGTCGATTAAGCGGCGGGGTCGAAATGCGGGGGATGATTGACGGCAAAGTTGGTTTTTACTCCCTTCTCACCAAAAACTATTTATTGTTCCCAACTTATATCAACCAAATAATTGATTCATCTGGCGTTATTCCAGGGGTTGGGTATCATGTAAACGAAGGCAATGAAGGCTTCTTAAGAGCTAAAGGATATTTTACCTTTTCGCCAACCAAACATATTGGTTTACAATTTGGTCAGGACCAAAACTTTATCGGTAACGGTTATCGAAGTCTTATCTTATCCAACCACAGCAAGGATTACTTGTTTTTAAAAGTGAATACCAAAATATGGCGCATTAATTATCAAAATTTATTTACGCAATTAACAGACTTTACCCGGCAATCTGCAACAGGAAAGGGCATAAAACCAAAATTTTTTGTTAATCATTACCTGGGCATCAAACTTTTTAAAAATTTAGATATAGGGGTATTCGAGTCTATTATTTATGATCGCAGCGACAGTGTTAAAAAAGGGTACTTTGATTTAAACTACCTTAATCCTATTATTTTTTACCAAGCTGTAGAAAACGACCTAAACAGCAGTGATAACGTGATACTCGGTGGCGATTGGAAGTGGAATTTTTTAAATCGATTTTCGTTTTACGGGCAATTGGTACTCGATGAATTTAACCGAAAAGAGCTCATCAAACGCAGTAAGTGGTGGGCCAACAAATATAGCGTTCAGGCTGGTTTAAAATACATCAATGCCTTTAATATAATTGGGCTCGACTTACAAATTGAATATAATTTAGTTAGGCCTTATACTTATTCGCATTTTAAGCGAAGTCAAAATTACGTTAATTACAATCAGCCCTTAGCGCATCCGCTTGGAGCCAATTTTAAGGAAATATTGGGCATCCTTAAATACCAAGCATCCTATAAGATTTTTATAGAAACAGGCATGTTTTATGTTATAAAAGGACTTGATAGTTCTTCTAGGACACGGCATTTTGGCGGCAACATTTTAGAACCTTACAACAAACGACCTTTTGAATACGGACATACGATTGGACAAGGGGTGAAGACCATCTCTACTCTTGCTTTTTTACATGTTTCGTATATGGTATACCACAACATTTGGATGGATGCAAGGGCTAATATTCGTTTGTTAAAAAGTGATTTAAATTCTTTTGATTCCGAAAGTCACTGGTTTCAAATTGGCTTACGTTTGAATCTAAATATGCGAGATTATGATTTTTAGGAAAAAGTAAGCACAGAACATTTAAAACCAGCCACCATTCAGTATTCTATGAAAAGACAATTACACTTGAGTCTCCAAAAGATTGGCGTTTTAATCTTGTTTACTTTAATACTCTTAGCTTCTAAATCAATGGCACAAAAAAGTATGGGTCTTAAGGCCGGCTCTGGAGCAAGCATTTTAAAAAAAGATTTCAGAGATGATGCACCGCGATACAATAATAATTCCTTTATTCAACCATCAGGACTCTAAGGTTTTTACCATAAAAGAAAACTAAAGAAGCAAAATTATTTTTTTGAAGCCGATTTATTTTTCTGTCAAATTGAAGGGAAAGAAAAAATGAACCAAACACCTTTATATTTATCGCCAAACGATCCTCTTGCAAAAAAACAAGCATTAAAGAACGTACCCATATTTTGTATGCAGGAATACCTCTAACTTTAGGTTATCAGTTGAACAAAGTTTCAATAAATATTGGTTTTCAGCTAAATTACAGCCTTTTGGCATCTGAATTTAGAAAAGGGACCACACTACTTGATTCTGGAAAAATTGATAGCTGGAGTTTCTCACAAAATGCCCCAATTACCAATTTTGATTTTGGTATGAAGACAGGTGCAAGCTATAAAATAACAAACCGATACGAATTTGAGTTAAACCATTACCATGGTTTACATAATATTTACCGATACGCCAAAAAGGGATACGTCCATAATTACGATTGAAGAGTTCGACAGGTTATTTTAGGTTTGAGATATAAAATTAAAACAGTTCAAAAACATAAAAGGAATTAAATTCACCATTCTTTAGTTTTCGTAGCTGACCTCAAACTGAAATCCTTTAATCCCAAACATCCTGACACTTAATTACTACCTTTGCCCTTCATGATTAGTGTAATTGTACCCATTTACAACGAAGAAAAGAATATTCCGGTTATGTTTACTAGGCTAAAGGAATCTTTGCAGCATACCCATCAGCCTTTCGAAATTATTTACGTTAATGATGGAAGCAAGGATCAATCTGTTTTGATTATTAAACAATTAGCTCAAGAATTTTCATTCGTTAAATACATTAATTTTAGTCGAAATTTTGGTCATCAAATTGCGGTATCTGCTGGTCTCGATATGGCTTCGGGCTCTGAAGTGGTAATTATTGATGCCGATGGTCAGGACCCACCCGAACTAATTCCTAAACTATACACAAAACTTAAAGAAGGCTTTGAAATAGTTTATGCCAAACGCCGTTCCCGCAAAGGCGAATCTGTCATCAAACTATTAACTGCTAGATGGTTCTATCTTACCTTAGCAAAACTTACGTCTATTGATATTCCTTTAGATACTGGCGATTTTCGTATCATTCACCGGAAAGTGGTTGATCAAATAAACCGAATGCCCGAAAAACAAAAATTTCTTCGTGGACAAATGGCTTGGGTCGGGTTTCGACAAACCTTTGTTGAATACGACCGTGACGAGCGTTTAAGTGGAAATACCGGTTACACCTTTCGCAAAATGTTTCGCTTGGCCATGGACGGTATTACTTCGTTTTCAAATTTCCCATTGCGCGTTGCCACTATTTCGGGATTTGCTTGTGCAATTATTGGTTTGTTCTTAATTGTTTACACCCTTTACAGCCGTTATGTATTAAAAGACTATCAACCCGGTTGGTCATCCTTAATGGTTACCATCGTTTTTATCGGAGGTATTCAACTCATAGGCATTGGTATTATTGGCGAATACATCAGTCGTATTTATGATAATATCCGAAACAGACCTTTGTATATTGTGGATGAAACAAATATTTTAGTTAATGAGACTGATAAAGCAAAGCCCTAAAATTAAAGCACCTACAAGTTATTTGAACTAATTAAATCAATCAAAAGCAATAATTAATTAAACGATTTAGGGCAATAATTAACGAATAATTTAGTCTATTCAAAACAATCATTGCAGTTTATCCGTTTGTTAAAGGAATTCAGAACTTCATTTAATTATCACCTAGTTTTCAATCCATTTAATCACTAACGCCTAAGCATGCATTCTCTCGAACCATTTTATAATTGGCTGCATATTTACAAATCCGAAAACGACAAGCGTTCGCCCTTTTTTGAACGCGAATACTCTGAGGTTTATTTTACCAATACCATTTATGGGCATTATATTCATCCACAATGGGACGAGTTTGGTTCCGAAACCTTGTACCTTAAAATATTACAAGCAGATTATACCGAAGGTTATGTTATCATCGAATTATTAGGTGAATGGAACGACTGCATCAACAACGATATCATGTTTCTGAAACGCGAAATTGTGGATGAATTTGTAACAGCCGGAATTACGAAGTTTATACTTATTGGCGAAAATATCTTGAATTTCCACGCATCCGACGACGAATATTACGAAGAATGGTTTCAAGATGTGGAGGACGGATGGATTGCATTTGTAAATTTTCGCGAACACGTTTTGCAAGAATTTTCAAAATTTAGAATTGATTATTACGTCAATTACGGCGGAGAACTCGATTATCTTGAGTGGCGAAAAGGCAATGCACACATGATGTTTACCAAAGTCCAAAATATTTTAAGTCACCGTTTGGGTTAATGGTATTGAAAAAAACCGTGAAAGTTATACTTAAAACTTTTAATATTTGACTCTTTAGCGTTAACTTCGTTTTTTATTCTTTAAATTTATGTTCTCTTCTTTAAAATCTATCTTTCCTCTTATGGTTTTGTTCTTTGCATCGGTTTCTTCGATTGCTCAAAACTCCATTAATATTCTTGGTAATTCAAGCAATAATTACTTGCAGAATACTATTCAAAACTCAGATTCTGGATATATAGCCTTTGGAACCAGAACCCAATTGGGCTTACAACATTTTAGTTTTACCAATGGCAACGATTGGCAAATGTCCTTTTACGAAAAGCCAAGTCAATCGTTAATTGCAATTAATGGGACCGGCGGCGTTATGGATAATGATTCGACTTTTGTGGTTTTGGGAAGAGTAAATCAGGAGAATACGGCTGTAATAAAAGCCTCCAAAAGCGGACGTATTATTTGGTCGTATTGGTACAGCACCGGCCTCGATGAACATCCGGATAAAATAATAAAACTTAAGAATGGCGACTTTTTGGTTTCGACCCGAACTAACGTAGATTATTACGAATTTGGTGAATGGGGCTCGCATGCCGCTGTTTTCCGAATTGACAATAGCGGAAAATTGCTTTGGTCGCGTCTTTTAGATTATCGATCGGCAAATACGTCCTCGTTTATTATAGGGATGTATGAAACACCCGGAAACACGCTACTTCTTACTCAAAAATACGGTTCTAATCTTGGTATGTTTAAACTTTCCGCCAATGGCGATAGTATCACAAGTTTAATCAGCAATCAATCCTTTAATGTGGTGTCGTCTGATTACAATGCAAGCAATAATCGTTTGTACGTTGCTGCCTCGGATAACAAAATATTATGTTTCGATAGTTCGCTAAATTTAAAGTGGAATAATGTTATCAGTAGCACCTCCTTAAATTCATTGAATCTAATCAAATCCATTTCAGATTCAACACTTTGTATCGGTGGCAAATACTCGAACGAAGCTTGTCTTTTATTCGCAGATTCGATAGCAAAGGTAAAAAAATGTTACTACAAACGGTTTTTCTATGCCACGCCTTCCAAGGTTGTTGGGTTTTATAAAATCGAACAAAATTTGATGAGTCTTTCGCAACCTGGGTTTGCTGTAACGCAGCACAATAACGACCTAAGTAATTCCTGCTTTACTAGTGTAAATGGTTCTGTATTCAACACATCCAACAATTCACAAGTTACCTTTAAATCGCATGTTCGGATTAAGGGCAGTGCTACTTGGGATGAATGGAAAAATATTGTAGCGGTTAAATCCAGTAATATTATGCCTTCAACAAATTGCAAATCGTTAGAAACCAGTGTTCAACCGGATAAAAGCAGTTACTTAAAAAGTTGCCGCAATGTGTCAATACGGGTTTATATAACCAATAACGGCACCACAAACATTACCAAATTATCGTATCGGATTTACGCCAACGGAAATAGGTATGATAGTGTAACTACGATTCCTGCAATTGGATCTAAGTCGTCGGCATTTTGCACCTTAAAAACTTTGTATTTAAATACTGGAACAACCCAAGTAAGTGGTAAAATATTAAAAATAAACGATCAGGACGATGAGTTTTCTTTAAATGATTCGTTTACCATGAGTGTTATTACCAAACCCTTTACAGATTTAAAACTTGCAGGAAATGATACGAATTGCGAAGGAACAGTTGGTAAGATTTCGAGCAATGGAAAATCAGGAACCTATAATTGGTATAAGAATTATGGCTTTCAGAAACAAAATGTTGAAAATTTTTATAACGCCACCACTTCAGGAAAATACTACGCGATATATACCGATTCGGGTTGTGTTTTGTATTCGGATACTGTTCAAAGAACTTTTGTTCCTGGACCGGCAAAACCGAGCCTAACAGAAAATGCTGGAACTCTAAGCACAAATGCTAAAAATAGATTTTTGTGGTATTACCAAAACCAAATAATTGATTCTTTAAAGGCCAGTATTACGGTTAAAGGAGCTGGCGAATACAAGGTAGTAGCTGTAAATGAATGGGGCTGTAAAACAGAAAGTAACGTATTTAATTATTCTGCAGGAATTAAAAAATATTGGCAGGAAACGCAGTTAAAAAATATTAATAATAGATTGCTGCAATGGCAGGGCCCAGAGGCGGTAACACTTGTAATTTACACAGGCAACGGAAAAGAAATTCGAAGTCAGATTCTCTATCCGCAAGACCAGGTAAACAATTTGAAACCGGGGATCTATTTTTTAGAAATTATAAATAATTCGGGACAGCGGAGTTTTATGAAAGCTTTGATTGATTATTAGTTAGTGGTTAGTTAGTTAATACCTTATCGTCAAAATCTAAAAGTCTTATTGGGTTATTGAGTTTTCTGTTATTGTGAAAATCAAAGAGTTTCATATCTCTGTACTTAAATCTAACAGTCTAATCATATTTTACAAATCCCGTATAAATTATTCATCGTAATAATCGGCAGTTTCCTTTTCGAAATCTTTGACTGAAGCCCTACCTCGTTTTTCTATTCTAATTTTACGAAGTAAACTCCCAATTTCTTTCTGAATCTGGGTTTCACTATCGAACGAAAAACTTGTTTTTGAAAACTGGGGATTATTATTAATGTTAACTAAATCGTCGGGGTGAATAGCCGAATACCCTAGTTTCCAAATCTTTTTGTCTTTAGGTTTTGACTTAAACACATACACATTACCCGGTTTGTGATCAAATACAATGTTGTGAACTGCTAAAAAAACAAGGCTATCTTTTTTAAAACTTTCATTGCTTCCATAAAGTTGTGCTATCACCAATTCCTGTTGATTTAAGTAAGTTTTATTGAATGGGGTTAAGTTTTTTTGATTTTTGAGAACCTTGTAAAACATAACTCTGCTGCTAACCGATGACGCCAACTTTTGCAAAATGGTGTCGTGAACTGGAATTTCATTAGCAATAAGCTGCCCATAAATAACCGATTTAAATTTTAGATTATTGGAGGTTAACAACAGTTTATTGAAATACTTTTCGACATCTTTATTTTTGTAAAACGGAGATAAAAGTAAGGTGTAATTGTAAATTTTTTGCTGCCTGATATTGAGTTCATCATAAATGCGAGCTATTTTATCACTCGAATATCGATACGGTTCCTTGTCGCGACTTTTCTCTGAAATATACTTTTTCAATTCATAATTGGCATCCAACAAAATATCATCGGTGAGTTTGCTGTAACTTTTTGTTTTTAAAAAACCTTCTTCCATAACTTGTGCCATAAGCTTGTAAACAGCCGTTTTGTATTCAGGGTATTTGGCATATTTTAAGACTTCGGGGAATAACCATTGCGCATTTTGTAAACTATCGGCAAAATTCGAAAAAACGTTGCTGATACTGTATTCGTTGGCTGTAATGGGAACATCAATGCGCAGCATTTTTAGAAACGATTTGGTTGCCTCTTTGTTTTTAAGACGTGAAAGCGTTCGTAAAATGGCTAATTCTACTTCTACCGAGTCGGCGTATTTAGAATAAAACGATTCCAAAAAAGGGATGCTTTCTTTAGATTTAACTGTTTCGAAACACGAAATCAAATCGCGTTTATTGCTCGATGTTAGTATTTTAAAATCTGGATGGTCTAAGGTTTGAATCAAAGAAGTGGTATTAAGACTTAGCATATTTCCTCGAACATATTCGATGGCGGCCTTTGCTTTTTTACTTTGTGTGGTGTCTTTGTCGTATAGTTTACCAAAGAAGTATTTATTGAGTTTATCTGTTGTAACATCAATGCCGATGCAGGTATCTTTGATAATAAAGGAATTAAAAAATGTTTGAGCAAAACCTGTTAAACCAATACTTGTATCAATTACAGCTTGCAATGTATGCAAGGCGCCACATTTTTGAACTAGTTTTACGGCAATGCCTCTAACGCTTCCTGTGTCGGTAAGCAATAAGTTGCATTCGGTAATATTGCCGTTTTTTGAGTAAGTAATTCGTGAAGCTTTAAAACTATTGTTATCGGTAAGTCCGTCGATGCGCGACTTCCAAAAAGCATCCATGGTTTCGAACTGATAATACCGGCTAAACTTTCGGTATTCTACAAATACCTTTTCTTTGGTTTCGGGTGAAGTATAAATCTTTATAGTTCGGTATGGTAAATATTCATTCTTTTCGTGGTTTTCTTTGGCCTTTTTTAAATTATAACTTTTGTCATTGTCTTCGTTTAACAAATCGGAATACGTGTTTTTAATTTCTTGTGCTTTTACAGAAAAATACATGGTGGTATCTTCAATTGACGTATACTGAGCACTGTATAATTTTTCGGCAAACTTAAAAGAGTTGAAGTATGAATTTGCAGCAAGACTATCGTTTTTTGAGCAAAGCAAATAATAATCTGGGCCTTTAATTATGATTTGTCCAAAGTAAAATATTCCACTGGGATTTTGAGATTCAACTTTAAACTGAACTGCCGGAAATCCATTTTTATTAAAATTGCTTTTGGTTAAAACTTTTTTATTGGTCTCTAAACAAAATCGTTCAAGCAACATGTTCAGTTCAAAGGTATCTTCTTCGATATAATCAAAATCGTAAAGCGAAGCCGACATAAGAAGTGTAAAAGAACTATCGGCATTATTGGTGGCACTAATAATTTCATTTTGAGATTCGTTTTCGGAAGAATTTACCTCGCATATAGCTTTGATAATCGGCAGCTGAATACTATAACCATACTTAGATTGATAGATTGAAGATTTACCGGCTGGTTCGTAAAACTTAACGGAATTAAGAAAGATATCGGCTTCTTTGCCTTTGTTAACATATTCCTGACTACCACTAATTTTAAAGGCTAAAATTTCGAGTGGGGTAATAAAAATGCGGTGTTTTTGATAATTCCCTTTGGCAGTTTTATTTAGAATCTCTAAGCCGAGATAACCGGTATTGCTGCGAATTTCTTTTTTGCTTAAGAGTTTACCCGGAATGTTTTCGAAAATTAAACTATCCAATCGTTTTAGAATATAATCTTGGTTTTGGTTTGTTAATTTTCCGAAGTGTTGCATGCGTTGAACGCAGTAATAACTTCCGTTGCTCATATCGTTGCACAAGTAGTATTTAAAGGTTCCTCCTACTTTAAACTCGTTTAATTTTCCAGGCACCGCAACCGAAAAAATGGAATCGGGTGAATAACTGGTTTTAAATTCTGTTGGGAAACGTGTTTCGTCAATTTGAATTTTGGCATTGATATCTGCTTTAACAGTGCTAATGGCGCGCACCGAATAACCTAAGTTTCTAAGCAATTCAATAACGCCTTGTTGCCCAGGTAAATGGGCGGCCCCAACGCCGGTAAACAAGGTTGACTTTTGCATAACAGAATCCATTTTGGCAACCATAATTCTATTTCTCAGATACAACATATTTGTCAAAAAACCCTCGGAACTCGAACTAAGATATAGGTTATTAAGAAAATCTAAATCACCACGTCGGTAGGCATCTTCCAGTGCATCAGAAAACGATTTATCGCCTAAAATTTCGCGCAAACGTAGGCGTTTTTGGTCCTTAATTTCTTCTTTAACCTTATCGTCTAAATTATTATCAATTTCATCAGCTTGCCGTGAGATTTCTTCGGTTCTATAAAAATCTTCTAAACCGATAATCTTTTTATTTAACTTTTTTCCCGTTTGAAAGATAAAAGCATCTAAATAATTATCTTCCTCATAGTCGCTGTTTTGCTTGCTGGTGCGATACATGAGTCGGTTTGTGATATTAGGACTAAACTGTAATATGGATTTTAACTTATCGTTGTTCGGTGCGTCGATACTAAATGCCTGGTGATAAAACCCTACAAAATTACTCGAGTATCCGGTGGTGTTTTTAATTTTTTCGGCTTCATCCATCAACATAATTTCACTAATCCAAACATCCATATCAATTTCTAAAGCCACGGCACTTGAGTTTTTAATTGCCACAAAAAACGAATCGGGCAAATTAAAAACCATCTTATCGCTAACATGCATGGTTCCATACAAATACGAAGGCTTTGCAAGTCCTTTGCCTTTGATTTCCCACAACAAACTCTGGTACTTTTTTTCTGAAACCGGTTGTGAAAATGCTTTTCCTATAAGTAATAGGCCCATAAAGGCGACCAAGAAGCTGTGTTTAAATTTCATACTGTTTTTGTTAACGGATTTTAAATGAAAATAGCGTGTTAAAGCCAAACTATTTGCGATACAAATAAAATTAAAAACAGGTATCAAAGGGGGAATCTGAAATATTATTATTTTTGATTCAGCTAGAGGTCTAAAGATCTATATTTTAAAATCGACAAAATAGACTTTCTATAACTTATTCAAGTCTTTTTATAGCCTTGCGCATTATGGGTTTTAAGATTATATAATCGCCGGCATTCTATTAACTAAAGCACTGTAAATATGTAGGAAACAATACAATGGTTAATAGATTAACTAAAAGGTTTTGATAAAAAATTGACAGATTACCATGGTTATTGAAATAAAACAGAATCAAACCTTGAATATCTATTCGAAGAAAACATGGACGCTTTGCCTTATTGCTAGCTTTTTGTTGGTTGTTGGATTATGTGTTGTTGAATATAATTACGGGTATTTCAATAACTATTTAATTTTCACACGACCCTTCCAGGTTATGTTAAGCAAAGGCAATATTTATGATTTTCATCCCGAACTTTACATGGACACGTTTAAATACAGTCCGGGGTTTGCGATAATTCTTGGCATTCTATTTTACTTACCTAATTTAACGGGAATTATTTTATGGAATGTATTGAATGCATCGGTCTTATTTATAGGCATTCAAAAATTCTTCAAAACTTTTAAAGAGCGAATTCAAACACTTGTTATATTAATCCCAATGCTTGCTATTTCGGTGCATAACGAACAAAGCAATGCTTTGGTGGCAGGATTTATTTTAATTTCGTTGGCTTACCTTAGAACGGCGAAACCTATTTCGGCAGCTCTATGTTTAAGTTTCTGTTTATTTATAAAATTCTACGGAATTTTTCTAGGCATTAGTTTTTTGTTTTTTAAAGGAAAGCTTCGATTTTTTCTTGCCTGTACTATTTTTTCGTTGCTTCAATTTCTTTGGCCTTTTGTATTTTTCGATACTAACTACTTGATCACAGTTTATCAGAATTGGTGGTATGTTTTAAAAACTACAGGTTTAACAGATTCGTGCACAGTTATTAGCGTTTTTAAGAATTGGTTTGGCATCATTCTTCCATTCTGGCTTTGGCTTGCAGCTGGAACATTGGTTGTTTTATTACCACTTACCAATAAAAAAATGTATAACCAAAATAGATTTCAAAATCTAATGTTTGGTTCCTTTTTGATTTACTTGATACTCTTTAATAAAATGGCTGGATTTCCAACATATTTGATAGCAGTTACAGGGTTTGGCATTTTGTATAATTCCGTTTTACCAAAGACTCGAATGCTCAAAACATTGGCTCTGTCGGTTCTATTGTTGGGTATTTTATCGCAATATCGCTTACCTTACAATTTGGTAAATAGCTTTATTTTGCCTTCCCATATTTGGGCGTTTTTGTTTTTACTTATATGGGTTTATTTACAACGGTTATTGTGGAAACTAGAATTTAATTCCCAACTGCAAGAATAACAATTGAAAAAACGGAGAATTTGAATTTCATAATGATACATACATTTAGAAAAATAATAAAACCTCTTTCAATAAATCCCAAGAAGCTGTTCTTAATAGACAGCATAGGGGCTTTACTTAGTGCATTTTTCTTGTTTGTAGTTTTGAGAAATTTCAACGAATATTTTGGAATGTCAAAATCAATATTGACTTACCTATCTGCCATTGCAGCTTGCCTATGCATATATTCAACTTTATGTTTTTTGATATTAAAAGACAATTGCATACCTTTTATTTTGGGTCTTGGTATTGCCAACTTGCTTTATTGTATTTTTACAATTGGTCTTATAGTTTTCAATGATCCTTTGATAACAATTATTGGGACAATATACTTTTTATTGGAAATAGGAATTGTTTGCGGACTTGTATGCATTGAACTTCATGTTGCAACTACAATCAAAAAAAACATAATAGATATTGGTTAAAGTGGCTAACATTTATCAGTTTCCATTAAAATTGTTTCAAAAAGAAGTTTATCTTAAACAATAAAAAAAGTTTCCTTAGGTTTACTTAAAAAAAATGTTTCCATCCATCGAAAAATGTTTTTACAAGGGAATTCTTACTTATTAGGAACCTTTTAGAAGAATGCATTTTCACGAGAAAGTTGATTAATAAATCCAAATTTTTACAGTCTAAAATCATTGTTTTTTTAGATTGATTGTTTTTTATCAAAAGGTTTACATAATGATACCTAGTACACAGCTAATTAATACTCTTGACAAATTGCCTGAAAATGTAACAATTGATGAAGTTATTGAGCATATTATTTTTATTGAGAAGGTTCAAAAAGGCTTAGCAGATTCAGAAAATGGACGAACTTATACTAAACATGAAGCTAGACAAAAACTAAGTAAATGGTTAAAGTAGTTTGGACCAATACTGCTTTAGAAGATTTAGGTGACTTTGGAAAATATATCGGAAAAGATTCAATACGCTATGCAGAGATTACCATTTTAGAACTATTTAGATCAACCGACATATCAGAAGATCACCCCAAAGCAGTATTTGTTGTCACACAATTTGGAGATGAATTTATTGGCCAAATAGTATGGGGAACTTATAGAATTGTGTACCATATACTCTATAAATTTAGAATTGATATTTTAACCGTCCACAATTGTGCAAGATTAATTTCTAACACAAAACCATTTAAAAAAGATGACGAGATTTAACTGCAATTCAAAATAAGGGAATTAAGCATCCTAAAAATAATTGATCCACCTTAAAATTTTACTTTATTTTAACCTGCCTATAAGATTTAAAAAAATGGAGCTCATACTAGATTTAAGTTCGGAAAGTTCATTCTTCCCTTTAAGATTTTAGTGACTTGAAAGTTTGTTGACTCCAATTTCAGCAATTCAAAAATAACCAACCGCCCTAATCGAAATATCAATTATGACAGAATAAAATCCTTTGGTTATCGGCTGCAATAAATTATTATGTAATTTAATGTTTCATGAGGTCACTTTGAAAATTAAATCCAAATTAATCACCAGAAAATTCAAAGAATCGAACTACTTGATTTATAGTGTTCATGTATTCAATAAGGTTTTTTCTAAAACTATTTGACTACTATGTTAGTATTTTAAAAGTTAGGTTTAATCCCGATTTAGAAATTGCTATTCATGTGTCAAACAATTGATTTACCAATCCTTAAAAGAATCTGCAATTTCTATTGCGGATTTTGGGTTCAATCTTTTTCAGAATTGAGACTCTACTTTTGAATTGTTAACTGAATGAGGGTGGTCAACGACTTTTTACTTGGGCTAGCTCCATCGGATCCTGTAAAACTGCATAACATTTTGGCGCTTGGCGAAGGTGGCGATTTTTACCATAAATATTGATGCGGAGAACCAAACTTTGATTAACCACAAATGTGTCTGCGGAGTACTGAACCGCTCTCGTCTTAAACGAGACCAAACGCCTGTTACAAGCTGGCCTTCTGTCCACCGTCATTGTCAAGTCGCTGTGAGTAAAGGTTTTCGCTGTTTCCGTCAAACTGTTGATGTGTCGGTTGTGGGTGGCGAAAAAATAAAACACCGTAGGGTGGGAGAAAAAAAATGAATTTCTTTTTGGGTTGCCGAAAAGCACACTCTTTTGTCCCGCAATTTGCGGGATGCGGCTTGCAAATGTGTGTGTCCCGAAAGCTTTCGGGATGCGTAGGCTTCTCATGCTAATAGTTTCTCTAATTTCATTTTCCATTTTACCCAGTCTTTCATTTCTTTGGTTTGTAAATCTATAAATTTCTGTGTGTGGTCATGATGTATTAAATGACAAAGTTCGTGTATAATTACATATTCTATGCAACCTTTCGGTGCCTTAATCAATTCAGGATTTAAAATAATTTTCCCTTTAGGTGTGCAACTTCCCCAACGTGTCGGCATTTTTTTTAATGATAAATGTTGAGTTATGAATGATAAGTTGTAAGGAATTTTTTTTTCATTTCTTTCATAGAAGGATTCAATTAGTGGTTTTGCAATTTCGGCAAGTTTTTCTGTTGCCTTCTTGTGATACCAATTTTCGAGTAGTTCCTTTATATCTTTTTTATTTTCTGTATAAACTTCAAAATATTGTCCTCTCAATTTCACTTGATCATTCGTCATTCCTATTTTATCCTGAATCATTTTTATTCGGTATTGCTTTCCTAAATAAAGGTGTGTTTCACCGCTAATAAATTTTCTTTGTGGAGTCTTTGGCTGAAACGAAAGAAAAAAGCTTTGTTGCTTTAATATCCAAGGTGCCTTCTTTCTGATTTTCTCTTTCACCTTTTCCAAGGATGTTTCTAATGGAGCTTTTACTAGCACTTCCATCTCAGGGGTTACAGTAATACCAAGTGATTTTCTGTCTGAATACTCCAAACGAAAATCAATAACCTTGCTGCCGAATTTAATCTTAAATAATTCCGTTTCCACTTCATTCATAACTTATAATTCATCATTAATAACTTATAATGCATCATTAATATCTCATCATTATTTGTAACGGATTTTTGCCACCTCAATACACTTGTTTGCTATTTCATCCATCTCACCAAACGAAAGATTGATATTGTATTTGTCCCTGACTTCATCAATTAAATAATCTCCAATTTCAATTTGCAATTTTCCGGTGATGTTTGTTTTGTATTGCCAATCAATAATTGGTTTGCCGTTGTCTAACACTGCATCTATTATCATGTCGTCAATGTTTAATGCTGTCTGTGTTGAGATTTCTCTCTTCACTGCATCATCCTTTATTTTGTCGCCTAATGATTCCAAACTCAAACCATAAAATGCTTTCGCAATATCTCTATCCTTCAATGCTTCGGGAATATCACTGTCGGTATGCAACAAAACAATATTCATTATTTCCTGCACCTTGTTTAAAAATTGTGCTTCGTTAATTCTTTTGGCTTCATAGTCGGCAATGGTTTCTTTAAGCATCAACGAAAACTTTTTGTAAAAGGCAGGGTCTTCATCCATCTTCTCCGAAATATGTTTTGATGTTCGGCTTGCAATCTTATCCGCTTTTGCTGCTTTTCCTGTGGTATTCTCTACTTCTTGCTGAAATTTCTCTTTGTCAAAAATGTTTACCAACTCTGTAATGGTTTCT
>Ga0209181_10002854_pt1 | contig 27677 bp, 30 predicted proteins | sample MAT05_FD_187208 | JGI IMG/M metagenome (GOLD analysis project Ga0209181, IMG submission 187208) | Freshwater microbial communities from Lake Fryxell liftoff mats and glacier meltwater in Antarctica - MAT-05 (SPAdes) (version 2) | ecosystem: Environmental > Aquatic > Freshwater > Ice > Liftoff...
TCCGCACGCTCATGCGCAAGAGCGATCAGGCGAGCTTTGAAGTCACTACCACCGAAGTCGGCGACCGCCTCGATCTCGCCATCGACGCCGTCACGCCCGACGGCAATTTCCGCAACCAGCTCCCCATCACCGTCAACGCCCTCAAACCCGACGGCACCACGCAGACGACCACCGCCCGGCAAGACGGCCCCGGCCGTTACCGCGCCGCGCTCGATCTACCCGCCGAGGGCACCGCGGTGATCTCCGTGAATTCGCCCGATCTCCCCGATGGCGGCTACGTCTTCGGTGAAACCCGCAGCTACCCGCGCGAGTTCCTCAGCACTGAGACGAACGAACCGCTCCTCCGCCAACTCGCCCAACTCGGCGACGGTAAATTCTCCCCCACCCCCGCCGAAATCTTCACCCGCCCACAGCGCGCCACGATGCACCGCCGCGACCTCGCGCCGTTCCTCCTCATGGCCGCCCTCGCCCTCTTCCCGCTCGACATCTGGCTGCGCCGCCGGAGCTGGCGGTAGCATTCCGGGGAGCACACGCGACCCGCGTGTTGGCAAAGGCGTCCCGCCTTCGCGGACTTCCATAAAGCGCCGCAAAGTTTCGCGACGCCTCGGCTGTCGTTACGTCGCAGGAAAGATCGTTTTGGCGGGACGCCAAAACCAACACGCGAGATGCGTGTGCTCCCCGGCACCTACTTTGCCGCCGCGGCGACTTCGTCCGTGTGCTCCTGGAAAAGCTCCCGGATCACCTCCTCCACCGGCGGCTCATGCACGCTGATGTCGGTCACCTTGCACGTCGTCAGGATCTCGCGGCAGACATCGCTCACCTTGGCCCGCGGCACCTTCAGCCGCACCGTCTGCGGCGTCTGCTCCAACACTTCACCGAAGTCCGCAAACGCCGCCGTCGCCGGCTGCCCGAACGTCAGGTCGAGAATCTTGTGCGTCGCGAAGCGATCGATGATCGCATCGAGCGGGCCGTCGAAAAAAATCTTTCCGTGATCGATGATGATCACACGCTGACACAGTTCCTCGATGTCCTGCATGTAGTGGCTCGTCAGCATCGTCACGATCTGGTTGTCGCTGTTGTAGGCGCGCAGGAATTCGCGGACTTTTTTCTGCGACGTGACGTCGAGGCCGATCGTCGGTTCATCGAGAAAAAGCACTTTCGGCGAGTGGAGCAACGCCGCGATCAGCTCCATCTTCATCCGCTCGCCGAGGCTCAGCTCGCGCACCATCACGTCGAGCTTGTCCTTCACATCGAGCAGCTCCGTGAGCCCGCCGACGATCTGCCGAAACTTCGCCGGCGCGATGCCGTAAATCGCACGGTTCAGCTCCAGCGATTCGCGCGCGGGCAGGTCCCACCAGAGCGCGTTCTTTTGCCCCATGAGCAGGGAAAATTGCCGCTTCATTTCGTCCTTCCGCTCCCACGGCGTGAAGCCGAGTACCTTCGCCGTGCCACTCGTGGGGTTGAGCAGGCCGGAGAGCATCTTGAGCACGGTCGTCTTGCCCGCGCCGTTCGGCCCGAGGAAGCCAACGAACTCGCCTTCCTCGATGGAAAACGTCACGTCCGATGCCGCGCGCGTGTCTTCGTATTCGCGATGCCCGAGGCCCTTGAACGCGCCCCACAGCCCCGGCGCCTTTTTGTAGGTGCGGTAAACTTTCGTCAGGCCGTGGGTTTCGATCGCGCTCATGGAGGGGCCGAAGGTGGAGAAGAAATCCGTAATCCGAAACTCGAAATCCGAAACAATGATCAAATGGCGAGAAGGGGAAAAACGGAGGAAGCCGCGTTTCCCTCCATTTGAGCCATTCACTTCCTTCGGGATTGTTTCGGATTTCGGATTTCGGATTTCGAGTTTCGGATTTCCCTGTTTACCTCTCCTCGTGCCCGACAGCTCCGCCCAGCAACTTTCCGAAACCCCCGATACGCCCTTCGACATCTCGTTGCGGCCGCCGATGTTCAGCGAGTTTGGGGGGCAGGAGAAAGTCTGCCAGCGGCTCGAACTCATGGTCGAAGCCGCGCAGCAGCGGGGCGACGTGCTCGAGCACATCCTGCTTTCCGGCCCGCCCGGCCTCGGGAAAACGACGCTCGCCTACATCCTCGCCACCGCGATGAAAGTGAACATCAAATCGACCAGCGGACCGACCATCGAGAAAGCGGGCGACCTCGCCGGCCTGCTCACCACGCTGGAGCGCGGCGACGTGCTGTTCATCGATGAGATCCACCGCCTTTCGCCCGCGATCGAGGAATACCTCTACCCCGCGATGGAGGACTACAAACTCGACATCATCATCGATCAGGGGCCGAACGCGCGGAGCGTGCGGCTCAATCTGCCGAAGTTCACCATGATCGGCGCGACCACCCGCGCCGGCATGATCAGCGCACCGCTCCGGACGCGCTTCGGGATGAACTGCCGGCTCGACTATTACACCGCCGACGAGCTCCAAAAGATCGTGGTGCGCAGCGCGGGTTTGATCGGGATCGAAATCGACGACCCCGGCGCCCTGGAGATCGCCGCCCGCAGCCGCGGCACCCCGCGCATTGCGAACAACCTCCTCCGCCGCGTGCGCGACTACGCGCAGGTACGCGCCGATGGCCACATCACCCGCGAGGTCGCCGACGCCGCGCTCACGCTCCACGACATTGATCGCGACGGCTTCGACGAAATGGACAAACGCATCCTCGAAGCGCTGGTGCTGAAATTTGCCGGCGGCCCGGTCGGGCTGAATTCGCTGGCCGTGGCCATCGGCGAAGATGCCGGCACTCTCGAAGACGTGAACGAGCCCTACCTCATCATGCAGGGTTACATCAAACGCACCTCGCAAGGCCGCGTGGCCATGCCTGCCGCCTATCGCAAGCTCGGCCTCCGCGAACCGCGCCGCGAAGGCGAACTACCGCTTTAACCGCGAGCGCGGAATTCCGGGGAGCACTCCCTCAACGCGCAAACTGCGGATGCGCTTGCAGCCGCTGCCAGTCGGCATCGGAGATCGGCGCGGGCAGCTCGCCGGCTCGCAGCGGCGCGGAGGCCGTGGAGCGGCGGACGCGTTCCAGCCAGGCGCGGTCGAGCGGGGCGGCCAGCAGTTCCAGCGTGTTGCTCGCCAGCGTGGTCTGATTTTTTTCCCCCGTCGCGGCCCCGAGACCGACGTGGAATCCGGCGAGCAGGAGCGTCACCCGCACCGCCGTCGAGCGGGTGTAGTTCGACCACAGGCAGCCGCGCTGCGGATCGAGCGCGGCGAACAAGTGCGTGAAGTGCTCCAGCGTCCACAGCTCGGGGTTCGAGCGGGGCGAGTAGGGATCGAAGATGATCGCGTGCGGCGCGGGTGCGGTGGAGAGCAGTTCGCGGAAATCGCCGAGGTGCAGGTGCCAATCGATCGCTCCATCCAGGCTGTGCCCCGTTTCCAGCAAGCGCACCACCGCCGCGCGGTGCGGGGCGAGGTAGCCGAGGTCTTCCGCGTTTTCCACGGCAAAGGCCAGCGGCGCCGTCGTCACCTCAAAGCTGTGCAGCCGCACCGGCGCGGCTCCGGCAAAACCGGCGAACGCCTCCAGCACCGCCACCGCATTCGCGGCGGCGCCGAGACCCACATCCCAGATGACGAAGTCCCCGCGCGTCGCCGCCGCTCGTTCCACCAGCCGCTGTTGCTCGGCGTGCAGCGTGCGCGCTTCGGTCATCGGTCCCACCACGGGATGAAACGTCTCCCCGTGCTCCCGCGACCTCAGGCTGCGCGCCCCGGAGGCGACGGTGACGATTTGAAACTGATCCCGGAGGCTCGACATTGCAGGAGGAATAAACGCGCCGCGGAAATCTACAACCTCACCCGCCGCGTATGTGCTAAGACATTCCCCGTCGCCCCGTGAAAAACGCCGATCAACCGCCCGTCAATCTCCCTCACCAGGTCCCGGTGATGGTGCTGCCCACCCTCCTGTTTCCAAACTCCCTGCTGCCGCTCCACATCTTCGAGCCGCGCTACCGGGCCATGCTCGGCACGGCACTGGAGGATGACCGCATGTTCTGCATCGCCTTGATCAAAGACGGGGTCGACGAATGGCGCTCACCGGATGACTTCCACCATGTGGCCGGCCTGGGCCTCGTTCGCGCCTGCGTCGAACGAGAAGACGGCACCGCGCACCTCGTCCTGCAAGGGCTCGCCCGCGTCGAGTTCACCGACTTCCCGCAGGAATCGCCTTTCCCCATCGCCCGTATCCGCCAGCTTCCGTCGGAAGCCGCCGAGGCTTACGAAACGGAGGCGCTCACCGCCAAGCTGCTCAACCTCTGCGCCCAGCTACGCGAACAGGGCCTCGGCGTGCCCCCGACTCTCGACGATCAACTCGCGCAGATCGACAACGCGGATGTGCTCTCCGATGTCGTCGCCCACACTTTTCTCCGCGACCCTTTCCGCCGCCAGGCCGTCTTCGAGGAATTGCGCGTCGGCGAACGTCTCCGCCTGCTCATCCGCCACCTCAGTGCGGAAATGATTTAGCGAACCGCGGGTCGTGGCACGGGCGCTGCTAAATAGAATCGTGCGAGCCTGGGAGTCACCAAGTCCCATATTACAACTTACCTGAATCATCCCGCAGCTCCGCCGAAGCGCGACCAGCAATGGTCGCGCTTCCTTTTTTGCCCTCAACTGATCAGCAACAACCGCGGCGCCTGACCGGGGAGTGTCGTAGGAGCGCGGTGGATGCACGGCGGCACCGGGCTACCGGGATATTCCACGGCGATCCGCCACAGATTGCCCACGCCGAAGCTCACCGGCCGCGCGGGCGGCCGCGGCGCGTAGTGGAGGTCGAAGCAGCACGCGTTCAGGTATTCGCGGAAGTCCTCGTCATCCTCGCCGCCAAACTCCGCCAGCAGCGCCGCCCGCGTTTCCGGAACGTCCACGCGGCGCTGCGCCTCGTCATTGCGCAGCAGCTCGGAGGAAGGCGCGGTGTAACTGCACAGCCACGTATCCGTCTCCACCGGGGCGCTATCGACATGGAAGGAATACACGTCGATCGGCACCGGCCCAGGCTCCTCCTCGCGCGGGTAGCCGCGGATGCAATCGAGCACCGGCGCGAGACCCGCCGCGCGGAGCAACCGTTGGTCTTCGAGCAGGACGTCCCGCGCGATCTGCCCCGCGGCGCTGAGGTGCAGGCGCGCGAGCAGCGCGTCGTCCAACGTGGTGATGCCCTCGCGCGCCGCGACCAGCGCCAGCACTTCACCGAAATCTCCCGGCAGCGTCCGCGCCCAGCAGAGCGCATTGATTCCATCGACAAAGGACGTCGTCACGAGTTCCTGGAGACTCTGCACCACGCGAATGCGCGGGTAGTCGGCCGGCAGTTTCAGAAGCGACAAATTCCCACCTCCAGCGCTACTCCCGACGCCGCGTCCGGTGCGCTTCGAGCAGTTCATGGGCGCGGGCGCTGAGGCCTTCGGGGGAGAAAAGCCGGGCGTGCTCGTCCATGAGATAACGATCCGTCATTCCCGAGAGGTAGTCGCACACGGCGCGGTGCAGGCCGTCGGCTTTGACCCGGCGGGCGGTGCCTTCACCGAGGAGCTTGGGATTGCGCAGGTAGGCGCCGAAGACGTTTTCGAGGAGCTGACAGGCGCGCTGATTGGCCGAGGCGACGCGCGGGTGGTAATAGAGATTTTTGTAGAGGAATTTGCGCAGCGCCTTGTTCGCCCTGAGCCGGCGGAGGCTGTAGCGGATGAGCGGCTTTTTTTGCTGGCGCACTTCGTCGGCGCTCTGCACGCCGGAGTCGGTGATCATCTCGCTGCTGGTGGTGATCACGTCCTGCACCTGCCGGTCGATGATGCAGCGGATGACGTAGCGGTGGAGGGCCTGGCCCTTGAGCTTGGGGAAATGGCGGCGCACGTCTTCGTAGCTCTCCTGCCAGACTTCGAGTTCGCCGAGCTGCTCGGGGGTGATGAGGTGAAAGTCGAGGCCGTCGTCGAGGTCGTGGCTGTAGTAGGTGATTTCGTCGGCGAGATTGGCGATCTGGGCTTCGAGCGAAGGGCTGGTGTAGCGTTCGCCGGCGGCGTCGGGGAGGTCGGGGAGGTCGTAGAAACGGGCGTGTTTCTTGAGGCCCTCGAGGGTTTCGTAGGAAAGGTTGAGGCCGGAGAAGCGCGGGTAAATCTGCTCCACCTCCTCGACGATGCGCAGGCTCTGCGAATTGTGATCGAACCCGCCGTGCTCCTTCATCAGCACGTTGAGCAGTTCCTCGCCGCTGTGGCCCACGGGGGAATGGCCGAGATCATGCGCGAGGGCGATGGCTTCGGTGAGGTCTTCGTTCAGCCCCAGCGAACCGGCGATGGTGCGGCTGATCGAGGCGACCTCCATGGTGTGGGTGAGCCGCGTGCGCAGATGGTCGCCGGTGCCATTGAGGAAGACCTGCGTCTTATACTCCAGCCGGCGAAAGGCACGCGAATGGATGACGCGGGCGCGGTCGCGTTCGTAGGCGGTGCGATGCGGGTGAGCGGGCTCGGGATGCGTCCGACCGCGGGTGTCGCCCGAGCGCTGGGCGAAGGGGGCGAGCGATTCCCCTTCGAGGCGTTCCTTGTCAGCGCGGGTTCTCATCGTCTTTGGTTTTCAAATAATCGCTCTCGATCTGGCGGCGGACGCGGCGGGCTTCGGCGCGCACCTTCACCAGATCGTAGAGGGCGAGCAGCGCGGCGAGGATGGTGATCCAACCGCACGCGGCCCAGTAGCCGATGAAGATGAAGGGGTGATCGCGCAGAAAGGGCCAGAGAAAGGTGGCGCCGGAAAAGAGCAGCACGAGCGCGATGAGCACGCTGTAAAACATGACGACGCGGCGCGCGCGTGGATCGCGGATGAGACCGCGGCTGACTTGGATGATGAACTTCGCGTTGTTCACGAGGCCGCCAATCTCCGCAACCCGCGCCGCCTCGTCCAGCCTGCTGCTTCGCCCGCAACGGCCGGTCGCCGGAAAGCGCGCGCACGGGGTGGACGCCGCCGCTTTCTCCGGGTAGAGACTCACCGCGTGCCTCTCCTCGAAGTCAAAAATCTCCGCACCTGGTTCCCCGTCCTCGGGGGTGTCCTTCGCCGCCACATCGATGACGTGAAGGCGGTGGACGACGTAAGCTTCACGGTGGAAACCGGGACGACGGTAGGGCTGGTGGGCGAGAGCGGGAGCGGGAAATCGACGATCGGCAAGACGATCCTGAAGCTGGTCGCGCCGACGAGCGGGCAGGTGCTCTTCGAGGGGCGCGACGTGCTGCCGCTCACGGAGAATGAATTCCGCCCGCTGCGCCGCGAGATGCAAATGATCTTCCAGGATCCCTTTGGTTCGCTGAACCCGCGCCACACGATCATGCAGATCGTGGGCGAAGCGCTGGAGATTCACTTTCCCAAAATGAACCGCGCCGAGCGCCGCGACCGCGTGGCGGAGCTGATGCGGCAGGTGGGGCTGAAGCCGGAGATGATGGAGCGTTATCCGCATGAGTTCAGCGGCGGGCAGCGGCAGCGCATCGGGATCGCGCGGGCGCTGGCGGTGAAGCCGAAATTCATCGTCTGCGACGAACCGGTGAGCGCGCTCGACGTGAGCGTGCAGGCGCAGATCGTGAACCTGCTGCAAGACCTCCAGGACGAACTCGGGCTTACCTATCTTTTCATCGCGCACGACCTCGCGGTGGTGGAACACATCAGCGACCACGTGCTGGTGATGTATCGCGGCAAGATCGTGGAGTCCGCCTCCGCCGCGGCGATCTACGCAGACCCGCAGCACGACTACACGCGCAAGCTGCTCGCGGCGGTGCCTTCCTTCGGAGGTTGAGAGTTGCAAGCTGAGAGTTGAGAGGCGCGCCCTCGCTCTTCCATCTCATCCTCTCACCTCTCCACTCTCGCCACTCAACTTTCCCCAATGACGCCGCTCATCCGAAAACTCCTCAGCATGAACTGGCTGCTGGTCGCACTCACGTTCACGCTCTGCGCGGCAGGGGTCGTCGCCGTCTACAGCGCCACCTATTTCCGCACCGAGGAATACTGGCACAAGCAGGCCATCTGGGTCGCCAGCGGAGCGGTCATCTTCATCGTCACCAGCCTTATCGATTACCGCCTCGTGAAGTGGATCGCGCTCCCGATGTATCTCGTCAGCATTGTCTTCGTCATCCTCACCTACACCAGCCTCGGCGAGGAACACGGCGGCGCGAAGTGCTGGCTGCGCCTGCCGGGCATTGGCACGTTTCAGCCCTCGCAGATGACGCTCATCGCGGGCATCCTCACGCTCGGACTGTTTCTGAGTCAGTTCAAAAAGCTGCATCCCATGCTGCGGCTGATCATCGTGGGATCGATCGTCGGCGGGCCGATGCTGCTCATTCTCAAACAGCCCGACATCGGCATGACGCTCGTGTGGGCGCCGGTGATCCTGAGCATGATCTTCGTCGGCGGGCTGCCGAAACGTTACCTCATTTCCATCCTGCTCATGGGCGTCGCGGCGATCCCGGTGCTGATCAATTTCGTGCTCAAGCCCTATCAGCGCGCGCGCATCATCGCGTTCATCGATCCCGATATCGATCCGCTCGGCGCAGGCTGGGCGATCAATCAATCGCTCATCGCCATCGGCTCCGGTGGCTGGGCGGGCAAAGGCTTCCTCGCCACCGGCACGCAGGTCGAGCAGGGCTTCATCCCCGGCACCACCGTGCACACGGATTACATTTTCACCGCGATCAGCGAACAGTTCGGCTTCCTCGGCGGCGTGGTGCTCATCTCGCTTTTCGCCGTGCTGCTTTTCAGCATGCTCGTCACCGCGCATCAGGCGGCGGATGAACTCGGGCTGCTCATCACGGTCGGCTTCACCGCGCAGATTTTTTTCCATGTCTATCAAAACATGGGCATGACCATCGCGCTCATGCCCATCACCGGCCTGCCGCTCCCGCTGATCAGCTACGGCGGCACATTCGTGGTGATGATCATGTTCGGCCTCGGGCTGGTGAACAGCGTGTGGGTGCATCGGAAGGATTTGCCGTAGCGCGCGGGGTGGGGAGTTTTTGTGAATGGTGATCGGTGATTGGTGATTGGTGAATGGCGGAGCCGGCCCGTGAACTCGGGGAGCGCTCCAACCATTCACGATTCACGATTCACGATTCACGATCCACCGATCACCATTCACCAAAACTCCCCCCGCACCCCGCTCGCCGAAAAAATCCGACGGCACCAAATCGCTACGGCGCCGCCGGCCGCGCGGTCACGAACTGGTTTACCGCCGTCTTGAGCAGCAACGTGCGGCCGCTGCCGAGGCGCGCCTTTTCCGCCGCGGTCGCCGTTTCCGCGAGTTCATAGATCGAGACGCCGCGCTCGGCGTCGCGCCCGACCCGGCGCGTGTGCGTGTCGCGGATTTCGACCGGCTTGGCATCGACGAGGCTCAGCGGAGCGCCGTCGAACGTCGCCACCGGAGCGGCGGCCTTCGCCGGATCGGGCAACGCGAGAAACGCCATGTCGCCCACCGCGGTCGTCTCCGCGGTCGATTCGAGTTCCGCGCGTTTCCCGCTATCCATGAACGCCAGGCCCACGAGCAGCGTGAAACCCACGAGCACCGCAAAGCCGAAACGGATCGCCCACGGCTGGGCATGGACCGAAGACGGAGGAATTTCAGGCGATGGCTCGGACATACGGCCCTACTTTTGCGGCACGAAATCCACGACGAGCGGCTCGTCGAGGATCGGCTTGAGGATTTCCACGAAAGCTTTGTGCGCCGGATGCACGAGGTAGGCGTCGCGGTCCCGGTTGTTTTTGAACTTCAGGATCCAGACGTGGGTGAAACCTTTGCTGAGGCCTTCGGGGCTGGAGTCGGTGCCCCAGTCGAGCTGCTGGACTTCGCTGATCTTTTCCTTCAGCGCGGCAAATTCGTCGGTGACCTTTTTGATCCCCTCCGGCGTCGCCTCCTTCTTGAACTTGAAGTGGACGACGTGGAAGACGGGGCCGTCAGCGGCCAAGGCGGTGGTGGCGAGCATGGTGAGGACGAGGAGCAGACGATTCATGGGAGGGCGCGGAGTTTCGGCAGGCGAGCCGCAACGTTCAACGCCGAACTTTTCCGTGAGGCTGCGGCGGCGCGGTTGCTGCCGGGATTTGTTTCACAGCCCCTTGTTCCTTTTCGATGGGCGTTGAACCTTGGCGCGCAAGAGCGGACGCTACCGCCCCCAAAAAATGTCCCTCGCCCATCTCCTCGCCGAGCCCGCCACCGACCCGACGCCCATCTACCGCTACCGCGACGCCATCGTTTCGGCAGACTTGCTCGGCGCCGCGATCGCGCATCTCGATTTCTTCACCTGGCTCGCCGATCACCCATCCACGCTGGGCGCGATCTGCGCGCAGTTTCAGACTCACGTTCGCCCGACGGATGTGATGATGACGCTCTTCACCGCGATGGGTCTGGTGACCTCGGCCGGTGGGTGCTTTCACCTGACGCTGCGCGGACGCGAGCATCTCGTGGGTGGCTCGCAGTGGAATCTCGCTCCATACTTTATCTCGCTGAAGGATCGGCCGCAGACGGCGGATATGCTGAAAGTCCTGCGCACGGGCAAGCCGGCGAACTGGGGCAGCTACGATCATCAAGCATGGGCGCAGGCCATGGAACGCGAGGATTTCGCGCAGCATTTTACCGCGGCGATGGACTGTCGCGGGGCGTTCCTGGGACAAGCGTTGGCGAAGGCGCTTGATCTCAGTGGTCGCACGGCGCTGCTCGATGTGGCGGGCGGTTCGGGGATTTACGCGTGCGCGCTCGTCGCGCGGCATCCGCATTTGCGCGCGGTGGTCCTGGAGCGGCCGCCGGTGGATCGCATCGCGCGGGAAGCGATCGCGAAACAAGGCGGCACGGAGCACGTGAGCGTGATCGCGGGCGACATTTTTCAGGATGAATGGCCGGCCGGCTGCGACGTGCATCTCGTCTCGAATGTGCTGCATGACTGGGAGGAGCCGGAGGTGCTCGCGCTGCTGCGCAAGTCGCACGCCGCGCTCCCGCCGGGCGGCCTGCTCATCATTCACGATGCCTTTATCAACGCCGAAAAAACCGGCCCGCTGCATGTGGCCGAGTATTCCGCGCTGCTCATGCAGATCACCGAGGGCAAGTGCTACTCGACCGGTGAATACCGCACCTACCTCGCCCAGACCGGCTTCGACTGGCGCGAACACCGCAACACCGCAGCCGCGCGCGGCTTCATCCTCGCCGAGCGCATCTGACCTCACCCGGTAGGGAAGCCCCACCGCGGGTTCCCACACATCGGTAGACGAGACGAAAAGGGAACCCGCGGCGCGGCTTCCCTACCTCGCAGGACGCGGCGGAAGCATCCCGCGGTGGGGGAATCGCAAAATCCCCTTTGCACCGCAGGCGCGCGGCATCTACGAATCTTCGGCACTCCTCATGCCTGAATTCTCCGTCGCAGTCATCGGCGCTTCGCAAGACCGGCGCAAATACGGAAACAAGGCCGTGCGCGCGTATCTGGAGAGGGATTACACGGTTTTCCCGATCAACCCCAAGGAGGCAACCATCGAAGGGCTCAAGGCGTATGCCACACTGAGCGCCGTCGATGCGCCGATCGATTTTGTGAGCCTCTACGTTCCGCCCGCCGTCGGGTTAAAGCTACTCCCCGAAATCGCGGAGATCGCGCCGCGTGAAGTGTGGCTCAATCCCGGCTCGGAGAGCGACGAACTCATCGAAGCGGCTGCGGACCTGCGATTGCGCGCAATCGTGGCCTGCTCGATTGTCGCCCTGGGCCTGAGTCCGGGGCAGTTTCCCGATTCATAAACCCCGGCACTCGGTCCCCGCCCGCCGAACTTTTTCCATCCTGACTTGAACAGCTTCACCTCCTTCTTCACCTCATCCATCGGCCGCAAATGGATCGTCGCCCTGAGCGGCTTCGCCCTCGTTGGCTTCGTCATCGGCCACCTCGTCGGCAATCTGCAGGTCTTCCTCGGGCCCGAGCCGCTAAACCGCTACGGGCACTTTCTGCAGGGACTCGGCGAGCTGCTTTGGGTCGTGCGTTTTGCCCTGCTCGCGATGGTGCTGCTGCACATTTTTTTCACCATCAAGCTGCGGCTGGAGAATCGCTCGGCCCGGCCCGATCGCTACGCGGTGAAGCAGTATCGCGCGGCGAGCTGGGCGGGACGCTGGATGGTTTGGAGCGGGCTGATGGTGCTGTGTTTCATCATCTTCCATCTCCTGCACTACACGGCGCAGGTAATTCATCCAGAGTTCAAGCAGCTCGTGGACGCGGAGGGGCGGCACGACATTTACAAGATGCTCATCGTCGGCTTCCGCGATCCGCTCGCGTCCGGCTTCTACATCGTCGCCGTAGGGTTACTTGGGCTGCACCTCAACCACGGCTTTCAAAGCATGTTTCAAACTCTCGGACTCAACTCCCACAAAGTCGGCCTCCTCATCAAGCGCACCGGCCAGGCCGTCTCCTGGTTCGTCTTTCTCGGTTATGCCTCCATCCCTGTCGCCGTCCTTACCGGTATCGTGAAATGAGCGTCCCACCTGCCTCTCTCCAGCCCACGGCACCCGCGAGCATCGGTAGCCCGTTGCTCAACTCCAGCATTCCCAGCGGCCCGCTCGAGGATAAATGGGAGGAGCACAAGTTTGCCTCCAAGCTGATCAATCCAGCGAACCGGCGGAAATACGAGATCATCGTGGTGGGCTCCGGTCTCGCGGGTGCGAGCGCGGCCGCTTCGCTCGGCGAGATGGGCTACAAGGTGAAGTGCTTCTGTTACCAGGACTCACCGCGCCGCGCGCACTCGATCGCCGCCCAAGGCGGGATCAATGCGGCGAAAAACTACCAGAACGACGGCGACTCCGTTTACCGGCTCTTTTACGACACGATCAAAGGCGGCGACTTCCGTTCGCGCGAAGCAAACGTCTACCGGCTCGCCGAGGTCAGCGCGAATATCATCGACCAATGCGTGGCGCAGGGCGTGCCCTTCGCGCGGGAATACGGCGGCCTGCTCGCCAATCGCAGCTTCGGCGGGGCGCAGGTTTCGCGGACTTTTTACGCCCGCGGGCAGACCGGGCAGCAGTTGCTGCTCGGCGCCTATTCCGCGCTGAATCGGCAAATCGCCGAGGGTTCCGTGACCATGTTCCCGCGCACCGAGATGCTCGACCTCGTGCTCGTGGACGGTCACGCCAAAGGCATCGTGGTGCGCAACATGGTGACCGGCGAGATCAAGAGCCACGCCGCCGATGCGGTGATCATGGCCACCGGCGGTTACGGCAACGTTTTCTATCTCTCGACCAACGCCAAAGGCTGCAACGTCACCGCCGCCTGGCGCGCGCACAAGAAAGGCGCGCTCTTCGCAAACCCCTGCTACACGCAGATCCATCCGACGTGCATCCCGGTAAGCGGAGATTACCAGTCAAAGCTCACCCTGATGTCCGAGTCGCTGCGCAATGACGGCCGCGTCTGGGCGCCGCAGAAGAAGGCCGACCAGCGCCCGCCCGATCAGATTCCCGCTGAGGAGCGCGACTATTTTCTGGAGCGGAAGTACCCGAGCTTTGGCAACCTCGCCCCGCGCGACATCAGCTCACGTTCCGCCAAGGAAGCCTGCGACGACGGCCGCGGCGTCGGCCCGGGCGGGCTCGGCGTGTATCTCGACTTTGCCGACGCGATCAAACGATACGGCCTCGCGACCGAAGGCGGTGCCACGCTGTCGGAAACCGACGTGCGCACCCGCGGCGAGGCGATCGTGAAAGAGAAATACGGCAACCTCTTCGACATCTACCAGCAGATCACCAACGAGAACGCCTATAAGGTGCCAATGCGCATCTATCCCGCCGTGCATTACACGATGGGCGGCCTGTGGGTGGACTACAACCTGATGTCCAACGTCCCCGGCCTCTTCGTGCTCGGCGAAGCGAACTTCAGCGACCACGGCGCGAACCGCCTTGGCGCCAGCGCGCTCATGCAGGGTCTCGCGGATGGCTACTTCGTGGTGCCCTACACCATCGGCAACTATCTGGCGCCGGAGATCGGCAAACGCCCGGTCACCGACCGGCCGGAATTCCAGCAAGCCGAAGCCGCCGTGAAGGAACGCACCCAACAATTCCTCGGCCTCAAAGGCCGGCGCAGCGTCGATCACTTCCACCGCGAACTCGGTCGCATCACCTGGGATTACTGCGGCATGGCCCGCACGGAAAAGAGCCTGCAACGCGCGCTCTCGCAGATTCCACCGCTCCGCGAAGAGTTCTGGAAAAACGTCAACGTCCCCGGCGAAGGCGAAGCCCTGAACGTCGCGCTGGAGAAAGCCGGGCGGGTCGCGGACTTCCTCGAGTTCGGCGAACTGATGTGCCTCGACGCGCTGGATCGTCGGGAAAGCTGCGGCGGCCACTTCCGCGAGGAGTATCAATATCCCGACGGCGAAGCGAAGCGGGACGACGAACACTTCCAACACGTCGCCGCGTGGGAATTCAAAGGCGAAGGCGTAAAATCCGAGCGCCATGTCGAGCCGCTCATCTTCGAGGAAGTGCACCCAAGCGTCCGCAGCTACAAGTAGTTGATGGTTGAGAGTTGATTGTTGATCGGCCGGATTTCTGAAGCTCGGGCCGCCAGTTCAAGTCACGAATATGTTTAACTTTGAGAAACTCGAAGTCTGGCAACGCGCAATCGAGTTCGCCGACATGGCATCTCGCGTGACGAAAGGCTTTCCAGGCGACGAGCGGTTTGGCCTGACTAATCAGATGCGCAGGGCGGCGGTTTCGATCTCTTCCAACATCGCGGAAGGCAGCTCTCAGAACTTACGAACTGATTACGCCCGCTTCGTCGAAATCGCGACGGGTTCGGTTTTCGAGGTTGTCTCCCAGAGTTTTATCGCCCGGCGCCAGCAATTCCTTTCCGAAGAAGCTTTTTAATCAATCTACTTCACCGCCGAAGAACTCGGTCGGATGCTCAGCGGCCTGCGCGCTTACCTCACAAATCAATCGGCGAGCTAACGAGCGATTCCACCTCTCAACCATCACCTCTCAACTATCAACCCTCCGTGAATCTACACCTCAAAGTCTGGCGCCAAAAAAACGCGAAGAGCGTCGGCAAGCTGGTCCCGATCGAAGCCCGCAACATTCCCGAGGATGCCTCGTTCCTCGAGATGCTCGACATCGTGAACGAAGACCTGATGGGCAAGGGCGAGGAGCCGATCGCCTTCGATCACGACTGCCGCGAAGGGATCTGCGGCACCTGCTCGCTGAGTATTAACGGCGTCCCGCACGGCCCGAGTGAGACGACCACCTGCCAGCTCTACATGCGCAAGTTCAAGGACGGCGAGACGATCCACGTCGAACCGTTCCGCGCGACGTCGTTCCCGATCCTTCGCGACCTGATCACCGACCGCAGTTCCTTCGACCGCATTCAGCAAGCCGGCGGTTTCATCACCGCCCGCACCGGCTCCGCGCCGGATGGCAATTCGCTCCCGGTGGCGAAAGTGAACGCCGATCTCGCGATGGAAGCGGCGGCGTGCATCGGCTGCGGCGCCTGCGCCGCGGCGTGTCCGAATGCCAGCGCGATGCTCTTTGTCGGCGCCAAGGTTTCCCACCTCGCGCTCCTGCCTCAAGGCCAGGCCGAACGCACCGCGCGCGCGCTCAAGATGGTCCGCACGATGGACGAAGAAGGCTTCGGCAACTGCTCGAACTACTACGAGTGCGAAGCCGTCTGCCCCGCGGAAATCCCCGTGGACGTCATCGCGCGCCTGAATCGCGAGTACGCGATGGCGAGCGCGAAGGACTCCGTGTCCTGAAGCAGCTTCCTTAAAGCGCGGGGCGCGCCCTACAGCGCGCCACCCTGCACCTGTTTGATCTGCGTCGCCACGAACTGGAAGTTGCGCGAGTAGATGTCCCGAACCGCAGTGAAGAAATCGAGCTTCTCCTCGAGGTCGTCGATCTCCTTTTCAAGGTCCTCGCGGTCCTTGTCGTCTTCTTCGAGGTCTTCCAGCTTCTTGAGCAGTTGGTCGTACTGATCCTGCACCTCTTTGAGCTGGGTCTCGGCCTGCTGGACGTTCTGCTGATTGAGCTTCTGCACGCTCTGGAGCAGGACGACGCGCCGGGCGCGCTTGACCTGGACCCTCGGCGGCGGATTCGTCGGGCTGACGACCGAGTTCGTGATCGCCTGAGCGTTGAAAGGATTGGCCGCCGTCTGGGGCGGAGCAGCTTCCATGGGAATCACGAGGGCCGCACAGGCGATGGCCGCGCAAAGCGGCATTCTCCGGCGGCGAGGATGGGTGAGCAGGGCGATAACGGGCATCAATGGGATCATGGTGGGGGCTCAGGATTTGCCCTCTGTTGCGCAAGGCAAATGCCCCGTCGCCAAAAACAGTCTGGAGCGTTTTTCGCTCCGCCTGTGCGGGAGGTAGTTACAGCGCGGCTGCGATGGCTTTGCCCATCTCCGCGGTGCCCACGCGTTGTGTACCCTCGCTCCAAATGTCACCGGTTCGCAGTCCGTCGTCGATGACCCGCCGCACGGCGGCCTCGATCGCATCGGCGGCGCCGATTTCGGCGAAGCTGTAGCGAAGCATCATCGCGGCGGAGAGGATCTGTGCGATCGGGTTGGCGATGCCCTTCCCGGCGATGTCCGGCGCGGTACCGCCGCTTGGTTCAAACAAACCGAACCGCCCGGTCGCCGTCTCCTTCACGCCGAGCGACGCGCTCGGGAGCATGCCGAGTGAACCCGTGATCATCGCCATCTCGTCGCTGAGGATGTCGCCGAAGAGATTTTCCGCCAGCACCACATCGAAGCCGCGCGGGTTTTTGATGAGTTGCATCGCGGCGTTGTCCACATAGAGGTGGCTGAGCTGCACGTCGGGATACTCCTTCGCGATCTCATTCACGGTCTTGCGCCAGAGCACGCCGTTTTCGAGCACGTTGGCCTTGTCGACCGAGGTGAGCCTTTTGCCCCGGCCCTGCGCCGCTTTGAAAGCCACATGGGCAATGCGCACAATCTCGCTGCGGCGGTAAACCATCGTGTCGATCGCCACCGTCTCGCCGTTTTCCTCGTGCTGCCCTTTCGGCTGGCCAAAGTAGAGGCCACCCGTGAGTTCGCGCACGCAGAGCACATTGAAGCCGCCCGCAATCAGCTCTTCCTTCACCGGCGAAGCGTGCGTGAGCTTCGGAAAACAAACCGCCGGACGCAGGTTCGCGAAGAGCGAGAAGTGTTTGCGCAGCGGGAGCAGCGCGGCGCGCTCGGGCTGTTGATTCGGCGGGAGCGATTCCCACTTTGGTCCGCCCACGGAGCCGAACAATATCGCGTCGCTCGCTTCGCAAATGCGCACCGTCTCCGGCGGCAGCGCGTGGCCATCCACGTCGATCGCCGCGCCGCCCACGCGGGCCTCGGTGAGCTCGAGCTGGAAGCCGAAATTCTGCTGCACGACGGCGAGCACGCGACGGGCTTCGGCCATCACTTCGGGGCCGATACCATCACCCGGCAGCACTGCGACTTGGAAAGTTTTCATGAGGGGCGCCGAGGGTAGAAAAACCGCGCCTCGAGGGAAGCGGAAACTACTCCATCAGCCCCACCGATCCACGATCTCGCGCAGGTCGGCGACCAGCGTCTCCACTTTCTTCAAGTCGCGCCGCCGCCCGCGCGCTGGCTTGATCTCGAAGTTCCGCAGCAGCATCAGCATGTCCCGCACGTCTGCCACCCGGCCCGGCGCCACCTTCTTGCGCGACTCCACCTCCGCGGTCACGACGATCTGGAGCTGCGCGATGTCCGCCTCGATCTGCGTCGCGTAGGTCGAGAGCAATTCCTTGAAACTCTTCCGCAAAAACGCCAGCTCCTCCGCCACGGGTTTGAGCGGCAGGGAGGAGGAGGCTTTGGACTTCTGCTCGGCTTTCACGGGACGACGGCGAGCATCCCGGGCCGCGTGATTTCGTCAACGCCCATATTGTTACATTTCGCCGGGCGCTCAGCCGCGCGTCACCGTCTCGTCCAGATTCAAGATCGTGCTCGCCACGTTCGTCCACGCTGCGAGTTCCGCCGCGTCGAGCGCCTCATTGCGCGGGTGCTCGCCGTTGGCGAGGAGTTTCAGCGCTTCCTCGCGCTGCGCGGTATAGCGGGTTTTTTGTTTGTCGAAGAGATCGCTCAGCAACTTCACCTCCGCATCCGTCGCCACGCGCGAGGTCGCGCGCCGGACGGATGAGGAAAACCCTCGAAGCGCGACGCTGCTACACCGTCTGTGAGACACGCCTCCTCCGGCTCTCGCGCTAATCGCCGCCGAGATAGGAGGCGCGGACCTGGGCGTTTTGGCGGAGGGCGGCGGAGGTGTCTTCGAGGATGATTCTGCCGGTCTCGAGGACGTAGCCGTAGTGGGAAATTTTGAGCGCAAGATTCGCGTTCTGTTCGACGAGCAGGATGGTGATGCCGAGTTCGCGATTGATCTCCACGATCTTCTCGAAAATCGTCCGCACCAAAAGCGGGGCGATGCCGAGCGAAGGTTCGTCGAGCATCAGGCACTTCGGCTTGCTCATGAGGGCGCGACCGATGGCGAGCATCTGCTGTTCGCCGCCGCTGAGGGTGCCGGCGATTTGCTGTTCGCGCTCCTCGAGCCGCGGGAAGACGCCGTGGATATAATCGAGGTCCTTGGCGATGCCGGCTTTGTCGTTCCGCAGGTAAGCGCCCATGCGGAGGTTTTCAATGACGCTGAGATTGGCGAAGATCATCCGGCCTTCGGGGCTATGCGCGAGGCCGCGGCCGACGACGACATGGGCCGGTTGGCCCTCGATGTCGTGCCCGTCGAAGTTGATCACGCCGGAGCGCGGTTTCACGAGGCCGGAGATCGCGCGCAGGGTGGTGGTCTTGCCCGCGCCGTTCGCGCCGATGAGCGTCACGATCTGGCCTTTCGGCACTTTCAAGGAGATGCCGTGCAGGGCGCTGATGGCCCCGTAGTTCACGTGGAGATCGCGCACCTCAAGCATCGTCTTCATCCTCCGTACCAAGATAGGCGGCGATGACTTTCGGATCGCAACGGATTTGCTCGGGCGTGCCTTCGGCGATCTTGCGGCCGTAATCGAGGACGTAGATGCGCTCGCAGATTCCCATGACGACTTTCATGTCGTGCTCGACGAGCAGCACGGCGATCCGGAACTTGTCCTTCACGAAACGGATCAGCTCCATGAGCTGCTCTTTCTCAGTGGGGTTCATGCCGGCGGCGGGTTCGTCGAGGAGGAGGAGCTTGGGTTTCGTGGCGAGGGCGCGGACGATTTCCAAGCGGCGCTGGTCGCCGTAGGGGAGCGATTTGCCGTCGGCTTCAGCGAAGCGATCGAGGTTGAAAATCTTGAGCAACTCCAAGGCTTCGTGTTCGACCCGCGCCTCGCTTTCGCGGAAGGCGCGGCCGCGCCAGAGGGCGTCGCTCACCCGCTGCGCGCGGTTGCCCTGCATGGCGGTGCGCACGTTATCGAGCACGCTCATGGAGGCGAAGAGGCGGATGTTTTGGAAGGTGCGGGAGATGCCGCGCAGCGACAGGACGTGGGGCTTGATGCCGACGGTGTTCTCGCCGCAGAGCGCGATGTTGCCGGAGGTGGGCTGGTAGACGCCGGTGATGAGGTTGAAGGCGGTGGTTTTGCCGGCGCCGTTCGGGCCGATCAGGCCGACGAGCTCGCGTTCGCCGATGCGGAGGTCCAGTTCGCAGACGGCGGTGAGGCCGCCGAACTTGATCGTCACCTTATCTAACTCCAGCATCGGCACGCTCATTTGACCGCGCCTTTCTTGCCAAAGGTAAACAAGCCCTGCGGACGGGTGAGCATCAGCGCGATGATGAGCAGGGAGTAGATGATCATCCGATACTCGGCGACGGGCCGGAGCAGTTCGGGCAGGATGGTGAGGATGATCGCGGCGAGGATGACGCCCGCGGTGCGGCCCATGCCGCCGAGGATGACCATGACGACGATCTCGATGCTCTTCACGAAATCGAAGCCGTCGGGCTTGAGCACGAGCTTGTGGTGCGCGTAGAGGGCTCCGGCGATCCCAGCAAAGAACGCGCCGATGACAAAGGCGGTGACCTTGTAGCGCGTGGGATTGATGCCCATGGCGCTGGCGGCGATTTCGTCGTCGTGCACGGCGATGAACCCGCGGCCGTAGGTGGAATTTACGATGCAGGCCACGACGTAAACGGTGATCGCGGCGAAGGCCCACGCCCAGCCCAGGGTGGTCATCTTCGTGATGCCGGTCAGGCCGGTGGCGGCGCCGAAGAATTCGCTGGTCTGGAAGATGACGCGGATGATTTCCCCAAAACCAAGCGTGACGATGGCAAGGTAATCGCCGCGCAGCCGCAGCGACGGAATGCCGACGGCGAGTCCTGCGACGGCAGCGACCGTTCCTCCGAGCAGGATGGCGGCGAGGAAGAGCAGCGGCTGCATCGCGGGCGGAACGGAGGCGCCGAAGACGAGCGTGAGCTTGGCCGCGGTGTAGCCACCGACGGCCATAAAACCCGCGTGGCCGAGGCTGAACTGGCCGGTGTGGCCGTTGATCAGATTCAGCGAGACGGCGAGGATGATGTTGATCCCCACGTCGACGGCGATGCCGAGGTAGTAGCGGTTAAAGATGCTCGAGGCCATCGACAAGCCGACGGCGGCGGCGATGGCGACGAGGAGGAAGATTTTCTCTTTCCCGCGCATCTAGACTTTCTCGGTTTGCAGCTTTCCGAGGAGTCCGGCCGGGCGGAAAAGCAGGATGAGGATCAGGATGGCGAAGGCGATCCCGTCGCGGTAGTTCGACAGGCCGGGCATGCCGCCGAAGAAAGTTTCGACCAAACCGAGAACGATGCCGCCGAGCGCGGCGCCGGGGAGATTGCCGATGCCACCGAGCACGGCGGCGATGAACGCGCGCAAGCCAGGCTGCACGCCCATCAGCGGCTCGATGCCAGGCGCACGCATCGCGTAGAAAATCCCGGCGATGGCAGCGAGCGCAGAGCCGAGGCCGAAGGTGAAGGAGATGATGCGATTGACGTTCACGCCCATCAGCGCGGCCGCGCCTTCATTAAAAGAAACCGCGCGCATCGCCATGCCGATCTTGGTGCGCTGGACGATGAACCACATGGCAAAAAGCAGCACGCCGGTGAGGACGAGGACGACCAGGTCGTTACTGGAAATATGCAGCGCGCCCACGACGATCTCGCGCTTTGGCAGGAGCGTCGGAAAGGACTTCGTCGCCGCGCCGAAGACCTTCTCGTGCTGCCCGGCGAACTCGATGAAGAGCGACACACCGATCGCGGTGATGAGCACGGTGAGCCGCGGTCGCGACCGCAGCGGCCGATAGGCGAGGAACTCAATGGTCATGCCGATCGCCGCGCAGATCACCGCAGAGAGGACGATGACGAGCATGGCCGTGGGCACCGATTGCGGGCCGAGCACCGGCGTGATCTTCGGGGTGATGTAAAACGCGGCGAACGCGCCGAGCATCAGCACGTCGGAGTGTGCGAAATTGATGAAGCGCAGGACGCCATAGACCATCGTGTAACCCAGCGCGATCAGCGCGTAGATGGCCCCGAGCGCGAGGCCGTTGATGAGTTGCTGCAGGAACCAATCCATCCCTTAGATCAGCGAGCGGGAGACGGAGAATTGAACCACGAAAGACACTAAATACACGAAAGGGCGGAGGCGGAGGCTTTCGCTTATTTCGTCTTTTTCGTGGTTCCCATCTCTCCCTCGATTCGTCACTAGGGAGCGATCGTTTCCACGTAGGAAAACTTGCCGTCTTTCACCTGCAAGATCACCGCCGCCTTGTCCGCATCACGCTGCGCATTGAGCGTCGTTTTACCAGTCGCGCCCTCGAAATCCTTCGTGGCCGCCAGCGCCTCGCGCACCTTCGGTCCCTCAGTCGTCCCGGCCCGCTTGATCGCGTCGAAGAGCACCAGCGCGGAGTCGTAGCCGAGCGCGGCCATCGCGTCGGGGACCTTGCCGTTGTAGCGCTTCTTGTAAGCCTCGACGAACGCCTTGCCCTTCTCGCCGCCCGCTTCCGGCGTGTAGTGCGTGCTGAAGAAATTGCCTTCCACGGCTTCCTTGCCGATCTCGGTCAGCTTTTCGCTTTCCCAGCCGTCGCCACCAAAGAGCGGCACCGTGAGGCCCACCTCTTTCGCCTGAATGCAGATGAGCGCCGCGTCGGTGTAGTAACCCGGCACAAAGACGCCATCCGGCGCCTTCGTCTTGATCCCGGTGAGCTGGCCTTTGAAATCCTTATCTCCGCCGTTGTAGTCCAGTTCGGCCACGACCTGACCGCCGGCTTTCACGAAACCTTCCTTGAAAAACTTCGCGAGCCCCTTCGAGTAGTCGCTCTTCACGTCGGTGAAGATCGCGATTTTCTGCGCCTTGAGTGTCTTCCGGGCGAAGTTCGCCATCACCGTGCCCTGGAAGGGATCGATGAAACAGACGCGGAAAATGTAGTCGCCCGTCTCGGTCACCTTCGGGTTGGTCGAACTCGGGGAAATTTGCGGTATCTTGTTCGCCTGGCAGATCGGCGCGGCCTCCAGCGAGCGGGAAGAAGCTACTTCGCCGAGGATGCCGACCACGCCGTCCTTCGCGATCAGCTTGTTCACCGCGTTGGCGGATTCGCCCGCTTTCGATTGGTTATCTTCCGTAAGCAGCTTGATCTTTTTTCCGAGCAACCCGCCGGCGGCGTTCGCCTCTTCCACGGCGAGAACCGTGCCTTCATGCGAGGAGATGCCAAAGGTCGCCTCCTTGCCGGTGAGCGACGCAAATTCCCCCACCGCGATCTCGTCGGTCGCTGGTTTCTGACAGCCGGCAAGGCCGAGCGTGACCGCGCCCCACAGAGAAAAAAGCATGCGTCGATTCATTGGGTGCGGATGCTAGAGATGCATCTTGGGGAATTCAATCGGCAATCCGCGACCACAACGCCAGCCGAATTCCGCGGACGGACGAGCGCACCTCCCACGTAGGCAATTCCGACGCCGGCATGTCTCGCCCTGGCGGAAGGCTCACCAATTTTGGCGAGGGAATCGACCCATCTTCGGGCTTTCCTTATAATCCCCATAGGTTGGTTCGCCTCCTGCTTTCACATTGGCCAACTTTTCATGCACCAGCGCCGCACAGACCTCGCCCTCGGCACGAACACCACGATTCCTGCCACGGGCATGCGTCGCCGCCGTGGCCCCGCAGGCATCGCCCTAGTCCAGGTGATTGTCGCCATGGGCATGATCGTCGTCTGCGGAGCCGGCGCCTTGCGTGCGCTGATCGAGATGAATCGCAACGCCGCCGCGATGCGGGCTTTGGCGCAAGCCCGGGCGATCGTGCAGCGCAACATCGATTCCGCGCTCGGCGTTCCCTTCGACGCCACCAACTCCCCCGCCGTTCTCGCGATCACCGCCTCGAGTGGATCGGTCTATGACGACGATGGCGGCGGCGACAATCTGGTCAATATCTCCGTAGGCCGCAGCGGCACCGGCGCCGTCGCGAGAGGGACTCTGACCCGAATCGTCACGGCCCAGTCGAATCCGGACAACGCCGACATCCGCCGAGTCACCTTCCGGTTGAACTACACGTTTGGGCCGAGGCCCTATTCGTTCGAAATGACTACAATCCGCGCCAAAGACTGACATGCGTCGCACCTCGCCTAACCCTACCCCGTTGGGATTCACGCTCGTCGAGATGATGGTCTCGGCAGCCGTCTCCGCCGCAGTCGGCCTCGCCGTTTTCGCGTTTTTGAATGCTGGGATGGTTCTAACGGCGAAAAACCTCTCGCTGAACTACACCAGCAACCAGATGCGCACCGCGCTGGATCGCGTCGAGCAGGTCCTCCAGCAAGGGGACAGCGATCCCATCCTCATCGACACCACGGGTGCCACGGTCACAAATGCCGCGGCCGCCGGGGTGAAACTGGATCGCTTCGTAGGTGGCCCTTGGGTCGTGACGACCAGCAGCGGCACGATCGCCTCCACCGCCACCTCCCTTACCCTCACCCGTTCCACGAATTTCCAAGCGTCTCCGCCCGTCCCGGTGACTGGCGACGTCATCGTCATCGACGGCACCGCGGATACCCTTCGCCCGCAGGTCAACGGCAACCCCACGGCCAATACGACCGACGGCGCGCTCCTCCGCAACACCGTGACCCTGCCCCTCGCAAGCGCGCTCGGGACCACGGTCACAAACAACTCTGGCACCCTCACAGCCAAGGTCGTGCGCCAGGTCGCCTTCCTCGTCATGACGAACGGAACCCGGCGGGAACTACGCTACTACCCCTCCATCGAGACCACCACCGATCTAAACGACCCGACGAGATACACCGTCGTCTCCGACCAGATCGGGACGCAGGCCGCCGATGTGACCCCCTTTACCATGACCACGGTCACCGGGAAGAGTTTCGTCAACTTTTCCCTCCGCATCAGCGACCGGAACTCCGACCAGGTGCTGCTGAACAAACAACGCGACGAATACAATACCTTCAGCCGGATCGAGACCGTGATCCGGCCAAAGGTGAACCCATAACCTTATGAAACAAAGTAACTGCCAGGGGAACATCCTGATTGTTGCCCTTATCCTGATCTTCGTCGTCTCCGGCTTCGTCGCCACGGCTCTGAACGTCACCAGTAACACAGCACGATTTACGGATCGGAGCAGCGACTACGCAGCCACCCAGGCTGCTGCCGAGGGCGCGGTGGAGTATGCCTATGGCGTTTGGAAGAGCCGCATTCTGGCGGTTGATCGTCCCCTCACCACGGCGGAAGCCAATGCCGCGATCACCGCTCCGACCTTCACGGGAATCAACTATGCCTCCGGCACGGGCAATGCGCTCCAAATCACTGCGCTCGATGAATACGGAGCGCCCATGGCGAACACGACGGACTATCCAAGGGCCGTCCCAACCGACCTCGTCGCCTATCCCGGCTGGCGCGGCTTCTCGCATAACTATCTCGCCGTTGCGAAGATGACCCCTTCCGGAGGCCTGCACGGCAGCCTGAGCACCGGAGTGCGGCGCACCTTCCAGTATTCCTCCGTGCCGATCTTCCAGTCGATGTACTTCTTTGAGCACGACATCGCGATTTATCACCCAGCCACGATGATCGTGACCGGCCTTATTCACTCGAACAGCGACATCTATCTCAAAGCGCTGAACGGCAATCCACTCACCATCCAGGACAAGGTCAGCTTTGCCGGGAGTTATAGCAGTACCGTCGATCCACCCTATGCCAACACCTGGAGCGGTTATGCCCCCTCGTCTTCCCGCCCGCCGACCTTTGCGACCAGCGCAGCCAGCCAGACCAGGCAGGTGGCCCGGATGGAGCCGATCGGCACCGATCCCGCCACGGTGCTCAATACCACGGACACCAACCCCAACAACGACAGCCTCCGGGAACTGATCGAACCACCCAATCCGGGCTATACCGACCCACCGGAGCTGGCTCAGCGGCGGCTCTACAACAAGGCGGGAATCGTCATGAACATCAACGGCTCCACCGTCACCGTCACCGGCCAGAACGGAGCCGCCATCAGCTCCGTACGGAATACCGACCTCCGGAACGCCATCACCAGCCGCTCGACGATTTATGACCAACGGGAGGGTAAGAATGTGGATGTCGCCACGCTCGATATCAGCCGGGTGGTGACAGCGCTGAATGCCGGCGGCATCACCGGCTTCAACAATGTCGTTTACATCAACGACACCACCCCGCTGGCCACGGGTAATACGGAGCCCAAGACGGTGCGCCTGATCAATGGCGGGGTGCTTCCGAGTAATGGTCTCACCGTGGCGAGCGAGAATCCCGTTTACGTGCAGGGCGACTATAATACGGGAACCACGACCAATCCGAACTCGGTGCCGACGAACAACGGGGGGAACCCGACGAATACAGACGCCCCAACCGTCTCCGGCTACACCCGCAAGCCTGCCGCCGTCATCGCCGATGCCGTGATGCTGCTCTCCAACAGTTGGAACGACAGTAAATCGAGCCAGTCGCTCACCAACCGCCAAGCCTCGCATACAACCTACAATATGGCGATCCTGGCGGGCTTCATGCCTTCCGGCTATCAGCCGACCAGCGGCGCCCAGTATGGCTTCAGCGGTGGCGCCATTAACTACCCCCGCTTTCTCGAAGACTGGGCCAGCGAGTCATGCACTTACTACGGTTCCATGGTGGAGCTCTTTCAGAGCAAGACCTTCACGGGCGAATGGGACACCGGGGTGATCTACCGCCCACCCAATCGCTGTTTCAACTTCGACACCAACTTTACCTCCACTCCACCACCCGGCACCGTGAATGCCTCCTGCTGGAGCCGCGGCACCTGGGCAAAATACTAGGCCATGAATCCTCAACTCATCGCCGCGCTGCTTGCGGTGCTCCTGCCCCAACTGGTCTGTGCCGCGGTCGATTTCACGCCGCGCTTCATGGACATTTTTACGGAAGGAGCCACGCTCCGCCGCCTGTATTTCTCCGATGGCGAGAAGAAGTTCATGCTGAGCCTCAACCGGGAGACGGAAGTCGTGCCCGACGCCGGCGGCGCATTGTTCAAGTTTGCCAAGGTGCCCGACGCGACGTTTCTGGTCGTTCGTTCTCGTCATTCGCCGGACGATAGATTCGAGGGTCAAACGCTCGAGCGTTATCGGGAATCGGCGAAGCGCCTGCTCCCCGTGGGCACCCGCGGGGCGGTGATCACCGGGGAGACACCGGACGTTTTCCCGATCAATAGTTGGAAAAGCTACCGGATCACGTTGTCCTTCAACGTCGGGCCGGTGATCTACCAGCAAAGCGTCACCTTCCTGAACATGAACGATGCCGATCAGGTCGCGCTGATCACATCCGCACCGGAGAAGGATTTCGGCGAAGCGGCGCATCGCAGCTTTCAGATTTTCCGGACGTGGCAGGAGATGCTGCCCGGCGACGAAGAGCCGATTCAACGCAATTGATCCCGGCGTGCGGTGCTGATCGAGCCGGCCGGCGGCGAGGGCCGCAGGTTTTCCTCTCCCCAAGCGCCGTGCCCGCGTCCAAGGTCTGGTCTGCATGGCACTCCTCGGCCGCTTCAATACTCTTCCCGTCGTTCGCCTCGCTCCGCCGGGGCTCTACCTCGACGGCGGGCCGCTCGGCGAAATCCTGCTGCCGCGCCGCTATGTCGCCCCGGATGCTGCGCCCGGCCAGCGACTCGAGGTCTTCGTCTATCGCGACTCCGAAGATCGGCTCGTCGCCAGCACGGAGCGTCCGTTCGCGACAGTCGGTCAATGCGCGTTCCTCCGCGTGGTTTCGGTGAAGCCGGGCGTGGGTGCGTTTCTGGATTGGGGCCTCGAGAAAGACTTGCTGCTGCCGCTCCGCGAGCAGACCCGCGACCCGCGCCCGATGGACTGGCTGGTCGTCCACGTCGCCCGCGATGAGAAGTCGGATCGCATCATCGCCACCGCCCGACTGGAGCGCTGGCTCGACAAAACCCCGCCGCCCTTCGGCACCGGCCAGGCCGTGTCGCTGCTCGTGGAAAGCGAAACGCCGCTCGGCTACCGCGCGATCGTCGAGCACACGCATCGCGGCCTGCTCTATCGCAGCGATCTCGGCCGGCCGTTGACGGTCGGGCAAGCGCTGCCCGGCTTCGTCCGGACGGTGCGCGCCGATGGCAAACTCGACCTCTCGCTCGACCCCGCCGGCTACAAACGCATCGCCCCGGTCACCGAGCAGATTCTCGAGAAGCTGCGCGCCGCCGGTGGCCGGTTGCCGTTCCACGATCGCAGCCGTCCCGAAGAGATTCGCTCCGCCTTTGGACTCAGCAAAAAGGCCTTCAAGCAGGCGCTCGGC
>Ga0209181_10002856_pt1 | contig 27667 bp, 24 predicted proteins | sample MAT05_FD_187208 | JGI IMG/M metagenome (GOLD analysis project Ga0209181, IMG submission 187208) | Freshwater microbial communities from Lake Fryxell liftoff mats and glacier meltwater in Antarctica - MAT-05 (SPAdes) (version 2) | ecosystem: Environmental > Aquatic > Freshwater > Ice > Liftoff...
GGTATATTAACCTCGGCGAATGGATCAATTATAGCAGCTATGCAGTGTTTAACGGAGAAACGTTGGAATTGAAATGTTATACAGAGGAGGCTTGATTTTAAGCCAGTGTTTAGCTAATTGTGAATGCTGAATGGTGAATGATGAAATCTTCACCATTCACCATTCACGTAGTATTCGTTCCGATTAAAATATTCTCTCGTATCCCGGCAAAAGGCAAACAAAAAATAAAACATGAAACAGCTAAATAAAATATACTTCATTGTTTCGCTTAGTTTGCTGGCGTTAAATGCCATTGCGCAAAAAGAGGCTGTTTTTAGTTTAACCAAAACCATTGCAGGCGATTTTTCTTACTTCACAGTTGATAATCTCGAAAATATTTACCTGGTAAATAACCAAACCAATCAGTTGAAAAAGTTGAATGCCAACGGTGATTCAGCGGGCGTATTTAACAATGTGCGCAAATATGGAAAGCTATATTCGATAGATGCCACCAACCCGTTAAAGCTATTGCTTTACTATAAAAATTTCTCCACCATTGTGGTGCTCGACCGGTTTCTCAATGTTCGCAATACCATCAACCTTGGTAAAAAAAACATATTTAAAGTAAAGGCGATTGCAACCTCCTACGACAATAATATCTGGCTTTTTGATGAAGGAGAAAGCAAGCTTAAGAAGATAGATGACAATGGTGAAGTGATCATGGAAAGTGTTGATTTCAGAACGCTTTTCGATACCGTTCCTTCGCCCATTCAGATAACAGATCAGGATGGTTTCCTATACTTGTACGATCCTAATAAAGGATTTTATACGTTTGATTATTATGGTGCCTTAAAAAACAATATTCCATTTTTAAACTGGAACAATGCGGAAGTGATTGGGAAAAATCTATACGGCTTTGGAGACAGCGTTCTTTACCTGTACCAGACCGGCTCATTGAAATTGAAAGAATATCCAACCCCTGATTTTTTTAAAACATCCCTTCAAATAAAAGTTGCCAACAACAAAGTGTATTTGCTACAAAAGGAAGGGATTCAGCAATTTTTAATTAAATAAATTACTGTCATTCTATAATTTTAACCTATGGATTTTTTTGATACAATTTATTTAGACAATACCCTCGGCACCTGGTTAACGATAGCCGGTATAATTGCACTGGCGTTACTTTTAAAGAAATACGTTTCTCAATATATCGCCTCCCTATTATACCGCCTGGTACATAAAATTTGGAAAACAGTTGATAAGAAAAGTTTTGTCGACCTCGTTTTAGCACCCTTGCAATGGTTTTTATTGACGCTGATTACAGTATTTAGCATTGATCGACTCAACTTTCCTTCCGTAGCCAAATTCAATTTCTATCATGTTAACTCACAGTTGATTGTTGATAGGATTGGTATTACCATCATTATTGTAGTATTCACCTGGCTACTCCTGCGTTTGATAGATTTTATTTCATTGGTATTAGAAGCAAAAGCAAGTATCACGCAGGACAAAAGTGATGACCAACTTGTTGTTTTCTTTCGGGATTTCCTGAAAGTTATTCTGACCATTATTGGTATTTTAATGCTACTGAAATTTACTTTCGGGCGTGATATTGGCAATTTGCTAACCGGCCTTAGTATCGTTGGAGCTGCGCTGGCATTGGCCGCAAGAGAAAGCCTGGAGAATATCATTGCTTCCTTTATCATATTTTTCGACAAGCCTTTTATAACCGGCGACACCCTTAAAGTACAGCAGATAACCGGCACGGTGGAACGCATAGGATTGCGTAGCACCAGAATCCGTACTGCTGATAAAACACTGGTAAGTGTTCCCAATAAGCAAATGGTAGATAATATACTTGATAACTGGAGTGTGCGTACCGAAAGAAGAGCAGAAATTAAAATTGAACTATCCCCCAAAACTCCGGTTACAGAGATTCGGAAAATAACTGCAGCCATCAAACTGCTCATCCAAAACAAAAGCCCGCTCATTATTTCTTCAACCGTCTATTTAAAAGAAATCAATAAAACCGGGCTGCTGATTACTATAGAATATTTTACCAATCCTATTCCATTCGATGCCTTTGAAGAACTGAGAGAGGATATCAATTTTAAGATTAAAGCCCTACTGGAACAAAATAAAATTGATATGGCCGGCGTAGGTGGTGATGTAATCATTAATAACGAAACAAAAGAACCTGCCAATAATCCTGAACGGCCTATTATGTAATGCATTCAAAGATTTGCAGGATGATTCATCTTTACTGATGTGCTGCCATCGATACTGTAGATTGAAATATCAATCTCCTTCAAGGCAAAAAAGTAAGGCTCAGAAAAACGATGTTTCTTTATACCTTGGCTTTATAGTTTACCGGAATGTTGCAGAACAAGGATATTTTTTCAGTAAATACTGGTTGGTCCTAATTCCCGTTAATAATGTCGGCTAGTTCTTTATCCCATTTACCCGTTTTACCGTATTCTACTACACGTCCCAGTTCTTTTCCCTCTTTCATAACAATGATGGTGGGTACATTGATTACGCCCAATGCCTCGGCGATATGGCCCAGCGAAACCTTCATGCGATTTACGCCAAACAGCGTAATAACATTATCCGGTACACCACTCATTTCCTGGAGTTTAAAAAATTTGGGCAATATCGATTGGGTATCCTCACACCAGGTGCCACCAAAAACGATCAATTGCATTTTTGCCCCGCTCACTTTTGCCAGCGCATTTACAATAGCAGTATCGGGCTTGTAATTTTGCTGGTTGGGAATGTACCATTTAAAAGCAGTGTCATTTTGAATCAGGTATTTATTTATGGTGCCCCTCAATATTTTCACCTTCCCATCATTCGGATCTTTGGTGATTTCGTATTCGGCCTGGGCAGATAAAACGGAAGAAACTGAAAACAACATGGCTGTAAATAAGCTCTTTAATAAGATATTTTTCATTGGGTGACATTTAAATAGCAACATTGTAAAAGATAATTTTATTTTTAGTAAGATTGCTTTTAGCAATTAATTTATACCTGCTTTTACACTTCGCAAAGGTAGCGAAAGCTATTTTTTTAGCTTGAAGGAATTATGAAACCTCATTACATCTGCATTATTATCTTCACTCGTTTCGGTAATCGTTTGCATTACATACGCTTTATTACGAACCAGGTATAGTCGCATTTTAATAATAGCAGCACTATCCTGGAAATATATTTTAACTTCTTTACCCGGAAATCCATTTATTTCAATGGGTTTCTCTGATAATAATTTACCCTGTACATTTTTTACAAAAGCATCTACGGCATTTCTAAAAAAGGTGGGTAACATGGCAGTCTTGCCTGAATTAATTAATGAATCCGGGTATTCGGATGTAGCTAAGCCGTACAAAAAATTCACATCGCCATCTTTCGATGTTTCGTACACAAACATGTCCGTTTTTAAATCGCCGATTTCGGTATGTACGTTTTGGTTGGTAGCTTCAGGTTTTTTTGGAAATTCAATTGAAAATTCTGGTGACTCAATTAAATACCAATCTTTTAAGGTTTCAAAACTTAGGGTAGATATTAAAACCGCAATTCCGGCAAATGCATTTCTAATTTTTTTCATACAGGGTTAGTTTTGTCAGGTGGTGTTTTATTGCAGAAACCTATTTGTTATTACAAACATCAGCCTTAAAGATTGGCTTTCAGCTCCACTAAAAAACCTTTCAGTTTTTTCAACGATTCAATGGTTTCGAACTTTTCATTTGCCCGCTTATTGTTTTTAATATAGTCCTTTGCACCTTCCATCGTGTATTTCCTTTCTCTCATCAAGTGGTAAATCAGGCGTATATTTTTTATGTCCTCCGGTCTGAATAAGCGATCCCCTTTTCCGTTCTTTCTCGGCTTTAGCACGTCAAATTCATTTTCCCACAAACGAATCAACGATTGATTCACCTTAAACATTTCTGCCACCTTACCAATTGTGTAATACAACTTCTGGTAAAGGATGGCATCTTCCGGAACCTCTATCAACTCAACGCCTGCACTCATTTCCTTTACACTCTTCCTTCCCCGGGTTGATTTTTCCTTTGTCGCAATGTTTTCGATCGGCCGTGAAGGCATTATTTTCTTTTCGGGCGTAGCTGCCTTTTCTGGTTCGTTTGCCTTTTGAGGTATGGCAACTATTTCAGGGGCCGTTTCTTTTTCAAAAATTACTATCAGCTCAGGTAAAGTTTCCACTTCAGCCATAGCAATTGGTTCAGGCACAGCCTCCTCCTCGGAAACCAATATGTTTTCCGGCAAAGGCTTCTGCGGAAGATCCCCAAAATCAAATGCGATTTGTGTTTTTGACATGGTATTCTTTTAATCAAAACTTTTTGCACTGCCGGTAGCTGCCAGTTTTAGCAAGCGGTCATATTGTTCTGCATTTAAATCATTGTAGAAAAAGTAAACCGGATCAACGGGTCTTCCATTGATATGTACTTCGTAGTGACAATGTGGGCCAGTGCTTGCTCCGGTGCTGCCTACCCAACCAATGATCTCTCCTCTTTTTACCAATTGCCCATCTCTTGCTTTTATTCTAACCATATGCATATATACTGTTTCGTATCCATAGCCATGGTTGATGATTACATGATTACCCGTTCCGGTAGACATGCCTGAAGTAGTAACCCTGCCATCGCCCGTTGCATAAATAGGGGTGCCCTGGGTGGCAGTAAAGTCAAGTCCATTGTGCATTTTAGGTATACCATATATTGGATGAATCCTGTATCCAAATCCACTTGCGATTCTGGTAAGATCCTTATTGCTTACCGGTTGAATGGCCGGTATGCTTGACAGTTTATTTTCCTGGTTGTTGATCAGCTTTTCTATTTCTTTGTAACTGTTTTGCTGGTAGGCAACTCTTGCGGCAATATTATTTAATGAAGACTCAATTTCCTTTTCAAGTTGGTCATCACTAATCACATTCACTTTATCGATCTCTTTCTTTTTCGCTGTCAGTTCTGCTCTTGCGCTATCTGGTAAAGGGTTTGCTTCAAAAATTGACCGGTACACTTCATTGTCTCGTTTTTCCAGGTCAGCCATTTGTTGCTGCAGGGTTTTTGTTTTCTCACTTAAAATGCTGTAATTATCTTTCATCAATTCCAACCGCATTTTCAACTCGTTGTCGGTAGGCTTGGGAATAAATTTGGTGTACACCCAGATAACCAACGCCGAACTAACCAGTAAGCCGGAAAAAAAACCAAATACCCTCAACAGTTTCACCCGCAAAGGCGTCACCAGCTTTTCATAGCGAAGCGTATTGGTATTATAAAAATATTTTATTTTCTTCATAGCCCCTAAACCCTAACATGGATTTATAAAATTTCCTGGTTATTGAATTTACATTTTAATAGTTAAATATAAGGCTAATATCCTTTTCACGGGTGCATTTCAATTTGTAGCTCCCGATTTCGGGCCGTAGGTCACCAACCACTAAGCGCTGCTACAAATTGAAATGCGCTCCCAATTCACACACGCTACTTAACTCCACATCGAATTCTTTACCTTTGCGCCCAGCAATATTTCGACGTGCAAAGATAGCCGGATATACTGCAAAAATCAACCCAAAACAGAAAGGTTTATGACGCAAATGGTCAAAAAAACAACCCACATTAACATGCACAATCCATTAACATCGCTGGAAATAAGACAACAGTTCCTTGATTTTTTCAAATCAAAAAGTCACACCATTGTGCCTTCTGCACCCATTGTGTTAAAAGATGATCCCACGCTTTTGTTTACCAACGCTGGCATGAACCAGTTTAAAGATTATTTTCTGGGTAATAAAATTGCTCCCTACAAACGGGCCGCAGATACACAAAAATGCCTTAGGGTAAGTGGCAAACACAACGATCTGGAAGAAGTAGGAGTAGATACTTACCATCATACCATGTTTGAAATGTTGGGCAACTGGAGCTTTGGTGATTATTTTAAAGCAGAAGCAATTGCATGGAGTTGGGAATTGCTAACCGATGTTTATAAAATACCCAAAGACCGTTTGTATGTGACCGTTTTTGAAGGAGATGAAAAAGAAAACATTCCTGCTTCAAAAATTGCATTGGAAGAATGGAAAAAACTGGTGTCGGAGGATAAGATTGTTTTTGGAAATAAAAAGGATAATTTTTGGGAGATGGGCGAAACGGGTCCCTGTGGCCCTTGCAGCGAAATACATGTCGATTGCCGGAGCGATGAAGAAAGAAGTAAAATACCAGGCCGGGATTTAGTAAACAAAGATCACCCGCAGGTAATTGAAATTTGGAACAATGTATTCATTCAATACAACCGAAAAAAAGACGGCACCCTTGAACCATTGCCTGCTACCCATGTAGATACCGGGATGGGTTTTGAAAGATTGGTGAGGGTTTTGCAAAATAAGCAAAGCAACTACGATACCGATGTATTCAGTGGTACCATTGAAGCCATTGGTAAAATTGTAAAAAAAGAATATAAGGCAAGTGATGACAAAGAAAGCGTAGCGTTTAGGGTAATATCCGATCACATCAGGGCAATCAGTTTTTGTATTGCAGATGGACAATTACCATCCAATACCGGTGCTGGTTATGTTATCAGAAGAATTTTACGCAGGGCAGTTCGCTATTATTATTCTTATCTGGATTATAAACAACCCTTGTTGTTCCAGTTGCTGCCGTTGCTGGCCAAACAATTTGAAACTGTTTTTCCTGAACTAAACCTGCAATTGGATTTTATCAGTAAAGTGATAAAAGAAGAAGAGGATGCTTTCCTAAGGACGTTGGATAAAGGCTTGAAAAGAATTGATGAAACCATCCTGCAATCTCAGGCAACCAAAGTAATTGATGGAAAAACGGCTTTTGAATTATACGACACCTTTGGTTTTCCAATTGATTTAACAACGCTGATTGCAGCAGAAAATAATTTGACCGTGGATGAAGCCGGGTTTCAAAAAGAAATGCAGCAACAAAAAGACAGAAGCCGTTCTGCGGCTGTGCTGGACACCGAGGATTGGATTACGTTAATAGACAATGTTTCCAATCAATTTGTTGGCTATGATTCATTGGAAGCACAAAGCCAGGTAGTCAAGTATCGCAAGGTTTCCTCTAAAACGAAAGCATTTTATCAATTGATTTTAGATGCAACTCCTTTTTATGCGGAGAGCGGCGGACAGGTTGGCGACACCGGCACGTTGCAATTTGGCGAAGAGACGATTGAAGTAACCAATACAAAAAAAGAAAATGACCTCATCATTCATTTCACTGATAAACTACCGGGCGAAATAAACGGGTTGGTAACAGCAACAGTAAATGCCGAAAGACGAAAGGCGGTTACCGTACATCACAGCGTTACGCATTTAATGCATGCTGCATTGAGGGCTGTTTTGGGTAAACACGTGGCACAAAAAGGAAGCCTTGTAAATGAAGAACATCTTCGTTTCGATTTCTCTCATTTTGCCAAAGTAACGGACGAAGAAGTAGCTGCAGTAGAAAAAATAGTGAACGAAAAAATAAGGGAGAATGTTCCGGTAGTGATAAAATCAATGCATAAAGAGGAAGCGGTTGCACTGGGTGCCATGGCTTTGTTTGGAGAAAAATATGGTGATGTGGTAAGGGTAGTTGTGATGGATCCAAACTATTCAATTGAATTGTGTGGCGGCACACATGTGGGCAGCACCGGCGAACTGGGCATCTTTAAAATAAAACATGAATCGGCTATAGCGGCAGGTGTCCGCAGGATAGAAGCTGTTTGCGGTTTTGCTGCAGAACAATATATCAATAAAACATTTGCCGAGATGAGCGGAATCAAAGGCTTATTAAAAAATCCCAAAGACATTCAAAAGTCGATTGAAAACTTAGCAGCGGAAAACAATTTGTTGTCCAAAAGAATTGAAGGACTGGAAGCAAGACGACTCGTTGGCATCCGCAATGAGCTATTGCAAAAAGATACCATCATCAATAATGTGACCTTTGTTGGTGAAATCATTGAAGTAGGTAATGCAGATGCGCTAAAGAAATTAAGTGTTGACATCAACAATCACCTGCATGATTCTGTGGTGATACTTTGCACTAATATTGATGGAAAGGCTTTCGTTGCACTTGGTATATCAGAAACCGTGGTTGCTGCAAAAAAACTGGATGCGGCCAAAATCATCAAGGAACATATTGCCGGCTTAATAAAAGGCGGCGGCGGCGGACAAAGCAATATTGCAACCGCTGGCGGACAGGATATCAGCAATTTAAAAGCTGTGATTGAAAAAGTAAAAGCATTATTATAAAGAAAGTTTAAGGAAAATAACGTAACAAAAAATCAGAATGGAAGAGGATTCTCCTATGAATATATTCGTACGATCAAACCTGATTTATCAATAAGCAGCAATCATATACCATCCATGGTGCTTTCAATCATGGCAAATTGCCCATTTGTGTAATATCAATTGTTAGCCAGAAATAGCAACTATTAATCGGACTCTTCCAAATGCAATTTCTGATGATGGGCGCCCGCTGCCACATGTAAGGCAAAGCCGAAAATGGCGGTGTCTTTCAGAATATTGATCAGTGCAAGTTGCCTCATCTCTTTATCGCCTGCATTGAGGTAATTGGGCACATGAATCGTTAATATAAAAAAAAGGAGAAGTACTGCAAGCACATACCCAGAGATTTTCACCATCCGGTTGGTTAAAAAAGAAATGGATACTAAGATAAACGCAGCACCTACAATGTATGCCCAGTTAATGCCGCCGGGTAAAAAATTGCGAACAAAAACCAACAGGTCATGTGGATACATAAAATGAAAAACCCCAAATAAAAACAAAACAACGCATAGCAAATAAATTGCGATTCGTGATATAACATGGTAATGTTTCATAAATTAATGAATTTAGAACAAAAAGTTACAACAAAATAAGGGTGATGACAACCTTTTGAACCATTATTTAAAATATCTTATTATGGCAAAGGCTAACAGGTAGTAAGCCATCTCTTATTCTTTAATAATGAATTATTTTAAGGGATATTTTTTAAGGTACGGAGATGGAGTCAATGACTGGGTTCAGATTCCTTTGTATTGAAATGTAAATAAATATAACCAATCGTACCTGCTACAATTGAAGAAAACAAAACGGCTATTTTTGAGCCCACAATTATTTCACCATCTTTAAAAGCCAGTAAAGTGATAAAGATGGACATGGTGAATCCAATACCACCTAAAATGCCTGCACCAATAACATGCCTCCAGTTGATATCATCTGCGAGGCTACTGATTTTTAATTTAACTGCAGCAAAAGAAAAAAGCAAAACACCCAACGGTTTACCTATTATCAATCCCAACAAAATACCAACGCTGTTTTTGGATGCCAGTTGGTTGTGCCAGCCTGGTGTAAAGACAATCCCTGTATTTGCCAGGGCGAATAAAGGAAGTATCACAAAGGCAACTGGATTGTGCAGATGGTGCTGTAGCAGGTATGAGGTGGATTTTTCATCACCATTACCAAAAGGAATTGCAAAGGCCAATAGCACACCGCTTATGGTAGCGTGTACGCCTGACTGTAACATGCAATACCACATCACAACTCCGGGCACAAGGTAAAACACAAGATTCCGGATTTTTAACCGGTTGAAAACAAGCAGCAATACAAATATGCCAATGGCCGCTGCAAAGTAACCTTGTAAAAAAGTTTCGGTATAAAACAATGCAATCATAACGATAGCACCCAAATCATCAATGATAGCGAAGGCTGTTAGAAAAATCTTGAGCGAAACCGGCACCCGATCTCCCAACAAGGAAAGAATCCCTAAAGCAAAAGCAATATCGGTTGCCATAGGAATACCAAAGCCTGCCTGTGTTGCAGATCCGTTGTTGATTAAAAAATGTAAAATCGCCGGGGCCAGCATGCCCCCAATTGCTGCAAAAAATGGCAGTGAAGCATTTTTTAAAGTAGATAACTCGCCGATGTAAATCTCCCTTTCAATTTCCAACCCAACCAGCAAAAAAAAGATGGCCATCAAACCATCGTTGATCCAATATTCAATAGGATGTCTCAGGTGGATATTTACATTTTCGTAGCCAATATTCTGGTGCCAAAAATGAAGATAGCCAGCACCCAAACTGCTATTTGCAACGATAATGGATAAAAATGTACAAGCAATCAATATCAACCCGCCCGCCTTCTCACTATTAAAAAAGTCTGAAAATAATTTTGATACTGTTCCTTTCATGTGCCTTTAATTTATTTGTGGTGCATTGTAATTCCGACTACAAATGAATCGATTAACAAACATTTAAACGTTTACTTTCGTCGATGTAAATCCGCTTCTGATATCTTAAAGTAATTACTTCTTTTAAATGAATGCAGCAATGCTGGATTTCTGGTTCAACGATCCCAAAATTTATACTTTACCATAATAGTGCCCAATCATCATTTCTTTGGGTAAAATTAACTTGCTTAATGGATGAAATGGGTTTCTCAACGAATATCCGATTCTTCCGGAACCGGTAATTCAATGTGCAACTTGGTGAAGTAATTTTTCTTTGCTGCATGATAAAACCAAAGAACATCCGCAATCTTATCATGACCATGTATATCGGCCAGTTTAAAAACAAGCAAGTACAATAAACCTGCTGCTGGCAATGAATGGATTTTATGATTAATGGAGGTCCACCTGCTATACGGAGGAAGTGTACGGGTTTCCTGGTGTTCCCTAAATAATCCGTATGACATATCATGCAGTTCTATCGTTCCATAAATATGCGCCCGCCTTGTCTGAAGCGTTTCAAAATAAGGACCTACTACTTCCATAGCAGCCATTAAACTTACCAACCCATGCCGCATGTGTGCCGGCTTGCCCGTTAAAGGATGAGCAATAACCATTGATTTGTCTTCTGCCGTTTTACCGATATCATGCAAAAGCGCCACTACTTTTAACTCGCTTTTTAATTCCTCCTTGTTGATGTTCAACTGCTGCAACAGTCTAAACAGGTTACCGTAAAAGCCGGTTGCCGGTTGCTGAAAAATAGCCTCCACATTATCATGCACCACCTGAAGATGGTGGGTTAGCATAATCCCGCTGTCATTGCAATAGTGACTATCAACCGTAACAGATGCTTTATGCCACCAATTGGATTGCTTTATTTTTTCTTCTATATGCTGTGGGTTAAACATAACTAATTCAGAAAAAAATATGCCGCCAACTTTGGGGCATTATTTGCACAAAAATATTCAATTTGTCAACAAGCTGTTTTATAAAACCCGACAGTTTAAATATTCCGGGCTGCTATTTTACAATCAAAAGGATTTTCCCGGTGAGAATAATTAATCTGGAAGTTGAATAAAAACAAAAGACCCAACAAAAGTTGAGTCTTTTAAGTGGTGCGAGCCGGGGTTGAACCGGCGACACATGGATTTTCAGTCCATTGCTCTACCAACTGAGCTATCACACCTTCCCTATTGGGGCAGCAAAAATAGGAGTTTCTATTCAAATATTGTAACTCAATACAATCATTTTATAAAAAAGATAAAAAAAATGGTGGAAAACCAATCCCACCCTATACTACAGCATTTAATTGTTTTATTTCAATGAGGCAATGTCTATCACAAAACGATAGCGAACGTCCGCTTTCAACATTCGTTCGTAGGCTTCATTCACCTCAGACACTTTGATAACCTCTACATCAGATACGATATTATGTTCTGCACAATAGTCCAGCATTTCCTGTGTTTCCTTTATACCGCCAATTAAAGACCCGGCCAAAGACCTGCGTTTACCAATCAAGCTGAATGCATGTACGGTAGAAGGTTGTGGAGGAACACCCACTACTACCATCGTGCCATTTAGGGTTAATAAATTCAGGTATTGGTTGTAATCATGTTGCGCAGAAATAGTGCTTAAAATAAAATCAAATTTACCCTGCAAGTGCTTCATTGTTTCGGGATCGCTGGTCACTTCAAAATGGTGAGCGCCTAAGTTCAATGCATCTTGTTTTTTTGATGCGGATGTACTCAGTACAGTGACATCTGCACCAAAAGAAGCTGCAAATTTTACCGCCATATGTCCCAGGCCACCTAATCCAACAACAGCAACTTTATGACTCTTGCCAATTTTCCAGTGACGCAATGGTGAGTAAGTAGTAATACCGGCACATAACAAAGGTGCAACTCCTTCAATGGGTAACTTTTCAGATACATGTAAGGTGTACTGCTCATCCACTACTATTTGGGTAGAGTATCCACCGTAGGTAGGATTGCCTTCTTTATCACGGCCATTATAAGTACCAACCATACCAGTGTCGCAATATTGTTCTTCATTGGCTAAACAACTCGGGCAGGTGCGACAAGAATCTACGAAACAACCTACTCCTGCCAATTCGCCCACAATAAAATCTTTTACATCTGCACCCACTTTGGTAATTCGACCCACAATTTCATGACCAGGTACCATTGGGTAAATGGAACCACCCCATTCGTTGCGAACCTGGTGAATATCGGAATGACAAACACCACAATATAAAATCTCAATTTGTACGTCCTTAGGACCTATTTCTCTCCTTTCAAAATTGAAAGGTGCCAACGGTGTAGTGGCGTTTTGCGCTGCATATGCATTAACTGCTGTCATAATAGTTGGTTTATATTTTTTTGAATCTGAAAATATTATTTGCATTTGCAAGTGTTTCAAGGAAAACAACTGTGTGCAATGCTGATTTGTAAATTACTCAATACCCTAACAAAATTAGTACCGCATTGTTTCTTTGAAGTTTAACCGAATTCACTTTTCAATACAGCATTTTGATAAGCACCTGTTTCGATTTTATCAATTTGTTTCACAAATAAATATTGGATGGAATAAGACAAGTGTTTTGCCTTTGCAAAAAGCGAAGTGACTATCAGATTTTACGGACGATTCAACAATAAAGGGAATATTCCGTGGATTACTATCCAGGAATTTTAGAGACTATCTCTATGGTTATTTTAAACTCAATTAGCAAAGCGGGTTTCTCTTTATTTTGAAAAACCCGTCTTTGAAAATCAATATATTCATTTATAAGATTTGCGCTTTTGCTGCAATGTATTTATACCCGCAATCGCACCTGAAAACCTACACCCTAATTACCATACACACTTAAAAACTTGATCCGCATAATCTTCAACTGTTCCCAGTTAAACCCACTGTCTGCCAATTCTTCCTGTGCTATCTGCAGACTACTGGTTTCGCAGGCTTTAAAATAATCGATGATCTCTTCCTGTTCGTATTCATCTACCAGTTCGTTGATGGCATAATCGAGGTTGAGTTTAGTGCCACTTGCTACAATGGTTTCCATCTCTTCCAGCAACTCGTCAATTTTAAGATCTTTGGTTTTTGCAATGGTTTCCAGCGGTATTTTTTTATCTACATTCTGAATGATAAAAATCTTATTGTTATTCCTGTTCACAACTCCCTTCATTACGAAATCATCGGGTTTTTCTATTCCGTTTTCTTCAACATATTTCGCTACCAGCTCTACAAATTTCTTACCATACCGGATTGCCTTTCCCTTACTAACACCCTGGCATTTTTCCAGTTCTTCAATTGTTGTTGGGTATAAGGTAGCCATGTCTTCGAGACTGCCTTCTAAAAAAATAACAAAAGGTGGCAGGTTCTTTTCCTTGGCCACTTTCTTTCTTAATTCTTTTAGCATTTCAACCAGCTTTTCATCAGTTACAGTGGTGGCTACTTCTGTAGTACCGCCTTCATCATCATCGGCATCTGCTCCTTCGTATAAATTATTCAACACAATTTTAAAAGAAACGGGCTTCTTCAGAAATGTTTCTCCCTTTTTGGTAAATTTCAATACCCCGTATTCTTCAATATCCTTTTTTATAAAACCCTCCAAAATCATTTGGCGCATCAGGGAATTCCAGAAATGCTCATCCTTTTCTTTACCAATTCCAAAAAAATCTCTTTCATCATGCCGGAACATTTTCACCTGTGGATTGGGTTTACCCAGCAGAATGTGCATGAGGTAAATCATAGTAAATTGTTCATCCAGCCCTTTGATTATTTTCAAAACCTGCTGGGTTTCTGTTCTTGCCTCAATCAGTTCCCTTGGACTATTACAGTTATCGCACATATTGGTACACTGCCCGGTATCATATTCTTCGCCAAAATAATTCAGCAAAATCTTTCTACGGCATACGGCACTCTCTGCATAAGAAACAGTTTCGTTGATCAATTGGGCGCCCACTTCTCTTTCGCTCAATGGCTTGTCACGCATCAGGTGTTCCAGTTTGGCAACATCTTTATGAGAGTAGTAAAGAATACATTTCCCTTCCATCCCGTCACGTCCTGCCCGGCCGGTTTCCTGGTAATAATTTTCGATTGATTTGGGAATATTAAAGTGAATCACAAAACGAACGTCCGGCTTATCGATCCCCATACCAAATGCGATGGTGGCAACAATCACCTGTACATCTTCATTCAAAAAAAGATCCTGTCTTTCTGCACGCAACTTGCTATCAAGACCTGCATGATATGCGACTGCTTTTATGCCGTTGGCCATCAGCATGTCGGCAAGCTCTTCGGTGGTTTTACGGTTGAGCGTGTAAATGATGCCGCTTTTTCCTTTATTTTGAGAAATAAAGCGAACGATGCTGGTAAGTGTTTGCTCTTTCTTTATTTTGGGCAAAATTTCGTAATACAAATTGGGCCTGTTAAAGGACGAAATGTAGATTTGCGGGTTTCTTAATCCGAGGTTCCTCAAGATATCACTTTGCACTTTTGGAGTAGCAGTTGCGGTTAGCGCAATCATGGGTGCATCCGGATTGATCATCTCCATCATTTCCCGGAGTCGGCGATATTCTGGTCTGAAATCGTGCCCCCATTCGGAGATACAATGCGCTTCATCTACTGCAAAAAAAGAAACATTCAGGTCTTTAAAAAATTCAATATTTTCTACTTTGGTAAGCGTTTCTGGTGCTACGTACAGCATTTTAGTTTTGCCGGTAGTAAGGTCATCCTTTACAATCTTTTGCTGGCCCTTATTGAGTGTACTGTTTAAAAAATGGGCTACGTCATCCTTACTGCTATAACTTCTCACCAGGTCTACCTGATTTTTCATCAATGCTATTAAGGGCGAAACGATGATCGCACAGCCTTCGCTTATGATGGCTGGCAACTGGTAGCACAAACTTTTACCACCACCAGTGGGCATAATCACCAGTGCATCGTTGCCTGCTAATAAATTTTGTATGATTTTCTCCTGCGGTTCTTTAAAACCATTAAAACCGAAATAATCTTGTAATTGGGCCGTAAGGTTTAAATTTTTTTCTTTGCTGATTGCTTTCACGGCCTGTTTCTTCACCGGTTTTGCACCCGGTTCTATATCAGCAGCCGGTTTTCTTTTTGCTTTTACTGTAGCCATGTCTTTCTTTTTCCCCAAGCTGGTTTTTAAAAATGATGGGTTGATTGTGTGCCTTCACTTGAATATCTGAATAATTTACGTTGTATAAGGGCATCTCTAAAAACTCATTTTTTTATTTAACCTCACCTTTAATTCCTCTCCAAAAGAGAGGAAAAGGTAAGTTTTTAGAGATGCCCATAAATTTCAATGGTCGACGAAGTTACTTTAATACGCCTGCAAATTCAAATTAAGCTCTTTATTTACAGGGTTTAAGTTAGTCAATTTCTTTTAAAGCGGAAATACTATTATCAAACCATCGTCAATCAGTTGGTAATTACCTGATAAGCCCAAAAATGAAAAAAACGACCAGGTAAATTTTGACATAAACCTGCAAAACTCAATACTCTTTGTGTTGTGAGCGATTTAAAGTAGGTTTGCTATTCGAAAAAATGACCGATCAAAAAATCATACAAACAGCACGCAGAACCATTCAATTAGAAGCAGCCGCCATCAGCAGGTTGCAGGATTTTATCAATGCCGATTTTGAAAAGGCACTGGAAGTAATTGCTGCTTTAAAAGGACGGTTGGTTATAAGTGGAATAGGAAAAAGCGCCATCATTGCTCAAAAGGTGGTAGCCACATTTAACAGTACCGGAACGCCTGCGTTGTTTATGCATGCAGCCGATGCCATCCATGGAGATTTGGGAATGGTACAACAAGACGATATAATTATCGTTATTAGCAAAAGTGGCGACAGCCCTGAAATAAAGGCACTGGTTCCCCTGGTTAAAAACTTTGGCAATATTTGTATTGGCATTACCGGTAATATGGATTCATTTTTGGCAAAGCACAGTGATATTGTTTTGAATACAACTGTGGAACAGGAAGCCTGCCCTCACAATTTAGCCCCTACCACCAGCACAACAGCACAAATGGTAATGGGAGATGTGCTGGCCGTTTGCCTTATGGAGATGAAGGCATTTGGAACAGCAGATTTTGCCAGGGTTCATCCCGGTGGTGCGTTGGGAAAAAGACTGTTTTTAAAGGTGGTGGATCTGGCTGCTCAAAACGAAAAACCTTCGGTAAAATCTGGTGCCACTATAAAAGAGGTAATTGTAGAGATGACGAAAAAGCGGCTTGGGGTAACGGCTGTTGTAAATGAAGATGATACCATTGAAGGAATTATTACGGATGGTGACCTAAGGCGTATGCTGGAAAAAGCGGGTAGCTTTGAACAATTGAGCGCAAAAGACATCATGTCAAAAACACCTTATACGGTAGATGAAAATGTGTTGGCCGTAGATGCACTGGAAATGATGAAAGCAAAAAGCATTAGCCAGTTGGTAGTAGTAAATGAAAAAAATTATAAGGGTATTATCCATATTCATGACATTATAAAAGAAGGAATTATTTAATAGCCGTTGCCTGCACAAACAGCAACCAAATTCAAAAATAAAATACAAGTATGACCAAGAATAATTACGTTGCAATTATGGCCGGAGGTATAGGCAGCAGGTTTTGGCCTATGAGCAGGACTGATTTTCCAAAGCAATTTTTGGATATTTTAAATACCGGCAGAACACTGATCCAATCCACATTTGACAGGTTTGCACTGTTTATACCCGTTGATCATATCTACATAGTTACCTCCGAACAATATAAACATATTGTTGCAGATCAGCTTCCCGATTTGCCTGTTGAAAATATAGTATGCGAACCTTCCCGCAAAAACACCGCTCCCTGCATTGCTTATATTTCGTACAAACTTCAACTGATAAATCCCGAAGCCAATTTAATTTGCGCCCCGGCCGATCATATCATTTTGGAGCCCGATAACTTTAAAAAGAAATGTCTGGAGGCGCTTCATTTTACTTCTCACATTAAAGCCCTGGTTACATTGGGTATAAAACCTACCCACCCAAACACTGGTTACGGTTATATTCAATACGAACAAATGGCCGTGAGCGAAAACGTGTATAAAGTAAAAACATTTACTGAAAAGCCGGATAAAGATTTAGCCAAAACCTTTATTTCTAGCGGCGATTTTTTATGGAATGCCGGCATCTTTGTATGGCAGATAAAAAATATCATCAAAGCATTTGAAATTTTTTTGCCAGAAATGCATGAAGTGTTTGATGCAGAAAAAAACAATTTCAATACACCCGGCGAAAAAGAAGCCATCGCAAGAATTTATCCGCTTTGTGTAAATATTTCTATCGATTATGGCGTAATGGAAAAGGCAGACAATGTGTACATCATTCCATCTTCTTTTGGCTGGAGCGACCTTGGTACCTGGGCCAGCGCCTACGATAATCTGGAAAAAGATTACCTTGAAAATGCAGTGGCAGGAAGTAATGTAATGATTATAGATGCTACCAAAAATATCATTCATGCGGATAATAAAAAACTGGTATTGATACAAGGGCTGGATGATTTTATAGTAGTGGATACTCCCGACGTTTTACTGATTTGCAAAAAAGATAAGGAGCAGGCGATTAAGGAATATGTGGCGGAAGTAAAGCGGAATAAAGGGGATAAGTTTTTGTAGAAACCCCTGCATTCCCGCTGCTAAATACTTTAGAGGAAATTGGAAATAACTAAATTAATTTTTTACCAACAGTTGAATAGCGATTAAACAACAGTGGCGATAATGATCCCGTATTTTAATCGGGACGCTTCGTTCGAAATTGGTTTTTCATGGCATCAACGGCTTTATAATTTAAATCTTAAGTTTAAATTATAAAGCTTTTTTGTTTGCTAAGATGAAAAAATAATCAACAAAAACATTCAAAATTCATTCAATTGGGCCCGTCAATAAAAAGCAAACTTCCCAATATCGGCACCACCATCTTTACCACCATGAGTGCGTTGGCATTGGAATACAAGGCCATCAATCTTGGCCAGGGCTTCCCCGATTTTATGATGAGCGAGGAGTTGATAAGTTTGGTAAACAGTGCTATGCGCAATGGTCAAAATCAATACGCTCCCATGGCCGGTCTTGGTTTATTAAGAGAACGCCTCGCCGAAAAGATGGAACAGTTGTACGTAGCAAAGGTGAATCCTGAAACAGAAATCACCATCACACCCGGCGGCACTTATGCCATTTATACCGCACTTACCACCGTGCTGCGACCCGGAGATGAAGTGATTGTTTTTGAGCCTGCTTACGACAGTTATATTCCCAATATTGAAATCAATGGGGCGATACCGGTTTTAATACCATTGATCTATCCGGACTATAACATCAACTGGAACCTGGTGAGGGAAAAAATATCTCCCAAAACCAAAATGATCATCCTCAACACACCGCACAATCCAACAGGCAGTGTAATTGACAGAAACGATATTGAGCAATTGCGCAGCATAGTAAAAGATACCGGCATCTTTATTTTGAGCGACGAAGTGTATGAACATCTGATATTTGATGATAACCAACACGAAAGCATGTTGCGTTATCCCGATCTGCTGGCAAGAAGTTTTGTATGCTTTTCATTTGGTAAAACTTACCACTGCACCGGCTGGAAAATGGGCTATTGTGTAGCGACTGCCGCCATGATGAAAGAGTTTAGAAAAGTACACCAGTTCAACTGCTTCTCCTGCCATAGCCCGGTGCAACATGCATTGGCTGAATTCATTTTGCAAAAAGATGCCTACCTGCAATTGGGCAAGGAGTTGCAACAAAAAAGGGATTACTTTCAGCAACTGATGCAGCAAACAAAATTTAAGCCGCTGCCTTCTTATGGTAGCTATTTTCAGTTGTATAGTTATACTGATATTACCGATGAAAACGATGCTGATTTTGCCATCCGGCTCACTAAAGAGTATGAAGTGGCCGCTATACCAACTTCTGCATTTTATACCAATAGCAAGGATAATAAGGTGCTACGTTTTTGTTTTGTAAAGAAAGAAGAAACATTGGAGGCTGCCGTTGACAGGCTAATAAAATTATAAAGAAAGATGCATGGTGATGGCCCCCTTTTTAAGTAATGGACAATGCGTTAAATAACTAAGGGATCATTTTCATGCAAGCCATCAAGTCATAAATGATACTGATAAAGGTCATAATTATTAACCGCTTTTAAAATTATATTTGATGTACTAAAATCATCAAAATGAAAACCATTATCGTTCCGGTTGATTTCTCAGCAACATCTACCAATGCTGCTGAATTTGCGGGTAACCTCGCTGCTTTTTATGGTGCCGAAATCTGGCTTTACCATGCCTATCAAATCCCCATTGCGTTAAGCGAGTTCGCATATCCGGTTGTGGATATTGTGGAGATGCAAAATGCCGCCGATCACGAATTAGAACTGCTGCGGGATGAAACACAGGAAAAACTGAAACGAAAGATAACCATCAATATAAAAGCAGAAATGAACCTGCTGCAATTGGGACTTAACAATTTATGTGAAGTATTGAAGCCTGATATGGTAGTGATTGGCCTGTCCGGTAAAAATGCATTGACCCGGTTAATAGTAGGCAGCAATACTATCAAAACCATTTTTGAGTTAGCTTACCCGATACTGGTGGTTCCGCCAAAGGCTGAATTTATACCTGTTAGAAAGATTGGCTTTGCCTGCGATTACAAACAAGTAGAAAAAACAACGCCAGTGGCATTACTCAGAAAAATTGTGGCCGATTTCCATGCAGAATTACATGTATTAAACGTAGATAAAAGCAATACCGCTGATGCAGCCAAGGCTCGGGAAAGCTACCTGATCAATGATTTACTTCGGGATACAAAAGCAGAATTTCACAGCATAGAAGCAGGAGAAGTAACGGATGGTGTAAACTGGTTTGTTGACCGGTCAAAATTGGATTGGTTAGTGGTAATACCTAAAAAGCACAATTTGGTGGAAAAGATTTTCAGGCGCAGCCAAACCAAAGAATTGGTGTATCACACGCATATACCCGTTTTATGTATTCATGAATAAACCTTGTTGTTTCTTATAAATAAATTGCCTTCTGGTTCTTAAACCCCTGCATTTGAACAAAGGCTGGAAGTCGTAAACTAAAGGAGCCAATAGATTTGATCTATTGGCTCCTTTTTTTCGTAGCATATTTTCACAACATTTTATTCTAAACCTCAAAGGTAATATACATCTCATGCAGCCATTTCAGGATTTATTCCTGATACAATAACACTGCGCTATATTTATCCAGCTTTAACCGTCCTGTAGAAGTGATTTCGTCATTCGATGTGTTGACAGCAGTGCGCCAGTTGCCAGCAGGCGATGCAAAGGTTTGTACCTGATTGGTTCCGTTAAAAATAACCATAATTTTCTTCCAGCTATCCTTCATTGCCGCCCCGTCAATGGTATAGATAATGGTACCAGGTGCCGGATTTTGATCAAAGTGTATGCACCTTAAAATCTGTTCATTGCTAACCATCCTGAAGGCAGGATGCGATTTACGGATAGAGATCAACTGTTGAATGTATTTGTTGATAGAAAGATTTTTACTTTTCAGACTCCAGTCAATTTTGTTGATGCTATCCCCTGCATTGTATGAATTTTCTACACCACTTTTTGTTCGCAAAAATTCTGTACCTGCATGTAAAAATGGAATGCCTTGCGAAGTAAGTACAATGGTTAAAGCCAACTGCTGCATCTTTTCTATTTCTTCTTTGGAAGCATCTTTACAGCTCAACCTTAGTTTGTCAATCAGGATATTGTTGTCGTGACATTCGCAATAAGTAATCACATTCCAGGGAGCAGCAGAATAGGCCTTTTTAGAATAGTTTACTTTTGTAAAATCTACCTGTGGATGGTTGGCCGCAGCCACAATTCCAAATTTTACCGACTCTTCCATACCTATCTTTCCACTGGCAAAGCCACGATCATTGATGTCGAATACACTGCCTTTTATTCCATCTCTTACGTCATCACTAAACACTGCAATCCGGTCTAATTTTGCAGCATTTTTTTTAAGTGCCCTCAATGAATCCGGCAATGGCGAATCGCCTGCTGTCCAGCCTTCGCCGTACAATAAAATATCGGGCTTCACTTTATGAAGTGCTGCAGCAATCCGGTTCATGGTTTTAATATCATGCACGCCCATCAAATCAAAACGAAAGCCATCTATGTGATATTCCTTTACCCAATACAATAAACTTTCCAGCATAAACTTGCGCATCATCGGCATCTCACTGGCAGTTTCATTGCCACAGGCCGTGGCATCAGAAAAAGAGCCATCCTTTTTATGACGGAAATAATAGCCGGGTACCAATTGATTGAAAGAAGAGGATTTAAGATCTGCCACGTGATTGTACACCACATCCATTACTACCCGCATTCCATTTTTGTGAAAGGCTTTAATCATCTGCTTTAACTCCTTAATCCGTGTATTGCCATCATTAGGATTAGTGCTGTAACTACCTTCGGGCACATTGTAATTCAATGGATCATATCCCCAGTTGTACTGTTTGTTATCATCGCTGCTTTCATCCACAGAGTTATAATCAAAAAATGGCAGCAGATGAATGTGCGTAACCCCCAGTTCTTTCAAATGATCAAGTCCGGTAGTAAGTCCTTCGCTGCTTTTGGTTCCTTCTTCAGTCAACCCTAAAAATTTCCCCTTATTTTTTATACCCGAGTTTTCAGCAATGCTGGCATCTCTTATATGCAGTTCATAAATGACGGCATCGGTTTTATTATTGGTAGCAGAAAAAGCCGGACTTTTATCAGCGTGCCATCCGGCAGGATTTGTTTCAGCCAAATTAACCACCATGGCCCGCCTGCCGTTTACGCCGGTTGCTTTCGTGTAAGGGTCAGCAACTTCATTGCTCCATTGCCCGTTTATTTTAACCCTAAAGGTGTAAAATTTCCCTTTGTGATTACCGGCCAGTTTTGTACTCCATGTACCCTTTTCCCCTTTAACCAACCTGACTTTTTTAATTGCTTCGCCGCCAACGCCTTCCTTAAAAAAAAGTAATTCGGCAGCTTCTGCAGTTGGACTCCATATTTTAAATACAGATTGAATTTTGGAATAGGTCAATCCCAAATCTCCTCCTTTATAGGCAGGATATTTACTGTAATCTTTTTGAGAAAATGACGTGTGCATTGTAAAAAAAGCGAGGGAGAGAAGTGTTAATATTTTCATACCATATTAGAAATTAATAAACAATCAAAAACCAAAAGTAGTGAATCAATAACAGATGTTCGCTAAATCGCAGTTAAGCATCCTGGCAGTTATGAAACGACTTAATTCAAATTGACAGATATAGTGAGCGATTTTCGTTAACGATTGTGCCAATGCGTGAAAATTTATTGTAGGACTGGCAACCCCTTTTGCTCTTTCTAAAAAACCTATTTAAAATACGCTGCTAAAGCGATCAGGTTTTTCGCAGCCATCAAACAGTTCGTTAAAAACTGATCCGGCAAACGTTTCATTTCGACCTGCTGAAATTTTTACCAACTTATGTTCCAGCGTTTCAAGCTGGAAGTTGATTTATTGCCGGGTATCTTTTTGTTAGCCGTCACTTTAAACATCCTTCCAATTCCAAATTGTTTGACCATTATTGATTTCAGGTAAATATTTTCCATCAACCTTCGACTGCTTGACAAATTTTGTAAGAAAATCAACCCGACCATTTCTTTCAACTCTATAAATGACACCTTCCACTTCATCAACTGCACCATGGCCTGATACTTCAATTTTTTTCAATGCCTTTTCAATTGACAAAGATTGCCCAATATGGATAAGATTTGGAACAACGAATCCCAATGGCAAAACACGAAGCAAAAAGTTGTGGTAAGAAGTTCTTTCATTTTTAGTCATCAAATCAAAAACAACAAAAGGTTCGTGACTTAAATTATAAATTGTTCCGTGAGCTTGTGCCAACCATTCGCCACAAACTCTTTCATCTTCGTGCAACAGTTTTTCAAATCTTTCTTCATTTGATAGAACCCATTTAGCAAAAATTTTATGTTGCTCATAAGGTGACGTTTCTGCCAAATAACCACTTCTGCCAAGTGCCAGTATTTTACCATTAACTTTTGCCACAGAACAGTTTGAGCCATCGAGTTTTTCCTGAACTATTATCAAATCGTTTTTATCCCTTGTTTGTTTGGTTGCTATTAACGCCTGGCCTTCTTCAATATGGTGGTCGCCATTTCCTAAACGACTGTATGGTAAATGTGGGATTGAACCGTATGCTTTTTGACCAAGTGGTTTGATGTTGTTAATCATTTTGCAAATTTAGTTTCATTTCAAATATTCGCTTTTCATTGGTGAACAAAAGCGAACTGCTAAAATTGAATTTTGTACGAGTATAACTTGCAGTTACAGCAATCTCCAATTCTACATATCCGGGCTTTAGTAAGGAGATTGACAAACAGCACTTAAACATAAGCTCTTATTATTAATCTTTATCAAAATCAGCCAGCGGTTTTGTGCAGATGGCATAATAATGCCACACTTGCACAAAGCTCTAACGATGTTTGTGATTTTATTTAATTAGCTCAACCAGTGTTTCGTTTCAAGGAATTCTATCGGACAAAGAAAAAATTCTACCGCTCAAATACTTTGTAACCCCAGGCTTTCAATTCTATTTCTTTATCAACTGATAAATTGACATTAACTCCGCTAAATACATCCAAATAAACACCATTTATCTTTTCATCTTCGATGGTAAATTGTAGCTCCTGGCGGGTCATGTTTAAAAAAACCAGCACTTCATGGACGCCGTTTTTGCGGAGGTAAGCTATCAGTGATTCGTTGGCGGTAGCGTTCACCATATACGTCATCACGGCATCATCACCGGTTCTCAATGAGGGATTGCTCTTCCTAAGCTTTAACATGCGCTGATAAAATTCGTGCAATTCGTATTTATCATTCCATTCTATTACATCCTTTTCAAAAAACTCCAGCCTTTTTAAATTGGGCAGCTCTTGTCCGCTGTATATTAATGGGATTCCATTCCAGGTAAAACTGTGTACGGCAAAGGCTTTGGCAGCATCTCCATACTTTTCATACTCCGTACCGTTCCAGCTATTTTCATCATGGTTGCTGGTAAACCAAAGTTTGATGGCATCTTTATCGCCGATGGAATTATAGTGGTATAAAATATTTTTCAGGCTATCAACCGACCAATGGTCTTTGTAAAACGTGGCAGTTTTGTGCATCCAGGTCCAGGTATAGATGGCATCAAATGCCTGGTAATAATTTGCATGATCAATACCATCTGCTTCTGCCAGCCAAAACAATGTCTTGGTTTGTTCCAGCTCCGTTCTTGCTTCCAGCCAAAACTCCAGCTCCACCCAAAAAGCCAGATCACAACGAAAGCCATCTATATCACATGCTGCTACCCAATATCGCATGGCTTCAATCATTGCTGTGCGAAGTGCCGGGTTTTTAAAATTCAACTCAATGATATCATCCATACCACTGGCAATTTTAAAGTCGTTGGTTTCCAGATCTATCTTATAATAATCAGGATTGGAAACTGTCCACACATGATCCCATCCTGTATGATTTGCCACCCAGTCGATGATGACTTTAAATCCCAATTGATGCGCCGTATTCACAAAATTTTTAAAATCGGCCAGCGTACCAAATTCAGGGTTGATACTGGTATAATCGCTGCAGGCATAAGGACTACCCAACGTGCCTTTTTTATTTTTTTGGGCAATTGGTGTAATCGGCATCAGCCATAAAGTAGATACACCCATTTCCTGAAGCCGAGGCAACTCCTGCAAAAACGCATTGAAAGTACCTTCTGCGGTGTACTGACGGAGATTAACTTCATAAACATCTGTATTATTTATCCAGTCTGCTTTTTTAAAAGTATTGTTGCTCATTTTTTCTCACTTTTTATATGAATTTACGGAAACAGATTCTAATAAAATGCAGTATCAACCTAAAAACATTCTTCCAACCTTTCCTTAACTAATGTGATCAAATGTAGGTTGTAAAATTTAAAAAAATCAACAGTAAGTATATTGCCGATGGTACTACACTTCCTTCTTTTATTTTTTTAATTTGAAGCAACAAATCACTTCTTTTATTGTTACTGTGTTCTTTGCTTCTGAGAATATGGATAAAATACCAACCAACACAGAAAATTTCCATACAAATAAAAATTTAGGATGGATAAATTAAAAGTTATTTTTTTACGCTTGTAATTTTTTTGAACTAAATGATACCTATTATTGTACATTCAATTTTTAAATCAACTAAATCAACTAAAATGAAAAAAATCTTATTCCCTTCGCTATTATTGGCAGGCTTGTTATCAATCGGATTTAGCGTGAAAGCGCAAACAGCCGATGAAGTGATTGACAAATACATCACAGCCATTGGTGGTAAAGAAAAATGGAAGCAAATTAAGTCTATGATGATAGAAGGCCAGATTGAAGTACAGGGAATCGAAATTCCTTTTACCATGCAGGCAGTAAATAATACAGGAACAAGGGTAGACGCAGAATTCCAGGGTAGTAAATTTATTGACATTACCACGCCTGCCAAGGGTTGGTCGCAAAATCCTATGGCAGGCAAAACCACGCTGCAACCTTTGACAGCAGATGAATTAACCGACAAACTGGACCAGTTAGACATTCAAGGAGCTTTTGTTGACTATAAAGAGAAAGGCAGTACAGTAGAGGCATTGGGTAAAGATGAAGAAGATGGCAACGAATATTTTAAAATTAAACTTACCACAAAAAACAAAAAAGAAACGACTTACTTTTTTGATCTAAAAACCAACCTGATTTATAAGGAAGAAAGTACTTCAAAACAGCAGGGGCAGGATGTAAAAGTAACCGCTAAAAACTTAGATTATCAGGTGACTGATTTCGGAGTAAAGATTCCGTTCAAAGTTGACCAGGGTGGTATGGTGATGGTTACCAAAAAGCTTGTTACAAATCCTACGGTAGACGCAAAAATATTTACTGCTGAATAAGTAATCATCCTTTTTATAGATAACCTTACTCAGTAACAATTTTACAGTTGAGTAAGGTTATTTTTTTGCCTCACCGTAGTACTATTTTACGCTTCCCAAAACAATTTTATGAAAAAATACTTCTACCTCCTGTTGATTTGCGGACTTGGTGCAGGCTGTTTGCAAGCGCAGGTATCGCTCAATACCTCTTACTTCCAAACCCTTAGTGCAAGGGCCTTGGGGCCATCTACCATGAGCGGCCGCATTACTTCTATTGAAGGAAAAAACGTAAACGACCAATTAACTTTATATGTTGGAACCGCAGGTGGCGGCATCTGGAAAACCCAGAATGGAGGGATCTCCTTCCAGCCTGTTTTTGATAAATATTGCCAAAGCATCGGTGCATTGGCGGTGGAGTCCAACAATGATAAAGTAGTGTATGCCGGCACCGGCGAAAGCAACATGCGCAATACCGTATCTATTGGAGATGGTATTTATAAAACGACCGATGGCGGATCTAACTGGCAAAAAATTGGACTGGATAGCACCGAGCATATCAGTAAGATTTTGATTGATCCCAACGATTCAAAAACAGTTTTTGTTGCTGCTCCTGGCCCATTGTGGAGCAGCAGTTCACACAGGGGTTTGTATAAAACCAGCGATGGCGGTAAAACCTGGAAAAAAATATTGTTTGTAAACAATGAAACCGGTTGTGCGGATATTGCCATCAATCCAACCAATCCAAAAATAATGCTGGCAAGTTTCTGGCAGGCAAGCCGAAAACCCTATTCCTTTGTTTCTGGTGGACCAGGTAGTGGTTTATTCAAAAGTACCGATGGTGGGGAAACCTGGAATAAAGTTACCCAGGGCTTACCAACAGGCGATCTTGGACGCATCGTCGTAACGATCAATCCATCTAAACCGGAAGAGGTATTGGCAATAGTTGAAGCCAAAACGCCGGGCTTATACCTCTCAAAAGATGAAGGCAGCAGTTGGGAGAAATTAGCGGCTACCGATAATATTACAGCAAGACCTTTTTATTTTAGCACGCTGGTATTTGATCCTAAAGATGCAAAAAAAGTTTACAGGCCAGCTTATGATTTTCAATACTCAAAAGATGGCGGCTATTCCTGGAACAATACAATCATTGGTGGCGTTGCACCACATGCCGATCATCATGCACTTTGGATAAATCCTTCCAATACAGATATCATGTATCTTGGTACTGATGGTGGTATTTATTTAAGTATGAACAAAGGCGTATCCTGGCAATTTCTAAATAATTTACCCGTCGGTCAGTTTTATCACGTAGCCACAGACAATGAAAATATTTACAACGTTTACGGCGGTTTGCAGGATAACGGAAGCTGGATGGCGCCTAATTCTTCGCCAGGTGGCCTCACCAGTGCAGATTGGTTAGACATCAACGGCGGTGATGGGTTTTGG